>JAEEGH010019885.1_pt1 | contig 14031 bp, 10 predicted proteins | sample 9134181 | NCBI WGS metagenome assembly JAEEGH01 (sample SAMN16246544, study PRJNA631951) | gut metagenome | biome: gut microbiome; feature: rumen; material: DP-attached | host: Bos | place: Iran: Karaj | collected 2018-10 | reverse complement strand
TAGGTGGTGTGTGTGGTTTGGTTGTCGGTGGGGTGTGGGGTGTGGCAGGCTGATGGGGCGAGGGTGAGGATGGCGGCGAGGCAGAGGGTTTTGAGGCGATGGGTGGTGGATGTGGTGTTTTTTTTGAAACGGGGCATAGGATGTGTTTTTTTTGTTTTTGATGTAGGGTTCTGAATTTGAGTGGTAAAGGTGGGGTGGTTGGGGGTGACGGTTTGAAGGAAATGGATGTGCAAATATAGGGAGATATTTTCGATTGGGGTGGGTTGTTTGAATGTTAAAAAGAGTTAAAATGAGTTAAATTTTTTAGGGGCTTGTAGATTTTTGTGTGTGAATTGTATTATATAGGTTTAAAGGTTGGAGGGTTGGAGGGTTGAAGGGGTTGGATGGGTTTAATGGGGTGAGTGGGTTTAATGGGTTTGAGGGTTTGAGAGTTTGAGGGGTTGAGGGTTTGAGAGTTTGAGGGTTTTTTGCCCGAATCAAAATAATCAACAAATTAATTATCAATGTCAACGATGAACAAATTAGAAAGATCCGGATTACAACATCGTTGGGACGGTGCAAGGGAATGGAGGTGCGAGACGGCTGCGTTTCCTTGCAGGGGATCTCCTGGGGAGTGTAATAGCTTCAAGTTGTAACAAACAAAAAAAACGATCAACAAAAACTTAAAAAATTATGAAGAATATATTATTTAACAAAAAACTGAGAGTGCTGGCGTTCTTTCTGCTAAGCCTGCTCTCGTCGGTGGCCTACGGGCAGCAGCCGCCGCAAGCGTGTCATATAACGATAACGAGCGACTTTGAGTCGCAATGTCTTATGCCGTTGATTAAATACGATGTGTATAACGAGGAGCCGGAAGCGATCATTGCGTGTCAGGAGAACACGGTCACGTATACGGCTTCGTGCAACACGGGCGGAGTGGCCGTAGTGCAGTGGAACTGGAATGTTGTCGGTGCGAGCACGTGGATGGACAACGGGAACGGCAGCATCACCGTTACCTGGGGTGCGGGTCCGACAGGACAAATAAGTGTTGAAATAACGACAGCGAATGACTATAGCTGCTCGACGACGCAGAATGTGAAGCTAATAGAGAAGCCGGATATCTTGGCGGGTACGATACCGAACTATGTAGAGACACCGAACCACGATAAGATAATCACTGTCTGCAAAGGCGGGACGGTGGAATTCACAGACCTTTCCAATACGACCAACAGTGATATAATAGGTTACTATTGGGAGTGCAGCAACCCCACCATTACATCATCCTTACCTAATTTCAGACTTGAGAACGTTATGGACGGATGCGAGGTTGTGCATAGGGTGTACAACAACTGCGGATGTTATGACGAAGAGATTTTCACCATCAAAGTGGCAAAAGGAGATATCCTTGAGCTGGGCTGCTACGGTACGGTGTGCCAGAACGCGGTGGTTACCTATACGGCGCTGAATCCTACGTGCAGCCAATACAGCTGGTATGTGGAGGGAGGTTCAATAATCGGTAGTCAGGACCAGCCGAAGGTGACGGTGCAATGGGATCATCCCCAGAACGGATATGGCGTGATAGGTCTGGACGGAATGCTATGCGGAGAGAATTCGTGTCCGTCATTGATGAGCAAGAAAATACCTGTTATACAAGACACTTTGGATATCAACGGGCAGGATGTTGTGTGTGTCGGTGAGGCCGTCAGGTACAGCATACCCCTCTTTGGGTCGACGGAATACCACTGGAATATAGAGCCGACCATAGGTGTAGATACCTTCGATGTGAACGGAGCCAATCAGAGAACGATTGTGTTCAACCAGCCAGGGGACTATAAGATAAAGGTATCCTATGAATGTGAGTTTCTTGAATGCGGGAGATTCACATCGAAAACCCTTTTGGTCAGGGTTAAGCCCAAACTTGAAATAGAAGGCGAAGAGCGCATCTGCGTCACCAATGCCTGCGATCTGAAAACCGACCCCAACGTGTCAGCAAAGTGGAGTGTATATGACATTGACAACAATGACCATTTGATCCACACAGCTTACAATCTCTCCACCTTCGCGTATAACTTCCCGCAGGCGGGAAAATACCGTGTTACCGCTGAGCATCCGGATTACTGCCGTCCAGCGGTGTTTGTCATTACCGTTGTGGATGCGCCACCGGCCCCTGTAGCGGCTGACTTTGCGCTGAGCAATCCTCAGGAGGCCTGTCCCAACTCCAGCATACTGTTGAAGGCTAACCCTACCAATCCAGACTACACCATAGTGTGGGAACCGACGTGTGATGATGCATCGCCGGAAATGGTTTCGGGCAATAGAGTAACGATTAATTATCAGAATACCGTTTGCAACATCAATGCCTACAACTACGACCGCGTGCTGGGTTGTCTTTCAGAAAATCCCTATGTGTATACGGTCAGTGAGTTCCAACTTGCTGGTCATAATCTGCCCACCAGCATAACTGTTTGCCCTGGAGCGGAGCTTCCGTTTAGTGTTCAAAACCAGAACGGAGTGACATACGAGTGGGAGCTGGATGGTAGTCATCAGTACTGCGCATCGGTGCAAGGAGATAACACCAGTAATGCTGTTACGCTTCTTGTCAATAAACTGTCATCCTATCCTGTAACATTCAATTTCACATTGAAACGCACGTATTGTTCCGGAATGGTGGATTACCACACTATAGAAATAACAGTCACAGATGATCCTGATGTGGAATTGTCAATCAATCACTCCGACCCGGTATGCCAATACAGTACGGTTGTGTTGTCCGGTTCAGGATGCAATGGCAATTCATACGAATGGACTATAGAAAACATAGAATACCAAGGGAACCCCATTTCTCATATATTCAGACACTCAGGCAGTGTTAATGTGACGATGAAATGCAATCCCTATTACAGCTGTCCGAACCACGACTATTATGCCACCAAGACGGTGACCGTGCACGTGAATGCTGCACCGCCGGCGTCGGGTATAGCATTCTCGGGCAGTCAGGTGTATGTTACACCTCCGTTAAGCCCGTCCAATTATGATTTTCAATGGGGCCATACAAGTACAAACAGCAATGCTGTGAGCACCGATCCGACTGTGGATTTATACACTTGTACTGTTACGAACAGGACTACCGGTTGTTCGAAAACAGTAATGGCCTATAAACCCTGTCCGAATGCACTGACAGTGACAGCAACACCATTCGATTATTGCTCAAAGCAGGTCTTGTTGACGGCTACCGGTGCCACAGGCCCGGTGGATTGGATTATCACTGGTGGTGAATACAGTGTTGTGTCAACATTGGGCACATTTGGCGAGAATACTACTATATTGATTGAAACTGCGGGAACATATACAGCAATGGCCCGTGTAGCCGGTAATCCTTGTCAGTCGGGTACTTGTTATTTCACAGCTGACTTTGTACACGATTTCACCTTTGAGAAGGCTTGCGATAAAATTATAATTAAGAATAATTCAAGCTACATCAACGGCAATGAGACGGTTGTATTAAACTACGGTAATCATCCTCCTGTGTCGTTCCGCGCAGATCAGGAAATAATCCAGGTTCCTGTAGGATCGGGCACATACACTTTCTATTTTATCTCCTTTAACGGCAATAGTATTCCACCTTGCCAGCTTGAAACTATATCGATAGCCAATACCTCCCACTTGCCTGTTACTATTACGCTGCCTTTCTCGACACCTCAATACCAAGCGTGTGAAAATTCTCCTATCCAATTGACTGCAAGCATACCGTCGCCCCATATTATTTCGGAAATAAATTGGAATTTTGCCGACGGAAGCAGTTTCAGTAATCACAACCCTATCCACCATACCTTCGCTGAGAACTATCCATACTATTATCCTGTTACGGTCCAGGTTAAAGATGAGAACGCTTGCACGTTGACAGGAACAGTACAGGTCCGTTCTCACAATAATGACTTGAAACCGGAGCATCTGATTCCCGATGGTGCACAAGTTTGTGAGGGGACTCCCCGGAAACTGTCATATTCTGTTAATGGCACATATGTTGTGGCTCCAACAGGTTCGGTTACATATGCGTGGGACTTTGCACCTGCCACTTATAATCCCATCAACTACACGAATGTGTCGACCACAGGCGACTATGGTGTAACGGTTACTAATTCCAATTATTGCAAGGTGAAGAAAATTAAAAACGTGCCGTTCAGTAACAGCCCGTATGCTCTCATAGTCACAGCCAGTTCGATATACTGCCAAGGTGAGACTATCAAGTTCTACGGATCCCCGGATCCCAATCCGAACAACTACACATTCTATTGGGAGATTACCGATGTGAGTACAGGAACTGTTAATACATACAGCGATGCTGATATTTCCTACACACCAAGTCACGCCGGAACATATACAGTCTCGCTGACAATCACCAACAACGAAGGCTGCTCAGATAACGCTTTCGAAACCATCACTGTCAATCCGACTCCTACGGCGCCGACATTGTATTATAGCGGCAACAAATGTTTAGACCAGGGCGCAGTGGAACTGGCGGGCACAACACCCACTACACCGGCAAGCGTCATAAACTGGAGCAACGGATACACCGGTCCCAATGCCAAGTACTTCACTGCTGGTGAAGCCCAGGCTTGGTACTATGACATCAACACAGGCTGCAAGTCGAACGAAGCAAGAATCCACATCGAGCCCCAGCCTGATTTCGACGCCCTCCTTACCGGTTGCTACGAGAAGTGCAAGGATTATTTCGATACTAAACCGCAACCCAGACTCCCCGTCTGGGGACTCAGTTCGGGTATAGAATATATCAAATGGGATTGGAACCGCGATATTGTCAACAACGTTGGAAATGGTTTGGTGTACAGTCCCGGCTATTTCCTCTCTCTCCTTCTGCCGACATTTGGCGACTACAACCTTGAATTGAGGTATAACGGCGGTATATGTGGACCGGTTATATCGCCCACACTGACCATTAAACCCACCGACACTTGCGACTGCAAAGACCTTGACATTGACTACAAATACAAGATGTATGTCAAAAACTGCAAAATCTACTACGATGTAAAGGTTAGAGTATGCAATAATTCAAGCAATGACGCTTGTTTGGGAGATGTTCAGTATCTGTTTGATAATCAATATATTCAGGTGGTTTATGCAAATTATACCAATCACACGGTAACTTCTGGCAATTGTGAATTTATCAATATGCTCATAGAAGTCGCGCAGTTTAAGCCTTCATCGACAATCTCTTTCCGCATTTACGACAAGTGCAACAAATGCGCAACCGATTTCAGCATCAATCTTATGCCCGAGAAATTCGAATGTGAGATGCCTATGAATGTTGATGAAATAAATATCAACCACGATCTGTCGAGCGAAGTGGCAGGCTATTTCAAGTTTGTCGCCAATGTCAATCCCGCAGAGAATGTCCTCGACTTTTGGACCGAACCGCCAATGGTTATTGACTACTTCTACGATGGAATTGACAAAGTGTATGGAATGAATATGATAGATATGTCGTTGCTTTCGCAGCTCGTTGCTGAAGATGGCGATATCTGTTTCTATGCTCTAACCTGCTTTAAAGACAAGCTCTGTCTGCGCAAGTTCTGTATGCCAGCCTTGAAACTCTATGATATGTTTGTTAACGAAGGTATTATCCACAAGTCAGCAGAAAATAAGTCAGTACAAAGCGAAAGCAGCGTTATTGACGAACAGTCCACTGCCGACCCGCGGCTTATGCCAAATCCTACAACCGGCGAGGTTAACGTCATCGGTACCGCCGATGAGGTTGTCGAGGTTATGGTTCTGGATTTGAACGGCCGAAAGATGGCTGCCTTCGACAACACAACCAATTTCAACATCTCCAACCTCTCTTCAGGCATCTACATTGTACGTGTGAAAACCAAACACGATGATGCCGAGAAGGTCACATACCTCAAACTGGTCAAGAAGTAATTCAAACCAATCCGTGGTTAGTGGGCAAAATGCCCACTAACCACTTTTTTCTTTTTTTGCGATAATCTGTTATCCCGCTGTCCGGATCTTTTCGCCGAGAACATTGTCCCTCTTTTTTTAATCATATTTTAAAATCTGTATTTAATATGAAGAAAATAACATAATAACTGTTATGTCCATTATCACCTTCGATGTTCACGCCCAGCGCTTTGACTGGGTGAGGTCATATTAAGGTCTACATTACAACATCGTTGGGGCGGCGCAAGGAAAAATGAAATGTTAAAAAGAGTTAAAATCAGTTAAATTTTGATATGCTTGTATATTTCCGGGTTCAAAATATGTTATATATAAGTAAAACACGAACAATTTAGCTTTTACAAATTAAAACAAGAAATAGTAATAATTTAAAAACTATTTACCCAAAATTAAACACATCATTATATAAACACGATTTTTTATCATAACCATTTAATCTAATTAAACTATTAAAGTATTAAAGTATTAACCCTTAAACTATTAAACTCTTAAACTCTTAAACCTTCAAACTCTTAACATTTTTTGAACACCGACCGGCGAAAATATGAGCAGTTTAATGCTCTGCTTGACCGTCACAAGGCACAAATCGAGAATATGTGTATGCGGCGGGCAAGGGGAGAGTATAATTGCTGTGCCGAATTGCGACAGGAATGTTACATAAGTATATGGAAACACCAAGACTCTTTGCGCCCAAACTCTACACCTATGCAAGAAACCCTCTGGGTTTACTGGCAGTGCCGCAGTGTCTTTTCGCGGTTGCGTCTCCTGAAAAGCGCAAACCTGTGGCAGCCTTTAGACGACAATATGGCTGACTCGGTGGCCGAGCCAGAGGAGAATACGGCGCGCGAGTATTTAGAATCGCTCGCTGTCATACTCAATCCTTATGAATACAAAGCGCTCCAAATGATGGCTGAAGGATACAAACCTGACGAGATGGCAAAAGCGTTAAATATAAAACTTCATAGCGCGATACAACTTAGATACAGAATATTGACAAAAATGAGACAAAAGTACGGTAAATTGAATGGAAGTTAGGGAATGGTAGAAGCTGAAAGAACAATATGATATACATTTAAAATAAAACATTATAGATAATTAAATAAACACACATAAACTTTACTGAATTAGAAACGTGGTTCTATACAAAAACTAAAAATAACTTTGTTATGAAAGAAAGCCCTGAACAGTTGCGGCAGTTGTCGCCAGAGGATTATGCCAACATAAGAGAGCTTCTTGCCGAGCATTCTGTTGGCCTTGATAAGCGTCTGGCCAGTTATCGCCGCCGTGTTAAAATACGTCGTTACACTGTTGCGACATGTATATTTATGGGGTGCTGCATATCCTATTCGTCGGCCGTTGCAGTACCGAAGTATAACTATATAATTTCCACAAGTCAGGCCGACAGTCAACATATCTGCGAAACAATCCATAACGCACTGTGTAAGATATGATATGGCGTAATAACATAATTAAATTCTGGAGCATTTTCGCGATCGTATTGGCGCTGGCTCTGTTGGCAATAACTGTAGCGTTCAAGTGGCACCGTATCTTCCCGGATGACCGCGTTAGTCTGTTGTATACCAAAGCTTCAAAGGTCGAAGGGTTGAGGGCCTCATTCGTGGAGGGCTATCGGGTCAACGACACCCTTTCGCTGGATGTGACTTTGCTCGAGACACAGGACACTGTGGCGTGGAAGTGGGTGTGCGACGAGCTGAATATAATGACCTTAGACGATATTCCACCTGAGTTGCGTGCAGGTTTCTTCAAACCCCAATCGTTCGAGTATTTCTATATGTCACCGGATTCCACGTTATTGACCGCAAACTATAACGGCCAGACCGATACCGCGTCCGAAATGTACAAAGATATCAAGGACGTATGTGTGTTTACACGCTATGATATGACTGCTTGTGTGTTCCATTTGTGCAACGACTCGCGGCGCAAAGCAATTGTCAGCAAGAAGGTCGATGAGATAACTTGGTGACAATAAACCACTGAATCATTAACAATTATTATAAACCAATTTTTAAAAACATTTAAAAACAAACAAAATGAAAAAAAATCTCTTTTTCCTCGCACTCGTAGCAGTGTTGGCAACAATGGCGGTAAGCTGCCAGAAAGAAAACAATCTCGATCCTCAGTCCAGTGTTGCTGAGATAGGCTCGGTACGTACGGTTAGTTATTCCATAGACGGAACAAATGGGCAGGTGGTCCTGTATGGCGAAACCGAATGGAGTAATTTCCTTGACAAGATGATGTCGCTGAGCTTTCAGGGTCACAGTGTCGACTTCAGTATTAATGAGTATTACACTAATACCGGAGCCAAAGATACCGAGGTGAAAACCACTACCAGCAGCAAGGAAGCCAAAGACTGGTCTGACGATAAAGCCAACCAGGGTTACCAAGTCAACGTGTCCTACAATGAGGGCAACGGTCAGTACACCTGCGTGGCGCACAAGTGATTTGAGAAAAAGAAGAAGTGATTTGTGATTGGTGAATGATATCCTAAGACTATTACACTATTACACTCCAATGCTTATATTTACGATAGTTTCTTTACTATTTATACGGAATACATTCACCAATCATTTAATCTTCTTTTTTGATTTTTATGACCATAACCAATTAGCCATAAGACCGTTAGGCGGTTAATAACAATCTTGTACAGTTATGAGAATCATAAGGTTTTTCCCCATACGATAGTTAATGCCGGTCGTGTGGGGATAGAAAAAAGACACAACTATACCAAAAAGACCTTTGGATGGAACAGAGTATAAGTGGGTGAATCTTGAAGGCGTATGGTTGAAGGATGTAATATTGGAATAACTGTTCGTTGCGGCGGATTTACGAATCCGCCGCAACTTACCCTATAAACTCTAAACTATTCAATTTTTCAAACTTTTAAACTCTTAAAACTTATGACGAAACACACAAACATTTTTATTGTACTCATAACTTTTGTTGCGGCGCTGGTATCTTTCTGCTCTTGTGGCGAGAAGGAGAACGGTACGGTCGGCGGCAACTCAGATGCCGCCGACTATCCCGCCGTGTTGAACAACACCCGCTGGCGTTGGACTGGTGGTTCTGACGTTGTCGGCGTCAACTGTGTTGAAATCACCTTCTTCAATGCCGATAAGCTCGCCTCGTTGATTATGACTACGTCAAACTATACCGTTGACCGCTATGATGTTACTTATAACTACTCCGACGGATCAGGCACTATGACTCTCGTACACAGAGAGACAGGCGCCAATTCGTCCGCCTCGTTCACAGTAAGAGGTGACAAACTAACCCTCCTTATGGGAGGTGCCACCTACATCCTTCCACTCTTCAACCCGAGCGGAATCTCTACTCTCTGAAAAGATTTGGTTAGTAATATGATAAGCCCTCTGTCGGAACGACAGAGGGCTTTTTTTATTCGATGCTGTGCCGCAAGCATTATGCTTGCGAAACAAGCTGTTAGAGCAGCTTGGCCAGTTTTGCTGCCAGGTCGCCAACGCGGGTGCTGTAGCCCTTCTCGTTGTCGTACCAGCTGACGATCTTCACGAAGTTGCCGTCCATAACCTGGGTCAGCAGGCTGTCGAAGATCGAGCTGTGGGTGTTGTCGATAATATCGATGCTGACGATAGGCTCATCGACATACTGCAGAACGCCTTTCATCTTGCCTTCGGCGGCTTCCTTGACGGCGGCGTTGATTTCTTCCTTGGTAACGTTGCAGTTCAGCTCGGCGGTCAGGTCAACGACACTGCCGTCGGGAGTAGGAACGCGCATTGCGAAACCATCGAGTTTGCCTTTCAGCTCGGGGATAACCAGACCCACAGCCTTGGCAGCACCGCTGCTGGTGGGGATGATTGACACGGCGGCGGCACGGGCACGACGGAGGTCGCTGTGCGGCTGGTCGAGGATCTTCTGGTCGTTGGTGTAGCTGTGGACGGTGTTCATCAAACCGCGCTTGATACCGAACTTGTCGTTCAGCACCTTGGCCACGGGGGCCAGGCAGTTGGTGGTGCAGCTGGCGTTGGAGACGAGCTGCATCTCCTTGGTCAGAACGCTGTCGTTCACGCCCATAACCACGGTGGCATCCACGTCGTCGGCCTTGCCGGCGGGCACGGTGAGGATGACCTTCTTGGCGCCGGCGTTGATGTGCTTCATCATCTGCTCGCGTTTCTTGAACAGACCGGTGCTCTCGACTACGATGTCGACACCCAGCTGGCCCCAAGGCAGGTTCTGCGGGTCGCGCTCGGCATAGATTTTCACCTTCTTGCCGTTGACTACGAGGCAGTCGTCCTCGGCGTGCACTTCGCCGTCGAAGTTCTCGTGCACAGAGTCATATTTGAACAGGTATGCGAGGGTCTTCGCATCGGTGAGGTCATTGATAGCGACGATGTCGAGCTCGGGGTGGGCGAGCATTGCACGGAAGCTCATTCTTCCGATTCGGCCGAAGCCGTTGATAGCTACTTTTGCCATATTATACTGTGTTTAAATGTTTTGTATAAAATTAATTGTTCTTTCGCGGACTACAAAGATAGTAATTATTTGTAAAATGGCAAAAAAAACTTCCTCAACTGGCGAAAAAATAGTAATTTTGCACCCCGAAATGAAACAGATACTCCTCATCAACGACGTCGTGGGCTGCAGCCATGTGGGCATGGTGGCCATGATGCCCATACTTACCTACCTCGGCCACTCCGCCTACAACCTGCCCACGGCACTTGTTTCGAACACCCTCGACTACGGCCGTTTCAACGTCTTGGAAACCACCGACTATATGCGCGGCACCATTCCTGTCTGGCATCAGCTCGGATTTCGTTTCGACGCCGTCTGCACAGGCTTGATGTTCAGCGAAGAACAGGCCCGTCTGGTCTCCGGCTACTGCCGTCAGCTGCGCAGCGAAGGCACCGCCGTCTATGTCGACCCCATCATGGGCGACGGCGGACGCCTCTACAACGGCATCGGCGAGCGTCAGGTCGAGCTCATGCGTGAGATGGTCGCTGTCGCCGACCTTACTTTCCCCAACTATACCGAGGCATGCTACCTCACCGGCACCCCCTTCCGTCCCGAAGGACTCTCCTGGGAGGAGGCGTGCCAGATGCTCGACGCCATTGTGGCCCTCGGTGCCCGGGCGGCAGTCGTCACCAGCGCCCGTGTCGACGGCCAGTGCTGTGTTGTAGGCATCCACGCCGATTGCCAGCCGCCGTCAGCCGACCGCTACTTCCGCATCGATTATGAAGAAATCCCTCTGGCTTTCCACGGCACGGGCGACATCTTCTCCGCCGTGCTCATCGGCCATCTGATGAACGGCGGTACCCTGCGCGAGAGCACCGGCACTGCCATGCGTGTTGTCAGCAGCCTTATCGAGCGCAACCGCGACCAGAAGGACCTCTGCCGCGGCATCCCCATCGAACAGTGTCTCGACCTCCTCGAAGCGCAGGCGGCTCGCACGCGCAAAAATGACTCAAAATGAAAAAGTCACGGTCGGCCAAGAAACGCGCTTGGAAGCAACTGAAGTGGTACGGCAAGGTGTGGCGTGTGGTGTGGATTACACTCCTCTCGCTCTGGCTGTTCACCATCGTGCAAGTCGTGCTGGGCGCCTTCGTCAATCCGCCGCTTACCCCCCTCATGGTACAGCGCTTCTGCCAACAGCTTTTCCAGAGCGGGCGCGACGTGCGCTTCGAGCGCGACTATGTGCCCCTCGACAGCATCTCCAACAATCTCGTCACCGCCGTCGTCCACTCCGAGGACGGCCTCTTCATGTACCACCACGGCTTCGATGTCAAGCAGCTCAAGATGGCTTACAAGGAGAACCGGAGCGGCAAACGTTTCCGCGGCGGCAGCACCATCAGTAACCAGACCGCCAAAAACGCCTTCCTGCCCCACACCCGCACCATGACCCGCAAGCTCTTCGAGGCCTACTACACCGTCCTCATCGAGGCCGTCTGGGGCAAGCGACGCATCATGGAGGTCTACCTCAACATCATAGAGTTCGGCGACGGCATCTATGGTGCCGAAGCCGCCGCCCAGCATTATTTCCACCATTCCGCCGCCCACCTCACCCGTTCCGAGGCCGCCCAGCTCGCCGCTACCTTACCATCGCCCCTGCGGCGCAATCCCGCCAGGCAGACCCCTGGTTACAAGCGCCATGTCGCCCGAGTGATGCACAGCTTCAACTGGGGGGCCGTCGACCTCGATATGCCCCGCTCCGAGCGCAAAGGCAAATACAAAGACCGCGAAACCCTTGTAGAATTCTTCTTCTGGCGCCTTCGCCAAGACTGACCGTCCATGACCCCGTTGGAACAAACCTGGCACCGCTACGAACGCGATTTCCGAGCCTATCTCAGGCTCGAACGCGGCATGCCCGAAAACAGCGTCGAGGCCTACATGGGCGACTTCGCCCACCTCGCACGCTACATGGTGGAGCAGGACGTCGCCCCCGAGCAGGTCACCCTCCAACACCTGCAGCAACTACTCAAGTCGTTTACCGACATCGACATAGCCCCCACCACGCAGCGCCGCATGATTGCCGGTTGGCGCCAGTTCTTCCGTATGCTCGTCGTGGGCGATGTCATCAAGGAGAACCCCGCCGAGTTGCTCGACCTGCCCCTGCGGCCCAACCACCTGCCCGATGTGCTCACCGACGATGAAATCACCCGCATCCAGCAGACCTTCGACCTCAGCCTGCCCGACCAGTTCCGCAACTACGTCATCGTCGAGGTGCTCTACGGCTGCGGGCTCCGCGTCTCTGAGTTGGTCAACCTCAAGCTTTCAAACATATACGCCGACGAACAGTATCTGCAAGTGATAGGCAAGGGTGACAAGGAACGCTGGGTGCCCATCAATCCCAGTGCCCTCAAGTTGATGTCCGACTACATACACCTGGTCCGCTCACACATCGACCCCCAGCCGGGTGAGGAGAAGTATGTCTTCCTCAACCGCCGCGGCCACCACCTCACGCGCCAGATGGTCTTCATCTTCCTCCAGCGTGCCGTCGAGGCCGCCGGTATAGGTAAAAAAGTCAGCCCGCACTCGCTACGTCACAGCTTCGCCACCGAACTCGTCGCCGGCGGCGCCGACCTCCGTGCCGTGCAGGAGATGCTGGGGCATGAAAGTATCTCCACCACAGAGATTTATACCCATATCAGCCGCGAATCGCTTCGCGACGCCATTGCCTCCTTCCATCCCCACTACAAAAAGTAGCTTCCGGTCCGGTTTCCCTCCGGTCCCGGTCCGGTCCCCCTCCGCTCCCGCTCCTATCAAATTCGAAAAAAAATTGGAGGGGATGCGGAGGGGGCGTGTAGGGGATGGGGTGGGGTAGTTGTGGATAACTTTTTTTATTGTATATAAAAAATAATTCGTATCTTTGCAGTCTCGTTTTAAGTGGAATTATAAATAATAAATTAATAATAAACAGATTAACAAGATGACAAAGTACGTTTACACGTTCGGCGGCAAAACCGCCGAGGGAAAAGCCGACATGAAGAACCTTCTGGGTGGCAAGGGTGCCAACCTGGCCGAGATGTGCCTGCTGGGCCTCCCGGTGCCTGCCGGCCTGACTATCACCACTGAATGCTGCACCGCCTACTACGACAACAACTGCCAGCTTCCCAAGGGCCTGATGGAAGAGGTCTGGAAGGGCGTTGAGAATATCGAGAAAATCATGGGCATGAAGTATGACGACGCCGAGAACCCCCTGCTGGTGAGCTGCCGCTCGGGTGCCCGCTCGTCGATGCCCGGCATGATGGACACCGTCCTCAATATCGGTCTTTCGAGCAAGACCATCCCCGGTATGCTGAAGAAGACCAACAATCCCCGTTTCGTGTATGATAGTTACCGCCGCCTGATTATGATGTATGCCGACGTGGTGATGGAGAAGAGCGAGGGCATCGAGCCCGCCGACGGCAAGGGCATCCGCAAGCAGTTGGATGATATGCTGGATGAGTACAAGAGCGTGAAGGGCTATAAGAGCGACACCGAGCTGACCGCCGACGACCTGAAGAAGCTGGCCGAGGCATTCAAGATTCGAGTGAAAGAGGTGCTCGGCACCGAGTTCCCCGACGATGCCCGCGCCCAGATGGAAGG
>JAEEGH010019884.1_pt1 | contig 14032 bp, 9 predicted proteins | sample 9134181 | NCBI WGS metagenome assembly JAEEGH01 (sample SAMN16246544, study PRJNA631951) | gut metagenome | biome: gut microbiome; feature: rumen; material: DP-attached | host: Bos | place: Iran: Karaj | collected 2018-10 | reverse complement strand
CCATTGGTCTGCATGGGCCGGAAGTCATTGCCGAACTGGACGCATTTCTCTTCCGACTACAAAGTTCCGGAAGGCGTGAAATCGATTCGTTTGCTTTTCTGGTCGTTCAAGACAAACGTCGGCAGCGTCTATCTGGACAATCTGTCACTTCAGCCGAGATAGTTTTTCTAGAATCCTAGAAGGCTAGAATTCTAGGATTCTAGAGATTTACTTATTTCAGCCGTTTGATTTCTTCAATGAGTTCTGCGCGAAGGGCGCGCAACTGCGTGTTGGAGACGCTGAAATTCAAGCAATTCCAATTGATGGAATCCATTATCTTCTGGATGCGTTCACGGCTTTGGGCGGCGACGGCGGCTTTGTCTGTGCCTTCAGCTTTCTTGCAGAGATCATCCCACAGACGGATGTAGCGATAGTCATAGACGCCTTCGCGGATGGCCTCCCACTGGAGCGTGTCGATGAGGCCGTTGCCTTCCGGTTGCGGATAGCAGATGCAGGCGTCTTTCGCCTCGCCTTGATTGTTGCCGTCGAAGTCGTTATAGGGGGTTCCCTTCACACGGAGGAATGTCCATGTCCACGCTCCCGTGGCACCGCTTCGCCAATTGTAGATGCCGAGGATATGGCGGTTGGTGTAGATGTTGCAGTCCTGTTGAAGGCCACCGTTTGTGTAGCAGCCAGAGCCATACCACCAGAAGGCGTCGCCGTCGTCCAACGATTCTTTGCGGAGGTTGTCGTTGGCTTCTTTCGTACGGCAGGACATGTAGGCGATGTTGTTGTAGCAGCGGTAGTCCAGCCATGGGGCGAGATGCTCGCGGACGAAATCGCCATAGCATGTGTTGAACGTTTTGAAACCAGCCTCTTTCACGAGCTTGAGCGTGCGGATGGCTTCGTCGCCGCCACGGCCTTTGTTCGGCTCATCAACGGTGTGGATGCAATAGTCGGGCCATCCGTCCTCCTTCGCCATCGTACGGATGGTTTCCAACAGCTCATGGAAGCCGCGGACAAATTCTGGCGTGTGATCGGCGGTTTCGACCTTCAGGGCGCGCATCAGATAGCCGTTGACAGCTTGGAAGGAGATGACGGCGACGCCGGGGAAGCCGACTTGGCAGTAAAGCTTCATGAGGTGGCGGAAACGGGACATGTCGATATGGAAGTCTTTTCCGTCGTAAGTGACTTTGGCGCCGTAGAATGGATACATCATGAGGGCATTCATGCCGTGTTCGCGGAACATGCGCATTTCGCGGAGGATTTCATCGTCGGTGAAGTTCTGATAGACCCATCGCTGTCCGTCCGCATAGAGGCCGAAGGTCATGTCATGATATTCGGGAAGGGTGAAATCATCGACGGTCAGAAAATATGTCGCGACTGTTTTGCCGTCCAGAAGAATCGGTGCGGAATAGACGCCAGGCTTCGCGTCCGATGGAACGGTTGTTCGGATGCAATATTCTGCAGGCGAGTCTTTTAGGAAAGTTCTCGCCGCATTGTCTTCTGGCCAAAGCCGTTCGGGGGCGGTGATATAAGTGGTGGAATTCCAATCCGTACGTTGACGTGAGATTTCCGCCCAAAGGAGCTTGACGGAATCTTTCGGAATGTTGGAAGGTCCTGTCACATCGCCGATTGCGACGACACCTGTCATGTCTTTCAACGGTAGAAATGCAAAAAATTCGCATGAAACGAGGCCAGGGGATGTCTCGCCGTTGATGGTCGTGCGGATTTCGTCTGCGGCGGGACGGCTGTTCGGGCGGACGAAACCAGGCTCGTCCCGTTGGAACAATTGGAAGCCGCGTGCGACTTCTTCAGCAGTCGGCTCGATGGCGGGTTTTGGATCCTTCCATGGAATTTCAATAAAGCTTTTTCCTTCGCAAGTCACGATTTCCCAAGATATTTCCGCAAAAGGCTTTTGGTTATTGTCAAAAGCGGTGAAACGGGCATTTCCGCAGATGGATGCATCTTTTGCATGACGGATACCGATAAGATGGGACAGTTCAATGGGATCCGGATCTTTCTCCATAAGATTCACGTCCGGAATGTTGAAGACTCGGACATTTGTCCATGTCTCACCGGTGACCATTTGAGGCGGATTAAGTGATTGATTATCAGAGATGAATTGGAATTTGGCGGAATAGTCTTTTTTGTCGTCAAGCCATGGTGAGACGGCGACTCCGAAGAAGCAGTCACCATTTGACAGAATCCTGCTTTCTTTATGGAAAAGCGGAACAATCAACTGCTTAGGATCAAGAGAGACCACAGGAATGGCACCTTCCAAGATGCGGAGATCCATGTCTTCAAAGCCTTGATTTGGCACGCGACTGAACTGGACGGACCAAATACGGCCTGTCTGGTCATCAGCAATCGGAACGTCGGCAAGAACCGTCATCTCCTTGTTTCCCACGCTGTTACCTTCGAAAACGACTTGGTCGTCCGCATCACGAATCGTGATGGCGACGTGTTCGATTGGCTTGTCGCCAATGGCTTTGATTTTCAATCTGCCGCGATTGACTTGGAAGAACATCTTTGGGCGACCGTTGATGAGATGAAGCGGATCGCCGGAAGACGCCTCGACGGCGCAACGGCCTGCGGTGACACGAAGGAACGTGGAATTCTGATTGACGTTCATCGTTAGTTTCAAAATAGCCTGCGGCAGATCCGTGAATTCGATGGAACGCTCTTCCTTGACGGCGATGACGCCTTCCTGCAACGTCTTGCCGTCCAAGGTGTTAATGGAATAGCGCAGGTTGTCCGTATATCTACCGATGAGACCGCAGCCTAACATCAGGGAAAGCTTTCCTGTGGCATCCGGAGCGAGATAGGCAGTCTTCAATTTGCGAATCTGGAAGACGTTATTTTGTGGAACAGTTAGATTGGACTGAACATTCGGCAGGACGAAAGCACCTGGCAAAATTTCATCTGCGAAGACGATGATTGAAAAAGCTAAGAAAGCTAGTAGTAGATATTTATATTTCATGGATAGCTCCTTTAGGAAATAGTTTCTCTTGATTTATTGCCATATTTTTCCAAGATAGCTTGATATTCTCCATTGTAGATGAAGCTCTTTCCGTTTTTGTTTTCGCCAATGCGTTGCAAGCCAAGATATTCCAAAATATTCTGGGCTTTCTGGTTCATTTTGTTCGCACAAGCGGCCACATGCTGCGTATCTTGGGGAATGATGGTTGTTATATATTGGTAGAGAAGCTTAAACAGGCCCGAACCTTGATAAGGCTTGGCAAATTGAATTTCATCCATACGCAACGTGTTGTCCAGCAAGCGGTATTGGAAGAAGCCCGCTAATTGGCCATCATTGAAGATCAGAATAACGTGTTCGAATGCGGGAACAGCCTCTGCAAGCCAGATTCTGCGGTCTTCTTCATAGCTGTCGCCGGTAGGAGCAACGATCCGCATATTTCCGGCAAGAATGTCAAACATTCGTGAAATATGTTCCTGCGGAATAGTTTTGAAATGATGCTCAAAGCTGATATTCATGTTTTATTCCTATTATTCTAGGCTTCTAGGGATACTAGCTTTCTAGAATTTTTAGAACATCATGAAATAATCCGGCTTGTCTGTACGGAAGGGGATGGCGGGGAAGCCGTCGCTGTTGACGAGATTGACGGTGCAGAAGCCTGTGAAGGCGTAGCGGACGCGTTGCGGGAGGGAAACCATGGGAGAGGACAAAATGACCGTATCGTTTTCGATTCGCGCATTCGCCTTGTAGAGAACACCGTTTTCGCCGCCGATTGCAAAGGCTTTGGGCGGCTTGCCATCTGTCGTCTTGAGACCTTTGCCCACATTGTCAAAATAAATGATGACGTTTGGCCCTTCAATGGACATTCTGCTAAATACGGGGCCGTCGCAGTCGCGGTGGATCCAATGGAGCATGTCTTCGGCCTTGAGCGCAAGGCGGAAACCGAGCGTCTGCTTGTCACGCGGATGGATATCCGATGGATCGCCGCAGTCGAAGGCGGTGATCATGCCGACATTTTCCATGTCCTTCGCCAATTCCGCCTGGATTTCGCGCGTCAGGCCGTATGCGGAAAACTCTGGAAATGGCAGAGCGTCAATATCTTCCGCCTTGACGGGATGGTCGGGCGTATGCTGATGGAAGGCGGCCAACTGGACAAGGAGGAACGGCATTTCGGCATCGTTCCAACGATAGCGAAGCTCTTCGATAAATAGTTTATGGAGAGGATAATAGGTGAATTGCCCGGCGTTTGTGCAGCCTTGATACCAGATGACGCCGCGGACGGCGTAGCGGAACCATGGATTCAGCAGGGCATTGAACAGCGTCGACGGATAATTTGGCGACGTCGGCGACGACATGTCATCGCCGAGTTGCGGCGGATTCGGGCGGACAGGAAAGTCGTTAGGGACGGTGAACAGGCGGGTGAAACGAAGCCCTGAAATTCCCTTAAGTGTCGTTTTCTCAAATGTTATGGAGAAATCCATGTAATTTGCACCGCCGGCAAGAAAATGATTGTCCGCCACAACGGCGACGACGTTGTCTCCCGCATGCGTCACACCTTCCGGAATCGTGTAGTGACGCATGGCCGCCCAGTAGATTTCTGTGTCGCATCCCGTTGATCCGACGAGTTTTCCGTTGACATATGTCTTGTCCACGTCATTGATGATACCGAGATTCATCACGAGTTTCTTTCCTGCGAAACGGGCTGGAAGCTTGAAATGGAAACGGGTGACGTAACGGCCGATGGTGTCCAACATGACAAAACCCGCAGTCGTGTCGGTCCAGCTGGAGTCGTCGAAATCTTCTGCCAGCCATTTGGCGGGAACTTTTCCAAGTTTGTCGAATTGGACGAGCCAGTCACGCAACGGCTTGCATTCGTTGCTGTTATAGACTTCCTTCCAGGATTGTTTCCGATTCGGATCCTGCTTTTTCAGCTCCCATCCATTGAAATAGAGGGCTTCGTCTGAAATCCACGCTTCGACGCGAGTGCCGCCCCATGCGGTGTTGATGAGGCCGATTGGAATGTTCAAGTCTTCGTTGAGTTGGCGGCCGAAGAAATAGCCGCAGGCGGAGAAATCCGCGACGGTTTTGGCATCACATGGCAGCCAGCCTTTATTGTCCGGATTTTCGTCTTCAAGGGGCCCTTCCGGGGCGAGACGGCGCGTCAGGAAGGAGTTGAAAAGACGGATGTTAGGATATTTCGCCTTCTTTAGTTCCTGCTTTGCGTTCAACGTCTGCCAGAACGGATTATCCGAATAGACAGGCATTTCCATGTTGGACTGGCCTGTGCACATCCAGACTTCGCCGATGAGAATGTCTTCGAACACAACAGATGGTTTTGCGCCGTCATAACCAGCGGAGAGCGAATACGGTCCACCTGCGTTCATGAACGGGAAGGTAACGGACCATTCGCCATCTTTGTCAACAGTTCCTTTTCGAGTCTTGTCGGCGAACGTGACGGTGAATTTTTTGCCAGGCTCGCCTTTGCCGGAAAAGACGATCGGCCGTTCGCGTTGCAGAACCATGTGGGAGGAAAAGACGTGGTAGAAGCAGAGTGATTTCATAATGTCTCCGTTTTGTATTAATATTAATGGTATGGATATGCCTTACATTACATTTTCAAACGGAAAGGTCAAGCAAAAAAAGGCCCGTGCCGATTTTTCGGCACGGGCCTTTGTGGCGATCAAATCAGAAATAATAGAGGGAGGCTATTATTACTGCTTGGAGAAATTCCACCACTTTTCTGGATGATAGAGTTGATTCTTGATGCCGCTGACGTGTCCGTCGATCCAGCAGACATTGCCGAGCGCGTTGTGGCGGAAGTACTCCCCGACGTAGACAGGGTTACTGTTCCATTGTCTCATGCCATTGTATGGCATATCGTCGCCGTCAAAGCGCTGCTCGAAGGCATCTTCGGTGAAGACGGTCTCGGACGGGGTCTTGGGCTGAGAAATCCGTGTTCCACCTTCGAAGAATAAGCCCGGATAGCCGTAGGCGGAGTATAGGTTGTAGTTGTCCTGACCTGTGATAAGGCCATTAATGGAACCGCTCGGATAATTGTCCACGTAGGTGGCAGAGGGGCAACCGAATGTCTTCTTGTCGCCGGTATAGTGATAAATGGTAAGAGCTCCCCAGTAAAGCTGCTCGTTTGAGAAATTGGCCAGGGAGAACGTCGAGAAGTTCGCAGGCCAGGCGCCGCCGTTCTGGTTGACACCAGGGATTTTACCGTCCGGCATGCGGGCGTCGTTGTCGTCCGAGTACATGAACAGGGCCGTTCCAAGCTGCTTGAGGTTGCTCACGCAGGAGGCTGAGCGGGCCTTTTCACGGGCTTTCTCGAGGGCGGGGAGTAGCATGGCGGCAAGAATTGCGATGATCGCGATGACGACCAGCAATTCAATCAAGGTGAAGTTGATGATTCGTTTCATTTTGTGCTCCTTGATTGTTGGGGTTAAACGGGATGGATCAATCTCTTTTTTGGGGGATCAATTGTGTTTTAAACAAACGCCATTTCAACTATACGTTTAACGATATATTTGAAAATATATTTTACAAAAAAGAGAAATTTTTTTAAAATGTATAATATTAAATGTCTGTTTTATAAATATGATAATATAAAAAAGCTAAATATTATATGTTATATCTTAAAGAAAAAGAAAAAAGCATACCATGCATGAAATTCGCAAATGGAGCTTTCATCAAAAAGGCCCGTGCCGTAAAATTCGGCACGGGCCTTTGCAGTGATTAAATCAGAAATAACAGAGGGATGTCAGTTCTGCTTGGAGAAGTCCCACCATTCGCGGGGATGATTGAGGTAGTTCTTGATGCCGCTGACGTGGCCATCCAGCCAGCAGACGTTGCCGAGGTCGTTGTGGCGGAAGTACTGGAAGCGTTTGTTGGCATTGCCGCCCCACTGCGTCATGTTCTCGAAGGGCATGTCGCCGTTGTTGTCGTAAAGATGTTCGTAGGTGTCTTCGGAGAAAACGGTCTCGGAGGGGCGCTTCGGCTGGGTGTTCATTTTGCCGCCTTGGAAGAAGCAGCCCGGATAGCCGTAGGTGGAGTATTTGTTGTAGTTGGAGATACCGGTCAGCAGGCCATCGACGGAGCCGCCAGGGTAGTTGTCCACGTCGCCTGCGACGGGGCAGCCGAAGTTCTTCTTGTCGCCAACGTAGGAGTAAATGCCGATGCCCCAGTAGAGGGTGTTGGTTCCGAAGGAATTCTTGTCGTAGTTGTCCATGTTGACGGGCCAGCCGCCGGCGTTCGTGTTGACTTTGTTTGTTCTGGCGTCGATCATGACGCCGCCGTTGTCTTCCGTGTACATGGCGAGAGCCAAACCGATCTGTTTGAGATTGCTGACGCAAGACGCAGCCTGGGCTTTTGCGCGTGCTTTGGACAACGCAGGGAGCAGCATGGCGGCGAGAATCGCGATGATGGCGATGACGACGAGCAGTTCAATCAATGTGAACCGCAGATTTCTGGATAACGTGGATTTCATTTTTTCTCCTTAATCAAGCGTGATAAAACAATGGATCTGAAAAAAACATTCATTAATATAATATTAAATCTATGAATGTCAATACAGATAGACGAATATAAATCTAATGTTTGCCGACACCGCTTTCAAAATATGAATTGATGTCTGACAAATATGTTTTTTATTACTTGCGGCAATCGCCAAGAAAATGCATGGCGTTTTTGCATGTGATGCCGAAGAAGTCATGCAATGTCATGTATTGTCCATAGAGGTCATTGTATTTTCTGGTATTTTCAATGACTGGCTTGTATGAGATCGTCTTTTGGCAGCCCATGGCGCGGATGGCGGAGAAGATGTCGCGATGGCCGCTGCGGCGTCCGTCCGCGGCGGCGGCGAAAATGGCGGCGCCGAGAGCGGCGGTCTGCGTACAGACAGCCGTCTTGATTTCCATGCCGAGAACATCGGCGTAAATCTGCATGAGAAAGGGATTTTTGAGGGCGATGCCGCCGCAGGCGACGATGTCGTGGACAGGAAGGCCATGGTCATTGAAGTTGTCGATGATTTTCCGTGCGCCATAGGCGGAAGCCTCGATGAGGGCGCGGTAGATGTGCTCCGGCCGCGTGGCGAGCGTCATGCCGACGATCAGGCCGGACAATCGCATGTCGTTGAGGCATGATTTGTTGCCGTTCCACCAGTCGAGTGCGATAAGTCCCGTGTCGCCAGGCGAATAGGTTGCGGCGAGTTCGGAAAGACAAGCGTGGATGGACAGGCCGCGCCGCCGTGCCTCCAACGTGTATTTTTCTGGCAGGCAATTGTCGATGAACCATTTGAACATGTCTCCGACGCATGCCTGCCCGGCCGCGTAGTTGGTGAAGCCTGGCAAGTTGGCGTCTTCCATGGCGGCGCAGATGCCCGGTATGTCTTTCCATTCACGACCGAGAATCATGTCCGCCGTGGACGTTCCGATCATCATCATGAGCGTTCCTTCGTCGGCGATTCCCACGCCCGGCAGGGCGGCGTAGCCGTCCATCTGACCAGCAGTTACGACAGTGTTTTCAGAAAGGCCAAGTGCTTCAGCCATAGATAGATGCAACGTTCCAACGGATTCTCCTGGGGCCGCGATGACAGGATAGACGCCGTCGTGGAACGCGAGTTTTGGCGTGATATGGTCGAACGGCTGTCCTTTCGGATAGCCGTTCTGCGGCGTCCACATGGACTTGCAGGTCAGAAGTGGCGTGCTTCTGACTTCACGGCCTGTCAAAAGGCTGACGATCCAGTCACAGAGTTCGAAAAAGGAAACTGTGATTTCGAACGTCTCCTTGTCTTCATGAAAAAACTGCAACACTTTGGGTATCAAGGATTCGCAGCCGATTGCACCCCCCGATTTCACAACAACGGGAAGCTTTTGGGCGACAGCCGCCTCCGTGATTTCCGCCGCTTCTGCCGCCGCCGCATGATGCTTCCACATCTTTGGCCAGGCATGCGGACGGTTGCGGAAGGAAGGCTGTTCGCATAATGGTACAAGGCCATCTGTCACAGGAATGACCGTACTGGCTGTGGAGTCGATGCCAATCGCAATGACTTGCGACGGTTGAACTTGCGATGCTTTCAGAAGATTCGGAATAATATGGTATAGGGCTTGACGGAAGTCGTCTGGATCCTGTAGCGCCCATTGCGGCGGCAACGGCGTGCCATCGGGCAGCTGATGGTCGATAACGGCATGCGGATAGACGAATTCGTTTTCCGCCAAAATCGTTCCGTCCGTCGTGGAGACGAGAATCCCGCGGCAGGAAAGGGAGCCGTAATCAAGTCCGATGGTGTATGTTACAGATGGCATGAGGTGTAGTCAGCTTGTATAGATTGGTGATACAATGGAACAAATATAACACAGCAAACACAATTTGCGTCATGAATGAGAGCGTACAGAATACGAGTGTTTGTCGACAACGGATATGGACCAAACTGTCAAAGAATTAGTAAAATGTGTAATTCTCTGACAGTTCAGATTTGGTTTCAAACTGTCAAAGAATTGATTTTTCGCTATTCTCTGACAGTTTGAAAAGGATATCTCATTTGATGTCAATCCTTCTGATATGCATTTTGGGGAGCACTACAACTTCTATGAATGTATTGCGGTTGTTTTGAAAACGCATCGTTGGCAAGCTATATTCAATGAACGTCAAACATGCGGGAAAGAGAAAATGGAAGGTCGTCTGGACAAATAATATGAACAACGAAATTCTCTGGCTTCTGGTATTTTTCATCGACTTCGGCGCATTGCTGCTCATCTACAAATTCATGGGCAAACTCGGCCTTTTCGCATGGGTCGCTATGGCGACGGTCATCGCCAACATTCAGGTTATCAAAGTGATACAACTGTTCGGCACCACGGCCACGTTGGGCAACGTCCTCTATGCGTCCATCTTTTTGGCGACCGATATTCTATCTGAAAACTACTCGAAAAAAGACGCCGCTTTGGCCGCGCTCATCGGTTTCATCAGCATGTTGGCGTTGCCGATTCTCATGACGTTCTCGTTGCTTTTCACGCCCGGCGAAGGCGATTTCTCACAGGAGGCGATGAAGACGTTGTTCGGTGTCGTTCCACGCGTCGTCGCGGGCTCCGCCGTCGCTTACATCGTCAGTCAGTTCCACGATGTCTGGAGCTACCATTTTATCATGAAGAAGCTGCCGGGCACGAAAATGCTTTGGCTGCGCAACAACGGCTCGACGCTTATCAGCCAGTTGCTGGATTCTCTAATCTTTTCAACCATCGCATTTTACGGTCTTTATCCTACGCGGGCTTTCCTGGAAATCGTCCTGACGACGTATCTACTGAAGGCGGTCTGCGCCGTATTGGACACGCCATTCATCTATCTGGCGAAATACCTGTATTCCCGCAAGTTGGTCACAGAACGGTGAGAAAGGAGTGGTAGGAATTCACTTGTCACGTAGCCAAAGATGCGTGTCGTCTGGTCCTGTTTCATAGTTTTTAAACAAGCCGCCTTCGTCTCTGCCGTTAGGACCGATAGTCCAGATTTTTACGCCATGGATCTTCTTCGGCGGTTCGCCTTGCGGATAGACATCTATGTCGCCGTATTGATATTTTAACGGCTGGTGTTGTTTTTTGAACGGATCTTGCAACAGCGGAAGTTCCTGCGGGAAGGAACCATGCTGACGCCTGTGCAATTCCGCCGCAATCAAGCCTCGCACAATGCGGTATTCGGCTATGATGGATTTGAATTTAAGCTCTCCTGATAGATTGCCTGGATTCAATGTGGCCGCAAGCATTCCATGCGGCCGTTGTCCGCGATATCCATGTTCAATGCCAGTCCGATGCATTTGCGCCAAACCTTTGGTTTCCTGTGCAAACATGTACAAGAGCTGCGGCATCAGACAAATCAATATGCGATGGTTGACTGGCTTGAGCGTGCTGTTATCCAATATGGTTTTCCCTTTCCATATTGTATCAAGAATAATAAAACTGGTGATGGCTTCACCATAACATCCATTCCGTTGCACAGAACCGACCTTTTGTTCACGCGATTCAAGCCATTTATCCAATTGACGCAGCCATTCGTCGCTTGGTTGTGCAGAGTTGATGATGTGCGCCAAGGCATTCATCTGGAAGGCCTCGCAGGCAATCCAGACCAGACCGCCAATCAAGAAGGTGTCATGTTCGTAATATTCGCTGGCGTTCCGCATACGCGCCAATGCCGCTTCAACTTCATGGAAATCTTTTGATTCCAATGCCAAGCGGATGCGCGAGCTTTCATAACGGCATAGGGTACGACCATACTTCAGCTCAGGCAACATATTTCCGATGAGAAGTTTTGCATTCGAATACTCGCGGGCGGCGGGTGGCAACGGTTGCTCGAATAACGCCTCCCACGCTTTTGTCTCAGGCCGGTCTAGAAAATCCGTCTTCCAGCGATCGATGATTTCCTGTGAAATGGATTCACCGAAGGGATTGCCGGCCATGGCGCCATAGACTGCATTCCATGGTATTTCCCTTTTTGTATTTTCGGATGATTCGGTTTCGGAATTGTCATCATCCATGATCTGAGTTGTATTGTCTTGATTCAAAATGGCACTTGGCTCGGTTTCCTGAAGCTTTGTCCAAAAATCCGCATCCGGCTGCTGTCCATGAAAATAGATTTCTCCAAGGGCTTCTGCGGTAAGTGGTTTTCCAAGGCTTTCTTCCAGCTTCGCCACTTCCTTGCGGCTGTTGTAAACAGCGTACAGCCCAATGCCCCACGACAGGAGGTAGATGCCAATGATGAGCGCCCATTGTGCTTTCACGCCTTTTGTCCATAGTTGGGAATAAGGCACTTGCCCGATACCTGCAATCGTTTTGCCCAGACTGATGTAACCGGCCGCCAGCAATATGACAATCAACACGATGCCGATGATGACGCTGTTGCCGGAAAACAAAGCGGGAATAATACGGTCGTTCATGGTTGAAGCGTAATTTTGTGATATTTGCCGATTGTAGGAGAATGCGGGAAAGTCGATTGTTAATTTGATTATCAACAGCCTGCATAAATAAAAACCTGCCATGAACAATACGACGCCTTGAATCAGCATGCCCCATGGAAGCTTTTTAAGGAGTCCATGCCTGTTGACGATAAGAAGGCGGATCAACAGGAAGGCATTGTAAGCCGCTGTCAACCAGACGAGTAGAATACCCAACAAAATTAAACGAAGAGGGAGGACGACGTTGCATTGCGATATGCAGAACAGCGGATAGATCAGAAAAAACAGCAAAGTCAGCCCAATCCACGGCACGACAAAGAACAACGTCAGGCCGAAATGCGTGCCTTGCGGCGGTTCATCCCAGAAGAATATTTTGCGAAGCCACTGTTTCATACCTAACTCCTTGTATTACATGGACAAATTTCAAAACTCAATGTAGCAAGGCCCTTCGGCCTTGTCAGGGGAGGAATGCCTTTTTTTACTCTGTTTTGATTTTTGTTGTTTTGAAGCACAATCCGTGCCAAGTCGTTTTTAGTACAAGACGATATGCAATTAGCCATACAGGTGTACATTTTTTGCATACCTGCCTGACATTTTTTGTATATCTGGTGTCATTTTAGGTATAAATCAAATCAACGGCAAGATTCCGTTTCCATGGAATGGTGACAGAACCAACCTTTTTTACCATAACATGCCGAAATAATCTGTCAAATCTGTAACATGTTTTTTTTCAGTATGTTATGATTTTGGAAGCATCCACGCCTTCGCGCGACGGCGAGACGTCGTTGCTAATTGCCGCCGTGGTCGTTCGACGGCGGGACGCCGCCACCATGCCACCCGCAAGGAAGATCAGCGGAAATGACAGAAGATTCCAGACAGCCATGGCTTTCACATCACGGAAGCGTGGATGGTAGTCGTGGCGAGCATATTCGGCCTGGATGGCGGGAGGCATGCGGTTGATGTCAATGGCGTTCGCAAGTTGTGGATTTTGCGCGAAACGGTTGCGCAGTTCCATGCGATAATGCCATCCGCACCAAGTGGTTGCAACAGCTGCTGGCATGATAATCAACGGCAAGGCCAACAGCCAGAGGAAGAACATTTTCTTCTTCTGACGTAACAGGAGGACGGCGTAGGCAAACCATGCGATCGCCAATGGAACGAGCACCCACAGACGGCATTCATAAATAATATTGAAAATGCGCAATTGCAATGGGATGTTCATGATACGGCCTCCTCTTTCTTGTGTGAAACACCTCTTTTCTGCGCAATCACATATCGCAATGGCACAGAAGAGCTTCTCTCTCTAGATACCGATTTGTTAATTAATGGGAATAAATCATGCCGTTTGGCGGGCATGACGAATCAAACAATAGTTACAATAATATGGCAAAGAAGCTTTACAAATTTGTAAGATGTTTTTTTTCAGTATGTTGTGTTTGTACTCTTGCCGATGATGGAATAAACAATCGGCGGACGCTTTCGAAATGAAAACGTCCGCCGATTGATGGATGGTTGTTGATGGATCAGCTGTTAGTTGACTTTTTCGTCTTCTTTGACCTGTCCGTCTTCGTTGTCAGTGGTATTCTGAGCCTCCTTGAGGGACTTCAGCAGGCGGTAGAGGTCGCGTGAACTGCCCCACGTAAACCAAACGGTCGTGACGATACCGACGAGCAGGCTGAGCGGCAGCGAGTAGAAGATCCAGATGTTGGTCCACGTGGCTTCCGTCCAACGCCATTCCGGCTTGAGATTCCAGATGGCTTCCACCAGGAAGAAGAAGAAGTTGTAGAACGACCAGATGACGACACTCCATGCCAAAATACGGTCGCCTTTGGAATATTCCGGCGTGATGCCGAGGAGGCTCTTCCAGTTGAATTTCTTCTCTTTGGCGGATTCGATGACGCTCTTGTCGGCTTCCTTGTCAACGAAGTGTTCGAGGTTGTATTCGCCGCGGTGGAGGAGTTTGTCGAGATTGTAGGGCTTCTTGCAGGTCAGCCAGGAGACAATGACATAGCCCAGAATTGCGGAGACCATGCCGAGGAGGTAGATTTCCTGTCCCGTGATCGGGAACTTGCGGGCGAACTTTTCAGGCTCGACTTCCCAGTTGACGATGGTCAACTTGTCGCCGAGATAGG
>JAEEGH010019883.1_pt1 | contig 14032 bp, 9 predicted proteins | sample 9134181 | NCBI WGS metagenome assembly JAEEGH01 (sample SAMN16246544, study PRJNA631951) | gut metagenome | biome: gut microbiome; feature: rumen; material: DP-attached | host: Bos | place: Iran: Karaj | collected 2018-10 | reverse complement strand
AACTATAAATTGCATTGTATACAGTGTTGAGCTGGAAATATTTGAACCCGATTCTAAATTTGCACACTCTTTGCAGAGCATTCCATGTCTTTTCAACGAAAAGGCCGTTAAATTTTCCTTTTTTCCACAACATGTACAGTTAAACACATTAGGATATTCACCATCGATTACCCAGGTCTTTAAATCGTATATATTTTTCAGAAGTCGATGGCTGAATTTGCCTGATTCCAAAGCTTTTAAGCTTTGATATAAAAGAGCCAGTCGGTTTCTTTCATCCATCCCCTCTACAGATAGGAAGTCTGCTACTTCTAAAAAGTACGAACCCAGGCACACCTTATCGTAATCCAAAACCAAATCTCTGAAATAATTAGAGATGTTAGCTTTGCTGATATGGTAGGAGTTTCGACCTTCAAAGGCATCAAAAACTCCAAAACAAAATGGTGAACATGCTGCAACAAGTGGATTGTTTGGCCTTCTTGCTCCTTTGGCAAATGCAGTGATTCGGCCGGCTTCCTTTGTAAGGATAACCAAACGCTTATCAAATTCGCCAACATCAGAGCTGGAAAGCACTAATCCTGTCAGGGTAACCAGTCCCATTTATCCTAAATCCTCTTTCTTGTATCCGAAAGTCTTTAAATCGTACTCGCTTTCTCTCCAGTCTTTCTTAACCTTAACAAAGAGCTTAAGATTAACCTTTGCTTCAAGAAGCTTTTCGATTTCGTAGCGAGCGTTTGTGCCGATTTTCTTAATCATTGCACCGCCCTTACCAATGATGATTCCTTTGTGTGAGTTTTTCTCGCAAACAATTGTAGCTTCGATATCCCACATTGGACGCTTACCTGGGCGTTCCTTCATGGAATCAATAAGAATTCCTATTCCGTGTGGAACCTCATCATTTAATGCATGAAGAGATTTCTCGCGGATGATTTCTGCTGTGATTTCTCTGAGAGTCTGATTTGTAACAGTCTCTGGGTCATAGAAGGCAGGTCCTTCTGGTAAATATTTAAATATAGTAGAAAGAAGATCTTCGCAGCCTTCTCCATGTAATGCAGAAACTGGCACAACCTCAACAAAATCACATAAATCCTTGAATGCTGAAATTGTCTCTCCTACTTTTACACCATCAGCCATGTCGATTTTGTTGATAACCAACATTACTGGAGCATCAACTGTGGATAAAAGCTCAGCTATTTTCTTATCCCCCGCTCCAACCTTTGTATCAGGCTCAACAAGCCAGAGAATTAAATCAACATCATTGATTGTGCTCTTAGCTGCAGACATCATGTATTCGCCAAGCTTGTTCTTAGCTTCGTGCATACCTGGTGTATCCAAAAATACGATTTGTCCTACTTCCTCATCTGTATAAACAGTTTGGATTCTGTTTCTTGTTGTCTGTGGCTTGTTACTTGTAATAGCAATCTTCTGCCCAATAATGTGGTTCATCAAAGTGCTCTTACCTACGTTAGGACGACCAACTATAGTAACGAAACCTGATTTAAAATTATCACTCATTCTTTATTACCTCTACTCCGCCAGTTACATCTACAAGCCTTCAGTTACGCTCTCAAGCCTAAGATATTGCCTTCGTCGACTAACACGTCTCCTACAGCAACACTTAGAGCTTGATAGCTACTGAAATGCTTGTAATGTACTGGCTCATCTAACTAATATAAATTCTCTACTACGGTAAATAGCTCCGCATTCGCTTCCACCACGGATTCGTTTCCTACAACACAGATGTAGCGTTGTGACATAGCAGCATCTACTGGCTCAGCTAAGGCTCTGATGTCCTCTACCGTAGCGTCTAAGACTTCATCCCTAGTGCGTTGCAAATCCTCGTAGCTGATACCGGAAATGTAGCAGTTCAATCCACGAAGGCCTCGCTGTGAAGGTGTAAGTGGTGTATCCATACCACTTATAGTACCTATAATGTACTTTGTCATATCTCTATCGTCGGCATCAAAGTTTCTAAGATATTCTCCTGTCTCTTCAAATACCTTTAGTGTTTCAGCAAGATTTGGATCACGATATGAAACAAACACCATATCTCCCTGGCGACTTGAATTCATGTTGCAACCATATGCACCACCCTGAACACGAACCTTAATCCAGAAATAGTCATAACCAAGGATTGTATTGAGAAGCTTATAGCTTCCGTTGTATTTATATCCTGATTTAACAAAATCACCAGCCATTGCTACGTACTGAATCTGCGAAGCATCCTTAAGGGCTTCCTTTACTGGATGTATTTCAAAATCATTATCGCCCTCGAAAGGAAGTTTTTCCTGAGAAAGCATTGGTCTGATTTCATTTACAAGTCTTCTAGCCTGATTCAATACCTCTGTCTTACCAGTAGATGAAATGATTAATCTATCTTTTGCAAATATGGTCTTGCATATTTTATTAAGTTTAGATATAACTTCATCTTTTCTATCATCGAAGTTTTCTTCCAAGTCCACTAAGAATCTGTAGAATCGAACTCCATTAGCAAGATCAGAAATGTTTGCTTTCTTTGAGAAACCACATCTTGCTCTTGTGGCAGCCACTTGGTTACCTCTTGAATTAAGAAGTGATTCCATGTGGGATTTCTCTGCTATGATAAGCTCCTTTAATCTCTTTTCATCTGAGAATAAGGTGTTGCAAATCATTTCCATTGCAAGGTCTTTTGCTACGTCCGCTTCATCATATATGAACTTTGAACGTACCTCGAAAGTGATGCGATATTTGTCATGCTCACCGAACACTTCATGAACTGCTGTAGTGGTGGTGATTCCACCAGTATGAAGATACATTTCATTAGTGTAGTCAGCATATGTATAGTGCTCTGTGTCCATCAATCCGATGAAGCGCTCTAGCAATGATACATATGGAATATCTGACAATGTAATATCGCTAATATCGAAAACCATATTGAAATAGTGGATTCCATTTGTACTAACCTTGTGATGAAGGATTGTTGTTCCATCCTCATCATAAACCGCCAAATCTATAGGACGAGCTTCTCTTGTAAGGTCGAATCTGGAAAGCATAGGTATCTTTGCCAAATCCTCCTTTGAACTAGGAGTCTCCTGATATTCCTTCAGATATGCTGTATATTCAACAATCTGCTTGATTTCTTCCTTTGAAAGACTAGCCTTTTTAGCAGCAAGCTTTTCTTTTAAATCATTGTCATCTGCTGCTGTAAGTCCCTGCTTTGGTCTGAGAGTAACGATGGATTTGTGATTATTAGAAAGCAAGTAAACATCTGCAATATAATCGAAAAGTCCGTTATTAACTCTAGTTTTAATTTTATCCAATACTTCAACAGCGTGTAAATGAAGGAATGGTTTGTTTTTATCATATAGCCAGCTATCAAGAAGCTGAAGTCCAATGATAAGTCCCTTTGGTGCACTACCAAAGTCTAGCTCTCTTGCTCTAAACTGTTCACCATTTATGGCTGCAAATAGAGTCTTTTTGTCAATACCCTTTTTTATCTCGTTTTGAAGTGTAGTTTCGATAATGTTAACAAAACGATCTCTGTCCTCTTCGTTTGCACCGCGTGCTACTACCGAAAAATACATCTGGCGCTGAGACGATTCAAATGAACACTCGACATCCTCTGCAATATTTGCATCAATCAAAGCCTGGTACAATGGTGCGCCTGGTGCTGATACAAGTGCATAGTTTAATATGTCAAAAGCTCTATACATGTTTGGATCAAGAACATCACCTATGCACACATTGTAAGAAAGGTATGCATTGTTCTTTGTGTCCTGATCTGCTGCGATTGGGTAATCTACAGTGACCTCAACTGGCTTTTCAAAGGCAGGTTGCATGTTAATCTCTGAATCTACCTCTAGATAATCATAGTGACGAAGATATTTGGTATCTAAATACTCAAGCAAATCATCAATATCCACATCACCGTAAACATAGATGTATGAATTGCTTGGGTGATAATACTTGCTGTGGAATGCAAGGAAATCCTCATATGTAAGACTTGGGATAACCTTTGGATCACCGCCTGATTCAATAGCGTAAGTTGTATCAGGGAAAAGAGAATTGAGAATCTGACGTGAAAGCACATCATCAGGTGATGAATAAGCTCCCTTCATCTCGTTATAAACAACGCCGTTGATTGTTAAGTCGCTGTCCTCATTTTCCATTTCATAATGCCAGCCCTCCTGTTCAAATATCTCACGGTATTTGTAGATATTTGGGTGGAAAACCGCATCCATATATACATCGATAAGATTCATATAGTCAGCGTTGTTTGTGCTGGCTATAGGGTAAACTGTCTTATCTGGATAAGTCATTGCATTAAGGAAAGTGTTTAGACTTCCCTTTACAAGCTCTACAAATGGGTCCTTTACTGGATATTTGTCTGAGCCGCATAAAACTGTGTGCTCTACGATGTGAGCTACACCTGTAGAATCCTTTGGTGGAGTTCTAAAACCAATGTAAAATACTTTATTTGTATCATCGTTTGAAATGAAGCAAATTCTGGCTTTTGTTTTCTTATGTTCAAATATGAAGCCAAGAGAATCTAATCCCTCAAGCTTTTCCTCTTTTAGTAATTCGTATGCCTTGTTCAAATTAATGCCTTTCTATTGTGTGATATGTACATCTAGCTGATTGTAGCAAATCTCGATTCCCGTTTTATCAAATCTATTTTTAATTTCTTCTAATGTATCCCATTTGGTAGTCCAATAATGGTCTATGTCCACTGGGAATCTCAAGCCAATCTGTACAGCACTATCTCCAAGCTCTGCTACAAAAACCTGAATAGGAGAAATCTCCAGCCTATGCTCTGCTTTTTCTGCGATATCCTGAAGGATCTCCTTTGCCTTTGCAATATCAGAGCCATAGCTGATACCAACTGTTTCGTTAAACAAACGATAGCTTTGAGCTGTGCAGTTTGTAAGTGATGTAGCTGAAAGTGTTCCATTTGGAATCTGAACCAAACGGCCGTCTAGCATCTTTAGAGTAGTGTAGATGATGTTGATTTTATCAACTGTACCTTCCTGCCCTGAAGCATGCTCAATAATGTAATCCCCTACTCTAAATGGATGCATAACAAGGATAAGTATGCCACCTGCAAAATTTGACAAAGCTCCCTGTAAAGCAAGACCTATTGTAACCCCAAGGCCTGCTACAGCTGCAGATATTGATGTAGTTGTAACACCAAATAAGCCGAGAATAATTGTCAGTAGAATTATGTATAGAATCCATTTAAGAACAGACTCAAGAAATGTCTCCACACCTGGATCAACTTCCTTAAGGTTCATAGCTTTATGAAAAAGCTTGATTATACCTTTAATAATGCGAGTTCCAATGAAAAAAACTATAAGCGCAAGAACTGCACTCCAAAAGAAGCTCCAAAACTTTGGAATCATGGCTTCAAGCTGCTGCTGAAGCACACCAGACTGTATATCTTCCACTAGTTCATCCGCTGTAACTGTCTCTACTGTGTCCATAACACCCTCCATGTATTTACAATCTGTTATATTGTATCATATTTACTGACATGAAAAAAGCGGCAGGAAAACCTGCCGCCTCAAAGTAATATAACTATTAACTAGTCATATTTAGAAATATCATGCTTTTCTTTTATTACTGCTCCAATTGTTAGAAGTCCTAACAACAATCCAAGTATTGCAATAACCATTGCTGTTCTCTCTAGAACATCAGACAATCTTTCAGTTTCACCAGCTCTTGCAACATCTTCATCATCAATGTCTACAACATCTGCAGCTGTAGGTGTTTGAGTATCTTCGATAGCAACTTCATTATTTCCATTGGCTGCTTCATTATTCTGGTTTCCGCCTGCTGCACCGCCAGCTTGGCCTGCTCCATTTCCGCCTGCATTTCCTCCAGCCTGACCATTGCCTGCCACTTGTCTTACTGCAGCTGGAACAAATTGATATTGCATTTGGCCTTCACCTTCAACCACACCATATGATGTGGAAGTGGTTGTATTATAGATTGTCTGGCCACCAGATGATGCCTTAGTATATGTAAATACAAATTCGTCATTTTCCTTTAAGCTTGTAGTATGAAGATTTAAAGCGTTTGGAATATATCCATCGATATATTTATATGGAACATATACTTCATCACCAATGGCTCCGTAAAAGGTATTCTGCTGAGCAAGTGCATTTCCTGCGCCGTCTAAATACTTAACTGTATATGGAACAACTGCTCCTACTCCATAAGCTACAACATAGGAATTATCTTTTGTAACTGTGAAAGTAGACTCTGATACAACATCGTTTGATCCACTGATTCTCATTCCCTTTACATAGTACTTATCGTTTGAATCATCAGATATTTCCACTGCTGATTTAGGGTTAAAGGAAATCTGGTCATTATATTTAAGACCCTTGATTGTAACCGAATCCTTATTTGACGAAACAGAAACCTCATCACTTGCACTTACAATTGTCAACGAATCTGACATATCTGAAACAAAAGCTGCTCCTATTTCCTCTGTACCACCACGAATTATACTTATTTGATATGTGTACTCTTCAGCTCTCACCCAAATAGGCGAAATAAGAGAACATAACATGGTCATTATTAAACTAAATCCGAATAATCTTTTTAATTTCTTCATATCACGCTACCTTCTCTCTATTATTTTTTGAGATCCAAAAGTAACTAATTACAAGTAATAATCCTATAAGTAACATCATGCTGCATACAATAATAGGAATAATGGAATCTCCTGTTTGAGGGCTTCCAAGTGTATTAGTATTAGCAAGTGGAACTGCTGGCTCCTCTAATACTACTACCTGAGTTCCTCCTGGTATGGTGTACACTACTCGTTTTGTTTCAGATGTATTTACTACTACATTCTCCGGTGATGTATGCTTCTCAGCTCCAAACCTTACATCCAGCTGTGCAAGCTTTTGCATGTAATCGTTATCCTGTGAATTTCCATCAAGCTTGATTTCTATAACAACTGTTCCACTGGCCTGGCTTGTTAATGAACCTACGCTCATAAATGCGTTTTCGCTATTTTTTAATCCCCCCTGAACCTGCTGTAATCCGACTACAGTAGTGTTATCGCCACCTACAGTTTCACTATCGTATAAGACGTTAGTGTTGCCATTTAAGATGTAACTAATCTTGTAAGAATAAGCACCGCCACTGATATTTGCTGAGCTTCCATCTGCATTTTTTTCTTCCAGCGATGCAATTACATCTGTACTTAAGTAGAAATCTGTAGTTGCGCTAGAGTTGTTTTTGTAATTAACCTGAAATACTACTGTATCCCCAGGCATTACACTGGTAATAGTAGATTTATCCACATTGTAGTCTGAGCTAAATCCCTGGCCATCATATTGAACATTCCATCCTGTTGTTTGGGTAGCTGCATTTGAATCAAAACTTGTTGTCATCAGCCCTGCCACTGTAACCACTAGAGCAAGGACTGTATTAAAAATTTTCTTTTTCATCTCTTGCTCCTTTCTTAATTAACAGGCTTACCACCAATTGTTAGTATGTTTCCGTCGTCTTGTCCATCACATGTTGCCTTGATTCCCCAGGCTGCATATATTGCATCTTCACTGTTGTGAGTCTGAACTGCATCTGCCTGAATTTCGATTTGGAAGGCTTGTCCATTGTAAAGATATTCGTTTACTATGGTTCCTTTAATTTCTACGCCATCCTCTACATATGGCTTTGTTTCTACCAAGGATGTAAGCTTACTATTTACCTGCACTGATACTAAAAACTCTGCTGCATTTCCACAACCAAGAGGTGTTGTCATGTAATAAACAGCCTGCTCTTTTGTGGTTTCATCAGGATTTAAATACCATCCATCAGCAATTCCTAACTCAATCAAATCAGGATCAAGATTTGTGCTTTTACCATCCTTGTACCAATTCTTTCTAACTACAACCCTTACATATTCACTGTAGCCAGTTTCCTGATTAGAGTTATTAACAATTCTTACACTCTCGTTGTATATTTTTCCTACTTTGAATTTCTCATCTTTTGCCACTTCACTGAAATTCAATTCATTTTCTACTGCAACGTATCCTTCGTCTGTTTTCTCCTGAACCTCAACTGAAATTGTTGCTGTTGAGAAATTTACTCTCTCAGCTGCTGACTGATAAACAATTGCTGCTCTTGCTGCCCCAGCAGATGCTGAAATAATGATTATCAAGCCAAGCGCTAATATTATCAGAGGGTTCTTATATAGTTTTTTCATACTCATCCCTCCTATCGCATCTGCTCAATCACTTCAACAGGTTGCACTTGATCTTCGTTGGAAATTGCATTTGTCCAATCAGCGTATGCATTTCCTTCCTCGTCGTAAAGAACTTTTGTTGCTTCCTGAATGATGATTACATTGAAATCGCTTGTACTACCGTCAAAATCAATTTTCAGGTTAAGATCTTCCGTCTTTTCACCAGGTTTAAGAATTTCGCTGTAGTAATAATACCCACCATCTAAATCCGACCAATTAGTAGATGTTTGCTTTGTAATCGTACAGGTGTCTGGATATAAAGCCTTAGCTCTAACAAATATGTCGTAATCACCTGTATTCGAAATCGCTATTGTTTTAATCATGTGATTCACATCATCATCCATCTCTGGAAGCTCTACATCTCCAATGGAAATTGGAATTGTTTTGCTAACAGTAGCGGTGTCTGTAAAATATGCTATGGCCGGTTTCACTGCAAGACCACCAATTAAGGCAATGGCTGCAGCCACTAATATTAATCGATTTACTTTCATAATTAGCTACCTCCATCTCACATCTACCTAAAAGTTTCAGCTGGTTCCATATGTAACTGTTCCTTTGGATTGCCATCCTTGTCAGTCCATATAATGTTGCCATTCTCATCTACGGTGAACTGATTTTCTGCGCTAATTCCACCGGAGATTAGATTTCCGTTGTAGTCATTTTCAAAATTAGCTGTTACTGTATCTCCCGGTTTTATCACTAATCCTGAAACTATCTTATTCCCTACTGCTTCATAGCTAGCACCTGTGTATATCTCTTCTACTGTGACAACTGCTGATGCTGGTAAGTCCTTTATTGTTCTTGTCTTGCTTCCAGCTTTGTCAAAGTCAATTGAATACACATTGTTTAAAACTACCTCGTTATCCAGCGTTGCTGTAACTTTATAAACAAATGATGCTTTTCCCAGTGACTTATTGAATGTATCAAGAGTCTTTGTTATAGCAAGATCACCATATGCTTGCTCAGCCTCTGATTTGATTGTAAATTCTACATCGTACTGCCACTGGTCACTTCCCTGTCCTGTCATAATGTATGTACTGGTTGGTGCATAGAGGATATAGCTTGTAAATGTGTATGTATACCTTCTATCTGCTGCTGGCTGTGGTACGTATAAATAGATTCCAGCTCCTTCTGGCATGGTAACTGTTTTTTCAGATTTACCATCTCCTCTATTTATCTCAATAGTGGTGTAATCCTCCATGTCTTTTGCAATAGGTTCGGCGATATCCACTATATTATCTATGATGTCCTCTGGCGATGGGTTTTGATCTAAAATACTTAAATCTATATCTTCAAACCCAGCTTTTACAGTGGCTTTGCCTGTCTCTCCAATATCAGCTATCTTATATAGTCTGATTTGAAGCTTACCGTCAAATTCCTGTGCAAATATCGATTGATCATTTTCAGCTATTTTAGCTGTAATAGTAATCGGAGTATTAGGATTAATCCTTCCAGCAGCTTTTAACCCAGTTATCTGTAGACAGCCTATGATTAATAAAGCCCCAAGAATTATTCCTATTAATCCTTTTGATTTAAATACTGCCTTCTTCATTGGCGACTCCCTTCCAAGTCACTATGACTTTACCATGTTAAAAACCTGCTTTTTTTCTTCTGTTCAAGTAGAACATGAATGCTGATAAAATCATCATTGCAATTCCGGTTACTGTAGTTTTGTATACTCCGCTTCCACCTGTGTAAGGTAAAGCTGATGCTTTTTTGTTTAGGAACTCAAATCTGTAGGTAATAACTTTTCCGTCTCTTACCGGTTCAACCAGATACTCTGTTCCTTCTGGATTGCCATCAGCTGTTACAATTCTTACTGTAGGAACATTCTCATCAGAGATTGTGATTATCCATTTGTCATCGCTAGTAACATATCCTGTAGGAGCCTGCATCTCTTTCAACTTGTAAATCTTTCCAGTTGCTACAGTGTCATTCCAAACAACCAAACCTGATAATTGTTCAACCTGTTGGCTAGTTCCTGTATAAGATGTAGCCACTGTTCCTTCTTCTGCCTGCTCTTCGAGTACGAATTCTGCACCATCTAAGTAATCACCGCTCTGATTTACCTTGTAGATTTCCCAAACATTTGTGAAATGTACCTGAACTACTGGCTTAGGGAAATCAAGCTTGCCTGACTGGTTATTTATTACATATGTTGTATTAGCTACACCATTTGAATAGAAGCCAGGTAATAATGATGATGTAATAGGATCGTTGTTACCATGGTCTGTTTTATCATCTCCTCTGTGTGGATATGGATTTTCATCCTCAATGCGGTCGTAGTAGTAATCGTATGCCAAATCACTTGGCTGTACGTAGAACTTAACCTGATACTCATATCCATCATCTAACAGATAACCCTGTGGGAATACCATGCTAATTGTTCTTACAACTGTTCCATCAGCATTATTATTAACGATGTAATTTGCTGTTAGAACTGTTCCATCAGGTAATGTGTATTTGGCAGGTGATTCCTGAATTCCATCTTTGATAACACCTGGCACACTCGCTACACTCTCATCTTGAACATCCTGTAAGTCTAAGGTTACGTTAATCTTGAATGTACTATCTGGAACAATGTCTACATATTCGCTAAGTGTATCTGTCATAACTACATTTGATGAGTAAAGCATCTCTGTACTAGTTTCAATTCCACCTGTTGCAATGCCGCTGATTGTTCCGGCCAAGCTATCAAAGATAGCACCAACCTTTTCAGGTGAAATATTGTATGCTTGTGCTGCTTCCTTAGCTTTTACTCTGGCGCTCATATTCTGTAAAAGTTTAAATGCATCTATACCACCTGATGTATCACTATATGAGTTGTAGCCAAGTCCCATTCCTATTGCGTAGAAATAATCACATCCCACCTTTTCAGCTGCATTATATGTTTCACTTTCTATGGTTGTTGTAAGATTAGATCCGTTTCCATAAACTGAATTTCCTGACTGGTAATAAGTAGGACATCCATCAGTAAGGAAGATAATAATAGTCTTTGCATCTGTTCTTGCTCCAGCCACCTGATCATTGGCCTTTTTTAGTCCAGCACAATAGTTTGTACCACCACCAATGTCTTCTGCTGGTCCAAGATTTTCTGTCACTACAACATCTCCTGTGTCCACCCAGCCATTTGTCATTAGCTTTGCAGATTTACCAAAATCTATAACCTTCCACTTAGCATCAACATCATCTTTATCCTTCATGGTCTCAACCATGGAATCAACTGCTGCTACTACGCATTTGATTCTTGTGTTTAATACAGGATCTGTTGTTGCATATCCCATTGAATTTGATTTATCAACCACAAGAATAATGTCTACTTTGATATTTTCTTGCTGTTCAAGTTCTTCTGATGTATCAATAGTAGTAACTATTTTTTGTTCTGGACCCTTAAACTTGATTGTAAGATCGTAATTGTCATCTTCTGCATGGTATCTAATATACTTTGCAACTGTTGCTGATACAGTTTCTGTTGGTCCACTAACTGTTGTGTAACAGTTCTTAAACTTAATATTTTTTGTAGACTCATCATCAACAGATGTTTCAACTACTCTTGAATCCTGTGATGCAGCTTCATATTGAACTAATAATGTATCTGCCTGATTCTTCTTTACCTCTAAAATCTTTGTTGTGAAATCTTTTAGTTTATAAGTACTTCCATCGGATGTGCCTGTTTCAGTAATGTAATAATTACCTTCGGCAAGGCCTAGGAATTCAGCCTTTTGTCCAGAAAGTAATGTAAACATTCCTGATGCAGCATCTGTAGTTCTTAATTCTTCACCTACGTAATATTTTGTTGCACCTACTGGAACACCTTCTGAATTCTTAATTACAAATTCATAAGTTGTAGTAGTATCCGCTTTAGCAGCACCTGTTGCAATTTTCTGTACTGTAAGATTGATGTTTTTCTCGTAGTAGATGTCCAGCTTTGCCTTAGCATGTGAACTTAATGCAACTGAAAAAACAACTGCCCCATCCTTACATAAATCCAGATAATATGAATTATTATTTTTTCTGAATTTAAGACCATCAACATCTTTATGCATTCCATTTACAACAAATTCAGCTCTCTTAAATTTGTAGCCTGGAATATCATCAATCTTATCTGCAATAACAATTTCAGGAGTACCTTCGTTGACATTGATTGTATCTCGCTCTTCCTCATACTCTGGAATTTCTTCATCTTCTACTACCTCAACAAATTTATTATTGAAGGTTAATTCTATCTGTCTATTTGTATTTCCATTCCAAAGTAATGTATATACTGAGAAGCTATCGTTTGTGAAGCTTGCACTCTTTACTGAAGTATCAGATGCAGTTGAAACAGTAGCACTACCTGCTTCTGTAAGATTTTCAACCTGGTCTGTCTTATCATTAATGTGTACTAAATCAACTTTTAACTCGTTGGCGTTGTCTACATCTTCCATTTCAACTGGAAGCTGCTCGCTCTTGTATTCCATTGAAATAGTTACATTATCAGATGGCTCAACTTCTTCGCCTGTTTCAATGTCTGTAAAACAAATATCGTATGCCAGGAATCCATATACTTCATTTTCTGAATCAGCTAACAGCTCTTCCATCTTGTCAGCTGTGTGATTATAAAGATCTCTAGTTTCTTCATTTTCTTCTGTAATAGGCTTAACCTTTAAATCAGCATTTTCAGGAATTGCACCTGAAACTGTTACTATTACATATTCATCTTCATAAACGAGTACTGGATCAGGGAGACGCTTGTAACCACACTTAACGCAAATACCGTCATCGTCGTATTCACATGTCTCTAAATACTCTTCCATATCACAAAGAGCACATGTTACTGTGTGGCTTCCATCTTCATTGGATGTGTAGATGAGTTCGTGGTCGCATTCTTCTTCCTCTTCTTCCTCTTCTTCCTCTAGCTCTTCTTCAAGTTCTTCATCAAGCTCGTCATCCAATTCGTCGTCTAACTCGTCGTCAGACTCATCATCCAATTCACCATCGAGGTCGCCATCATCTGGATTGCCATCATCTGGATTGCCATCATCTAGATTGCCATCATCCTGACCATCACCATCCTGATTTAAACCATCTCCTAATAGATCGTTATTAGGAGTTTGGTCGCCAGTTGGATCAGCTTCACCTGAATTATCTGGTGTTACACCATCCGTAGGTGTTGTAACCTCTGAAACTGGGTCCTCAGTTGAAGATGTACTTGGTTCTGTCGGTGCACTTGCCTCAGGAACAGAAGCAACTTCCTCTGTAGGAGTAGGAGTATCCTCTGAAGGCGCATCTGTTATATCAGCAAATGCACTTATTGACATTGCCAAATACAGTGGTACTATAAGACCTAATGACATGATCTTATTAAGTAAAATAGGTAGATTTCTTTTCATACGCTTCTTCCTCACTTAATATTTGCCAATCAACAATGTCTCCTACAAAACGTTACATTGCATAACTTTTTGTAAGTCCAAGTTAGCATATATTGTGTGATAAATCTGTGTACTGGCAAGAATTATCAGATTATTGGCAAGAACGTAATTAATTTGCTATACAATTTGTGAGAATTTTGTGAACAAAGTAACGAAATAACTTTATAGACTTTCGTAAATATGATGGTAGAAAACGAACACTGAAACGTTTGCTGAGAAAAAATGGCGGTAGCTAACGCTACCGCCTTACATTATAGGCACAATATATTACCATTCTTCTCTTATCTTATTGAAATCAATTGTCTTACCCACTTTTTTCCAAATAATAAAAAGAAAAACTATATTTATTACAGATAGAATGCAGTACATGATAATTGATTTTATA
>JAEEGH010019882.1_pt1 | contig 14033 bp, 10 predicted proteins | sample 9134181 | NCBI WGS metagenome assembly JAEEGH01 (sample SAMN16246544, study PRJNA631951) | gut metagenome | biome: gut microbiome; feature: rumen; material: DP-attached | host: Bos | place: Iran: Karaj | collected 2018-10 | reverse complement strand
CGCGCCGGACTCGGCCGCCGTGAGGATGAGGGACAGCGCGTCGCGCCGGCCGAGGACGTCGAGGGCCTCGGAAAAGGCCCTCCTCTGATGCGATGAATATCTCATGGAACCAATGATAACAAAAAGGAAATTTAATTGCAAGACTACGGTGCGGAATGAAAGCAATGGTGTCATTTCTCACACCCGTAGCGCAAGGGTGTGACAAATCTTTGGCAGCCTCACAGTTTTCTTGATGCTTGGAGAATCCGACAATTGCGGCATGGTGATGTCAGGACTGCGTGGCCAAAACCATTGGCCCGCATTCCAACCGGCGGCGAAGGCATTCCGCAAGAGGCGCTACCGCGCTGTATTTGGGAAACTGCCGGGGATGCGCGACGCGCATCCCGCGCCAAGTCCGCCGCCACATTGAGGCAAGCCCCATGTGTCGCCGGCCCTTGTCGCACGGCCCATGGCCGTCCCCCGGCAGATTGGGAAGGCCGTTTCGCGGCATGGGAAATCCGGGAAAGTCGAAGGTCGAAAGTCGAAAGTCGAAGGTCGAAGGTCGGGAGGGACGCGCTTTGTAGCGTCCGCAGTGGCTCGGACGAAGCCGGGCCCTCCCCTCCAAGAACTTTCCAGTCCGCCCTAATCGGCATGACAATCTTTTGCCGCCCCCTCTTCCGCTTGCGGGAAAGCGCGCGTTTCGCTAGAATGCTTTGTCGTTTGAAATGAGGTTTTGCCATCGCATGAAGACAATTGACTGCGACTATCTGGTTGTCGGGAGCGGCATCGCCGGGCTTATGAGCGCGATCCACCTCGCCGAAGGCGGGGGCACGCGCATTTTGATCGTGACCAAGGCCGGCGTCGAGGATTCCAATTCCTCGAAGGCGCAGGGCGGCATTGCCTCCGTGATGGAGCCGACCGACTCCTTCGACGCCCATGTCGCCGACACCCTCGACGCCGGCGCCGGACTCTGCGACGAGGCCACGGTGCGGCGCATAGTCGAGGCCGGCCCCGCGCGAATCGCCGAGCTGGAGCGCTACGGCGTCGCCTTCGACAAGGGCGACTCCATCTCCGGCTACGACCTCGGGCGCGAGGGCGGCCACACCGCGCGCCGCATCCTCCACTCCGGCGACATCACCGGGCGCGAGGTGGAGGCGCGTCTCGTGGCGCACGTGCGCACCCTGCCCAACGTGACCATAATGGAGCACACGCACCTCATCGACCTCGTCACCACGCGGCGCCTGGGCATCGCCGGCCGCAACCGGTGCGTCGGCGCATACGCCTTCGCCGAGGCCGACTCCTCCATCTTCGCCATCCGCGCGCCACGCACCGTCCTGGCCACCGGCGGCTGCGGCAAGGTCTATCTCTACACCTGCAATCCCGACATCGCCACCGGCGACGGCATCGCGATTGGCTGGCGCGCCGGCGCCGACGTCGCGAACATGGAGTTCATCCAGTTCCACCCGACATGCCTCTTCCACCCGAAGGCCAAGAGCTTCCTCATCAGCGAGGCGGTGCGCGGCGAAGGCGCAGAACTGTGCGACCGCGAGGGCGTCCCCTTCATGCAGAAGTATGACCGTCGCGGCTCGCTCGCACCACGCGACATCGTCGCTCGCGCCATCGACACCGAACTCAAGCGCACGGCCGCCCCATACGCCTGCCTGGACATCCGCCACAAGAGCGTGGAGTTCCTCAAGCGCCGCTTCCCGAACATCTACGCCAAGTGCCTGGAATTCGGCATCGACATGGCCCGCGACCTCATCCCCGTCGTCCCGGCCGCCCACTACTGCTGCGGCGGCATCAAGGCCACCGTCGAGGGCGAGACCTCGCTTGACGGCCTCTACGCGGTCGGCGAAGTCGCATGCACCGGACTCCACGGCGCAAACCGCCTCGCCTCGAACTCCCTGCTCGAAGCGCTCGTCTGCCCGTGCGAGATGGCCAGGAAGGTGCGTCAGGAGAAGGCGCCGTCAGTCGCCGGACTCAACATCCCCGACTGGGTTTCCGGCGACGCCGTCGCCAGCGACGAGGCCGTCATCCTAGCCCACAACTGGACTGAACTACGCACCTGCATGTGGGACTACGTAGGCATCGTGCGCTCGGCAAAGCGCCTGCAGCGCGCCTATCACCGCATCCGCAACATCAGGAGCGAGCTGCGCCAATACTACTTCGACTACCTCGTCACGCCCGAAGTGCTTGAGGTGCGCAACCTCGCCGACGTCGCCGAGCTGATCGTCCGCTCCGCCCACAAGCGCCGCGAGTCGCGTGGCCTGCACAAGACCCTCGACTATCCGGAGCGCCTGCCTGTGGCGCGCGACACCATCCTCCACGGCCGCGTCACCAGGCCCTACGCCTCTACCTTCAGCCTTAAGGACGAAGGATAGCGTTCTCCCGCCCGTTCCCCGCCCCGCCTCCTTCGTCGTTTTTTGTCGCTGCATTCCGGGCAACCCATGAACCCCGTCGTCCTTTTCCTCAATGACAGCGCCATAGACCCGACGAAGTGCCCGAAACTCGCCGGCGTGCGGCGCTACGCCGCCGCTGCCGGATGGAACGTGATGCCAATCCAGGATAGCCGCTCAGGCAGGAGAAGCATTCCCGGCCACATCGCCAAATACCGCCCCATTGGCTGCATCTGCGACGAGGACTCCAAGCCGACGGGCGCAACTCCCGGGCTGTTCGGCGGCGTTCCGGTCGTCTTCGCCAACGGCTACGGGAGCCGCTACAATGGCCGGGCCGGCCGCATCTGCGTCGATAACGAAGCCGTCGCCAGAGCCGCCTTCCGCGAACTGGCGGCCAACAACCCCGCCGCCTTCGCCGTGGTGGGGGAGGCCTTTTCGTGTGAATGGTCGGAAGTCCGCGTCAATGCGTTCAGCGCCGAGGCCGCCAAGTCCGGCCTGCCCTGCCGCGAAATCCGCGAGAACAAGTGGAAGGTCAGGGAAGAGTTCGCCGCATTCATCCGCCCATGGCTCGCCGACCTGCCGCGCCACGCCGCCATCTACGCCGTCAACGACCCCATTGCCCGGCGCATTGCCGACGCCGCCATTGCCGCCGGACTGCGCATCCCGCAGGATCTCACGCTCCTTGGCACCGACAACAATCCCGGCTTCTGCGAGGCCTCCCACCCAACACTGTCAAGCATCCAGCTGGACTTCGAGCGCATGGGCTACCTCGCCGCGAAGATGCTTGGAAAAATGCTGGCGCGCTCTGGGACAAATGAGACCTCTGGGACAACAGGGACAGCCTGCGCGTCCCATTCGTCGCAGTTGTCCCAGATGTCCCATTCCACCGTCGCCACCATCGGGCCGCTGCTGGCGATGCGCCGTGAATCTACGCGCGGCTACGGCCGCCGCGAGCCGCATGTCCTCGAGGCAGTCGAAATCATACGCCGCGAGGCCTGCGACGGGCTGACCGTCGCGGGATTGGCCAAACGCCTCCCCGGATCGCGCCGCCTTCTCGACTTGCGGTTCCGCGAGGCCATGGGGCATTCCGTCCATGACGAAATACAGCAAGTGCGGCTTGAGCGCGTATTTGACTTGTTGCAGCGGCCGGACATGCCAATCGGCGCCATCGCCGATTTCAGCGGCTTTGCGCTGCACCAGCTCGACAGGGTCTTCCGCGCACGGTTCGGCTGCTCCCTCCGAGCGTGGCGGAAGCGCAACGCGCAACCTTAGGCGCCATAAAAGATTTTGCCTAAAAAGTCCACTTTTTGTTTGGCGTGATTGTAAAATAGTTGTCATCGGAAATTCCCATGCGCCCCGAAGTCCGGGTTTCGCTGTGGGAATGAAAATCAACCTGACACCCCTGCAAGACCATGAAAACTGCAATCAACAAGCTCATCGCCCCAGTCGCATTCATCGCTGCAATGGCTCTCGCCGCCACGCCCGCCGTGAGTCACGCCACGGACAACGAGACGGAGGTCGTTGCCGAAGCGGCGGCCTCGCTGGTGGAATGGAAGCCTGACACCTACAGCGGAAGCGTCCAGCTCCCGCTAAGCAAACAACGCGAGGCGATCCTGCGCTTTGACGTGAACGGCATGGCGAACGCCACTAGCGTCGTGGCGCGGTTCTACTGCTCGGCGCACCTAGCCAGCGCGGCGACGCCGGTCGTTCTCCGCGTCATGCGTGACGTGGACTGGGATCCGTCAACCGTGACGCCGAACAACATGAAGCATGAGATTCCATTTTTCCCGTCCACCTGGATTGGGCGCGGCGACCCGTTGTTTGCCGGGTCTTTCAACGTTTCAGCCGCCAATGCGTTTTACGAGGCGGACGTCACGGAGGCAGCGCGCGAGGCTGCGCGCACGACGGGCAAGCTGGCGCTGCACGTCTATTCGGCCTGGTGGCACGAAGACACCGCATGGTCTGTTCTTGAGGGCCCCGGCACATCAGATGAGGCGCAACGCCCCCGGCTTGTCGCCAAATGGGCCGATTCCGCGCGTTCGCCGGCGATTCCCAGCCTGACTGAAACAATAGAACTTGAGCCTACGGACGACATGTACGCCAGTTCCACTTCGAAAACTGTGACCAACAGCGGCAATCTCTATGTTCGCGCTTGGGGCACAGAGGCGTTTATGAAGTTTGCGACCTCTGCGTTTGCCGGCCGTGTTGTCAGCGCCACGCTGAAGCTTTCCCTTTCGTCGGCTGGGGATGCGTCAAATCCATGGGAAGTCACGCTTCAGAATGGCGGAAACTGGTCGGAAACGGAGACGACGCTTCCGTCTGGTTTGAGCGTACTCAACAACTGGTATGGCTCCGCGCCGGCGGACACTATACGCATTTCGTCGGGCCTCGCGGCCGAGAACACGGTTGACGTGACGAGTCTGGTGACGAAGGGCCAGGATTTCGCCTCGGGTTTCCTGACGTTCCGCCTGAACGCCAAGAACTGGACACCGCACGCCGCGTTTTACTCGAAAGAGGCAGCGGATGCGACGAAGAGGCCGAAACTGATTGTGGTCGTGCGACGCGGCGTCTCTGTCAGCCGTGTCAATGACGCGGTGACGGTCTCGTGGTCGTCTGTCAGTGGTGCCGATTCCTATCGCGTTGCGCGCGCCGAAGACCCGGATGGCTCGTTTGAGACGGTGGCGACTGTCACGGGCACCTCGGCGGTTGATCCGACTTGCCCGGGCAAGGCGACCTACTGGTATCGCGTTTCCTCCGTGTCTGGTGGCGTGGAAACAACGATTGATACGGTTCGGTTCAGCGAGAACACGACAACTGCGTCTCGCTCGGCGCTATATGACTGTGGCGTGAACAGCGCCAGCCAGTCCACGCCCGTTTACAATCAGGCGTCCTACCAAATCGGCTGCCAGCAGTGGGACAGCGTGACGAGGGCGATGTATATCTGCTTCGATCCGAGCGGACTCGAAGAGGCGCCATACGTCCGGCTGCGCGTGAAGACGGTCTGGGCGAATGGCCTTTCGGGGCAGAACAAGCCCGCGCGTCTTTTCGGCGCCGTGACGGACCGATTTGATCCGACGAACGTCTGCTGGTCTAGCGCCGTATTCGGTTTGCCCGTGCGCGCGCCGATTGCAAGTGGCAGTACCTATGACGAAGACATGGGGCACATTGTCTTTGATGTGACGACAGGAGACTTCTCGCCGTTCCTGGAGTTTGACGTCACCGACGTCGTGCGCGAAGCCGCGCGGCAGGGTCGCTACGCATCGTTCCAGTTGTCGCTCGAGGCGGCAAATGCTAACTACGCCCGTTGGATCGCAGGTGTCGCCTCCGGCACGCCGCCTGTCCTGCTTTATCCCCCTGTCGAAGGGTTCTGTCGCCTCGCGGCGGAGGATGACCTCTCTGGCGAGAATCCGAAGGTCAATCTGACATGGGGCACGGGGCCTGCGGGAACGACCTACACCGTTGAGCGGACGGTGGAGAACGAGGCCCACGACATTCTGGCGTCCGGAATTTCGGAAACAGTATATCTGGACAGGATGCCGTTTGCCGACGAGACCGTGTACAAGGTCACGGCCAATCTGCCGAATGGACAGACATCTGTTCAGGAGTTGACGCACACCGTTGATGCCGCCATTAAGATTCGGGCTTCTGCGGACACTTATGTGTTTGGGGCCGAGAGCGGCAGGGACTCAACATACGGCACCGCGCGCTCGCTTCAGATCAAGTATGACAGCTGGGGGACGGTCAACCGCGAGGGCGTCCTGCGTTTCGATCTGAGCGCCGTGCCGGACAACTTCAAGAAGGCCTATTTGCGGTTGCGCATCATTCACTCGAATGCGCCGAACGCATACGACAAGGTGTGCTTCCGCACGGTTTCCGATTTTGCCTGGACGGATGCGGCGGCGCCGAGTTGGAGCGACCTGCTCGGCAACCAGGTCGGTTCGACGCTGCCGTCGGCTTCCGGCGTCTTCGCCACCTTCTATCCCGGAACGGTGGCGATGTGGGCGGACGGAACCGAGGTTTCCGTTGACATGACGGCGACTGTCCGTGCAGCCAAGGCGGCTGGGCAGCAGGCTGTCACGGTACATTTCTATCCCCTCGACGGCGTTTCGGATATGATTCAATTCTACTCGCGCGAAAGCGGCATGGCGGGCTATGCCCCGTATATCTCAGTCGAGCCGCGCAACTGGCATCCGAAAGGGTTTACGCTGATAATGCGATGACGGAACGGTGCGGTTCACCCTCGCGCCGAATGCGTTCATCTACATCGAGACGCTCTTCGCCGAGGAGGAGCTGCCGGCCAACGCCAAAAGGCCAAATGGGGTCAACTAAATCCAAAAAACTAGTTTAGTTGACCCAAAAGTCGTGAAAAAAGAGGAGTTTAGGGTCAACTAAATCGTAAAAATGAATTTAGTTGACCCAAAAGTCCCTTGCTTGGAAAAAGCGGACATGGTATCATACCATCAATTAAAGCCTCCGCACAAGAACAATTAAGGATTGCGCACAATGACTATTCAACTCAAGTTTTCCTTTGCTGCGGCTATCCTGCTGTTTCTAGCTCGTGGGGCAGAAGCCGATGGGATGTCGCGCGTAGATGGCCGCAGCATGGTCTGGCACGATGAGTTCAACGGCGACGCGCTTGACTTGTCCAAGTGGCAGGTCTGGAGCACGATGTCCTCTTCAGACAACATTTATGTCAACGACGAGCGCACCGTGCGCGTCGAAAAAGGCCTTTTGCGCCTGCGCGTCCTGCCTTCCGGTGTCCCGAACAAGGTCGCCATGCTTCCGCGCGGGCTCGTCACCCGCGACCGCATGTCCTTCCGCTACGGCTACCTTGAGATGCGGGCACGCGTTCCCTTCCGGCGCGGCGCATGGCCGAGTTTCTGGCTGCAGTCGGTGCCGCCGCCCATGCGCAAGGCCGACTGGCTCTCCGAAATCGACGTCCTCGAGTCCTTCGCCTCCACAAGCGCCGTTGTCGCCAACCTCCACAAGTGGCGCGGCAAGGCTCACGTCATGCTCCCCGGCGGCGAGGGAAGCCTCAAGCGTGCCTACACGTTCCGGCATCCGGAAACGCTGAACGGGGAGTTCCACATCTACGCGATGGACTGGACGCCGGAGTCGATTTCATTCTTCGTCGACGGGGATTGCTTCATGACGGTGCCGATTGACGAAGCGCACGACTTCGCGCCCGGCGAGATAAATGGCATGGAGGGCTTCCACGACCCGCACTATGTCATCTTCAACAACGAAGTCTTCACCCCGGGCCACGGCTGGTGTCCGGAAAGCAAGCGCCTAGACCCGTCCGGCCCGTTCCCTATCGAATACGACATCGACTGGGTCCGCCTCTGGCTGCGTCCCGGAGAGGATCTTTTCATGCAATAAGAGCCTGGCGGTGGGCGTCAGGTGGCGCGGTGGCGCCTCTCATAAGGACTTGTTACGGACGGGCTTGGGCACCGTCAATGCGAAGGCGCTGTTGGCCAGGGCCATGCATGCCGCCGTGGCGAAGAGGGCGCCGGGGCCGAACCTGTCCCATATCCAGCCGCCGAGCAGCGCATAGAAGACAGTCACCACGTGGTTCATGGAAATGCCGGAGGAGAGCGTCGCGGTAAGTTCCTCCTGGGAATCGGAGAGGGTGCGCGCGTAGAGATTCGTCGCCATCGATGCGTTGCTCAGCACGGCGTCGAGAATGTAGTTCACGCAAACAACTGCCACCGCCACGCGCGGCGGGAACCAGTCCTTCGCGAAACCATAGAGCAGGCACACGAAGAAGAGCACCACGGTGTCCCAGATCATTACATTGCGGTAGCCCCAGCGGTCGACGATCCGCCCGATAAGGCGTCCGCCCCAAAGCGCGGTGAAGAGCGCGGCGATTGCGAAGAGCGTCGCGACGCGCTGCGTGTCCATGCCATAGACGCGGATTAGCACAAAAGGCCCGAACGTGAAGAAGACCTGCTTGCGCGCCCCGTAGAATAGTTCCAAGGCATAGAAGATCGAGTATTTGCGGCGGAAGTAGAACGATGGCCGCGCCCGTTTCGCAAGCCCGGGCTCTTTCACCGCCCCGGCGACGGCCAGGCTTGCGGCGAGGAGCAGCGCCACCAGCACCCAGACGGCGTCGTAGAGCGCGCGGCGGGGCGCGTCGGCCCAGAGGCGTGCGCCAATGAAGAAGATGGCCGCCACGAGAATGCTTCCCGCAACCGAGCCGGCGCTGATCGCGCCCGTGACGAAGCCGAGCGATTCGCCGCTCTTCCCTTCTTTGGCGATAGAGAGGGCGAGCGACTGGCGGACGGGCATCACGAGGTGTTCGCCAAGGGCCCAGACAACGATGAAGGCGACTGCCCAGGCCCAGCGGACCGGCACCAGCAGCAGCGCCGCCGCGACGAGGGAGCATGCCGTCCCGATCCGCAGGATTTTCCAATCGGAAAAACGGTGCAATGCCGCGAAGATTGCCACAAGCAGGACGCCGGGTGTTTCTCGAAGAAACTCCAGCAGCCCGCGGTCAAAGCCGCCGATGTCGTAGGTCTCCACGAGGAAGTTGTTGAACGCCGCGGCAAAGCACCCGATGCCGATGCCCCATACGAGAATGCTCGCGAAGAACGCGCCCGCCCCGGACTTCGGACGGCACACGGCTTGATAGGCGGAAAAGGGGTTTTTCATGGTAGAACATTCTATCATATCCATATCCATTTGCCAGAAGAGGGTCACCCCCCTTGCCTTTTGCGAGAGGATAGTGTAGAATAGACGCTACTATGAACCGAAGAATCGTCATTACCGGATTGGGAACGGTCAACCCGGTTGGAATCGGCGTTGAGGAAACCTGGCGGGCCATCCGCGAGGGCAAGAGCGGCGTAGATTTCATCACGAGCTTTGACACTTCCGATTACGATGTCAAGATTGCGGCAGAGGTCAAGGGCTTCGATCCTAACTTATGGATGGATTCGAAGAACGCGCGCAAGATGGCGCGCTTCTCGCAGTTCGCCGTGGCGGCCGCCGTGCAGGCAGTCCGCGACGCCGGGCTGGAGGCCAAGGACTACGCCCCGGAGCGCGCCGGCGTCTCCATCGGCAACGGCATTGGAGGCTTCGAGGTCGTCGACTCCTCGCTGCGCAAGCTCATCGAGCAGGGCCCGCGCCGCATCCCGCCGCTGACGGTTCCCGAACTGATCAACAACGAGGCCGCCGCCAACATCTCGAAGGAGCTTGGCTTCAAGGGATTCGCCCTGACCTCCATGACGGCCTGCACCTCCGGCACCGACGCCATCGGCGCGGCGCTGGACATGATGCGCCTCGGTCGCTGCGACGTCTGTCTCGCCGGCGGCACTGAGGCCTGCATCGCCGCGCTGGCGATTGCCGGCTTCAGCATCATCCGCGCTCTCAGCACCCGCTGCGACGAGCCCCAGAAGGCGTCGCGCCCATTTGACAAGGACCGCGACGGCTTCGTCTTGGGCGAAGGCGCCGCGATGCTCGTCTTAGAAGACTACGAGCGCGCGAAGGCGCGCGGCGCGAAAATCTACGCCGAGCTGTCGGGCTACGGCCTCTCCTGCGACGCCTACCACCTCACGGCCCCAGACCCCTCAGGCGAACAGGGCATCCGCGCCATCAAGCTCGCCCTCCAGGACGCCGGCATCAGGCCGGAGGAGGTGGACTACTACAACGCGCACGGCACCTCGACGCCGATGAACGACCCCATCGAGACCAAGATGCTCAAGGGGGCTTTCGGCGACCACGCCTACAAGATGAAGGTCTCCTCCACCAAGAGCATGACCGGCCACCTGATCGCCGCGTCGGGCGCCCTGGAGGCCCTTGTCTGCGCCCTCGCCATCCGCGATGGCTTCTTCCCGCCCACCATCAACCTCGACAACCCCGACCTCGAAGCCGGCTGCGACCTCGACTACGTGCCGAACAAGGGCGTGGCCGGCGAGATCGGCGTGGCGCTGTCCGGCTCGCTTGGCTTCGGCGGCCACAACGGCGTGCTGGCCTTTAGGAAATGCCAATAGTCGTCCACAAGTCGCAGTTGAAGGCGGCGCAGCCGCAGGCCGCGCCGCCTCCGCCGAAAACACCGGAAGAGGAGGCGACTGCACGCCGCTTCTCCAAGGTGGTCATGAACAAGCCACTCCGGCGCGGCGAATACTTCGGCTTGGACGACCCCTCCTCCCGCTACGAAATCACCGAGATACTGGGCGAGGGCGGCACCGGCCGCGTTGTCCGCGCCATCGACAAGATACTCGAGATGGAGGTGGCGATCAAGATACTTGCGCCGCGGCTTGTCCGCGACGCCTCGTCGCTTGCGGATCTGAAGAGGGAGGTCCGCATCACCCTGAGCCTCGTCCACCCACACATCCTGCGCATCTACAACCTTGAGAAGAGCGGGCTCAACTACATGATCATCATGGAGCTGCTCAAGGGCAATCCGCTCTCGCGGCTCCTGTCGCAGGCGCAGGGTGTCTTCGAGCCGGACTTCTCCATCCAAGTCGTCCAGGTGGCCGCGAGCGCGCTGGGCTACGCGCACCGCCACGGCGTCCTGCACCTCGACGTCAACCCCGCAAACATCTTCCTCACCGACGACGGCGTGGTCAAGGTCATCGACTTCGGAATCGCCAAGCTGGCCGGCGGCGGGCCGTCGAAGAGCGACTACGTAGTCGGAACGCCCGAATACATGAGCCCCGAACAGGCGCGTGGGGATGCGCTTGACGCCCGCAGCGACATCTATTCGCTTGGCGTGGTGGCGGCGCAGCTCCTCACGGGACGCACGCTCCATGCGCCTGGCGTGGCGGTCGCGACCGTCGCGACTACGCCCCACCCGCCGGTGCAGGGCGTGACGCGGGAAGTGGCGGCCGTCCTCGAATGCGCCACCGCATTCAACAAGGAGGACCGCTTCGCCGATGTCGAGGAATTCGCGAACGCGCTCGCAGCGGCCGCCGCCACGCGGCAGGACGCATGACACCCTGAATCCCGATTTTCCAAAACAAAAAAGGAACAATAAAAATGGTCGCATCATTTCTCAAGAAGCACGGGCTTGACTTGGCGGCGCTTGACGCCGAGGCCCTCCTTGACTCATTCGCACGCGAGGCGGAGGCCGGACTCGCCGGTGCCGACAGCTCGCTGGCGATGATCCCATCCTACATCGGCGTCGGTGCCGGCATCCCCGCCGGCAAGCCCGCGATAGTCGTCGATGCCGGCGGCACCAACCTGCGCGTCTGCACGGTGTCCTTCGCCGCCGACGGCACGCCGGAGATGTCCAACTTCTCAAAGTGCGCGATGCCGGGCGTTGAGCGCGAAGTCGGGGCGGAGGAGTTCTTCTCCTTCATCGCCTCGCGCGTCGAGCCGCTCGTCCCGCTGGCATCCGACATCGGCTTCTGCTTCTCCTACCCGGCGGAAATCACGCCCGACTGCGACGGCCTCCTCCTCCGTTGGTCAAAGCAGATCAAGGCCCCGGAGGTCGTTGGCAAGTTCGTCGGCGCGGAACTCAAGCGCCGCCTGGAGCCGATGGGCTTCAAGGGCCGCGTCGTGGTGCTGAACGACACCGTCGCCACGCTGCTGGCGGGCGTCTCCGAAGGCGCCAGCCGCAACTGCTCGTCATACGTCGGCATGATCCTCGGCACCGGCACCAACACGGCGACCGTCGTCGCCAACTCCGCCATCAAGAAGTGCCCCGGCCTGCCGCAGGAAGCCTCCACCATCGTGAACTTCGAGTCAGGGGAGTTCGCGCCGGTGCCGCTCTCCGACTTCGACAAGCGCCTCCACGAGCTCACCCTCGACCCCGGCCACTCCAACTTCGAGAAGCAGATTTCCGGCGGCTACCTCGGGACGCTCGGCCTGGTCATCCTCAAGATGGCGGCCGAGGAAGGGCTCTTCTCCGCCAAGGCGGCCGAGGCCATCGTCGCGCTCCCCGCCCTTGAGAACCGCGACTTCGACGACTTCTGCGACAACCCCTTCTGCACGCGCGGCGCGCTCGCCTCGCTGGACATGGAGGACAACGACCGCCGCGTCATCCAGGCGCTGGGCGAGGCAGTCTATGCGCGCGCGGCGCTGCTCTCCTCGGTGAACATCGCCTTTGGCGCGATCCTCTCCGGCGCGGGCCACGACCCGCTGGCGCCAATCGGCATCAACATCGACGGCTCCACCTACTACAAGACGAAGACGGCCGACTTCAAGTCGCGCACCGAGGAGGGCCTCCGCGCCATCCTCTCGCGGCGCGGCATCCACTTCCGCACGATATTCGTACCCGACTCGCCGATTGTCGGCGCCGCCGTTGCAGCCCTTACACGCGGATAAAAAAGCGAAGGCAGGTGCAGAGATGCTGACGATCTACAAATGGGTGCCACGCACCGGCCTCACGGATGGCGGAACCGAGCTCACGCCTGGCTGCTGGGTCAGCCTCACGGAACCGACCCCGGCCGAAATCGAAAAGGTGGGCGACGCCTACGACTTCCCGCAGGAGTTCCTCACCGACCCCCTCGACAAAGACGAACGCGCCCGCGTGGAAATCGACGAGGACTCCTCGGCGTCGCTCATCGTCATCCGCGTCCCATGCAAGTCCGACAGCGACGACTCCGTCCCATACACCACCACCCCGTTCGGCATCATCATCACCCCGAACGCAGTCATCACGGTGTGTGCGCGCCAGACGGCCCTCATCGACGAGTTCCGCCAGATGCGGCGCCTCTGCCCGCCATACGACCGCCACCGCTTCGCCTTCAACATCATGCTCCGCGCCGCCACCCTCTTCCTGCGCTACCTGCGCGAGATCGGCGACGACGCTGACAAGATCGAGCGCAACCTCCACCTCCACCAGGCCCTCAAGAACGACTCGCTCATCGACCTCCGCGACCTCCAGAAGGCCCTCGTCTATTTCACGACGTCGCTCACTTCGGATGAAATCGTAGTCAGCCGCCTCGGCCACATGCGCCAGCTCGGCATCAACGAGGACGACCTCGACTTCCTCGACGACGTGGCCATCGAATACCGCCAGGCCCTTGAAATGTCCTCCATCCAGACGAACATCCTCACCGGCACGATGGACTCGTTCGCCTCGGTCATCTCGAACAACCTAAATGTTGTGATGAAGTCGCTGACCTCGGTCACGATCATCTTCATGCTCCCGACGCTCATCTCGTCCATCTACGGGATGAACGTCCACCTCCCGCTCCAGTCGCTCTCGCCGCCGGAATCCCATTCGCTGCTGGCCTTCTTCGCCATCATGGGGGTTTCGGTCATCCTCGCCCTTGGCGCGGTGTTCTTCTTCATCAAGCGGAAACTCTTCTAATGGACTTCGCCGGCGACGACACTGCGGACTACCCCGAAATTGCGGACTACGGGGCGCTGGCCGCCGGCGAAGAGGTGTCGCCGTGGATTGACGCCGACGACCTGGAGGCGGAGGGCCGCTGCACCGAGCGCCATCTCCAGTGCATCTGGTATTCCGACGGGCTGCGGCCGGAGATCGTCACCGACACAGTCTAGCGCGTGGTGGTGGATTCCTGCGGCCGTTGGAACCTTGAGTCCGGCCCGGACTTCATCGACGCCGTGCTTACGATTGGCACCGGTGCCGACCGCCGCCGCGTGGCCGGCGATGTGGAGGTGCATGTGAGGCCGTCGGGTTGGACCTCGCACGGCCACGCGGGCGACCCGCGCTACGCCGGGGTCGCGCTGCATCTCACCTACCACCAG
>JAEEGH010019880.1_pt1 | contig 14033 bp, 12 predicted proteins | sample 9134181 | NCBI WGS metagenome assembly JAEEGH01 (sample SAMN16246544, study PRJNA631951) | gut metagenome | biome: gut microbiome; feature: rumen; material: DP-attached | host: Bos | place: Iran: Karaj | collected 2018-10 | reverse complement strand
CTGCCGCCAGCGTTCAATCTGAGCCATGATCAAACTCTTCATTTTAAGTTCTTTTCATGACCTGCTTCTCACTGACTTTCAATTTCTTTGACGTGTCACTGATTACTCAGGTTTTATTTTTTTCGCCTTCGCTCTCAGTGCCCACACAGATTGTCTTTACTGTTTTGTTAAAGAACTTCACGTTTTTGCCGTGACAACGGGTGCATATATTACAGCCTTTTTTTTTCTTTGCAATACCTTTTTTGATCTTTTTTCCTTTTTTTAGATCTTTTGCTCATTTTACACACTGTTTTGTGTGATCTCCTTCAAATTTAACCCTCGTTTTGTTTACTTTCTATGCAATCTTTTCCTTCTCTACTCTTTTTTCTCGCCCCTTTGGGCGTCCTCTTATTCCTTTTTCCTCTCTTCACACTGTACAATTTTTAGCTTTCTGCTCATCACTTTTTGCAAATTTAAGTTCGATCGCTGATTTTTTATTCAGCTATCTATGCATCCTACGCATCGGCTCTTCACTGATGATAAGTACGTTAACAAAACGATTATTCAAAAACCGTACACTTTCCTGCCAATACGGCATCTCGATTTATTGATATAGACGAATAAAGCAATTACATTGCATTGAGCATCTGTAGATATATTTTTCAGTGGAGAGAAAAGGAAAGAAGAAAATTGAGATCGATGCAATACAGCAAGAAGGATTGCAAAATTTCGGGTACCTACCGATAGGTTTCAGGAAGTACCCGTAATGTAAAAAATTAAGCCGTATACCGCGAACTACTTATGCTGAGAATTCACAGGAGCTTCTGATAGATGAGCTCCGCTTCTGCCGGCCGGAGGCTCCTGCACTTTGGTTTGAATAGAAGGATTATTATCCAGTCCGAGTCTTGCAATTTCACGGTAGGAAACATTCTGCCCCATAACGATCAATCCCAGATCATCAATATCCTTATAGATCGCATAAAACAGTTTTTTATTTTTATCCTCCCCCTTCTCGGCGGCTCCATCTCTGCACCGGAAATAATAGCGGTTGTTTTTGGTATCAAGATTGATCAGTTTCGGATCAAAGCATGGAATAAAATCACGGATAAAATAACTGAAAACCTCCACCTCGTCATACTTTTTACCTATAGCCTTGTCAAATCTGCCGAAATACACCACTGAGTCATAACCGTCATGATTTTTTCTGAAAACCACAGATTCATCAAAATTTTTACTCCATTTGACAATTTCCGGATGTTTCTGAAAACTGTCTATATACCATCCCTCAGGTATTGCCCATGACGATGACACTGCAAAAACCAGGGTCAGCAGCATTTTATTTCTGATTTTCAACTTCCAGCCCCTTGATAAATTCATCGATTTCCTCAAATTCAACATTATATGCACCAATCAGCAGCAGCTGACCGTGGCTTTCTCTGATGTACAGAGTATACTTTGCCTCCCGGTCGGGATTTGAGCATTCCGTTCTGTACATATTCTTTTCAGCTGAGATCTTTCCCGACAGAGTGCAGTTGTTGGCCGCGGACATATTCTGAAATTCTTTCTTGAGATTTTTCTCATCACTGCCGCCATCGACTATTTTCAAAGTCAGCAGCTTGGGAACATCCCCCTTCTTCTCAAAAGTATAGGTATTAACATCAATATCAGGCTCTACAGCCGGATCACGCGGTACAAAAGACCAGCCGTCCGCCAGTTTATGAGCCTGTACCGGCAGAAAGAACAGCAGTGTTAAAAGAGAAACTGTCAGGCATTTACTTATCTTCATTTTCAATCCTCTTCAAATCAGTCATCAGAGCGGCAACGGCAGAATCAAGATTATCACAGCGGCAGACATTACGGAACGGCTGTTCAAGTTCGGTGTAATGAACTCTCAGATAACTTAAAAACTGTTTCAGTCTGGCGAACAGATTAACCGGAAATTTCATTCTGGAACCGGCATCAAGGAATTTTTCAATCACCCCGGCAAGTTCTCCGTATCCGAAAGGCGGTGCATTCTCGTTTATTACCGCCGCAAGATTCGGCACATACAGAGCACCACGGGCCAGCATCAGATGATCGCACCCGGTCGTCTGAGCACACTGCTGCGCACTTTCTTTTGAGAAGATATCACCGTTGGCAATCACGGTAACAGGACACTGCCGGCGTATGTCTCCGATCAGTTCCCATTTTACCGTTCCCGGCAGATAGCCGTCCATCTTGGTCCTTCCGTGCACACACAGAGCATTTACCCCGGCAGAATAAATCTTTTCCGCCAGCAGCAGATAATTGTCGGTATTTTCATAGCCGAGGCGCATTTTAGCCGTCACCGGGATCTCAGCAGGGATTATCTCTCTTACCTGGGAGCATATGTCATGAATAAGTTCAGGCTCCTTCAGCAGCGCGGCGCCTCCGTGGGAGTTGTTAACCTTTTTGGCCGGACATCCGAAATTCAGATCTATTCCCCTGGCCCCCATTTTTACCGCCAGCAGAGCGCTCCGGGCAATTGTTTCCCGGTTCTGTCCGAGAAACTGCACATACACCGGGGTTCCGGATGAGGTAAGCCCGTCGTAATCCTTCAGTTCAGGAACCTTCTTATACAGTTGCTCCGCGGTCACCGGACGATCCACTATACGGACAAACTCCGACTCGGCATAATAATAGTGATTGCAGGAGGTCAGAACCTCTCGCATCATCACATCCAGGACACCGTCCATCGGTGCCAGTATCAGTTTGAATTTTTCCACTTAACTTCCGACAATATTAAAGACCCGATGATTATACCACTATAGCGGCAGGAACTCACCGCGATAATTTGAAGACCGGAAAAACTGCACTTTTCGTTTTACATGCCACCTTTAACAAATTAAAATAAGCAGGTCTCATTCATACTTTTCTGACTAAGCCTGTCAGAAATTTCTTCACTGTTCCAAATCATTGATGACATAACACAGTGAAACTACAGGATATCCATATATTATGAACAATACAAACAAAGACAACCGGACATCGATCTGGAAATTTATCATTCCATCTCTGAGCGGGATTCTGCTGTTTATGATCCCGATTAAATATAACGACAGCTGGACCCTGGCGGTAAAAGTGCTTGCAGATCTGATCGCAGGAACAGTCAGCAGTGTACTCCCGCTGATCTGTATGCTCATCGTAACCGTATCGGCACTGGTCAGTCTGCTGGTTAAATTTAAACCGGCACTCACTGCAGACCGTCCACTGCTGAAAAGAACCTTCCATACAACACTGCCATGGCTGATCGTACGCGTACTCGGTGCGTTATTCATCCTTATAGCGTTCTTTTTCGCCGGTTCTGAAAATACGGTACTGAAGTATATCGTTGATTCCAATACCGGAACTTTTATTCTCAACGATCTGCTCACCACCCTGGTTATTATTTTCGCCATCGCCGCACTTCTGCTGCCTCTGCTGCTTGATTTCGGTCTGCCGGAATTCATCGGTGCCATGTTTACCAGGATCATGAGACCTCTTTTCACTATTCCGGGACGTGCCGCTGTAGACAGTCTGACCTCATGGATCGGTGACGGCTCACTGGGGGTTCTGCTTACGCTCAACCAGTACGAACGCGGATTCTACAGTAAAAGGGAGGCGGCAGTTATTGCCACCACCTTCTCTGCGGTATCGATCACCTTTTCTATTGTGGTACTGTCGCAGGTTAAACTGCTGGACTATTTCGGTCTTTACTATCTTACCGTATGTCTGTGCGGTATTGTATGCGCGCTGATCCTGCCGAGGATCCCGCCTCTTTCCCGCTTCGATAACGAATATCTGATCAAAGGACAGGCAGTGGGAGAGGATCTTCCAGCCCAGTACCGCAGTTCTTTCAGTTACGGAATTGCCCTGGCCCGGGGCAAAGCCGGTGCACATACGGGGCTCGGACAGTTTTTCAGCAATGCATTGAAAAATGTTCTGGATATGTGGTTCGGAGTACTGCCGGTGGTTATGTGTATCGGAACACTTGCACTAATTATCTCCAACTACACACATGTTTTTGACTATCTTGGCCTTCCTTTCCTTCCGCTGCTTGAAGCTCTGCAGATCCCGGAGGCTGAAGCGGCCTCCAAGACCATGCTGGTAGGCTTCACCGATATGTTCATCCCGTCGATCATGGCGGCAGAACAGATCCAGAGCGAAATGACAAGATTCATCATCGCCGCCATTTCAGTAACCCAGCTGATCTATCTGTCAGAAATAGGAGGGCTGATCCTCGGTTCAAAAATTCCCATCGGAATATTCGGACTTTTTGTAATTTTCCTTGAGAGAACCATCATCAGTCTGCTGATAATCACACCGATCGCCCATCTGATTTTCTGATGTTTTATCCAATCCGAAAGACCGCCGTGTTCTCCCAGAGATCCGGCCGTCTGACGGTTCAGATCCAGGAGTTTTATGATCAACAGAAAGTTTTTCATGGCCAGCAGAATAGCTGCAGGCCTGGTGTTTGCAGCCGGTCTGGCCGGCATCGTATATTATCAGCAGAACAAAAACAGCCCGGAAATGATCGAAAAAATCGAAATGTTCAAAACCAGTTTTATCTACGGGAAGGATCAGAACGGACTTTTCGATCAGAAGGCGGTTGAAGGGATTGCTGAAAGTCTGCGCGGTATATTCAGTCCTCCTCGTCTTGAATTCGATGCAGTTCTGGAAGACATAAGTGCAGGTACTGATCCGCGGATCATTTTCAGTTACAGATTTACCTCCACCCCGTCAGAAAGCATCACCGCAGGAGAACTGAAGGAAAGACAGAAAAACAGATTCTGCCGCAGCGGTCAGGATCTGCAGCGGCTCGAACATCTGAACGGATATACCTTCAACTACCACTCTGCAAGAGATCTGATGTTCTCCTTCAGTATTTCAGCGCAGGACTGTTCTTCAAAACAGAAGTAAAGCCGTTTACTTACCGGATGTTATACCTCAGACAGCTCCGGCTTTATCTTCGAGTTTAACCTTATAAAAATACCCCTGCAGGTTTATTCAACCTGCGGGGGTATTACAGCACAGATCTTCAGTCCGGCCTTTTTCTCCCGGACTTAAGACTGTCCGTCCGGGACATCTGTCTTTGCTCTATTTGACAGCTGTAAAGTCAATCCTTTCTCCAAGAGCCGGTTCAAGCTTCGGTGATTTTTTCAGGAAAACAATGTACGCAATTACCAGCAGGTATACTACCGCAACTGCACTCCAGAACCCGAAAGTTCCGGCACCGGTTATCAGCAGGCCGAACTGGTACACACACAGAGATGCAAAGTAACTGAAGGACAACTGGTAGGCTACCGCAGTCCAGAAAAGTCTCCTTGAACTTATTTCCTTTCTCAGCACGCCGACAGCGGCAACGCATGGAATAGTGAACAGATTGAAGATCACAAAGGAAAGAGCACCCAGTACACCGGCTGTGCCGATCTTATCAATGTGGAACATAGAGTTGCGCAAAGCTTCATAGAATGTATTGGTAACATTTTCCACCTCTTCATCAGCCGCATCCTCATCAAGATCCTCAGGATTCTCGGTACTGGTGAATACTGCCATGGTACTTACTATAGACTCTTTGGCAAGAAGTCCGGTAATCACGGAAACCGCAGCACGGTAATCATTGAAACCGACCGGTTCAAAAATTCCGCTTACCGGTTTCACAGCAGAGGCAACCAGACTCATCTCGGTCTGCTCATCCTCAAGCATGGCAAAGCGGTGCTCATCACTGATATAGCCGATATGAGAAACCAGCCACAGCACGGTTACACAAGGGAATATGATAGTTCCGGCCTTTACAATGTAACCCTTGGTGCGGTGCCAAACGGTCATCAGCATAACCCGCAGGGACGGCAGATGATAGCTTGGAAGCTCCAGCATCATCGGAGCGGCGGAAGGCTTGAAGGCCTGGAATTTTTTCAGGATCATTGCAGAAAGAAATATCATGAATGCCGCAATCAGATACATCATCGGAGCAAAGAAAGGAACATCCGAGAATACCGCACCCGCAAAAACAATGATTACCGGCAGTTTTGCACCGCACGGGATCATGGTGGCTGTCATCAGCGTAAGCCTTCTTTCACTTTCCGAACCCAGAGTTCTGGCGGTCATAAGAGCAGGAACTCCGCAACCGGAACCGATCAGATACGGAATGAAAGCTTTACCGCTCATTCCAATCAGATTGAAAATACGGTCCAGAATAAATGAAGCTCTGGTCATGTAGCCGCACTCCTCCAGCAGGGAAAGGAGGGCAAAAAGAATAATCATCTGCGGAACAAAGCCGAGTACGGCACCGACACCGCCCACTATACCGTCGGCACACAGGGTTGCAAGCCAGTCCGGAGCGCCGATCCCGGTAAGACCTTCACTAACCGCCGGTATTACAGTATCACCGAACAGAGTATCATTGGTCCAGTCTGTAACAATGCTTCCAAGCCAGGTAACCGATATGTAGTAGACAAGAAACATAATCAGCAGGAATACCGGAAATGCAGCGAACCGGTTCAGCACCACCCGATCGATAAGGACGGTCGGGGAAGCCCGGTTTCCCTGCTTTTTCCCGCTGCAGCATTCTGCCAGGATCTTCTTGATGGTAGCATAACGATCCTCGGCAATAACCTGATATATGCTTTCACCCCTGCTCTTGAATTCATTCTTTTTCTCGTCAAGGATCTGTTTCCAGTGCGGATCTTCACTTATCGCCTTCGGATAATAGTCCCCCTGCAGAGCACTTTTGGCATAAAACAGGGCATGAGGCTGATAGAGCTTCGGTGCGGCCCCGGCGACTGATTCCAGCAGTGATTCAACTTCCGGTGAACCGATGAAATGAGGTGCCTCCAGTCTCCAGTCATGATTGATGATCCTTTTTCTCAGTTCATCCATACCTTCACCGGTGGTACCGCTCACCGCAATCACATCAAGATGAAGCATTTCAGACAGTTTTTTCAGATCGATCTCGAGCCTGCTGCGCTTAACCTCATCCCACATGTTAACCACCAGCAGCATCGGAATACCGAGCATTTTAAGCTCCAGTGTCAGGTAGAGACTTCTCTCAAGGCTGGTACCGTCAACAATATTGATGATGAATTCAGCATCGTTATCAAGAAGTTCATCACTTGCCACCTGTTCATCTGTAGTGGCACTGCTTAGAGAATAGGTACCTGGAAGGTCGATAATCTGGATGTCGGATGCAAATTCACCGACATGTCTTGTAACCGTAACGCCCGGGTAGTTTCCGGTACGCACATGGGTATTGCACAGACGGTTAAAAATTGTACTCTTTCCGCAGTTCGGATTGCCGGCCAGCATCACATGTTTGGAATCGGCACTTTTATTTGCATTTCGCGGATGAATACTGCCTTTTACCTTTTCTTCTGAATATTCAGCTCTGCAGCATTTCATTTTACTTTATTTCCTCCACTTCAATTATTTCTGCATCACGGGCACCTACGATAATTTCATATCCTCTTATTTCTATGGCAATAGGATATTTCAGCGGAGCTCTATGTCTGACAGTAAAAACAGTACCCGGAAGAAAACCCATTTCACACAGGCGGCGGCAGTAAAGATCATCTGAAAGAAGTTTGATAATTTTACCGCTGCGTCCCACCCTGATATCTTTAAGCAGCATTATCTTCTATTCCTTATAGTATTTATTAAATTCCCTGTAACACGGGATTTTTGTTCAAACCGGCTGTCGGCAGGATCAGTCCCACAGCCGCCGGAGTACCGTCCACAGAAGGTCGATATTCCCGTTAATTCCAAGTTAGCCTTAAACAACCCCGGCAATATAAAAAAAGCAGATTTAATCCGGCAGCAAACCTAACTGAGAGTGAATATCCAGACCGGAGGATCCCGATATTTCCCTTCGATAGCGGCGGAAAAAACCCGCAGATGCACCTCAGGCGCTTTTTTCTCCGTTGAATATTACCACACAAAAGTTAGCTATGTCAAACCACAAATAAAAAACACAGAAAATGCACATTCTGTCTTCCTCCCATTTGTTTTTGCAAAAAATCCCCCTATACGTTAAAATTATCGGGATCTGAAATCAGGAGCAAAGTGTGTCAAAACTATTCAAACTGCTTATTCTACTCGGAGCCGCAGGCGGCGGTGTCTATTATTTCACCCACAACAGCGGGAAGTCCGTCAGTCCGGACAGTGAAATTGAAATCTCCTTCAACGGGGACTCCGCATCCGCAGACAGTTTTGTCTACAAAGAGGACACCGGCGCTGATGATCAGTTTTCCAGGGTAACCGAAACCAGCAGTTCCGCCAACAACCCCAATATAACCGAATCCGACGAGGCAAGAAAGGAACGCAGACAGCTCGATGAAACCTCCGCTGCTCAGCAGGAGAGCACCGCAGAATCCTCCGGAACAATCCAGACCGCCAAAAATGAAGTGGTAAAAAAAGAAATCAATGTTCTGGGCGACGGGGATCTAAATGTGGCAAGGAACACCGCCGCAAAAGATCAGGATGATGATCAGGACAGTGAACCAGAAAAGGAACAGCAGAGCACCGTCTCAGAGCCGGCCACACCTACCCCCGAAATGATTGTTCAGGAATTCAAATCAAAATTCAAACTGCCGATTAAACTGAGCAAAAAGGAAACACTGACTAATTTCCAGTACACCGCGTCCGATGGATTCACCTATGTAATCCGCACCAGCGACGGCACCATTGATGCAAGTGCAAGAAACTACTATGCCCGCTATGCCTGCCAGAACGAGCAGGTGAAAGGACTGTTCGACTACTCCAAAACTGTATCCTTCGCCTTTGTAAACAACAAGTCGGGAAAGACCATTTCCAGAGTAAACGTCAATCCGTCCGCCTGTAAGAAAATCCAGCAGGCTCAGACCAGACCTGCATCCGGAGGCGGGAAAAGCAGTAAACCGGCGGTAAACGGCGGTAAAAACAGTAAAAACACCAAACCGGCAGCAAAGGGCGGTAAAAACAATAAAAACACCAAACCGGCAGCAAACAGCGGTAAAAACAATAAAAACAGCAAACAGGGAAGACAGACCGGCGGAAAAAACAGTAAGACAGGAAAGAAGTAGCGATTCATGCCCATAAATGATGAAATAATAAAAAAAGCTTTTTCCAATAAAAAAATCGAAACCAATTTCGAAGGAAATTTTGAAAAAATCAAACATCATGAACTCAGAGTTTCCACCAAGGGGCTCAAAGCCATAAGAATAACCCTGTTTATTCTCGTGGCTCTCATGCTGACTGTGGCCCTTACAGTTACCATCGTTCACTACACCTATGATCAGCGTCTGACTGATATAGCAAATATCTACCAGATCATCTGTCTGTGGGCTTTCCCGATCATAATCTATTCATATTTCACCTGGCTGTACCTGAACCGCAGCGCCTACTGTGTCGAGATCACTCCGAATGAACTGGTATATCACCGTTTCTCCAAGATCGACCGTTATATCCACAGCGAAATTCTGGCGGCACTGAGGGCAAAACCGGTGCTTCGCAACCGCAAGGGGGTATGGCTACCGACTCTTTCCTCCCGACGCATTCTGCTCTCTGAGGACGACACCCTGCCGGGGAAACCTTTTATCGAGGACGTTCTGACATTCTACGGTGTGGAAATACCCCGGGATCCCTATGGAACCGACCGCAATACCTTTACCGCTCTCGGACTTGTTCTAATCTTTCTGGTAGGTCCGGTCTTTCTTTATCTCGGCTTTATGAATGCCAATATCAACTCGTTTTCATACAGTGTCTATATCATGCTGTCGGTAGATCTGATCGGGCTTATTCTGCTGATCCTCTCTGCCAAAACCACCAAGAGTTACAAATTCAACAAAACAGAATTTGACGACAGTAAAGATCTGGACGATCTGTTCTTCGACGATGAGGATTTTGCCGATCCGCAGTCCGACGAATCCAACACATCCGGAGAAGGAAAACATTTCAACGAAGTCTGACACCTCCGCTTTTCAAATAATCCTGAATACCGGGCTTCCGCCCTGTCATAACCACAGTTCCGTCAGGGCAAATTCTTCAAACAAAAAAAGATCCGCTTGCTACAACGGATCTTTCTCTATATTTTATAAAAAAACAGACAATTGAAAAGTTATTTCAGAGCAACTTCAACCACATGTTCAACGGTAAAGCCGAAAAGTTTGAACAGTTCTTCTGCCGGAGCGGATTCACCGAAGCGATCCAGTCCGATAACCTTTCCCTTAAGACCTACGTACTTGTACCACAGATCTGATACACCGGCTTCAATAGCCACGCGGTCGGTTACAGCTGAAGGCAGTACTGATTCCCTGTATGCTTCGTCCTGTGCATCAAATACATTGGTATTAGGCATAGATACCACACGAACCTTTCTGCCGCGGGTTTCCAGCTCGGTTGCTGCTTTCATGGCAAGCTCAACTTCAGAACCGGTGGCAATCAGAATTAAATCAGGTGTACCCTGCGGATCACGAAGTACATAACCGCCCTTCATGATATTTGCCAGCTGTTCGTCAGTTCTCTCCATCTGGGCAAGACCCTGACGGGAGAATACCAGAGAGGTAGGACCGTCTTTTCTTTCAATTGCAGCTTTCCACGCAACAGCGGATTCAACCTGATCGCAAGGTCTCCACATGCTCATGTTAGGAGTGATGCGAAGTGATGCCATCTGTTCAACCGGCTGATGGGTTGGACCGTCCTCGCCCAGACCGATCGAATCATGGGTGTAAACGAAAATAACCGGAAGCTTCATCAATGCAGCCATACGGACCGCATTCTTGGCATATTCCATAAACATCAGGAAGGTTGCACCGTAAGGCTTGAAACCGCCGTGAAGCTGGATGCCGTTCATGATGGCACTCATTGCAAACTCACGCACACCGTAGTGAACATAGTTGCCTGATGCATCGTCAGCAGTGATTGACTTGGAGCCGATATGGAATGTCAGATTGCTCGGAGCCAGATCCGCAGAACCGCCCAGCAGTTCAGGAAGAATAGCACCGTAGGCATTCAGAGCATTCTGGCTTGCCTTGCGGGTTGCCAGTTTGGCAGGATTCTTCTGCAGATTTCTAATAAATTCCTCTGACTTTTCAGCCCAGTCGGCAGGAAGTTCGCCTTTCATGCGGCGTGAATATTCTGCAGCCAGTTCAGGATATTTCTGCTTGTAGCCGTCAAACAGCTCCTTCCAGGTTGCATATTCCTTTTCACCGTTGTCTACCGCATTCCATTCCTCGTAGTATTCCGCAGGGATCTCAAACGGAGCGTAGTTCCAGCCGAGTTTCTTTCTTGCCTCGGCAATACCTGCATCACCGAGAGGCGCACCGTGAACACCGCTGGTACCCTCTTTCGGAGCACCGAAACCGATTACAGTCTTGCAGCAGATAATGGAAGGTTTGTCGGTTACAGCCTGTGCCTCTTCAATCGCCTTGGCAATCGCATTGGCATCATGACCGTCTACATTCTGAACGTGCCAGCCGTATGATGCAAAACGTGCTGCGGTATCTTCTGCGAACCAGCCTTTGGTATCACCGTCGATGGAAATACCGTTGTTATCCCAGAAAGCAATCAGTTTGCCTAGTTTCAAAGTTCCGGCTAGAGAGCATGCCTCATGAGAAACACCCTCCATCAGACAGCCGTCGCCCATGAAAACATAGGTATAGTGATCAACGATCGGGAAATCCGGTCTGTTGAAGTTTTCAGCGAGAACCTTTTCAGCAAGTGCCATACCTACTGCATTGGTAATACCCTGACCCAGCGGACCGGTGGTGGTTTCAACACCAGGTGCATATCCGTATTCAGGATGTCCCGGGGTTTTTGAATGAAGCTGTCTGAACTGTTTGAGATCATCGATTGATAAATCATATCCGGTCAGATGAAGCAATGAATACAGCAGCATCGAGCCGTGACCGTTAGACAGAACAAAACGGTCCCTGTTACACCAGTTAGGCTGTTTCGGATCGTGTTTTAAAAAGTGTCTCCACAGAACTTCTGCTATATCCGCCATACCCATAGGGGCACCCGGGTGTCCGGAATTGGCCTTTTGAATCGCATCCATACTCAGTGCGCGGATGGCGTTTGCTAATTCTCTGCTTGAAAGCATTGAAATACTCCTAAAATCCTATTTTAAATCGTTATTAATAAAAACTATGCGACATTATACCATAGCATGGCATAATGCCTGAACAAAAATAAACAGAAGCCGACCTCATCAGCGGCGGCTCCACGTACAATCAATCATTAAAGTCCGGTCATGCCTTCTTCTTGAGGCGCTGCGCCAGGAAATTCTGTACCTCAAGGTTCGGAATAGTCAGTCTTGTCGATACTTCCCCGTCAAGATCCTCATAGGAGGCGAAAGTAAGAATACCGTTGTGCAGCAGCAAAGATCCAAGTCTCGGACGGTAGGAATAGTGAGGACCGCATCCGATCACCGGATCCATGGTAACCCCGGCATAGGAATCGATATTGAAAATATCCTCCTGCAGCTTTTTAACCAGATACCCGCGGGCACAGCGCAGATCATAGTTCAGTTCGAAAACCCCGTTGCCCCGCAGAAATTCAAGCACAAATCCCATGGAAGCCAGATTGGTCTGCTTCGGACCGAACCGGTATCCGCCCAGGGTACGCATAATGATGGAAACCAGATCTTCGGTACGCTGTTCCTCCTGCTTCAGATATTCGGCATAGATCTGGGAGATCTTGCTGTGGGAGAAGCATTCAGCATCGATCTCATCCACACCGTGGGCCTTTACATAGGTTTTTGATGACAGATTAACAATCTTATTGATGTAATTTAGTCTCAGCTCATCGGCGGTAAGACCGCATACCTCGGCAACCTCAGGATCCAGAGTTAGATCGTCATACTCAAGAACTCTGCCGTATTCATTCTCGCACAGCAGGAAGTTGTTTATACCGGTGAGGAAAACAAAACGGAAGTGCTCCGGATCATTGAGAACCGAAATAAATCTGGCAAGCATCTGGTCGAGCTGCTCGATTTCAGGATTGGTAATATTATCGGCAAGAACGAAGTCGTAGTTGTCTATAAGAACAACAACCTCCTCCTTGAAACTGTAGGTAAACTCCCTGAGAAGTTCATCCGGCTTGTCCGCTGTAAGTTTGAGTCCGCGATCCTTAGCCAGCGTCTTGACAATGCGCTTGAGCGATGTTGCGAATTCGGATGGTTTGGTAACATCAAGATGCAGATTGATGGTAATAACAGGATACTCCTTGAAATCGTAATCGGTCTCATCGTAGATGTAGGTATCCCTGAACAGTTCGCGGTTGCCTAAGAACAGTTCCTCAAGCGTGGCCAGCAGCAGACTTTTTCCGAATTTGCGCGGCCTTACAAAAAGAACACTTCTGTGATTCTTGACCATGGAATAAATCTCCCTGGTCTTATCTATATAAAACCCGAAACTTTTTAAATTATAAAAAGACTGCTGTTTAATCATTCGCACTCCCCAGACTGCCGTCAATTTCCGCATCCCGTCCCCGCTCACGCTTCCCTGCCGGCGGTTCAACCGGATGCCACCCTGCAAACACGGGACAGAGGTAAAATCAACCGTTTCCCGTACGCATATAGCATAACTAAAGGAATTTTATCACACGGTTCTTTATAAAATGTGACAAGCGCGGTACTTTAAAATTGCAGTATCCGGTATTTTCAAGAAATCAAATCAATATCACAAGTTAAAGGATGTGCCGTAAAGTTAAAAGACCCAGGCTCTGTTGGTATAGTGTTGTGATTCAATCCTTGTTACCTACACAGAGCGGGAGGAAAAGGCAATCACTATTTTGATTTGACCCCAAATTAGACAGAGTTCTATTTACCCGAGTTGAGATCTTATTTCAGCTTTTTACCCGCAACGGCACATTCTTTTTTGCAGAAGCATATACCGTAAGAAATAACAGCTTTTATATCGTTCCTTTTAATATACGGATCAGCATATTTCTTTATGAGGATCTGCTCAACAGCATCCCGGGCAGTAAGCACCTTGTCTTCGTTTTCATCTGAAGTCTGTTTTAATTCCAGAATGACGATAATTCCTATGCTTCTGACAGACTTGATTATCAAATCTATATATCCG
>JAEEGH010019878.1_pt1 | contig 14035 bp, 10 predicted proteins | sample 9134181 | NCBI WGS metagenome assembly JAEEGH01 (sample SAMN16246544, study PRJNA631951) | gut metagenome | biome: gut microbiome; feature: rumen; material: DP-attached | host: Bos | place: Iran: Karaj | collected 2018-10 | reverse complement strand
ATTTGCCGCAAGCAGGAAGGGTTCAACCTTAAAATCATTTAAGGCACCGGCTAGTTCTGCTTCCGGGAGGCCTGTATACCACGCTGCTTCTCCAATACTTGAAAAATTATGATGATATGCAGGACCCGCATTATGAATTGTTACAACAAAGGCTGTTTTTTCAAAAACAGATTCTTTATGGGCAAAACATGGCACAAGAGCACACGAAGCATCCTGACAGTGAATAATATCTGGTAAAGCATCAGCGCTGACCGTATTGCCATAAGCACTTACGGCTTTACAAAAAAGCGCGTCCATAAAAGGTGTATCTTTGTGGCCAAAACCTTTTACAAAATCTGGATTTTTTTCCTGTTCAGCTGCTGTATAAGTATAAACAGCTTCTTTTTCTTCAAAGCAGGCATGATGAACAAAAACAACATCAAAATCACCTTGTGTGCAAACAGCTTTTTTATAAACTACACTCTCCTCTTTTGCACACATTGGAATATTCAAAGTTCCGGCATCACTTGTTTTTTGATTTTTTATAAGCTCAAGCGAAGTACATTTGAAATACGGAATAAATAATGTTACAGAATGTCCTGCCAGTGCAAGCTCTTTACAAAGCGAAAAAGAAACATTTTTTACACCACCGGCTTCTGCAATTCCGGCACATTCCATACTTACAATCCAGAATTTCATAATTACTGTGCCTCACTTGAATTATAAGAATAGTCTGTAATTGCAAGAACGTTTATATCAAAGTCGGGATATTCTTTATAAAAAGCAATTGCACTTACAAGCTCCGAAATTGTTACACTTTGTGGAGAAAAATACGGCACCTGATTAAACTTTGAAAGAAGATAATCTGTTGCGCGTTGTGCAAGATAAGCGGCAACTCCATCAAGATAGCTTTCAAAATCATCCTGATTAGAAATTTTATTGTCACTTAAAAGATCTGCAATGAGCTCCGGTTCGTATGAAAGAGATATTTGGAAAGTAAAATTATAATCTCCAGTATAACGTTTTCCTGTTATTGTTTTGGTGCCGTTATATGGCTTGTATTCAAACTTTTGAATCTGTGCATTTGTTGGAATTAAAAATTCCTTGTGCCATGAAAATTTGCCTGGAATAATGATTTTAGGATTTATTCCGCTTGTTTTTGACTGTACAATACCAATGCTTCCTGGTTTTACTTTTATTTGTGTCCATCCTATAAAAAAAACGAATGCGCCAAAAATAAGAATTATTAAAAAGCATATAAAGTTTTTCATCAAAAAATCCCGGATATTAAATCTCTTTGCAATAAAAATTAAATTACAGTAATATTATAACAACAGGAACTTTATGACACAAGAGAAACAAACTCAAGGCTCTCAAGAAAATCAGAATAACTCTAAAAAGAAACATCTTTTTCCTTATGCAATTTTGGGAAAGCTTACACGTAATTCTATTATTCTTGATTTTTTAATCTGTCTGCTTCTTTTTTCTCTTTATTTGATTGGTAATTTTCAGGCTTTTACAGACAGAACACAGCTCAGGATTCTTTTAGTTTTGAGTATTGCGGCGGCTGTTTTGTGCATACTTTCGTTCCTTGGAATTGTAGTTGAGATTGTGTTTGTTTTTATGAAGGGTCGTAAAACTCCGGCATTCTTTTCGGTGCTGCTGTTCATTTTTACGCTGATTATTGGCGTGGGACTTATTGGATTTGCGACAGTTATACGAAGAATTGCACTTGGAATTAATTAAAATTCGGATTTTTATGAAGATAAAGATTGAACAGAAATTAAAGGATTTTAATTCTCATTTTGAAAGCGCCGGCTTTAAGGCTTATCTTGTTGGAGGTGCTGTGCGTGATATTTTTCTTCATAAAAAACCACATGATTTTGATGTTGCTACGAATGCTACTCCTCAGGATGTAATGAAATTATTCCGGACAGTTATTCCTACAGGGTTTGAGCATGGAACAGTTACAGTTCATTTTGAAGGCCTTGAAATTGAAGTTACAACGTTCAGAACAGAAAGCGGTTATTCTGACGGAAGGCATCCCGACAGTGTAAATTATGCGGCAACAATTGAAGAAGATCTTTCGCGCCGTGACTTTACAATCAATGCAATAGCTGCTGATTTGAAAAACGGAAAGATTGTTGATCCATTTGGTGGCAGACGAGATATTAAGAAAAAGATAATCCGTACCGTTGGCAAGGCTCATGAACGATTTATGGAAGACGGATTGCGTCCAGTTAGGTGTGTTCGATTTGCCTGCAAACTTGGGTTTAGTATAGAAAAATATACATTCTCAGAATTGTTCGATAGTGAAATCCAGAAAAAAATCAGTTCGATTTCTATTGAGCGTTTCCGCGATGAGTTTGAAAAAATCCTTGGTTCTGTAAAACCTTCTGTTGGACTTAAGCTTTTGGAAGAAACTGGAATTATGAAATTGTTTATTCCAGAGCTTTTAGACGGACGAGGATGCGTTCAATCTGACCAGCGTGGCTTCCACGATTTTGATGTGCTAGACCATTTGTATTATGCATGTGACGGAGCACCTGTAGAAAAGCTGAATATCAGGCTTGCTGCCCTTTTTCATGATATTGGAAAGCCTGCCGCTAAAAAGCTTATTGACGGGAACATTACATTTTATAATCACGAAAGAATTGGCGCAAAGCTTACACAGGAAATTATGACTCGTCTTAAATTTCCAAATGCAGTAATTGATGATGTTTGTCATTTGATACGTGAGCACATGTTTAATTATGAATCAAACTGGACAGTTCCTGCAGTAAGACGTTTTATTATACGCGTTGGGCAGGAACATCTTGAAGATCTTTTTGATTTACGACTTGCCGACATGTACGGAATGCACAATCAGAAAATTGAATATAAATATAGTGCCGCAATTGCCCTTCTTGTAGAATTAAAGGACCGCATAGCAGTTGAGCTTGAAAAGAATAATGCACTAAGCCTTAAGGATCTTGCAATTAACGGAAACGATTTGATTGCGGCAGGATTTGAAAAAGGAAAGAAGCTTGGCATAATCCTCAATCACCTTTTAGATTGTGTAATTGAGGATCCGGGGATGAATACTAAAGAAGCTTTGTTGAATATTGCTAAGAACTTTTAAGATGTGTCAATTTGTGTCATTGTCGGGCTTGACCCGACAATCTCTAATTAATAAAGATCCCCGGGTCAAGCCCGAGGATGACATAAACGTTATATGCACATGTTCATGACACTTCGTACTTCCTCGAGTGTCTTAATACCAATTTCGCGGGCGCGTTCTGCACCTGTGAGCAATACCTTTCTGATATATTCAGGGTCTGCTTCAAGGCGTGCACGTTCAGCGCGTAATGGACGAAGCTTTTCATTAAGTGCAACAGTAAGCTCGTTCTTAAGTGCTCCACCACCACCGTCACCAATTCTAGCAGCAATAGCAGTTGGTTCTTCTCCAGTACAAAGAGAAATGAGCATAAGAAGATTTGAAACTTCAGGACGATTAACAGGATCATAAGTAATATTGCGGTCCTGATCTGTCTTTGCTTTTTTAATTAGCTTTGCAGTTTCATCTTCTGTAGCACTGAGCATTACAGCATTTCCACGGCTCTTAGACATCTTCTGACTTCCGTCCAGTCCAAGAATCATTGGAGTTTTAGAAAGCAATGCCTGAGGCTCTGGGAATACAGGTTCTTTACCAGCATCAAGACAGAACTTCTTATTAAAGCGGCTGGCGATTGTACGAGTCATTTCAAGATGAGGAAGCTGATCTTTTCCAACAGGAACAACATTACCTTTGCAGAAAAGAATATCACAACCCTGATGAACAGGATATGTATACATACCGGCATTTACATTTTTAAGACCGGCACTTTCAATTTCTTCTTTTACAGTTGGGTTTCGCGAAAGTTCAGCATTAGAAACAAGAGTAAGGAACGGAATCATAAGCTGGTTGCATTCAGGAACATAGCTGTGAGGATAGATGATTACATTCTGTTTGTCTGGATTAATTCCTGCTGCAAGATAATCAATTACAAGCTGCTTAGTATTCTGACTGATTTCCTGATAAGCATCATGATCAGTAAGAACCTGATAGTCAGCAATAAGAATCATTGTAGGAACGCCCATATTTGCAAGGCGAACACGGTTCTGAAGTGAACCAAAATAATGCCCTATATGAAGACGGCCAGTTGGACGGTCTCCTGTAAGCACTCTGTATTTCTGCGGATTTTTAGTAAGATCCTCTTCAATTTTTTTACTGCGTTCAAGTGCAGCTTCAAAGCTTTTGTTTATATCTGTGTATTGAATTTCGTCGCTCATAATTTCCTCATAGATTTTTAAGATGGTTTATTATAATAAGAAATGATTTAGGTGTCAAAAGGCCTGATTAATAATAAATCTTTTTCTCGTAATATCTGTCAAAATCATTCTGTGATTCAGGAGTTTTTGCATTTACCCTAATAATATAATTACCATGTTTTTCGGGCATATAAGTTATTTTATTGTTTTTAGAATAATTCTGAATTGTCGTAAAATCAGAAGCATCTGGAGCCTTTACAAGAACTTCATACAACACATTTACATTTGAACCTGTATAAGCATGTAAATTAAGTTCTATTTCTTTTTCACCAGCTATATTTTCATCAAAATAAATGCATGATATTTCATTTACCGAAGCTTCAAATTCTGTCTGGTCATAGAATAATTCGTCAACATTTATTCCAGAATCACGTAGACTTAAAAAGTTAGCAAAGGATTTTGAAAAGGCCTGCTGTCCATAAAAATTCATATGCTCAAAATCTTTATAATACTTTTCGCTGTTTTCAAAAAGCTGAGGCTTTGAAAGACAAAAATCATAATAATCAACACCCTGTGCTTTGGCAAAATCATTTATTAAATCATATAACTCATAATATTCATCACCATAGCAAAGAACATCAAAAGCAGGCTTTGGAGGATTTACAAGAATCAAATCAACATTATTCTTTTTACACAATGCAATGATCTTTCGTAATTCATCAAAAGCAGAATCAGAAACCTGACCATTATTAAATTTAATTCCTACATAAGTTGTTTTAGAATTTTCGTTTCCGATTTTATTATAATTTAAAATCGATTTTGACGGTGTATTTGTTTCTGCATAAAGAGCATCATAAGAGGTTTTTCTTTTTCCAAGCTTTTCCATAACATTATTATAAATTGTTTTTGGCCTGAATTTTACGTGGGTGAATACCCATGGGAACAAAAGATTAATTGATTCCGGAGAAGAAAAATGACGTTCACTAAATGAAAAAGCAGCCATTTCTTTTATTTTTTTACCAAAGCTTAAGCCACTTATTTTTCCACGGAAAAAAGTAGTTTCGGCACGGATATTCATATATTCAACAAGATTCAAATATGAAAATGTTAATACAGCTCTTTTTACACCATAATCATTTATAGCAGCTTCAATTGCCTCATACGAATTATTTAATTCCTGTGCCTTTGTAGACATGTTATAGGAGTTTATTCCAAGCTGATTATCTATCACGATGCAATCAAGACATGAATAGCAAAGAGAAGTTCCTGTAATTACCATATCAAGTTTATCTTTCTTACGGTATTCGCTCCACATTTTATCTGCTGAACCAACACTTGGCATAAGGATAAAGCTTAAGAGTAAGTTTATTGCAATAAAGAGAATTAATGATAAACATATATAAAAAATTTTCTTTTTAGAAATTTGCATACATAAATCCTTGCTGAACAGTTACAGACATAAATGATACAAGAACAATAACTATCATTCCTACATACACAGCCCATCTTAAAATAAACGGACCTTTTGCAAGTTTTTCATAAACATCAATTTTGTTTTCTTTAAGAAGACTGTAAACAAATAAGATTATGATTGCCAGAACAGCAACATACATTCCTTCGTTAATGCGGCCTATTAATTCAAAAAGATCACGGCTAAATGATTTTGCAGCAAAATTGCAGAACAGATTTTTCAGGCTTGTAAAGCATCTATGGGCATCATAAATTCTGTCAAAGTACCAGCCAATATTTACAATAATGAAAGTTCGTATAATCTGAAAAACATGAAACCCTTTTGATTTTGTATTTATGTGTAATTTTTCAGACATCTTAACAAAAAGTGGAGACATTATGTCGCTTAATGCAATGATTACGCCGTTATACAAACCCCATAAAACATAATGCATTTCTGCACCATGCCAAATACCAACAATCAAAAATACAATGATATTTGCAATACCAGCAGGCAGCACCCTTCCAAAATGTTTGCCAAATTTTGTACTACAGAATTTACTGAACTTCTGCATTCCGTTTGAAAGTGCTATTGGATAAAAAACGTAGTCACGCATCCAGGCGCCTAATGATATATGCCATCTACGCCAGAAATCACCAAGGCTTATGGAAAAATATGGCTGACGGAAGTTCTGCATCATCTTAACACCAAACAGTTGAGAAACCGCAAGAACCATATCAATTCCACCAGAAAAATCTGCATACTGCTGGGCTGAATACATAAGGATTCCAAACAGAGAAACAGATCCTGTAAGTGCAACCTCAGTATCAAAGATCTGGGCAATTGCATCCACGAGCATATTTGCAATTGCATATTTTTTAAATACACCAAGCAGGAATAAAGCAAGAGCACGCCCTATTTCCTCTGATGTAATTGTTTGTCGTTCATAAAGTTGATTGCTTATTAAATCAAAACGGTTTATTGGACCTTGAATAAGCTGAGGAAACCACGAGATGAATAAAAGTAATCTGAAGTAATTATTTTCTGCGTGATATTTTTCATTGTAAACATCAACAAGGTAACCCACCGATTGAAATATATAAAATGAAATTCCAAGTGGTAAAAGAATATGAAAAAAGTTTTTATCCGAACCTGACAATTTAAAAATCAGATTCATTAAAACTTCAAGATATTTAAAGAATGCAAGGATTCCAAAAATAAGAATAAGAGAAATTATTAATACAGTCTTTTTCTTTTTTGTAGCAATGCTTTTATAAAGTTTACGCTCTTCCTTTGATTCAAGCGTCTGTTTTTTTACTGCATAATCATCTGCAAACTTTTGCATGAGCCTTGAGCTTAAATACACAATTGCAGCAACCACGACTATGAATATAAGATTCTTTATTCCAAAGAATGCATAAAAAGTAAGGCTAACTACAAGCAGAACAATCCATGATGCTTTTTTGGGAAGACAATAATAGAGTAATAAAGAAATCCCCAGGAAAAGAAAAAACTGTAATGAATAAAAGTCCATAATTAAAATTTCCGGAAACTACTGTAATCTCTGAACCATAGCCCAAAGAGCCTGTGCCGAATTAAAATTATCAGGGATTATTTCTGCAGGAGAAATTTCAATGTCAAAAGTATCTTTTAATTCCTGAATCAGCTGAACAATATCAAAAGAATCAAGAATTGCATTGTCAATAAGACCTGTTTCTGTAGAAAAATCTACATCTGGTTTAAGTTCAGTTAAAATGTTTAAAAGTTCATCCATAGTTTAGACTCCTAAGCTTTATTTGATGCATAATTTATTTCAGATGTTTCTAATGGTAACCGAACCAAAGAAAAATCATCTTTAGTTTTAATATATACAGATGGTAACGGGTGACTCAAAAAGAGATATATACCTTCTGTAATTGAATATGCACCAATATCGTTGAATATAAGTTTATCACCAACAAGCGGTTCTTTCAATGAAAGCTCGCGTAAAACAACATCTGCAGTAGTACAAAGTGAACCACAGATTGTATATTTTTGCTCCCCTTCTGAATTTTTAATATCATATTTTACATTCGTCTGCTGAATGCAAGGAACCTTCATTCCCATAATCTGGCCGTAATAATTTATATGATTAATACCACCGTCAATTATACAGTAACGCTTATCTCCATCATGCTTTACATCCATTATTGTAGTTACATAAGTACCACAAGAAGATGCTATATAACGGCCAAGTTCAATTACATAATTAAAGGCGCTGTTTTTTAATGAAGCGGCAAATTCTTCAAACTCTGTAAAATTATCTTTGTATGAGTTTTCATCAAAATAGTTATAAGAAAGTCCAGGTCCATATTCAATATCAGAAAAATCAATTCCGGTTTTTTGCTTTAATTCTGTACAATATTCATTAATAAAAGAAACTTCTTCTAAAATCTTTGAAAGTTTTTTTTGGGTACCTGTAAAATAATGAATACCACGGATCTTTACGCTTGGAATTTTTGAAAGTTTTTCCATACAATTAAGAATATCTTCGGCACTCATTCCAAATTGATTTCCACCAGTAAGACGTAAGATTACTTCCTGTTCATGAGGTGAATCGGTATTTTGAATTGTGTTGATAAGATATTCACAATGATATGGAGATTCAAGTGTAATTGTTTTTACACCAAGCTTATAGGCACGCTGAACATCGTCGTAGGTTTTACATACACCAGAAAAAACTATCTGCTTTGGATTAACATTGTATTTTTCACAGATAGAAAGTTCTCCGGGAGAGCACACTTCAAAAAGAATGCCGGAATCCTGCAGTAAAGGTATAAGAAATGGATTTGCTTTTATTGCATAACACAATACAGCATTTTCAGGAAGCTTTGACTTCAGGATATTAACTCTAGCTACAAGTTCATCTTCATCAAAAACATAAAATGGAGTTGTTGGATTTTCAAGATTTTTCAATAACTCAATTGTTTTCATTCAGCATTTCCTTTAATACATTTCTATCGATTTTTCCATTTTTATTCAAAGTAAATTCTTGAAGATAAATAATATCAGCAGGAATCATGAACACAGGAAGTTTTTCGCGTAAATTTTTAACAATATCTTTTTTGTCGAGCTCGGTTCCTGTATAGAATGCAGTTACTTTATTATCTGCAAAAATACAGCAGCTTCTTGAGATGCCTTCAATTTCCATTATGGCACCTTCAACTTCGCTAAGCTCAATTCTGTGTCCGTTCAATTTAATCTGGAAATCTTTTCGTCCGCAATAATAAAAAAGTCCATCCTTCCCTATTTTACCAAGATCTCCAGTTCTGTATATTCGTTCAAAGTGTCTGTTCTGAAGAGGATTCTGTACAAAAACTTCATTTGTTTTAGGCCAGTTGTTGTAATAGCCTGGAACAACACAAGTTCCACTTACACAAATTTCTCCTTGTGTGTCCGGTTCTGTAACAAGATGATTTTCTTCGTCGAGCAAAAAGACTCTTTCATTTTTAAAAGGAATTCCCATTGGAATAATTCCATCATCAGGTATTTCTTCATTGATTATATGATATGTACAGTTACATGTAATTTCAGTAGGTCCGTAAAGATTTATATATTTTGCCTGAGGAATATATTTTTGCCATATATGAAGATGCTTTACAGGCATTACTTCGCCGCTAAACATAATCTTTTTAAGCTTTGATGGTACCTTATAAGAAAATCCGTCAAGCGTAGAAATAATACACAATGCAGATACAGCCCATATAAGAGTAGTAATTTCGCGTTCAACAAGATAATCAAGAAGCTTAGTAGGAAAAGAAAAGAACATCTTTGGAACAAGATGAACAGATGCTCCTGTAAATACTGCAGAAAATATATCTTTTACAGAAACATCAAAATCAAGTGGAGCCTGATTTGCAATGTTTTCCTGAGATGTAATTTCAAAGGTTTCTACAAAGCAAGAAATAAAATCTATAACACAACGATGTGAAACGCCTACAGCCTTAGGAGTTCCCGTAGAACCAGAAGTAAAGTTTGCATAAACAAGATCTGTATCAATGATGTTTTGACGAACAGTGTCATTATATTCTTTATGCTGTTCACAAAGATTTTGTATAAAAAGTGGCTTTATATTTTGAGCAGCAAGCTTCTTTTCAAATTTTGAATCTGTAATAATATATTCTACATCTAAGGTTGTAAGCATAGATTCAATACGTGAATCTGGAAATGTAGCTTCAATAAATGAATAAAAACAACCTGCATAAAGGGCTGCAAAAAAGAATTCAAGCGTAAGGACAGTTTTATCTGCCATTACAGGAACAGCAGTGCCCGGTTCAAAATAATTCTGTAAAACAGCCGAAAACTCTTTTGACTTTTCTACAAGTTCCTTCCAGGTAACACTTGTAGTTGTGTCTGCAAACGCAATTTTATCTGGATAACGTTCGGCAGTTTCTTCAAGATAGTCTAGAACGGTGTATTTCATCTTTATTCCTATCAATTAAATATATCAAAAATTTGATTATTATTGAATACTGTAATAACAAATCAACACATAATATGATACAGATTCATTACAATTGCTAATTCTTTTCTTTAATGTTATTATTCATTTAATGTTTAAATATAAAAAACTAACTACATTTCTTTGCATTTTATTTTTCTCAACAAGTTTTTTCTATTCGCAGGAAGCTCTTAAATCAATCGAAGAAGATTATTACGATTTTCTTTCTCTTACAGGAGTTGTAGAACGCCCTACCCTTGGCTACAGAACTTTGAGCGATAGTGTATGGGAGCTTTCGGAAGAATCTGAACATATATGGGCAAAGAATTATTTTGGTAAATCAAATCTTATCTGGGAATCACCTGCTCCTGTTGATAACTTATTTACAAACGGTCTTTTTCAAGGTTTTAAATATAAAATCTTTGGTCCTGAATGGTTTAATAGTTTTAATTCATATACACCTTATGGTCAAAACGATGGTGCTTTGTGGCAAGGTAAAGGCTACAATACTTCACTTACAGGAGGAGCCCGTCTTGAAGGTTATGGATTTGAATTGACATTTAAACCTCAAATAAGCTTTAGCCAGAATACATCATTTAAATATTTGCCTGGAGTTTTTGGAGATCCTCATAGTTATTTTGCCGCAGGAAATATAGATTTAGTTCAACGTTTTGGTGATAAATCATTCTGGAATTATGACTGGGGAGATTCAGAAATCCGATGGACCTGGAACAGCCTTACATTCGGCTTTGGAACTCAAAATCCATGGCTTGGACCTGCATATATAAATCCTATGCTTGGAAGCAATAACTCTGGCGGATATTTAAAATTTGATGCAGGTCTAAGAGAAACAAAAGTATACCTGCCGTTTATTGATTGGTATGCAGGTTCTATTGAAGGTCGTATCTGGGTTGGCCAATTACAGGAATCAGATTATTTTGATAATGATTCATCGAATAATAAACGAATGCTTACAGCAATGTCTGCAAGTTATAAACCATCATTTATTCCGGGGCTTACCTTAGGCTTAAACAGAATCTTCCTAACCTACTGGCGAACAGAAAACTTTGCTTATATTTTAAGACTCTTTACTGCAAGTCGATTAAATGCATTAGCCTCCAGTGGTAACGATGAAGATCAGAAATTTACACTTTATGTAGACTGGAATTTTCCAAAAGCAGGCTTTAGATTTTATGGAGAAATGGGACGAGATGACTTTTCATATAATGAAAACACAAATCCATACCACACTGCAATTTATACAGCAGGCATAGAACAGGTTATTCCATTTACTTCAAATATAACAAGTGAACTTGTTTTAGAATGGAATGGTTTTGAAATGTCTCAGGATTTTCAATTACAATGGCCATATTTAGGTTTTTATGCACATGGCTTTGTAAAACAAGGCTACACACATAAAGGTCAAATCTTAGGTGCCGGTTCAGGCTTTTTTGGAAACAGCCAATTTGTAAAATATAAAGTCTACTATCCAAAAGGATATTCAGCATTCAAATTCCATAGACACAGTCCTAATAACAACTGGGTTTTGAGTAAAGCAGTAAACGCATCTGCTAATAGTGGAAATTCAGATTTAAATACAGACTGGTATTCAAATTACGAAACATATTTCTGCTACAGTCTTGAGAATTGTTATTACGTTCTTGATAACCTTCATATGGTATTGGATTTGTCTTATATAAGGATACATTATCCGTTGTATTCAAAAGGTGATCAAAAATCTAATATTTATGTTTCGTTTTTGATGAAGTATAATTTTTAGATTTCGCTACTTTGCTCTATTCTATTTGTTTCCAATTAGATTCTTCAAATATATTGTCGTGTACTGAATACCAATGTCCATCTGAAGTATCAAAGACAGTTCCATTATTTGTTGTAGTATCCCATAATTCAGAAGAAGTAATTATCTGAGGATGATTTACTTTCTCTGAATCTGAAATCAGTTTTCCAGTAAATGGATTAATTGGATTTGAGATTAAATCTTTAGTAGCAATAGTTGGTACATCGGCATTTGTCATGAACTCGTTTGATATTGAAAATTCAGTAGCATCAAAATCTTTTACCATCAAAAGTGGATTACACCACTCAACATCTATTTCGGGATCATTCATCAACATATAATCAAATTGTGCCAATCCTCTACCATGATCTGCAACAAGAATTATTTTAGTGTTGTCATAAACATTATTTTCACGTAAATAATCAAACCATTTACCCAATTCTAATAATGATGCCACATTTGCATGATAATGAATAATTTGACTATTAGTCTCCATTGCAATATTTCCATCTGCAGCAGTTTTAAAACCATAATTGTTTACTTCACGTTGTAATTCATAATTTGGTAACTGTAAGAAACAAGGTTCATGGGTTGAACTATTTGTAATAGATGTATAGGTATTGTTTTCGCTATTTGATATAGCTGTTATATCAGGTAATTTTGTCAAAACTGAATATTCATTATAGAACTCTTTTAATCCTTTTATGCTTGGTTCGGATGAATAATAATTTCCTTTATCATAAAAATATGAACTAAAAATAAGAGGTAATGTTTTAAATACACTGTAACAGAAAAAGTTTCTTTTATTAATTTTAATAAAATCTTTATTTACTTGTTTTTGTAAATCAGTGTTTTTAATAATACCTCTGGTTATGTAAGTTTTAATTTCTGGATAATCATTATAAATTGATAAATCTGGTGTCCAATTATATCCCGCATAAGGAGGATCACAAACTGTTACATCAAAATCATTATTATTAAATAATACAGGCAAAACTTTTAGAGCTTCATTCTGTTTATCAACAAGTAATTCATCTTTTCGTTTATTCATTTCTGTAGGTGTATATTCATATCCACCAAATAACCCAGGTGTTGCAAAATTAGTAAAGAAACCATGAGATATAGTATTTGGATAATATGTAAATCCTGAAAATTGTGTTTTTAATTCTTGTTTTTCTTCAAGAATATAAGGGATATAACCGCTAATTGCTCTATCTAACATAAATACAATTACATTTTTCCCATTAGTATTAAGTTTAATAATATCATTTTCACTTGATTTAGTTTTGTCCCTTATATCTGACATATAAGACATTTGAGAAAGTAATTTATTTGTTCTGGTTATTTGTTTAATAGATAATATTGAAGTACAAATAATTAATACAGAAATACCAAAAACTAAAGATTTTTTATATTTGAATTTTAATAAGATAAAAATAAGTAAAATAATGATGATATTACTTAAAATATTTATTATTTTTTGTGTATTAGAAATATAAAAATCATCTGTGAAAGCTAATAATGATGAAAGAACGCCTAGATGTTTTCCAAAACAGAAATAATTTATCAGACTTATTCCTAAGATTGAAAAAATAATATAATCAAAATAACATTTTACTTTTACTGGTAACATATATCTTATTATTCCTGACCATATTAAGAAGAATCCTATGGCATAATAAGATGAATTTAAAATAAATAATAATGGATTTCTATAATTATCCAAATCTATAAATTCTGCAGGAGAACTTGAAATAACAGATGAAGGAATTAATACCCCATTAAGTATAATAAGTAAGACTGATGCTAAGATAAAGACAATTGGAGATGTATTTTCTTTTTCATCATATAAATTTAAAAGTTTGTTTTCTGATTTAGATAGTTTCTTTGTAACGAATGACAATAATAAAGGAATGTAAGTACAAAATAAGAAAAGTATAATTGCAATATATTTCTTTTTTGAATTAAGAATGCCACTTGAAATAACAATTACTGTAAATAAGGAGCCTATTGATGCACTTAAGATATTTATAACTTT
>JAEEGH010019877.1_pt1 | contig 14035 bp, 14 predicted proteins | sample 9134181 | NCBI WGS metagenome assembly JAEEGH01 (sample SAMN16246544, study PRJNA631951) | gut metagenome | biome: gut microbiome; feature: rumen; material: DP-attached | host: Bos | place: Iran: Karaj | collected 2018-10 | reverse complement strand
AATTCTACAACAAGGCTACACAGCAGGGACTTTCCGAGCATTATTCAAAAATTGCCAAGGCAATTGATTTACCTATTATCATGTACAACGTTCCTAGCAGAACAGGTTGCAATATCCTTCCTGAGACAGCCATGAGACTTGGACTTGAGAATCACAATATCGTAGGTATCAAGGAAGCCTGCGGAGATATTTCCCAGATTACAAAGCTTGCCAGCCTTTGTAGAGGATGCCTCGATATTTACTCAGGCAATGATGACCAGGTTATTCCAATCCTTTCATTAGGTGGAGTTGGCGTTATTTCGGTACTTTCAAATGTTGCTCCAAAGGGCACACATGACATGGTTATGGAATACCTAAACGGCCACGAGGCAAAGGCTAGAAAGCTCCAGCTGGACTACCTTGAACTAGTAGATGCACTTTTCTGCGAAGTAAATCCAATCCCTGTTAAATCCACAATGAATATGTTAGGATTTAATGTAGGAAGCCTTAGACTTCCACTAACAGAGATGGAGGAGGAGCATAAGGTACAGATGAGCAAATTGCTCAGCAGAATGCCACAGGAAATGCTCGCATAATCTTGGAGACTAACTATTTCAAGCCAACCAAAACACCAATTACGTACATAATAGTGACAATTAATATAATTGTCTTTATTGTGCTGGAAATAATGGGCGATACTACAAATGGCATCTTTATGGTAAATAATGGTGCCATGAATCCCGATTTGATTCTTGAAAATGGGGAGTGGTATCGTCTTTTTACGTCTACATTTATGCATTTTGGTATCGAGCATTTAGCCAATAATATGCTCTTATTATTTTTATTAGGACAAATATTTGAAGAGGCAGTGGGACCTACCAGATTCCTAGGCATATACCTAGGCGCAGGTCTGACTGGCTCTTTTTTGTCGTTCTTTTACATGTGCTTAATGGGGAAAAACGATATTGTTGCAGGGGCCTCTGGTGCAATATTCGGAATCATCGGAGGCATGATAGTGGTAATTCTTGTAAACAGAGGCAGATACCAGGGCATCAGCACCAAACGAATGCTTTTCATGGCTGTGCTTACCCTGTACTTTGGATTTGCAACCTCAGGAACGGACAATGTGGGACATGTAGGAGGATTGGTAGCAGGGATTTTGTGTACATTTATTTGTTACGGAATCCCTACGCTAATAAACAATCGTCACGTTGATTTTGATACTGAAAAAACCTATACTTTAAGTAACAATGTAGACAAAGAGGGGTAATAATGAAGGTAAACATTTACTATGGCGGGCGAGGTCTACTTGAAGACCCTACACTTTACGTAATTAATAAAATGGAGCAGGTGTTGACGGAGCTTCAGGTTGAGGTGAAGCTTTACAACATCTACGAACAGAAAAACGCAATTTCTATGCTTCCACAGACTCTTAAGGATGCTGATGGAATCATTCTTGCTACCACGGTTGAATGGCTTGGGATTGGTGGCTATATGAATCAATTCTTGGATGCCTGCTGGCTCTACGCAGACAAAACAGCCCTTGCAACTACATATATGCAACCTGTGGTTATGTCCACCACCTACGGGGAGCGAGAGGCAATGGTGACACTTGAGAATGCTTGGGAAATTCTCGGCGGGTTGCCATGCTCTGGTTTTTGCGGCTATGTTGAGGATCTCAAGGAATTCAGGGAGAATTCTGAGTACGCCCACATCATTGAGAAAAAGGTGGAGACACTTTATCGTACGATATCTCAGCATACAAAGGGACTTCCTACCAGCAATCAGGCAGTTACGCGCAGCATTTCTAGGACTCAGCAGCTGGAGCTTTCTCCACAGGAATCTGAGCAGCTTTCAAAGTTTGTTTCAGATGACGAATATGTTCAGACCCAAAAGGCTGATATTGCCGACCTTAGCAATTTGTTTAGGGACATGATGGGCAAAAAACAAGAGGACAGTTCTAACGAATATATCAGTGATTTCACAGTTCACTTTGCCGGAAATAAAGAGTTCTATGCAAAATACCTATTTATGATAGAAGGAAAGCAGCAGCCACTTTTTATTCACGCCAATGGACAGCAGTTGGATTGTCATTATGGCAAAGAGGACAATATCGACGTGTACATGAAGCTTACAAGTGGCATCATGGACAATATAGTAGCAGGTCGCGAGACCTTCCAGAGAGCTTTTTCAGTGGGAGATATGACGGCAAAGGGCAATTTCAAAACCCTTAGGATGCTTGATGAAATTTTCCCATTTTCAAATTAGTTAATACAAATGGAGGATAACGATATGAAGGACAACAACTGTATTTTTTGTAAATTAGCAAATGGAGATATTCCTACAAATTCTATTTTTGAAGATAATGATTTCAAGGTAATTTTGGACGCAGACCCAGCTACAAAGGGCCATGCTCTTATTTTGCCAAAGAATCATTTTGCAAACTTATTAGAGGCAGATGATGATGTTCTTGAGAAGGCATTGCCACTTGCTAAAAAGGTTGCAAATAAGATGAAGGCAGAGCTTGGCTGTGCAGGTGTCAACATTGTACAGAATAATGGAGAGGCAGCAGGTCAGACAGTTCACCATCTTCACATTCATGTGATTCCTAGATATGAGGATGACCCAGATAAGACTATATGCGGATGGAGCCATCAGTCATTCTCCGAGGAGGAGACAGCTGCTGTAGTTAAAAAGCTTTCTATGTAAATTGCATAATTGGTCTAGGCGCGGTGGAGGTAGGTTATGAAAAAGAGATTAGTCAGTACCCTTTTGATGGGAACACTTATAGTTAGTTTATTCGGAGCTTGTGGAAATGGTGATTCTGAGGTGGAGGAGCCACAGCAGAATCAGGAGGAGCCACAGGAGAATAATTCCCAACCAGAGGAGAAAAAGCCTGTAGATTCTAATGTAGAAGTTATTGGAGGTATGGGCGAGTTCAATAGCGCGCTTGTTTCTTATATCGAGGAAAATGGCTTTGAGAATCAAAACTACATGATTTCTCCAACTTCCTATAGGGCGGCTTTGTGCCTTGCTACTGCTGGTGCAAATGGACAGACGAAACAGGAGCTTTTGGATGCGCTGAAATTTGAAAGCGAGGACCAGATGAATGCCTGGTATTCAATGGTCTACAATGAGACTGTGGAATTTCAGGATAGCATTCAAGAAGAGATAGATTACTTAGAAGAACTTGAAAATGATGAAGATCTCAGAGATATGTATTCTAATGTGGGCAATGGTCAGCCAGATGGGGCATTCAAGCTTGTAAATTCAATCTGGGCCAACGAAAGCGGAAACTGTGAATTCACAGACGAATACATTGAAAAAGTAGATGAATTCTATTCAGCGACAGCTGATTCTAGACCAGCAGACCAATTGACTGATGCTGTAAACGATTGGGTAAATGATTCGACAAATGGTCAGATTCCAAAAATCTCAGATGATTTATCTAAGGTAGATTTAGCATTGATAAATGCCTTATATTTGCGTGCTGGCTGGAAAGATAAATTCTATGAAGATGCCACAGAACAGGGTAATTTTACAACGTTTGACGGAGCCACAACTCAAAAGGACTTCATGTGTAGACAGGATGACATCCTATATTATGAGGAAGAAGGCGGAAAGCTTATTATTCTCCCTCTTGATTACGGTGTAAAATCTGCATTTATTCTTGGAGAAATATCTGATATCGACAAAGCTTTATCTGAGGCTACAGAGCTTGAGGTGGATGTTCGACTTCCAAAAATTGATATGGAAAGCGAATTTGGCGAAGAAGAATTAATTGGATTTTTACAGGACCAGGGTGTAGAATTAGCTTTCAGAGATGATGGCTCAGCAGATTTTTCTATCATGAGTAATCTGCCAGTTTACATTGATGATATTATCCAAAAAACAAAGATAAAGACAGATGAGGATGGCATTGAGGCAGCTGCTGTAACTATTGTTACCATGATGGAGGCTACAGCTGCCATGCCTGAGGAACACGAGGTCAAGGAATTCTACGCGGACGAGCCATTCCAATTCTTGATTTATACAGACCTTGAAAATAGTGAGAACGAGATTCTCTTCTATGGACAGGTAGTAGAGTAATATTAGAAAAGAGATTTTATATGAAAAAAATAGTTATGACTGGCGGCGGTACAGCCGGTCATGTAACACCAAATTTAGCATTGCTACCATTTTTAAAGGAGGCAGGCTACGAAGTATATTACATCGGTTCCTACACAGGAATTGAGAAAAAATTAGTAGAGAATGCTGGAGTTACCTACTATGGTATTTCATCAGGTAAGCTCAGACGTTACCATGATTGGAAGAATTTTACAGACCCATTTAGAGTAATAAAGGGCTTTTCTGAGGCCAACCAGCTTTTAAAGCATTTGAAGCCAGACGTAGTATTTTCAAAGGGCGGATTTGTATCAGTGCCAGTTGTTATGGCAGCAGCAAGACAGCATATTCCAGCAATTATCCATGAGTCTGACATGACACCAGGTCTTGCTAATAAGCTTGCAATACCATTTGCATCAAAAGTATGCTGCAATTTCCCAGAGACAATGCAATATTTGCCAGAGGGCAAGGCAGTACACACAGGCTCACCTATTCGTCAGGAATTATTTAGTGGTGACCGCAAAAGGGGCCTTGAATTTACAGGATTTAATGAGAACAAACCTGTAATTCTTATTATGGGCGGCAGCATTGGCTCAAAGTTTATAAATAACGCAGTTTGGGATTCTCTAGATACACTTTTACAGGATTTCCAGATTGTTCATTTGGTGGGAAAAGGAAATATCAACAATGACCTTACTGGCAAAGAAGGTTATCAACAATATGAGTTCATTAGTGAACAGCTGAATGATATTTTTGCTATGACTGACCTTATGATTAGCCGTGCAGGAGCTAATTCAATCAGCGAAATATTAGCATTAAAGATACCGAATATCCTAATTCCACTTTCTGCTCAGGCCAGCCGTGGTGACCAGATATTAAATGCCCAAAGCTATGAGAAACAGGGCTTCTCGACAGTTTTACAGGAAGAAGAATTGACAGGAGAATTGTTAATTTCTTCAGTAAAAAAGGTCTACGCAGACAGAGAAAATATCAAAGAAAAAATGGAATCAAGCCATTTGTTAGATGCAAACAAAACAATCCTTGATTTGATTACAGCTTTGAACAAGTAACAGATATTCAATGGAGAAAAATATGAAGATTCTAATTGTTGACGATGAAATATTTGCAAGAAGAACCCTTCAAAGATTGTTAACTCATGACGACGATTCTATAGAGATTATTGAGGCCGAAGATTGTTATGATGCATATGCAATGTATGAAGATTTTAGGCCGGATCTTGTAATAACAGATATCATGATGAAAGGTGGAATCGGTGGCGAATGGCTTATCGAGAAAATCCTTACATTAGATAAAAATGCAAAAATAATTGTATGCTCTGGACGTCAAAAAACAGAGCTACTAAAGTACAAGCTAATGGGTGCGAAGCATTGTCTCCACAAGCCTGTAAAATACGATGAATTATGGGAATGTATTAACGATATTTTGTAACAAAAATCGCTAAATTTGACAAAAAATCGTAAGAATGCTATATTAGCCTTTGTAACAAAATTGTAATAACTTATTATTTTTTGTAAGAAATAAGAGATTCAATAATGGAGGCTTATGATTAAATTTAGCGATAATCTTACTGCAATGTACATAAAGAACAGAAAATATATTAACAAGTGTACCATGCAGTCAGTGGCTCTTTTAGCAGCATCATCCCTTTTAGTTGCCGGAGCAATTGAGAATGCACCAGACAATCAGGCATATACTGCTTATTATGATATGGAACCAGCAAATACAGCAGGCGTAGCTTCTGCAGTTTCTAGTGTTCAGCTTTCATCAGGAGAGTCAGACTTAGTTTATGAATCAGCGGATGTTACAGTCGTTGCGGCTACTACTGATCAGGTAGAGCCAGACACTAGTGATGAATATGACGAGTGGGCAGACAAGGTCATGGCAAATGTAAATGAATATCTTTACATTCGCGCAGAGGATGACCAGAGTGCAGAGGCTATCGGAAAGCTTCGCGCTGGTGACGTTGCTACACTTGTTGACGTTTTTGATGGTTGGTACGAGATTGAGTCAGGTAATGCTCATGGATTCGTATCAGCAGATTACTGTGTAACAGGGATCGAAGCATACAACCTTGCAATGGATGTATGTTCTACATATGCTACAACAGACGTAGCTGGTCTTCGTATTAGAGAGGACGCATCAGAGGATGCCAAAATCCTCAAGGTCGTTCCACAGGGAACAAAGCTTACTGTTAATTCTGACGCAGAAGAGATTGATGGTTGGGTAGCTGTATCATATTCTGGTACATCAGGATATGTAAAGGCTGACTATGTCCAGGTTGACATGGTTACAGGCGAGGCAATCACTCTCGAGGAAGAGGCAGAGGCTATCGCAGCAGCAGAGGCAGCTGCAGCAGCTGCAAAGGAGCAGGCCGCTCAGGCAGCAGCTCAGAACCAGGCTGTTATTGATTCAGCAGATGATGTTACACTTCTTGCAGCAATCATCCAGATTGAGGCAGGAAATGAGATGTACGAAGGACAGGTAGCTGTAGGCGCTGTTGTTATGAACAGAGTATACAGTGGTTCATATGCAAACTCAGTTAGTGGTGTTATTTTCCAGCGCGGACAGTTTGCTACATCACGTATGTCATCAGTTATCTCTAGAGGAGTTAAATCTTCTTGCGTACAGGCTGCTCAGGAAGCAATGGCAGGCTCTGATCCTACTGGCGGACTTACACACTTTAGACGTGCAGGTTCAAAGGAAGGTCTCATTATCGGAAACCACGTTTTCTACTAAAATGATTAAAAAAACATATAGCCAGTGTATCTGTTTGCTATATTGATTAATAATTATTGAATATTTTATAGCTCTTGGTATTTACCCAAGAGCTATTTTGGTATATAATGCATAATAAATCACTATTAATGTATATTTATGCAATTAAAATGGAGGTACGTTATGGACTTAAAGGGAAAAAATTTTTTGAAAATGTTGGACTTTTCAGCTGAAGAAATCAATTATCTTATTGATTTGTCATTAAGACTCAAGGATGAAAAGAAAAAAGGTGTATCACAGACTAGCTATATGACAGGCAAAAATATTGCCCTTATTTTTGAAAAGACATCTACACGTACCCGTTGTTCATTTGAAGTAGCTGCACATGACATGGGAGCTCACGTTACATATCTGGATCCATCAGGTTCTCAGATTGGCAAAAAAGAATCAATCGCTGATACAGCTCGCGTATTAGGTCGTATGTACGACGGTATTGAATACCGTGGCTTTGAGCAGGAAAAGGTAGAAGCTCTTGCTAAGTATGCCGGAGTGCCAGTATGGAATGGACTTACAAATGAGTCTCACCCTACACAGATGATTGCCGACATGATGTCTATTAAGGAAAAGTTTGGCACATTAAAGGGAATAAAGTTTGTATATATGGGTGATGCTCGTTATAATATGGGTAACTCACTTATGGTTACTTGCGCAAAGCTTGGAATGGATTTTGTGGCATGCACTAACAAGAAATATTTCCCAGAGGAAGCTCTTGTAGCAAAATGTCAGGAAATCGCAAAGGAGACAGGTGCAACAATAACTTTAACAGAGGATGTTGCAGCAGGCTGCAAGGATGCAGATGTTATATACACTGACGTATGGGTTTCAATGGGAGAGCCAGCAGATGTATGGGCTGAGCGAATCAAGGATTTATCTCCTTATCAGGTAAACGCTGAGGCTTTCTCATATGCTAAATCAACTGCAGTATTTATGCATTGTCTTCCAGCATTCCATGATTTAAATACAACAATTGGCAAGGAAATATATGAGCAGTTTGGTATCGACTGTATGGAAGTTACCGACGAAATATTTGAAAGCGAGCGTTCAATAGTTTTTGATGAAGCTGAAAATCGCATGCATTCAATCAAGGCTGTTATGTACGCAACATTAGGAAATGCTTAAAGAAATTACTTACGAATACTATGAATCTGTTGATTCTACCAACGACAGAATAAAGGAACAGGCTAGACTAGGAGCAGAGGAAGGACTTGTTATTTCCGCTGGCCATCAGACTGCAGGCAAGGGAAGAATAGGCAGGAAATGGGAATCACCTACCCATGATTCTATTTCCACATCAATGCTGCTTAGACCTAGCGACATCTCATTGGAGGCAATCCCTACCATTACAGTGGTTGCAGCCATGGCAGTAAGAGACGCAATTAGCCGCCTTTATGGATTAGAGGGCCAGATAAAATGGCCAAATGACATTGTATTAAATGGCAAGAAAATATGCGGCATTCTCACTGAAATGGAAATGCGCGAAAATAAGGTTTGGTACGTTGTCGTTGGAATAGGTGTTAATGTTCACAATAAAAATTTTCCTGAGGAAATAGCTTTTAAAGCCACTTCAGTAGATTTAGAACTTGAGAAAACTACAGGCGGAGTTGGACATAGAAGCCAACTTACAAAAGAGATATGGATAAGTTTTCAAAAGTATTATAATATTTTCATTGAGACTCAGGACATGTCAGGACTCAAGGAAGAATACGAAAGATATCTTGCCAACAGAGGAAATCGTGTTAGAATAGAGGCTCAGGAAGATTCTTATGAGGCAATAGCCCTAGGCATCACAAACAGGGGTGAGCTCATAATTGAAGTAGAAGGAGAGGAAAGGATTGTTCGCACTGGAGAGGTTTCCGTGCGAGGAATATACGGATACACCTAATGGAAGAAGAAACAGTTTTGTGCGGCGCCAGCTGCTACACTAAGAAATTTTATTTGAATCCGGAATTTGAGGGACTTCCACCTATGATAAAGGACGAGCTCAAGGTTATGTGTGTCCTTTACACTGAGGAAGTTAGTGGTACCATCAAGATGATTTATGATGAGGATGGCACACTTCGAATTGAGGTTGACCACAACGAGGACGATTTATTGTATGATGAAATCGGCTCAGCTCTTGAGGTTAAAAGAATGCAGCGTGAGCGCATGGAGTTATTCGAGGCGCTTGAGACATATTACAAAGTAGTTTTTCTAGGCGAGGGAATGTAAATGTTACTTACAATTGATGTTGGAAATACAAATATTACAATGGGTGTTTTTGATGGTTCAGACTTATTAGGAAACTTCAGAATCACTACCAAAATTAATCGTACATCGGACGAATTTGGAATCACAATCCGTGAAATACTTCGTTCCAACGATTTGGATTATTCAAATGTTGATGATGTTATCATTGCATCTGTTGTACCAAACGTAATGCATTCTCTTACAAGTTCAATAATAAAATACTTTGACATTCAGCCAATCATTGTTGAGGCAGGAATTAAGACAGGCATCAGAATTGCAACAGAGAATCCAAAGCAGATCGGTGCAGACCGTATCGTAGATGCAGCCGGTGCTTATGAGCTTTACGGTGGCCCAGTGCTTGTTATTGATTTTGGCACAGCTACCACATATGACCTTGTAGATGACAAGGGTGCATTTGTATCAGGTGTTACAGCGCCAGGTATCAGAATCAGTGCCAAGGCTCTTTGGGAGGATGCTGCAAAGCTTCCAGAAATCGAAATTAAAAAGCCTGAAAAGATTCTTGCTAAGGAGACAATTTCTTCTATGCAGGCTGGTCTTGTTTATGGACAGATTGGTCAGACAGAATATATTGTCAAAAACATGATTAAAGAGAGTGGCTACGAAAATGTAAAGGTTGTTGCTACTGGTGGATTGGGCAATTTGATTGCTAGCGAGACACAGTGCATCGATATTTACAATCCAAACCTTACTCTTTACGGTATGAAATTTATTTACGATAAGCAAAAGAGATAATGATAGAAAAATTACAAATCGGAAACGTAACTTTAGATAATAATTTAATTTTGGCTCCAATGGCAGGCGTAACAGACCTGCCATTTCGCTTGCTCTGCAAAGAACAGGGTGCAGCACTTTGCTGCATGGAAATGGTTAGTGCCAAGGGAATTTTATACAACAACAAAAATACTGAGAGCCTTCTTACAGTTGACGAAAGAGAGCGACCAGTTAGCTTACAGTTGTTTGGCTCAGACCCAGAGATAATGGGAGCAATGGCTGCCAAAATTGAGCATAGAAACTTTGATATTTTAGATATCAATATGGGCTGCCCAGTGCCAAAGGTTGTTAACAATGGCGATGGCTCCGCTCTTATGAAGAACCCAGTGCTTGCGGGAAAAATCATCGAGAGCATGGTAAAGGCAATCAAAAAGCCTGTCACTGTCAAAATCAGAAAAGGATTTGATGATGACCATATTAATGCTGTTGAGATGGCCCATGTGGCAGAAGAGTCAGGTGTAGCAGCAATAGCTGTTCACGGCCGTACCAGAGAGCAGTTTTATTCTGGAAAGGCAGACTGGAGCATTATTGCAGATGTAAAATCAGCGGTTAAGATTCCTGTTATTGGAAATGGTGACATTCTTGATGCAAAGGATGTTATTGCAATGAAGGAACAGACAGGCTGCGATGGCTTTATGATTGGTAGAGGTGCCCAGGGAAATCCTTGGATTTTCCATCAGATTCTCCATTACTTTGAGACAGGAGAATTGATTGGAAAACCACCTATGGAAGAGATGGTGCAGACTATGCTACGCCACGCAAAGCTTCAAATAGAATTCAAGGGAGATTACCTTGGAATCAGAGAAATGAGAAAGCACGCTGCATGGTATACAGCAGGCTATAAGGGAGCCAGCAAATTAAGAGGTCGCATTAACGATGTGGAATCCTACGAAGAGCTAGAGCAGTTATTTAATGAGTTTCTAGAAACATATTGCTAAGTTATTTTGAATATTCTATGAATAGTTTTAGGACTCCTTGACATCAATATGTGTGTGGCTTATAATTCACTAAGTTATTGATATTTATGAGTTTTTGCATAGCAAAACTCTTAGACAAATATATCCGAAGGGGAAAGGAAAATAATATGGAAGCTAAGAAAAATTTACTTACAGCTGAAGGACTTAAAATATTAGAAGACGAACTTGAGGATCTCAAGGTCAATAAACGTAAAGAAGTATCTCAGAAGATTAAGGAAGCCAGAGAGCAGGGCGACCTTTCAGAGAACGCAGAGTACGATGCAGCTAAGGATGAGCAGAGAGATATCGAAGCTCGTATCGAAGAAATCGAGAAAATCCTTAAAAATGCAGAAGTAGTTACAGAAGAGCACGATACAAAGAATATCAACATCGGTTGGACAGTTACACTTCTTGACGTAGAGTTCAACGAGGAGACAGAGTACAGAATCGTTGGTTCTACAGAGGCAAACAGCCTTAGTGGCAAGATTTCAAACGAATCACCAGTAGGAAAGGCAATCATTGGTCACAAAAAGGGTGATACAGTAGTTGTTGAAACAGAAGCTGGTGAAATCCAGTACAAGATTCTTGCTGCAAAGAAGTCTAAGTAATATCATTAGGAACTATTAATGTCGCAATCCGATTTTGGGTTGCGACTATTTTTTTTACTATCAAGGAGGGACCAGATGCTAGCAAAACTTAAAAAGAAATATATTGGAGATAAAGCTTTTTATAAAAGATATATCTTCCTTGCAACACCAATGATTATCCAACAGGGAATTACAAATTTTGTCAGTTTCTTGGATAACATTATGGTAGGAAGGCTAGGACAAGAGGCAATTTCTGCGGTTGCTACAGTGAACCAACTTAATTTTGTTTTAATGTTGGCTATATTTGGTGTGACTGCAGCAGGTAGCATTTATGGCGCCCAGTACTTTGGAAAGGGTGATCATAAGGGGCATATGCATACCTTTAGATTTAAGCTTTATGCAGCTATATTAGTTACCGTTTTAGGTATTTTAATATTCAAGATTTGGGGTGCTGATTTAATTTCACTGTTCCTTACAGAAAGTGAAGGTGCATCTCCAGAACTTGCATTAGAGCTTGGGCTTGAGTATTTAGGAATAATGATAATAGGGCTTATTCCCCTTGCTATTAACCAAGCATATGTTGGAAATATTCGAGAAACAGGTCAGACAGTTGTTCCAATGCTGGCAGGAATGGTTGCGGTGTTTACAAATGCAGTTTTAGATTACTGTTTGATTTTTGGTATAGGACCATTTCCAAGGCTGGAGGTTGCGGGAGCAGCCCTTGCAACTGTAATCGCTCGTTACATAGAAGCTGTCATAGTTATTGTATGGGCTCATTCACATGCAGATTTGAATAAATATCTCAAGGGTGCATACACAAGCTTTGGACTACCTCGAGAGGTATTTAGAATGATAATGATTAAGGGTACACCTCTTATGTTAAATGAGGTGCTTTGGGCTGCCGGAATTAGTGCAGTCACTCAAAGCTATTCTGTTCGAGGAATGAATGTACTTACAGCCTTAAGTATTTCAAATACAGTAGGAAACCTGTTTAATATTGTATTTATTCAGCTTGGTGCATGTATAAGTATTATCGTTGGTCAATACTTGGGAGCAGGCGAATTAGAAGAGGCAAAGGATGCAGACAACAAGATGATTGTCTTCTCGGTAGGATGTTGTATAGTAATGGCTTTAATAATGTTTGCTATTGGACCATTGATTCCACGTATTTATAATGTGGATCCAAGTGTGAGATCATTGGCAACAAAATTCATTACAGTAGCCGCTTTTTGGATGCCATTCTGTTCATTTAGCCACTGCTCGTATTTCACACTTCGTTCAGGTGGAAAGACGCTAGTTACATTTATATTTGATTCAGTGTTTACATGGGTAGTGATGGCACCTGTTGCTTTTATACTTGCCCACTATACAGCGCTTGGAATAGTTGCCGTTTACTTTTTCGTTCAGGGTACTGAATTGATAAAAAATATAATGGGCTACTTCATGGTTAAGAGCAATGTATGGCTTGTGCAGATGGTTTAAGAATGAAAAATCATAAAGATTTTTCATTCTGTACATGGCAGGATTTTGGACCTAAGTACAAAATCATGTCTGCCAAAGGCAGATTCAAATGCATATTTCATTGATATGCATTTGAACCCTTCCTTGACTTTGAATTTAATCTAGGTCTATAATTAAAAGACTTTTGAGTATTTACTAATCTAAATTAATATATATGAAATAAAAAAGGAGACAATATGGCAGAGCAGGATACAAACCAGTTATTAAAGGTTCGTCGAGAAAAGCTTGCTGCACTTCAGGAAGCAGGCAAGGATCCATTTCAGATTACAAAGTTTGACCAGACACATCATACTGATGAGGTAATCTCACTTTATGAGGAGCATGAGTCAAAGCTTTTAGCAGGACGTAGTGCTGTTAACACAGATGGAATGGATGAAGAAGCTGCAAAGCAGGCAATTAATGACGATTACAACGAGCGCCGTTCTATTATGGACGCACAGCCAATTCACGTAAGCATCGCAGGACGTATGATGTTCAAGCGTGTTATGGGAAAGGCTAGCTTCTGCAATATTCGTGACCGTAAGGGAGATATCCAGGTTTACGTTGCCAGAGATGCAATCGGCGAGGAGCCATACGCAGATTTCAAGAAGTCTGATATCGGTGATATTTACGGTATCAAGGGATGGGCTTTCAGAACAAAGACAGGTGAGATTTCTATCCACGCTGAGGAGATGACTTTACTTTCTAAGTCACTCCAGATTCTTCCTGAGAAGTTCCACGGACTTACAGATACAGATATGAGATATCGTCAGCGTTACGTTGACCTTGTTATGAACAAGGAGTCACGTGATGTATTTGTTAAGCGTTCACTTATGATGAAGGAAATCCGTAATTTCCTTGCAGAGCGTGACTTCATGGAGGTTGAGACACCTATTCTCGTTTCTAACGCAGGTGGTGCAGCAGCTCGTCCATTCGAGACACACTACAACTCTTTAAATGAGGATGTTAAGCTTCGTATTTCTCTTGAGCTTTACCTTAAGAGACTTATCGTTGGTGGCTTCGAGCGTGTATACGAAATTGGTCGTGTATTCCGTAACGAGGGTGTGGATACTCGTCACAATCCTGAGTTCACAC
>JAEEGH010019875.1_pt1 | contig 14035 bp, 10 predicted proteins | sample 9134181 | NCBI WGS metagenome assembly JAEEGH01 (sample SAMN16246544, study PRJNA631951) | gut metagenome | biome: gut microbiome; feature: rumen; material: DP-attached | host: Bos | place: Iran: Karaj | collected 2018-10 | reverse complement strand
CGCGTCCGTGCATTTCGCCGGCGCCGCGAAGCGGCAATCCGGCCGGCGAAATGACGGACGCCCCCACGCCGACGCGCAGGAAATCGTCCATCATCGTCGGTCGCAACGCGACCAGTAATGAAAAACATGGGGATAAGCCTATGTTGGCCAACATCGCGACAACGCCGCATGGGGCGCAAACAGATGGGGTGCGTTATGGTTGAGGAGGGTGGCGCGACCCAGATTGTGTGGCTGTTTGTGAAAAAAAAGATTCCGCCAAACTCGGAAGTGAAATCGGCTCCGTCGTTCATGATGGTGCTAACGGGGACCCCCCTCGCGTACAGGCGTGAGGACGGCATCATTGTCTGCCCTCTTGGATGCCTGCGCCCGTGAGTGTGCAAGCCAACCTTATTGCACCGGATTTTCCCATTTGAGGCCGGGGAAACGCGAAAAGTCAGAGTCGGCCGAACACACGGCCAGCCCATGCTCCACCGCCAATGCCGCCAGGTGTGCGTCAGCCACCAGTCTTGAAGTCATTTCTGGCAACGACAGGAAGCCTTCCAGTATTTTTCGATGGTTGCGCGTAGGCAGCGGAGTCCACACGCATGGCGCCGACAGCCAGAAACCGATTTGCCTCCAGGCTTCAGAAACCCTCAACGCCGGAACCATGATTCGGGGATTCGACGACAGTCTCACGAATGCCGTTGCCGTTTCCCACGGTATGCCAAGCGGCGTGGCGGAATCGTTGAGGCGCGCGTCCAGCCACGCCTTCGCCTTGCGATGCTGAGGATATGCGTCGAAGGACGCATACATGAGAATGTTCGCGTCGAGAAGCCTCACTTGAAACTCTCCCCTTCCGCCAGCGCAAGAAGTTCCGCCGTGCTTGACACTTCGCCGGCTAGAATCTGTCCGCCCTTGAAAACCGGAGTGGAAAATTTTCTTGCGGGAACGGTTCCCGACATGGCGGCGGCATGGCTTCCAAGGGCGAAGCGAAGCAGCCCGTTGACGATGGCCTTGAAGGTGTCCCCCGTCTCGGCCATGCGTTGCTCCAATAAAACGGAGATGTCATCATCCAATGTCAATGTTGTTCTCATGCATCTGATGATACCACACTGATGCGTTGATGTCAACGCGAATTAAAATTTCCTCCCGGCATCCTGTTTCGGCATGGCCGACAACCCGCGAACGAGAGAAAGCGGGAATCCGTGTGGTCGATGAAGATTTTCCGTGTGATTACGTCAAGCGGAGAAGCTCAGGCTTGGGAAGAACCTTTTTGCAAAGGAAATGCCCGGCGACATCCTTGTCTTTTAGCGTCATCAAAACATGCCACACCGCCGCGCGGAGCGCAAACAGATGGGGCGCGTTATGGTTGAGGGGGGCTGGCGTGTCCCAGACTGTGTGGCTGTTTGTGCAGCCCCCGCGTCAACCTAGTTTGACGGCACCTTTTATCTCCATGTCAATGTCATCGGGCAAATCTTCAACAACAAGTCCCTCAATGGTATGCGGAAAAACAGTTGCAGCGGCAATGCCTTTTGTTCTGGGGACATCTCCCCAAAAACGGAATCTCTTGAACGCGACATTCTCATATCGAATTTGTAATCCGCTCAAATCATCAGCCGGTTCCCATTTTTGATTGCCGAGATATCTGCCAAGCCTTCCGCACGTGACCGCAATGACCTCCGAAGACTTCTGCTCCCCGCTACAAGAGGCATTGTCCGTTGTAGTATTTTGAATAATTGGCATGGGGCGAGGGCAATGGTAATCGACTTCAATGTTTTCAAATGACACATTGCGTATGTGCGTGTCAGGGGAGCCAAACCAAGTGGTAACATCGCAAACCGTGTGGGTAGTGTGGATGCATGCGATATTTGAATAGCGAATGTTCTCAATATGGCAGGGCTTGTGACCTGCCCATACTTCCAAATTCTTTCCCCAGTCACACCACAAGACGCAGTTGTCGGCTGAAACACCGCATGTCGGGCCTTCGTCGCAGTCAAGATACGCCCCACGAGCCACTATGCAATCGTCAAATGATCGAATGAAGGAATTGCGGATGGAGACATTCACCGACGAGCAGACATCAATGCCATCTGAGTTGTAGCGCCAGCAACCGATGATTTTCACATTGTTAAAAACAATACTCCGGCACTGCGCCCTAACTACCGCCGCCCATCGTGGCGGATCACGGAAGATGACTCCATCGACCGTTACATTTTCAGACCAGGCAGCCGTAAATGTCGTTACGGCCATTTCCGCACCATAAAAACCTTCTGGAAGGCCAGCGGCGAGGGCGGCACGGTATGCCTCTGAGAAATGGTCTGAGCGTTCAAGGAAGGAGCCATCGACAATGCCGCGACCGACAATTCGGACATTCCGCGCATGGGCGACTATAATGGCGCCATAAACGACCGCGCCCTCCGCAATCCTGACAGTCTGCCCGCTTTTAGGGAGGATGACACCGACATGATGCTCTCCAGGGCCAAATTCAATGTCGTTTTCCTTTCGTGTTTCATCAAAAGGGGGATTGGCAAAGACATGGAGAGGTCTTCCTTTTTTGCCGAACATCACTGTAAAATGCCGAGGCTTGCAGATATGGACAATCCAAGCCCTCCCTTCTCGCCGCATGGGTGGTTTGAATGAGAGAGGCAGCACGGTTAGCGCTTCTTCGGAAACAGTCTCATCTGGTATGATGGTGAGTTCCCCGCCTTCCACAAGGTCAAATGTCACAAACCACGCGACCTCTGTCTGTTCTACAGGTCGCTGATGTCCAGACCAAATCTGGTTGATCGGAGTTGATGATACTCGCGCAGGGTGAATTGGCAACGGTTGACCGTTCCACGAAACTGTAAAAGGCATTTCAGCGATCCTTGTTCTTTTGCGCGCAAATCGCCGCCAAGGCGGAGGGGTCGTCCGTCTCAATCCAGTCGACGCCTATTGCATTTGCGGCCGAGAAGACACGCAGCGTGTTCTGGGGATGGTGGGTGGAATCTCCCCTGTGGGCGGTTATGCCGTTTTCGACCCGGAACGGCGCCGCGGGCTTCTGCGCATTTGTCATCATCCTATTGGCTCTCCTTGCTTATCCTGGCGATTTCGTAAAGAAAGGTTGCGTCATCAGGATTGCCGGCGACATCGGCGGTGAAGCGCAGGAAGCCTCCCCGCGCCTCCGCCTGAACAGGCGCCTTGCGCGTCCCGTCGAGTGCTAGCGCCCAGACTTGCGCTTCGTTCGCATTCTCTAGGCGAAGCGCGATATCGGCTCGCCCCGCCCGCGCCAGATAGACCCACGGCGGCGTTCCGTAGGAAGCCCATACGTTTTCCTCCGCACCGGAGAATCGCGCCCCTTCGTTCGCAACATCGGTTAAATGCGCAAGCAGAATCCTTGACGACGAGGCGAGGTCTTTGGCGTCGTCAATGGCGCTCGCCCAGACGGTCGCCGGGGCGCCGTCGATTCGCACGGTAAGTGAGCCGGCGGTACGCACCGCGCCGGGGCAGCCGCCTACGCCACATGTCCGCTCCGTCTCAACGGCGAACGTTCCGCCATCCGCGTCGAAACCAGCCAGCTGCGCGGTCTTCGCGGCGGCCGCGTCGGGCGTCACCACAGACTTTTCCGAAGGGCGCGGGGCATCGCCGCGAAGGAACAGGCAGGCCATTGCGCGGTCGCTCACCAGGGCTACAGGATCGCATGCCATCTGGAAGGGCGTGACATGCCAGTTGCGGTCGATGGTGTCTGCATGGCTTGAATAGTCAAAGCGCCACATGCCATCTCGGTCAAGCACGCCCGATGCAATGCCGACGAGGAGTCCCGCAAAGTGGCGATGGCGGCTGGGGGCACACCAGTTCCATTCCGTTGCGACAAGCGGCAACCCCGGCGCCCGCGCGTCCGCGCCCATGACGGCGTTTCGCGGAAACTCCGCAATCGGATTCTTCATCGGGCACCATGTGGCGACATCGCCGAACTGCGGCCCGCCATCCACGCCGTTGGGATGGTCAATGTAGAAATGGTCGTCGGCATAATCGAAAAGCTCGGCCCGCAGTTTGCGGAAGGGTTCCTTCAGTGCGTAGAAGTTCACACTTGTGAGGAGGGCCTTTGCGCCAATTGCGCGGACGAAATCGCGTTCACGGATGAAGTTCGCGCGCTCCTCGTGTGCCGCAAACTCATAGACTTCGGCGCTCCAGGGGCCTTTCCAGGCGTCGGCGCTTGTCACCGCCGGATCGTCCGGCACCGCAGCATAGCGGCGCGCGTCAGCGGCGCGGCGTCCCTCAAGCCATTTCCGCCAGCGGGCGGCGACTTCGGGAAGCTCGCGCAATGATGCCCAATGCATTGTCATCGCGCCCTCGTTCACGAGCGACAAGAGCGGCATTCCCGGCTCATCCTTGTAGGCGCGCCCTGTGTACGGGTTGACGTGTTCGAGGAAGTTCCGCGCGAAGGTGCTCCAGTTGGTCCACACGACGTCGTCATGTCCGGCGGAACAGCGGTAGTATTCACGCGGCCAAGGCACGTCGCGTGAGACGTAGAGGTCGGTCGTCGCATATATGCCCGCCTCAAAGCAGCGGGAAAGCAGATAGTCAAGACGGTCGATGTCGTCGCCGCCTTCGCGCAAGGCCGCCGCCCATGCCCTATCGTGATGGTGGATGCGAACCGAGTTGTAGCCCAGGCGCACAAGCCTTTCGACAAGACGGTCTGCCGTCGCATGGTCGGGATAGTTCGCCGAATTGGAGAGATTGACGCCGTAGAAAACCTGCCGCACGCCCGGACGGCCCTCGAACTCGAAATGCCCGCCGACATTTCGCAACCACCCGTGCTTCCCGGCGGGGGCGTCCTGCAACCCCATGCCTGAAAAATCCATTGCGGAACCGGGCGCGATGTCGCGCCGGTAGTCGATGGGAATCCATTCCTCTCCTCGTCTGACCTCGAAATCGGCGGATGCGCGGAGCGCTGCTGCCGCGCACAGCGCGGCAGTGGTGATTTGCCGGAATGACATGCCGAAAGCCCTTGGTCGGTTCTATCGGAAAACCATGACGGTCGGGGGGTCGCCGACGGCGATTCTGCCATTTGAGAAGCGAATGCGCTTCGAGGAGGAGACGCCGTTCACGACAAGCGTCCAGTCCCGAAAATTCTCCGTGCCGGAAACACCGTCGAAGTCAAGCGGGATCTCCGTTCCGCCGACAAGATTCGCATCCGGCGCGTTCACAACCGAAAGCGTTCCGTTCGCGGCGAAGACCGCATTTCGGATTGTCCCGCCGCCGAGCGCCCAATCCACGACGATGTTGGAAAGCGTCTGCCCGCCCGTGACAAGCGAGCAGTCGAGAGCCGCGCCTTCATCCACCTGCACGGCCGCCGTCGGCGCAAATCCAGCCGCGCCTGGGACGTCGCCGGAATTGATCGGCCACGCTTCTCCGCCGTTATACCACGTGGTGTTTGAAGAAGGCGGAACGTCACCGCTCTTGGAATCGACAGTCGTCCAATTCTCGCCGTCCGGGCTGCTTTCGAGCGTCCACGCCGAAGGGTGGGTGGTGCCGCTGTAGCCGTTGCGGAACAGATATCCCGCCGCATTTGCCGCACCCGAAGGAAGGCGCAGGACGAACACTTTTGGATTCGCCGCCGTCGCCTTGCTCAAATATTGAAGTTTGGTGTATGCCTGGCCATCGAAGAGGCACGATGGGGACCGTTCCTTGTATCCGGGGGTGTTGTTGAGGGAAAACGTCGCATCCGAGGCCCAGACGCTCTGGGGCGTCATGTTTACTGGCGTCGTATCCGACGGAGCGTTGGCGACATCGCTCCCTTCCGGAACGTTGGCGTCATAGAACGGGTCTGTCGTCGCAAGGCGCTTCCACGAACCGCCGCCATCCACACGGTTGCCGTTTGCATCCATTACTTTGATTTCCGAAAGGCAGAAGTTCGCGGAAGACGGATTCATTGCCGAAAACGAGAAACGGAGCCAAGGATGTGCGGTGCCGCCGGCGGACAGCCGAAGCGTTCCTTCGGCAACATGGAGCGAAGGGATCGAGATGAGATTCGTGGCCACAACGGCCAACGTTCCCGCACCGGTCTTGACCCATTCGCATGACGCGCCTCCGGCATCTTCCGCCGGAACGATGGCGAAGCCGTCGCTGGATGTCGTGGATATGAGACGACCGCCATTAAGGCAAGTGACGGACGCGCCAGCATTCCTCACGGAGGCGCGGACAATGGTTCCATCGACCACGAGCGCAGATCCCGCCGCCAGTTCGATTTCGCCGATTGAGTTCGATCCCGCCGCGTTGCGGTAGAACCGAACCGTCCCGCCTTCAACCGTCAGTTTGGCGAAATCCGCCGTGTTGGTGATCGTCAGCGTCCCTGCGCCCGTCTTCCGAACATTGATCTTGCCGCCGACGACGGGCGCCTGAAGCGTTCCGTCGGAACGGGCGGCGCCGAATGTCAGAGTGGCCACATTTGCGTTGCCGTTCGTGAGCATGGAGCGACCTGTTGCAACAAGGCCGTTTATCGACTGGCTGTAGCGGTTGAGATTGAGCCAGTTGTAGGGGCTGTCGCCGGTAAGTATCACGTCGCCGCCGTCGGCGAGGCAGGGCAGGACGTCCGCCGCACCGCACACCAGGCAGAAGTTGTTTGCCAACTCCAAATCGCCTTTGTGGCCCCAGATGAAGTTTCCGGCGCTAACTAGCCAGCCAAAATGGTTCGCCGAACCGGTTTCGCCCCAGACGCGCATGGAGCCATCGCCGGCCGTCTTGACCGTACCGAGGACGGGCGCAGTCGTCTCAGACCCCCAGCGGTAGCGAAGGTCGATGGGATGGCCGTTTTCGCTTTCGAGGACGATCGCCTTGCCACCATTGCCGCTCGCAATAAGACCGCCGTTCCCGGAAACGCTTTGGAACTGAGAGCCGGCGCTCCATGCGTTGTCAACGGCGAGGATGCCGCCGTTGAAGAGAATCCGTGCGTCGCAGGAGGTGTTCGGGTTGACGATCTTGCAACCCTTCTGCGGCTGGAGCAGGAGTCCGCCTTCGTTGAGGCGGACAAGGTCGATTGTTCCACCGGTCGCGTTGGCAGATGCCCAAATGTTGCTTGCGTAGAAACTCGCGGTGTTTTTGGCGGTGTCTGTCAAGATTTCCGTCGCGTTGTTGATGCGCCGCCCGCCAAGGGTGATGAGGCCCGTACCGCCGTTGCCGCCAATTGTTGTCGCGCCGCCAATCGTCTTGAGTTGCGCGTAGTCGCCAATCGACACGGCGGCGTTGTCGCCTGAATCGGCGCCAACCGCCATCGTGCCGCCATCGTTTAGCGACAAGATGGTTCCTGATGCCGACGTCCCCGTGACGGACAGCGAGCCGTGGACCTCCACGGCGTCGTATGCCGCGCTAGCCGTGACTGGAAGATATTCCCCCTGTGGGACGATTAGCGTGTTGGCATTGGCCCCGATGGGAATCGCCGCTCCCGTTGCTACCGTTGCCGCAGCCAGAATGGCTGCGCGCGTATGTGTTTTGCTTATGTTCATGTTTTGTTCTCCTGAAAAATCGTCGAAAGTCGAAAGTCGAAAGTCGAAAGTCTGGTCGGTGGCCGATGGCCGGCGGCAATCGGTGGCCGATGTGGTGGCGACGTAATCCTCCGCATGTCGCGTGTCGCTTGTCGCCTGTTGGTAGGCCTCTGCCGAGGCGGATGACGACATGCGACTCGCGACACGCGACGGGCCACTGCGGACGCCTTGTGAAGGCGTCCCCACCAGAGCGGCCACCCCCGCCCCCAGCGCGGTGAGGCCACAGAGCGCCAGCGCCAGCAGGATGGCCTTGACACCCGGCTTCCGCACCGCATCCTTCACCCCGGCGCCAAGGCGGCGGGCGAGTTCCTTGCGCGCGACATGCAACCGCCACTTGACGGTGCTAATCGGAAGTCGCAGGAACCTCGCCACCACGGGCACCGGCTGCTCCGCGATGTAGTGCAACATTATCGCTTCCTTCATTTCCCTTGGAAGCGTCTCGATCGCGTCGCGCAGCAACGAATGGTCCAGGTTGCAGAAAATCTTCTCCTGCGCCCCCTCGTCCGCAATGTCGGGGAGCGTGCCCGGATAAACCTCCACCTTGTTGGACTTGCGCTTGACGCTGTCCCGGAACTCGTTCGTGAGTATCTGGCACATCCAGGCGAAGAATGCGGACTGTTCGAGATAGTCGTCTATGTTGGCGACCACTTTGGCGAAGGTGGCGTTCACCAGTTCCTCGGCGTCCGACTCGTTTTTGTAGAAGCGGCGAGCCAAAGACATGAGGCCGGCCTTGTATTCGCTTACAAGCCGTTTCGCCCCATTTTCACGGTCTTTTCTCAGTTCCTCTACGATATCCATCAACCTAAGATTATAATCCTTCCATAAAAATAAACGACAATCGCGAACGAAAGGATAGTTTGGCTGACTTAAGGGCTTGCAAGAAAAACGGATTCATCCAATTATTGCAATAATTGAACGAATCAGTGGAGGATTGCGTCACCACTGTCGTTGAAAGCATCCTTCATGCCACGCCGCCGAGTGGGGCGCAACAATTGTGGGCGTTAGGGGCCAGGGGTGTCCGTCAAAAAGCGAAAAGATCTTCAAGCGAGACTTCAGATTGGACAATCTCCGAGTGAAGCCCTTCCCGAATGCCAAATGTTGTCACCATTGTCACATGAATAGACTTTCGATGGCCGCAGAACCGCCGGCATGCCGAAACCTTGTTGCGAAGACTTCGTTCACATTCGGCATCAATGGCAAAAGGCTCCTTGGCGAATTTCATTTCGCATACATTCACGACATTGTCGGCCCTGTCGAGCAAAAGGTCGATTTGGGCGCCAGGCGCTCCGTCTTCGCCCTGCCTGACTCGCAGGGAATATGCGCCGGTGTCAATGCCCGAAATGCCGAGGGCGCGTTTGATTTGCTCAACATGAAGAAGGCATGTCCGCTCAAACGCCATGCCGCTCCACGCGCCATGTAGCGGCGATTCCAGCGAATCGCTCCAAAAATGCGGATTCCCCTTGCGATTGGCGGACTCGAACTGGAAATGAAACAGCGTGTAGTTGTCAAGAAGCTGCCAAACCGACTCACGTTCCCGGCGGCCCGGAAATTCAAACCGGCGGACAAACCCGCAATTGCGGAGTTCGTCAAGCGCTTTAGTGAAGCGTCCATTGTCAGGTCGCCCCGTTGCGGCGATTAACTCCTCCCGTGTCATGCCGGACTTCTTTGCACCGAGCGCCTTGACAATTGCCAGATGAGCCTCTGGATGGCGGAAAAGCGAGGCGTAAAGCCTGTCGAACTCGCCAGCCATAGGCGCTTCGCGAGCGAAGAACAATCGGTCGATGGCCTGGGCGACGCTTTCCCCGCGTTCGAGCATGTCCCAGTAAAACGGAACGCCCCCCAGCGCCATGTATAGCTCAAGGATTTGGTATCTGGAAAGGACAAGCCCCTTGGCTTGCGCCATCTCCTCGCATTCGCGAAGTGAGAACGGCTCCAGGCGAATGCGCCGCGTAATGCGGTCGTGTAGTCCGCCATAGTCGTTAATCATTTTATCGACTATCCATGAGGTGGCCGACCCGCAGACAACGAGGACGATGTCGCCGCGCCGCGAGGCCCATCCGTTCCAAAAGTGTTCCAGGGCGCTAATGAAATTTGACTTGGGCGTGTCCATCCACGGGAGTTCGTCGAGAAACACGGTTTTGCGCCCCTCCGGCAGCGCTTCCAAGCCTGTCGCCAGCCTGTCGAACGCCTCGTACCAGTCGGCCGGGGCACCCTCGCGATCCCCAAAACGTCTGCGCAATGCGCGTCCGAATTCGGCAAGCTGATAGGCCTTTCCGACACGGGCAAGACCGGTGTGCTCGAATGCGAACAGGCCATTGAAGGCGCTCAGGACCAAATGCGTTTTGCCAACACGCCTACGGCCATAAACCGCTATGAATTCAGGACGTCCCGATTTCAGGGCGTCTTCAAGTTGTCTCCTTTCGCGACTTCTTCCGACAAACATGGCATCCTCCTTGGTTTTCCATGAATAATACTATCAAATATTCGGCGGGAAGTCAAAGAAATATTAGTTATCGCCGTTTACATGAGTTAAAAACTCAAAGTAGAATACTGTATAGTTGAAATATTTATTAAACTGCCAAGCGAAATAATCGGCGCTAACTATAAAAATTTTTGAGTTAGCGCCGATTATTCCATCGTGAGGCGTCTTGCCTTTGCGAGATTCGTTGAACCGCCGATGTCCAGCTCGTCCTTATAATACGCCGGAACGGGGAGCGAGGTTTTGGTTTTGGCGGGGCGCAACAATGGGTTGCGTTAGGGCCGGGCGGGGGTAGCGTGTTCTTTCAGCAGGGAGTATGTCCGCTTCGGGGCAAAGTCCGCATGAACGATTCCGAAATGGTCCTCGCTGTAGAAAGGATCTTTCTCGGGCGCGCGGAACTCGTAAATGAAAAAGCGTTCCACGCCAAGCGAGCCTGCAATGTCCATTGCCCGCAGGAGATGACGCGCCTGATTCTCTTCTGTCGCGCCGCTGCGATCGCTACCGCAACCGGCCAGGACTAGCGCCCCCTTGAATCCGTCGCCAAGCCGGCAGACGCAGGCGCCGGCGAACTCATGCCCGTTCCTGCCCGTCACAGTCGTCAGCGGAATAAACTCATCCCCGTCCTTCAGGTTCGCGCGGCCGAAGAACCTGTAGCACGGGAATCCGTTCGGGTCGGGCTTCAGCCCGGCTTTCTCCCCTGCGTCCGTCGCGAATGTCCGCGAAAACTCCGCAAGCCCGTTCGCGGGACCCGGCCAGACGACGGCGATGCGGAGCCGCCCGCGCGCGAGTCCGCCAACGGACTTCCCGTCCGGCGTCGTCGCCACGATGACGCCGTCGCGGTTGGGGGACCACATCGGGCAGCCCCCGAAGTCCACCAGCGTGCCGCCGCGCCTGACGAACTGCTCGACGTGTTCGATTGTGTCGAGCGGAAACGACTCGTCGAACGGATATACGACGGCATCGAGCTTGTCGGCGTCAAGCAGCGCGTTGATCTCCGCCACCGTGAACGAACCTGCCGTCGATCCAACGGGCAGGATTTCGGACATCGCGTCCGCATAGGGCTTGCCGCGGGCGGCATCCCCGAATGCGTCCACGTAGCCGACGCGCCAGCTTTCCAGGTCGGGGCGGGCCGTCCGAAGCCCGGCCAGAAACAGGTCCTGCGCCGGCAGTTTGGCCCTGGTCTTATGCGTCGGCCAGCCCATCTCGGTAATCCAGATCGGCTTGCCGCCGTCGCCGTAGCGCGCCATCAGGTCCTTGAGCCCTGTCATCATCGGCTCCATCATGCCGTCCGGCGGATTCGGCCAGGTGTACGGATGCACGTTCATGATGTCGAAGAACTCCTTGCCTCCGAGCGCGTAGATCCGTTCGATGAAGTCGAGCGGCACGCCCGCGAATCCGCTGATCATCACTTTCGCCGACGGGTCCTCGGCCTTGATCGCGCGGGAAGCCGTCCGAAGCGCGGCCAGGTAGTTTTCGGGGTTCGGATTGTTCCAGAACGAATGGAGGTTCGGCTCGTTGCACACTTCATAGACGGGGATGCGCCCTTTGAAATGGCGCGCGGTCGAGCGCGCGAACTCCGCCCATTCCCCTTCATGCCTGCCGAAGTCGTCGCGCCCCCATTCGGGCGGGTTCATGAGAATCGGCAAAAAGGCGATACCATGCCTCCTTGCGCCATCGACCGCCTCATCATACAAGCAGAAGTCCCACGCTCCGCCCGGCGCATTTGGACGGCAGCGCACGAAGTGGAAGTCAGAGCGGACGTAATCCATCCCCGCCGCCGCCATCATCTCGTAGGTTTTTTCGCGCGCGTCGAACTCGTGCCATGTCACGTGCGCGGTCGCGCCGATGCCAAGAGGCGGGGAAACGTCGCCAAGTTCAGAGAGCGCCGAAGCCGTGGACAGCATGCAGTTGACCCAGTTGTCCCGCGTGACGTGCGGATGGTCGCTCCAGAACGTCGGGATGAATCCGTCGCCCCGCTGCATGCGCGTCGCCTCGTCCCCGAGCGTCCGCGCCTTGGCGAGATCGAGCGGATTCCCTTCCGCGCGGTAAAGCGCGAGATAGGTTTGGATCAGCTTGGCAGCGGAAGCGTCGATGGGACGGTAGCAGCTGTATTGTTCGGCCACCGACGGGCACTCCCACTTACCCGCCCAGGGGCGGTTCCATTCGGGAATGCAGGTGGGTTCGTCCGCAGGCGTGTAGGGCTTCTCCCAGAAGACAAACTGATCCTCGGCGAAGCGCAGAAGCTCCCGCGCCTGGGCGAGCCGGCGCCTGTCGCCCGGAAAACGTCCAAGGAGGTAAATCGCCGTCGAGCAGGCGTCATGCTTGGTCAGGTTCTGGTATCTCGGGGCGGCGGGCGTGTCCTCGAACTGTCCTTCCCAGTTCCAGGTCCGAAGAGGATTGTTCTCCACGTAGGCGAAGGCGCGGTCGGCGGCATTGCGGTAGCGGGCGTCGCCTGTCTCGCGCGCCAGAGCCTCGAACATCGGAATCACGCCCTGGACCGGCATCACGCGGTGGCTTCCGAGGGCGCTCCCGTCCGAAATCTTCTGGTTGAGCCACCACGAGCCGTCCTCCCCCTGCAAGGCCAGATACCTTTCGGCGACCGCCCTTGCCGCCTCAAGATACTTCGCTTTTCCGTCTGCATCGAACAAGGCGACGTAGGCGCGGGCCATTTCCGCCGGATAGATGTTCATGGACACGTCTGCCTTCTCCTTGGAGATTCGCGCGGGTGCGGTCGGCTCAACGTCCGCGGCTTCGGGGTGGTAGTCGTAGGTGACGGGGAATCCGGCGAGTGGCGACGGCGGCCTGATAGTGTGCGCCAGCATCCAGTCCGCCGCGTTCTCGGCCACCTTTATCGCCCGATCTCGGTAGGCTGGATCCAGTTCCGCCAATTCGACCATTCCACGGATGAGGCTGGACAGCATCTTGGCCGGATAGCAGTTGTGCGGCTAGCGGCGGTCGATGTCGCCCGTTCGCGCGAGAATTTCGGCAGACTCCGAATTGAGGACATTCAAGTAGGCCATCCGCGCCGCCTCGGCATGCGGCCGCTTCGCGGGGGGATACGACCCGGGTCGGAACGGCGCCTTCTTCCAGAACCGCCGCGTCCCCGCCGTCCCCAGTTCCCTGCCGTCCGCGCCAAGTCCCTTCACCTCCAGCGAGACCCAGCCGACGGGAATGTCCCTCCAGATCGGCGCCAGCGACGCGGTGGGCGCCTCGGCCTCAAACGTGTGGCGCCTCCCGGTTCCGTCCGTCGCCATGAACCGGTAGCGCACGGCGCCGCCGACCTTCGCGAAGGCGAACGTCGGTGGATACATAAACAGGGACGCCCGGACGTTCCACCCCTCCTGCCCGTCAACGCCAATCGGACGGACGGGACGCGCGACATCCTCCTCCACTCGGTACGAAAGGTCGCCGTTCGCCGCAGCGAACGAGAGGGGGCAGAAGAACATGGAAAGCAGCCAGGGAAATGTGCGCCGCACTGTCATTGCCCTACCTGAAGACCATGACAAAACCCGGCTTCCACCAGCGTTCGCACGCTCCGATGTCAACGGCCGGATCATGCTTGAAAAGCCGCGCATTGCCGAGGATGTCCGTCGCGCCGGCCATCCAGTCGAGGTTGAGCCCCGCCCCGACGCACGGGGAATCGGACTTAAGCGAATAGGGCCCCTCGCCCTCCCCAGGCTCGATCACGAACTTCGGATCGACGCCCGCGAGACAGTTCACCGCGGCGCTTCCGCCATCGCGCGAACCGAACAGCGAATGGACGGCCTCCCCGTACATGACATCCGCGACGAATCCGGCCCCCGTTCCGCCAACGACAATCGAATTCGTGACGGCCGCCAGGAACACCTGCGCCCGGGAAGCGGTTCCGCCATTGCCGACAATCGTGCAATTCACGGCGGCCACGTCCATTGTCTGGTTGTCGGACGATGCAATCGCCGAACCGCGGTTGTTGCCCTGGCTGACATTGCCGACGACGATGTCACCCTGATGATAGCCGCGAAAGAGCACGGCATCCTGCTTGGAGGTGTTCTCGAAAACGAAGCAGTTGTAGGTC
>JAEEGH010019870.1_pt1 | contig 14036 bp, 6 predicted proteins | sample 9134181 | NCBI WGS metagenome assembly JAEEGH01 (sample SAMN16246544, study PRJNA631951) | gut metagenome | biome: gut microbiome; feature: rumen; material: DP-attached | host: Bos | place: Iran: Karaj | collected 2018-10 | reverse complement strand
TTTTTGCAAACGTTTACGTGTCAATTTGACAATTTTAAAGCAGGTTGTCTTGCCCTGGAATGAAGTTCGTGATGCGTCCGGACCTTGGAGGCGCTCAAATCTTTATTTGTTTGTGAAGTTTGCTAATAGGCGAGCACATTCCACAACTCACGTATCTTGGTCTCAGGATCCCACTGTTCGTTGAAGGTCCATCGTGCAGTGACGGAATGAAACTCTGGTGCTTCTTCCGACTGGTTGAGGTTGTTGGCAAGCCAGCCGCTGTGACCACCCTCGCGTGAACAATTATAATAATAGACGCGCTGACCCCACGGACAGGGGTCTAAAACCTTATCCGTATAGGCATAGCTGATGTTCGAATCGAGAATCTGCGACGACAGTTTGCAATTCAATAGGAAGAATTGCGAGTCGTGGTGGTAGCGGCCCAGAATGGTCGGCGACTTGGCATCGAAGTAGGAGTCCTTGATGACCAGTTTCTTCGACTTGTCGCCACGACCGTCGTGCCAGATGATGGCACGGCTATCGCCCAGAAAACGGCAACGCGTGGCGTAACACCAGCCTCGTGGACAGAGGAAGTCCACACCCGGACAGCGCAGGTAGAGGTCGGCGTGGTAGTACATGCCGTTGCCTTCAGGTGCCCAGAGCGAGAGGGCATCGTTGCCGTCGGCAAAGATGTTGCTGTTGATGATGATGGTGCGCGTGGCCCGTCCGAAAACAGCCATCTGGTGGGTGGTATTGCCTGGTTCGACCACCGTGCCGTAGTTGTTGTAAACGGTAAGTCCGCTGATAATGCAGTCGTCAGCCCCATCCAGTAGGACGATGACGCCATTGCCCACTTTTTTGCCGTGATACTCTTGGATGGTGTTTGTCTTGGCCGTTTCTGCCAGGACGATGATGGTACTGTCACGGTCTTCGCCCACGAGTACGATATTCGGGCGGTCGATGATTACCTTCTGCTCATAGCGGCTTTTCTTGATGAATATCTTAAAAGGCCTGTTGCCTTGCTCAGGTGCTTTCTCAATAGCAGCCTGTATCTGCTGTCCAGGTTCTACTATAGCATCAAAGTCCGCCAAATGAATGCTTGGACGCCGATACATATCTATGGTGCCGTTCTCGTTGGCTCCCTTCGTAGTGAGGCTGACGGGAACCTTGTTTCCCAGGTCATACTTGGCTGCCCACCGCTCATATTCAGCGAACAGACTGCGTGGATTGTCAGAATACCATGCGTAGCCGTTGCGTCGTTCACTCCCTATCTGATCCAAACGACGACGAGGCACTCCGTCACGATCACACACGTAGGGTTCACACCTTTCCAAATCGTAGTAGCGCGCCCATAGTGGTTGCGCCGTAGGGTCTTCTTCCAGCCAAGTGTCACGATCGGGACTATTCCAAGCACCTTTCCTGCAGAGGCGTAAGCCCGTCAGCTTATATTTGTCGAACCACCGCATGGCACAATGGATGGACTTCTTCACCCGCTCATCTGGATTGGGCAGACTCATCAGCAGATGGAGAATGCCCGCACTCTCTGCCGAACAGTAAGAGGGCAACTCATAGGCTCTTGCAGGGGCCGGCTGATAGGTATCCTTGTCGTGTTGCTGACACCATACTGTTAGTTGCCCGTCAGTGACAATCTGTGTTACCAGAATGCACTCGATGCCTTTGTCGAAGGCTTTCTTCGCACGTTGCCTTTGTTGCTTGTCAGTAATGTCGCCCTGATATGGTTCGCGTTGCTCAGTCACCTCTCTGAGCATATTCATCGTATTCACCATAGCCCCGTCGTTATAGGTGATATGAACCTGATATCCCTGCGGGTTTGGCCAGAACTGCGGCCAGCCACCATTTTCGTACTGTCCGCTAAGCAAATAGTCGATACCTTTGCGGAAAGCATCTCTGTAGCGTTGCTCCCCAGTAGCCTGATACAGGCGGGCGAGATAGGTCAGTTGCATATTTGTTGCTCCATTATCGGTGGTGGAGTCATCCAGTCGTTGCTTGTCTTTCAACACCTCTGCCTTCTCCTGGTCATTCAATGGTTTGACCATATCGATATTCTTCGGCCAGCCGCCAGTGACGCGTTGATATAACAAAACCTGTTCGCCTACACGCCGAGCCTCTTCGGTCTGAAAAAATGCCAGGTCGGTCTCCCGGAGCGAATTCCGGTACGACCTCGGCCGCTGAGCCATCAGTGGCAATACACACGCGAGAACCAGTCCCGCTAACATCAGTCTAATTGTCTTCATAAGTAGTTTGTTTTTGTAAATGATGCTGCAAAGGTAAGAATTTTTTTGGATATTTGAACCTGATAAATATAAATATGTATTAAATTTGCCGTAAAATTTGGAAATAGCAATAATATTATTTAACTTTGCAGCGCAAAACTGCTACAATTCAATAAAAACATATGAGAAAACTAATCTGTACCCTTTTGACCGTATTGCCCATGACGATGATGGGGCAGTTTCGTTCGCAAGTGTGGAACCCCGACAATGGCGACGGCACCTACACCAACCCCGTGATTAATGCCGACTACTCCGACCCTGACGTCTGCGTGGGGCCCAGCGGCGAGGACTACTACCTGACGGCGTCGTCGTTTCAGTGTACGCCCGGACTGCCCATCCTCCACTCGAAGGACTTGGTGAACTGGGAGATTGTGGGCTATGCCCTCAGCAAGCTCTACGAGGGTGACGACAAACTCGTTGAGCACTTCAATACCCCTCAGCATGGCAATGGCGTGTGGGCTCCCAGCATCCGCTATCACGACGGACAGTATTACATCTATTGGGGCGACCCGGACTTCGGTGTGATGATGGTCAAGACGCGCAACGGCGACCCTGCCGGCGAGTGGGAAGCGCCCGTCTGTGTCATCAAGGGTCAGGGCTACATCGACACTACCCCACTCTGGGATGACGATGGTCGTTGCTACCTGGTAAACGGCTGGGCTAATTCGAGAGCAAAATTTGCTTCCGTACTGACTGTCAGAGAGTTATCTGCCGACGGTACACGTCCCATTGGTCAGCCCGTCATCGTGTTCGACGGCAACGGCACCGAGAACCGCACCTGCGAGGGTCCGAAGTTTTACAAGCGTGACGGATGGTATTGGATTATGTGTCCTGCCGGTGGCGTGCCCGAGGGTTTCCAACTGGCTATGCGCTCGAAGTCGCCCTACGGTCCCTACGAGCATAAAGTAGTGCTCGCTCAGGGCAAGACCAATATCAACGGCCCTCACCAGGGCGCGTGGGTACATAATAAATACGATGAGGACTGGTTCATTCATTTCCAGGACAAGGAGGCCTACGGTCGCGTGGTACACTTGAATCCCGTCGACTGGTCGTCCGGCTGGCCCATCATGGGTAAGAAAGGCGAGCCCGTCACCACTTTCTCGAAGCCGAAAGCTTCGAGCACAGTGACGGTCAACCCGGCTGAGAGTGACGAGTTCAACAGCACCACTATCGGTAAGCAGTGGCAGTGGCAGGCCAACTACGACGAGAAGTTCGGAGTCCCCACCGCCTTCGGCACCATGCGTATCTATACGCATAAGATGCCTGAAACTTTAAACCTGAAACCTGAAACCAAAAATCTGTGGCTTGTGCCAAACATGCTGTTGCAGAAGACTCCTGCCGACGAGTTCATGGCCACCGCAAAGGTTCGCTTCACGTCGAAGGCCGACGGACAGATGGGCGGTCTCATCATGATGGGCCTCGACTATCAGGCACTGGTCGTCAAGCGCGTCGGTAAAGAATTCCAGCTGCTGCTGCTGACCTGCAAGGATGCCGACAAGGGCAAGCCCCAGGAGGAGCAGCTCATTGCCACGCTGAAGCCTACCGCCGAGGATAAGATTGACTATAAGCCCGGCATCCACGAGGACATCTACCTGCGACTTACCGTCACCAACACCGAGGCTGGTGTGGCTCATGGCGGCAAACCCTTGGTCCGTTTCGCCTACAGTCTGAACGGCAAGAAATGGACCGATTGCGGTGGCTCGTACAACATGCGCCAGGGCAAATGGATTGGTGCGAAGTTCGGGTTCGTCAGCGTCGAGACCAACGCCAAGACCGACCGCGGCTGGCTCGATGCCGACTGGATACACATAGAGAAATGCAAGTAAAAAAAGAACGGAGGGCCAAAAGCTCTCCGTTCTTTGTGATTATGAGTAGTAGGATTACTCGTTCTTGAAGCCGTAGCCGTTGGTGAATCCACCGTTGGCGAGGACGTTCGGGGTGAAGGGCCACAGATAGATAGGAGCCTTCACGTAGCCGTAGTCGAGGAACAAGTTCTTCAGATACTCATCCTCGGCCTTGACGAGGTCAACAGCCCAGTTGGTCTTCTTGTAACCGTCAGCCTCGAGGGCAGCAATCTCTTCGGCAGAGAGCTTCTTGAAGAGGCCCTTGATGGCGAGGTTGGGCTTGTAGCCGTCGGGAATGGCAAGACCGAACTTGCTCCAGTCGTTGTTGACACCACGCCATCCGGGATAGAGCACGGGATCGTCCTCTTTGCCTGCAGGGCACTGCTCGGTGAGACGATGGCCCACCTCTTCATTTCCGTCGACATACTTCGTCCAGATGTACTCAGAGATGGTGTTGCCGTTGTCGAAGGTGTAGTAGCCATTGGCCTTCAGACCGTCGAACATCTGCTTGGTCAACTCCTTGATGTACTTGATCTTAGCAGGCAGGAGACCGGTGCGGATGAGTGTCCAGCGACGGTCGCCCTCACCGGCAAACTCGAAGCCACGCTCCTGAATGATGGCATTGAGCAGCGAGCCTTCCTTGGCAATGAAATCGTCGGTCTTGGCAGCAGCGGCAGAACCGAAGGCACGGTTGCGGATGATGTCGAGATACTTGCGGGCTTCAGCCTGGTCGCCCAAAGCAGCACACGCCTCTGCATAGCCAAGGTAGATTTCGGATATACGCATGTAGGGACCGTTGATGCCGGACTTACGCTGGTTGGCAACCCAAGGCTTTGTCTGACGGTTCTCGTCCCACTTGTTGTAGGCAATACCGCCACCCTTGCCCTGCGAACCGGGCGTGAAGGGCAGGATAATCTCGGTACCGTCGGCACCCTTGGTACCAGTGACCGTGCAGCTTACGTCGCGACGCATGTCGGCAGGGTCGAAGACGCCATAGTAGAAGGCGGGATTGATACGTCCCTGGCCGTAGTTCTTACAGGGGTAGTTGTCCTTCGAAGCACCCGTGGAAGGACGACCGAAGGAGTAAGGACGTGCGTCGTTGCCGGCACTGGATCCCTGAGCCATAGCGTACTCGTAGATGCTCTCGTCGGCAAACGCGTCGTCGTCGCCATGCATCTGATTAAAGAACACCTGATAGGGGTTTTTAACCTCACGACTGTCGTCGGTGATGAACTTGGCAGAGCCGGGGTTGTCGATGACGGCACTGAAATACTGCCATGCAATGTGGTAATAATCTTGCCAGTCGCTGCGACGGGCGTAGGTGGCACCATTGTTTTCCTGACTGCCAGGGAAGGCTTCGAAGGAGATGGGGTCGCCATTGATGTCGACACGGCGGATGTCGCCGCGACGGGTCTGGTAGCCACCAGCCTCAAGAGCCAGACGACCGATGAGTCCCTCGACATAGGTGCGTGAGAAGTAGTTCTTGCCGTTAACACCGGGGATAGAACCGACACGATACATGACGGGAGCGGCGGTCATGAGTTCATCGATCAGCACATCGTAGATAGAATCGCGGCCTACGAGTCCGTCGTGGTCGGTGGACTTACCGCTGACATAGGGTACGTCGCCGAAGTACTTGATGAGCTCGCGGTAGGCTGTAGCACGCAGGGCGATAGCCTCGCCGTAGAGCTGACCCATAGTGTTCTCGACACCAGCCCACAGCATCTCCTGGAAGCCGTCGGCACTCTCGATGGCCGAAGCGACGATGCTGGCCTTGGTGATGACAGAATAGAGCGAAGCATAGGTATCGTTCTCCTTCTGGTAGCTCAGGAGGGTGTAGTCCTTGGCGTAGTTACCATCCTGATAGAAACACTCGGGATAGTGACGACCGGGCTGGTTAGAGAAGTTCTCAGGGTGACGCTCGATGTCGGAGCCTGCCACGTCGGCAGCATAGAACAGTCCGTCGCCGAACACCTTATTCTGGGCTGCATCGACCCATGCAGCGTAAGCACCCTCCAGCGCGGCACGTGCCGTCTCGTTGGTAGAGAACACGAACTTTGCATCAGCCTTTGACGTGGTGCTGGTCTCCAAATAATCGCTGCACGATACACCTGTCAACAGTGCGACAGCAGCAAATAATACTGAATATAATGTCTTTTTCATATCTTTATTTCCTCCCATGTTTTAGAATGCAACGTTAAGACCAAAAGTGTAGGTTCTGGCGCGCGGATAGGCGTTCCAGTCGTAGTTAGGAGTGGGGAAGCCATTGTTGCCTCCAGGACGAGTGTTCACGTCGGGGTCGCTGCCATCATAACCTGTGAGGCAGAAGAGGTTACCACCGGTGAAATAGACGCGCAGGTTAGAGATGCCCACCTTCTTGGTGATCTGCTTAGGCAGTGTGTAACCAAGGGTCAGGGTGTTCAGACGCAGGTAAGAAGCATCCTCGATGAACTCAGAGGTGACCAGACCATACTCGTAGTAAGGCAGTGCATACTTGGCACCAGCATTGAGCTTAGCCAGCGCAGAAGGATCGGTGACGGCTACGAGGTCGCCACTGGCATCGACATCGTACATTTTCCAGCAGTCGCTGACGATAGCCAGACGGTTCCAACCGAAGCTGGTATCCTTGTTACCCATCATAGAGTGCATAGCGTTGGCGTTATAAACGTCGCCGCCAATCTGATAGGTGAAGCCTGCGGAGAAGTCGAAGTTCTTGTAGTTGAGATTGAAGTTGAAACCACCGGTGTGCTCGGGCATTGTATGACCAATGACACAAGCATCCTCCTCGGTGATGACGCCGTTGCCGTCAGTATCCTGGAACTTCACCATACCCGGACGTGCCACCTGTGTGGCATTATCGTCCTCGTCGGTGGGAACGGGATAAGCCTTCAGATAGCCGTTGGCATAGTTGGTGACGTTGCTACCCATGTCGGGAACACCGGGCTTCAACTTCCATACGCCATTCTCCACGGTGAAGTCGTCAACGGTGTAGAAACCGGCGCTCTTGTAACCCCAGATAGTACCTACGGGCTCACCTTCGCGGATGATGTAGTCGTTATACGGGCGCTTCATGGACGAACCCCAGTTGGTGTTGGTATCGGCATTGACACCTTCAACCACCTTCTCCACATTATTCTTATTATAGTTGTAAGTGGCGTTGACGCTCACGTTGAAGTCCTTCGAACGGTATATCTCGTAGAAGACAGAGAGTTCGATACCCTTGTTGGAGGTCTCACCGACATTCTGGTACTGATAGCTGTGACCGGTTGACTCAGCAACAGGCACGCGCATGAGGATGTCCTTCGTGGTGTTCCAGTAGAACTCGATGGCACCACGCAGCTTACCATTCCAGAAACCGTAGTCGATACCGATGTTACGCGAGATAGTGGTCTCCCACTTCAGGTCGGGATTGGCCAGTACGGCACCGGGCGAGAAGGTCACCTTGCGGATGCCGTTCGACCAAACGACTGAGGGAACCCAATATTCTTTCCACAGCGAGGCGTCGATGTTGTCGTTACCAGAGGTACCATACGACAGACGGAGCTTCAGGTTGTCCAACCAGTCCTTGGCAGAGGCCATGAACGGCTCGTCGTTGATACGCCAAGCAAAGGCGGCAGCGGGGAAGTAACCCCAGTGGTTGTTAGGAGCGAAATTGGAGCTACCGTCGGCACGGAACGTAGCGGTGAAGAGGTAGCGGCCCAAATAGCTGTAGTTGACACGACCAAACCACGACAGCGTGTGCTTGGGCTCACCAATGGTGTAGCTCATGTCGGAAGTCTGCTGGGCCTGCTCGAGGTATTTCTCGTTCATATTGTACATATTGAACATACCGAAGGCTGTCTCCTGTGAGAATGCAGAAGGATATCCTGCACCGGTCATCGTGCTGGAGTTGCTCTTGCTGGCCAGCACCTCGTTACCGGCGAGGAACGACAGGTTGTGGTCTTCGCCCAAGCCCTGCACCTCGTAGTTCAGCGTAGTAGCCCAACGAACGTTATAGCCATCGCCCTGAGAGAGGGTTGCCTTATTGTAGGGATTCTCCGACTTACCGCCGTCCCAGCCTTCCGTCTTGGTCCAGTTGCGGCTCAGCGAGAGTTCCGTCTTGGCGATGAGACCCTTGATGACGTTCCACGTCAGGGTACCCATGCCGCTGATGCGCTGACGGTTGCGGACGCTGCTGTAGTTGTCGATGATAGCCAGGGGACTATTTTTTGGTTCCACGCTGGCACTACCCAAGCTCAGGTCGGCAGGGTCGCCCTTGCCTAAAGGAGTGTCGATGGGGCGATAGCCATAGACGGAATTACCGGCAGCATAGTCGAACTTGTCGCCCTTGAACTGCATCTCGCCATAACGCAAGTCAGCATCGAAGGTCAGGTCCTTGTTAATCTTCTGCGAAATCTTGAAGTTGGCACTCCAACGTCTGGCACCGGTCTGGATGCGGTTACCCTTGTCGTAGTTGTAGTTGACGCTGGCGTAGTACTTCGTGTTCTGGTTACCACCAGTCAGCGACAGGTCGTGGTTCCAAGCATGAGCGGTCTCCATCACGTCGTCAACATAGTTGTGAACACCAACGTTGCGGTAGTCGTCCAAGTGGTTGCCATACTGACTGCCAAGACCGAAATAATTGGCCAAACCGTCACCGTAGCTCTCGCCTAAAGCGGTAGCATAGCTCCAGTTGTGCAATACATAGTCGTAGGCATTCTGCACGTCGGGCGTATAGCTCGACTTCTTGATCTGGTAGTACATGTTGTACTTCACCTTGGCCTTGCCTTCACCCTTCGAACCCTTGGTGGTGATGAGGATAACGCCGTTAGCACCACGGGCACCGTAGATGGCCGTCGAGGCAGCGTCCTTCAACACGTCGATGCTCTCGATGTTGTCGGCAGGAATGTCCTCAATGGTACTCACCTGCACACCGTCAACAATGTAGAGAGGGTCGTTGCTCTGGGTGATAGAACCACCACCACGCACGCGAATGTTCATCGTGGCACCAGGGCGGCCGTCCTGACTCATCACGCTGACACCGGGCAGCTGACCCTGCAGGGCCTGAGCGATGTTCGACACGGGGTTCTTGGCCAGCGTCTCACCACTGACAGATGCCACAGCACCAGTCAGGTCGCGACGCTTCATCGTACCATAACCCACCACAACGACATCTTCCAACGTCGTGTTGTCTTCTTCCAAAGTAATGTTCATGTTGCCAGAGCCTTTCACTGTCTGTGGCTTGTAGCCAACATACGACAGTTTGATGGAAGTACCAGCGGGGGCATTGACACTGAAGTTACCGTCAATGTCGGTCACTGTACCCTGACCGTTACCATAGGTAACGCTCACACCAATCAGAGGTTCACCGCTCTTGTCCTTGACGGTACCCTTGATTGCATTCTGGGCAAAGCCCATTAGCCAAAATGCACACAGCATAATGACTAAAAGCAGTCTTCTTTTTTGCATGTTAATTAGTTGTTTTATTTGTTTTATAAAAAAGTAGTTGTTGTTAAATTGGTGCAAAATTAATACATTTTATTGAAATGAGCAAATTTTTTATAAAAAAAGAGCGGAAAGGCAGTGCCTTCCGCTCGATTTTACTCTTTTTTATACTCACTTAATCACGACCTTGCGACCATTTATAATGTAGATACCCTTGGTTGCTTTTGCGACGCGCTGGCCGGAGAGCGTGTAGATAGAATTGTCGTTCAATGTTCCACGTTCAACGTTTAACGTCGAAATGTCTGTCGTACCTGACACATGACCCTCCGGACCAAGACCACCCATTCTGTTGGCTGTACGGATGGTGAGTTTGTCCTGAGCAGGATCAATGGTGATGTCGAAACTGCCATCAGTGGAGATACCCACGAATTCACCGTTCTTGAAGATAGCTGCGCCGGTCATACCGTTATCAGCTACGCCGAAGGTTACCTTGCCGTCAGCATACTTTGCGTCGGCAGGAGCGTCGAGCTGAAGTGCGAGGAAAGCGGGATTCCAGTCGGTGAACATCTTGTCGTAGGCAAAGGCAGCAGCCTGCTCGGCATTGAGGATTGTCTCGAAAGCACCACCATGTGAGTTGATGATATTGCTATTAGGCGTGATATTGTTGCCAGCAGCATCCTTCGTGCCGTATTCACCGAAGATCTTCGGGTCTTTGTTGTTCATACCCTTCTCCGTCCAGCGCTTAGCCACCAGCGTATTCTTGGCATTGTCGTCCAGCGTAGTGTTCAGATAGACGCAGATTGGCTCATTCTGCCACGTACGTCCGAAGTTCCAATCACCCTTGCCCAAGGCGAGGTCGACCACCTTACAGCCGTCGAAGACATAGCCGAACGCGGTGTTTGTGGTAGGAGCAACGACGGTGCGACCACCCTTACCGTCGGTCTTGCGCGGTTCGAGCGAGATGGTGGTATTCTGGAATCGGATGTCACCGCCACCGCAAATGAAGTCAACGGTACCGTGAATGTCACAATTCTCCCAATATGCCTGCTGCTTGCTGTTCGAACTGTAGTAGGTGTCCTGATAAGACAGCATACGCACGTTCTTACCGATGGTGCGGTTACCGGCATCCTGCAGTACGGCAGCACGTCCGGCCGAACCAGCAGCATAGTAGTCCAGTGCGTTCTGCAACGTCAGATCCTGTAAGTAGAGGTTCGTACCGCTGTTGTCAAGGAGGTCGGCTTTACCCAGACCCTCAACACTGACGTCGGGCTTGGTGACGATGATGGTCTTGTCCATCGACTGTCCGATGAGCGAGATGTTATGACCAGTGATGGCTGTCTTCACAGTAGCATCGAGGTCGTAGGTGCCATCGGGCAGGAAGATGATGGCGCGCTCGGCATCCTTCGCAGCATTCTTGCCGTTCACCACGTCGAGAACGTCGATGAGACTGCTTGCGTTGCCAGCCTTCACAAAGTACCAGTTACCCTGACTGTCGAAGCTTGTTTCGGCAGTGTTCACAATCTTCATGGCGTGGATGTACATCTCGCCACCACACTGCATCTCCAACGTCAGCGTGCCAGCTTCGCCTTCGTAATTATAGACAGCCGTACCACCGTCGCCATCGGCAATGCCGGGCAGGGTATCCAGTACCTTCTCGCCCTGCTTCACGGCGATACCTGTGCCGGAACCATACTGACACAGTGTCACGGTGATGGTAGCCTTCGGACCTACAAGCAGGTCGACGGTATTGCCATTTTTGAATGCCCATCCGTGCTGTGCGTCGTGCCAGTAGTAGCCCTCGCCAGCAGGATTGAAGGCCTCATGATCCTCAGCATAGAAATTCTTGTCGGCCAGGTCGAAGAAATACTTCCTATAGGTGCTAGCCGTCTCCATCTCAGTTTGTATAGCGTACAGCTTCGTGTTGGCGGTAATAACGTCAGCCGTTGTAAACTTCTCGCCCAGCACGTTCTGCTTGAACCAACCACGGGCCTTGTAGCCGTCCTTCGTGGCAGGAGCCTCGTTGATATCATAAGCAAAAGCACCGATGGCGGCGTCTTCCTCTACCTGTTGTGTAGTCAGCACTGAGCCGTCAACACCGATATACTCCAAAGTATAGTCGGGCTTGAAGATGACGTTTAGCACGTAATTCATCTGTGTGTCGCCAGCAGTCATGGGGATGGTCACCGTGCAGGCATTATCTTTCTCGTCGTATGTAATCTCGCCTACGGTACCAGTCGTAGCAACGACATCGGTCAGCGGATTTTCCTTGCCGACCATCTTCTCAGCCTTCGGCAGCTTCAGCGTAGCCTCATACTGCTCACCGAAGACATCCTCTACAGTATAGGTATTTCCGTTCACCTTGAACGAAGCCAACACGGGAACATCCTTCTCAGTACCGTTCAGCACACCTTCAATGACGATGTCGGCCAGACCAATCTGCTTGGTAGCCTGCAAATGATAGAGGAAGAGTTTCAGTCCGCACGAACCCTCACCAGGTGTTGAACCGGTGACGTCGTAGTTCTTTTCGGTATTCACATTCGAATTGTTGCGTTCCGGCTTGATTCCCTTTTCCAATTCAACGGTCGTGCCGTCGCTGTTCAGCCAGTAGGCGTCGATGAGACCATTGTCAGTGCCGAAACGGTTGGCCTTGAATGCCACCTTGGTGGGTGTGAAGGTGAAGCCGGGCTTGGGAGTGATGAGGAAGCTGACAGCATCAACGTCCGTCAGATTGTCGCTTTCATGCTGGTCGACGGGTGTAAAGCGGGTTTCTGTCGTGCCAGCATAGGTGGTCTTGTCCTGAATGCTCCAGTTGCTGCCATGTGTCACCTTGCTCGACAGGAAGTAGTCAGCGTTTGAGAATGTAGCCTTCTGGCCCTCTGTGCCCTCGTTGAAGGGGAACGTAGCGGTAGCTGCTTCGTTGACTAGGGTTTTCTTCTCCTTCGGTGCGTACTGCACGACGGAGAGCGACAGATAGTAGTTGTTGTTTTCCATTGAAGTAACAGCCACATAACCAGCCTCAGCGTCGCTGATCTTAGCCTTATATGTGTTGTTGTCTGTCAGTTTCTCAGTACTATTACCAATAGTGTAATGAGAGTAACCGGGATATCCATTGACGGTGATGAGGTCACCGGCATTCTTTACAGGAATCTTGAACACAGCACCAGTGGCCACTTGAATGTTGGTGCCGTTATTACGGAACGAAGCGCCATTGGCCTCGACGATCATCTTCAGGCCGTTCTTCTCAATAGCCTCCACTTCACCAGTTTCCGTTGTGCCAGAGAGAGCCATTGTAGCTTCCATGATGCCAGCATCAGCATAGCTCCATGTACCAGTCACATCTTCTGCCACGGGTTCGCCCTTAGGACCATCTGTGTCTTGTACCACTTTAATGCCAATAAGATACTGACCTTTGTTGACCACCTCTACATAACCCTTAACCACTTCGTTTGCAGTAGCGGTATGAGCGGTGACAGCCTCTGTGGCATCAACACCATTAATAGAATAGGCAAAGTAAGGAGCAGCATAACCTGTTACGGTCACCACGTCGTTGACACTCACTACGGGCACCTTGAATATGACGCCATCACCCGTCTGGATACTGTTGCCATTGTCGCGGATGGATTGTCCGTTGGCTTCTACCGTCAACAGGATGCCATTGTTCTCAACAGCCTTCACTGTACCGGCCTCAGACTTACCCGACAGTGCTGTCACTTCAGCAACTACGTCCTTGTTGGTGAAGTCCCACGTAGCCGTAATGCTTTCTGCCCGTCCTACAAGAGCCATCATGGCCAGCAGGCAGAGCGTACTGAATCTTAGTAAATTTTTCTTCATACGAATTAAGTTTTATGTTAATAAATAATGTTCGCGTAAAGGTTTATACGCTCCTGCACATGGTAGAAACGCGGCACAAAGGTACTAAAAAAACGCGCCCATTGCCGTAATGAATGAGATAATTCTTGTTAAAAGTCACGAAATCGTTTACGTTTTTAGGACCAATCTTCATACGAGACATCGTTGTCATAACCGTTAAAACCATATTTTCAGGGGTTTCTTTTGTTATGTGAAATAAAATTAGTAATTTTGCAGGCAAAATTGAAAAAAGATAAGGAAATGGCAGAAAAGAAATTCAAGAGAACAACGGTGACCTCTGCCCTGCCCTACGCAAATGGCGGTGTACACATTGGTCACTTGGCAGGTGTCTATATCCCTGCCGATATCTACGTGCGCTACCTGCGTTTGAAGAAAGAGGACGTGATGTTTATTGGTGGAAGTGACGAACATGGTGTACCCATCACTGTTCGTGCCCGCAAGGAGGGCATTACCCCACAGGACGTAGTGGACCGCTATCACAAGATGATCAAGGACTCGTTCGAGGAGTTTGGTATCTCGTTCGATATCTATAGCCGCACGACCAGCGATACACACCATAAGTTCGCGGCTGAGTGGTTCCGCAAACTCTATGACGAGGGCAAGCTGGTGGAAGAAACTACCGAGC
>JAEEGH010019868.1_pt1 | contig 14036 bp, 16 predicted proteins | sample 9134181 | NCBI WGS metagenome assembly JAEEGH01 (sample SAMN16246544, study PRJNA631951) | gut metagenome | biome: gut microbiome; feature: rumen; material: DP-attached | host: Bos | place: Iran: Karaj | collected 2018-10 | reverse complement strand
ATTATTGATTGGCGCGCTTAGCAAGCTAATTTTAACATTTAAGTTTTTACTATAAAAAATGAAATGTTAAAAAACCCTGGAATGATAGTTTTAGCTGCTAACTTTACATCACGTTACAAGCATTTGAAGCAAAATTTTTATGCACGTTACAAGCATCATAGTAAATTTCTGGAGGTCTTATTTTATATTTTTGTAGAAATTAAAAGTTGAAAATATGGAAGATATAACTGAAAAATATGAAGCGCTTCTTGATTGGAAGCTTAACGAAATTGGTGAATATATAAGTGCAATGCGAATACGGACAAAGATGCAAAGTAGCCCAGACAAGCAAAGGGAGTATTGGTCTTTGGAATTTTCTAAATACACATGGAAATTAACATACAACGCCTATTATGGTCCGACTGTTGTATTTGAACCTAATAATGGTTTTTGTATTAGAAATATCTCAGGAGATGATGCATATTTTCAAGAATACAAAATACGGCTTAAAGAATATCTTATACAAACCGTGTTCAAAGAGATACGCGAACAACACAGTGCTCGTATTGATTTTGCAGACAAGCTTTCAGAAAGCAAAAAGCAGGATGATGAAATTAAGGCATATTGGGCAGAAAAAACGAAGCCAAATTGTTCTGTTGATTAGTAAATTTCTGTTTTCATAATTTTATATTAATACATAAAACAAACAAAAATTAAAAATTATGAAAAATATAGTTAATTGGATTATTATTCCAGAAATATTAATAATGGTTTGGATTACGATACTATTTGCAATACCTTGGACATTTGTAGTATACGTTTTCAATATTGATGCCAATATCGTTCGTTTTGTAACATACGGATTTTTAATTTTGGTACTTATTATTGGAATAGTTGATATTGTGAAAGATATACGCAATGATAACAATTAAGAAAATAAACAAGAGGTTCAAAAATCGTAAAATTCGCGTTTTTGATGATAATAAAAAGATAGGCGATATAATAACATGGAATGGATGGTTTGCATTTGAAACAAATTCTCATCCAAATATTTTACGTAAAGTTGCAATTGAAAATCTTTGGTGGTTGCTTCATTCAGATAAGATAAACAAAGAATATACTGAACTTGAAGCATGGCAAGAAAAAATTGAACATTTTGATAATGGAAAGACTCCTGGAGTGCCCAAAGGTGAATCTTTGTTTTTTGAGGGAGAAAAGGAAATTGCGTTAAATTCAATTAACAACAAATAAAAAGAATATGACATTCGAAACAAAATACAATGTAGGTGATATTGTTTGGGCAATGTATGACAATAAGCCATACGAATTTGAAATTTATGCCGTTAGAGCTGCAGCATTTCGCCATTGCGACGGAAGCAAAACTCAAAGAATTGTTTATAATATCGGTAAACCTCGTATTTATGGAAGTCCTATATTTGACCAATTTCCTGAAGAAGATATGCCAGAGCGATTTTTTGCATCAAAGGACGAATTGAGAAAAAGTATTTTTGGAGAATAATCTTTTAAGAATGATAACAAAAGTTAAAATAAGAAATCCTAAAAAGTCACCTATATGTTATATTGATAAAATTCCTGCCCTTTCAAAAGGCAAAGTATTCACCTTTCATAAAGGTGTAAATATCATTATAGGTAAAAATGGGTGTGGTAAAACAACGCTCATGAAGTTGATTGAAACATACCTTATTGTTGACAAAAAAGAATGCGGCAAAGGCATATTCAATAACAAAATTGGCAAGTTATCACGTGATTTTCATAATCCATTGAAAGACAATAACAAGATTCTTGACGGAATCGATGTATACGCTGATTATGGAAGAAACGTTTTTAGATATTGCCGAGAAACGGAACTTGATGACGAAGACAAGCTTCAAGATATGAAAGCCTTTGCAAACGCGTTTAACAAAATCAGCATGTCAACAGGACAAAAAGTAAAAGATTGCCTTTATGATATGTTTGAATATATATTTTCAAAGGATGCAAAACTGAAATTCGATTACACAGAAGTATACAAGTTTTTGCCTGAATACAAGGAATACGTTGACAAGCATACTGTCAGAGGTGACGAATATACTTTGTTGCTTGATGAGCCTGATAATAATCTTGACATAAATGAGATAAACGATTTACGCAATATATTTTCTTATCATAAGCGCCAAACTCAAGTAATCGCTGTTATTCATAACCCATTGTTGATTTATTCACTTTATAAAAATCATGAAGATGAAATAAATTGGATTGAAATGACAGACGGTTATTTGCAAAACGTAATTTCAGAAATTGACAAGATTGTTAAGGGATAGGTTATTTTTTAATAAAATTTCCTAACAATGAGACACTTAACCGAAATGTTTCATATTTCGCAAAACTTCAATCTGGAAGATAGCTTTACTACAATATTAAAACGAATAATAGGTGACAAAAAATTCACAAATGTTACAAAATATGAAGACAGAATGAATATTTATTTGGAATGCGATTTGATAGGTCAAGCATATTCTGTTGACACATTATATACAATCAAAGAACGAATGAGGGCATTGTCAGCAAATATCATTCCAGGAACACCGTTGAAACTTCGATTAATACTTGAGAAATAAAAAACAAAAGGACCGAAAATTCGGTCCTTTTGTCGTTTTGTGGAGAGATATATAGAAATTCATTACTGAATGAGCGATGATAAACCACCACGTTTGTAAATTGTAAGTGTTTGTACCATTTTACCTGCACCCATACCTGGTTCAATTGAAGTATCAAGAACCAACATCTCATTGTTAATAACGTCATCAGTGTTATTTGATTCGTCACAAACATTAAGATATTTCTCAATACCACCGTTGTTTTTAACGTGCTCACAAATATAATCTGCTTTACCCTTAACAGTATCACGAAGCGTTGCGGTGTTCATTTCCCATTGATAATCTTGAAGCAATGATTCAATCTCATCTTGCAAATAAATAACCAATTCACGAACGTTAATCTTAGACAATGCCGTAACAGGATTCTGTTTAGCAGTTTGGTTGCTATTGATATAAGTACCTTTCTTAGGAATGTACATCATTACGTTAACACCCATAGGTTCAAGAATATCTCTGTCTGCCTGTGAATACGAATAATCAGGACCTACAAGACCAGACGCTTGGATTCTACCATAATTAGGACCAGCAACAATGTAATAAGGTTGACGTCCTTCGTATTTTGCCATAAAGTTGTTCGAAACAAGTGCTGCAGCAGGAACATTAATCTTTTGATAACCATCAGTGAACGTCAGAGGCGAATAGAATGCTGACCAAGAAGCGCCGTTTAATTCAGTAGGCAAACTGAATAATTTTACGTATGGACGTTGACGGTTTGCACCAGATTTAATGTATTTAACTTGGAGCGGACCTTCTTTATCGTTTTCAAGCTTGTCGGTAAATTTAGCATAATTGCAATTTACGAATGTTTCAACAGCAGGGAAGTTTGTCAAGCAAAGAGCATTGTCTTTCTCTTTTGCGATAACAGTAAGAGCAGCTTTACATTCAGCATCGACATACGATTCAAAAGTATCAACGATATATCGGTAATCTACAGAAACACGGTCAGTTAACGCAGTACGCAAACCAGTGTAATAGCTTAATGCAGATAATGTTGTTGTTTGCCATTCAAGTTTGTCTTTATCCGAATTGCCTTTAGGTTTTGCGTATTCGTAGGTATAACCTTGGAGATAAGAACCTTCCATTTCACAAGGTGTTATTGACAATGAATGGTTGAGTTTATAAATTGCGAAATAATCACCAGAAGTTTCTACGAATGGGTCAACATCAAAAGCAATTGTACAAGTAGAATCTTCATTTGAATCAGATGAATCTGACGAATCAGAACTTGAATCAATATTGCTAAATGTTATTGATGTTATAGTTGCAACACCTTCTTTACCAGCAAAACGTTCACCTTCAGCAAGACCAAGTGATTGAAAAGCAACAGCGTCATCCCCATAAACCTCGATGATATTATCCATCTGAGCAACATGCTTCAAGTTAAACTTATACAAATCGGGTTCTGTAAGATAATCATTTTCTTTGGTATATTCCCAAGTCAAATCTTCGTTGTATTTTGCATCGACAATAGCAGGAACAATTTGTGAATTAGACAAAATTCTCAAACCGCTATTCAACACATATTCATCAGCACCTGTTATATTTTGTTTTGTTACAAGACGATTAAAACCAGTTGTTTGAAGGTCATCGAGAGTAAACAAATCTTCACCATACAACGCGTCTGAATCAAGGTGCATCATCATTTTGTGTGTTGCATTGTCTTGATTGAATATCAAGTCGATAGACAATGGAGCACCCGAGTTATCCATCATTTCAGGAATTGTTACACCAACATACGACTTAACGAAATTGGAATTTGCGTCAGCTGCAAGAGTATCAAGTGTATCGACTTTTTCGCCAAATGTATTAACAAGCCAAGGTTTAACTGTTACTTTACCATTTTCAACATCAAAATACTGTGACAATGCAGTAGATTTAGCAACAGCAGGTGTAAATTTGCCTTTGAAAACAAATACTTGAACGAAATAATCAGATACAAGCGTATTTGAATAGGCCTCCGCCCAAGAAGGAAGGTCCGTATCGTTCAATACAGTTTTATAATATGTTTTCAATGTGATGTCATAACCTGATGGTGCATAACCGCGAACAAAAATAGTATTTGAAGCATCAGCAGAATCAGTTGCAGTGAACGTCATATAATTTTTAATTGACCCATTGCGAAGTTGAGTAAGTTTCTCAGGAGCAAGAGTCCAAAATCTTGAAGTATCGAATACATCTTCAATACCAAGAGCGATAACGTCACCAATATATGAATCAGGATTCATAGATACTGCTTCAACTTGTTCATTATTAAATTTCTTAAGGTTAAGCGCGATAATAGGACCTGCTTCAAGTGCCTGAAGTGCCATACGGTGAAACCAAACGCCTCTACGCTCCAGTTTTTTGTTTATGTTACCATAAACTTTGATAAATTCTGAAGCGCTCTCAATATACGTAGGTGTGTTGAATGGTCCTTTTTCAGAATAGCCAACAACCAAACGTAATGTTTCGGCATCAGTACCACCAATTTCGCTTTTATCAAAAGTGAATCGATAAATACCAGCGCTTTTTATTTTCGATAAATGATTAGCTAATGACATTAGATTATCTTTAATATTTTTAATAAAATAAAAAAACGTAGGCCAAATTTTACTAATAATCCTGTAAACTATTTATTATTGTAATAAGAAAACAGTAATGTTATGAAGAAAGAAAAACAAACAAACAGTGTCGAAGCGGCAATTGGAGATTTAGGCGGTACAACTGGTCTTGGAAAAATCAAGGTACCAGGCAAACAAGAAGAATTGACACCTGCCGAACAGGCATCATTGGATGATTTTATCAGCCGCAGCAATAGCAAAATTCAATTCAGCAAACCCGAGGAACCAGAATACATCAATAATGCTCCAAAGACAATTGATATAAACCAAGGTTGGGTACCTATTGATAGAACACTTATGGGTACACGTTCATTATTCTATCCCGAATCATATTCATTCAGAGTACGTCAAGCATCTGTTTCGGACATTAAAAATTGGTCATCAATAGACGAGAAAAATTTGTCTCAGGTAAATGACGCGCTCAATGATATTATGCAGCAATGTGTTGCAATATATGACAACGGAGAGAAAAAATCATGGGAATATATTAATTCGTGGGACCGTTTTTGGTTCTTGCTTAAGGTTCGTGAAATAACATTTGCAAACGGAAATTACAATGTAGAATTTACTGATACTTGTTCTGAATGTGACCACGACCTTGTGTTCCGAGTTGAATCTGGTGCGCTCGATTTTGAATTTCCTGATGACGAAATTATTGAAGAGTACTGGGACGCTGAAAAACGAGTTTGGGTTATCGACCCTGCTGAATATGGTGTCGATGAAGAACCAATAAATTTGTACGTTCCTACACTTGGAAAAGATGCTGCTATTTTGCGTTGGGCAACTCAAAAATACCAAGAATCGGGTAAACGTCCTAATGAAGTATTTTTGAAATATTTGCCTTGGTTGCTGAATAAGGCGCCTAAAGATGACAAAGTTCTCGACAAATTTATTAAAAATTGTAAAGCACGTTACGACAGCTGGGATATGAATATGTTTGGTTTTATGGATTCCGTTTTACCAAAAGTAACGATTACCCCATCTACAAAATTAAAGCAATGCTGCCCTTATTGTGGTGAGGAGGTCACTTCTAATCTTGACTTTCCCGATGGACTTAAGCATCTATTCTTTGTTCAAGGTAAATATACAAGATTTGGTGAGAAACGAAGTGGTTCTAAGTAGACACTTCTATTTGTCGCCAATTGATATTGAACGACTTCCGTTTTGGCAATATGAAATTTTCAACATTGAACTTGACCATTTGTTGAAACAAGAAAAACAAAAACAAGACGAAGAGGAACGCAAACAAAAAGTGTCAACGCCTAAAATGCCAAAACTTCCTAAATTACCAAGCGGGTACAAAATATAATGTACTCGCTTGTTCTTCATAATAAATTATGAAACGCGTGTGATTCTCGCACAATTATTTTTAATATATGAGCGCTATTCACGTAATACGAGACCCAAACATTGAGATACCTAAGGTTTATGCGTTGTTAACAGAGCCTGCTCCTGAAGATGGAGCATCAGAAGTATCTGAAAATCCGCAGACCCACGTGGCAGGTATTCTTGCTCCTTTGATACGCTTTGGTAACGTGACAATTTTCTCTGAAGATGTTGTTTCGTTTACGCTTCAAAGTCAATCATTTATTCCTGAATGTCAATTTACATTTAGGGATAACTTTGATTTTATCAGAACTATGGATAAGTTCGATAAGAATACAGATATTCAAGTTCAGATTATTCCGCCTGCTGATGAAATGGCACGCAAAATAAATCTTGTATTTTTGCTTAATGACATATCAGTAAGCGGTGAATATGTATCGTGTTCATGCGTTTATAAGTGCTCAGGTTTGTATGATACTCGTTTTGAATCATACGGACAAACAACAACATTCGATTTGTTTGATAAATTATCAGCAAGTATAGGATTAGGTTTTGCATCAAATGTAAAAGGCGTTGAAGACAAACGTTGGATTTATTCAACAGGCTTGTCATTGGAGGAATTATTACAACGTGAAACAATATACGGAGGCGAACAAACACTAATTCTTGATTCGTGGATTGACTTTCACAACAATCTCATACTTGAAGATATTTATACACGATTCAAAGATTATGATTCTGACCTTAAAATAAAAGGAATACCAAGCGTTCTTCAAAACACCAAAGACATTCCACAAGTTATCGAATTGCCTGGATTGACAAATTCACAGGCATATCACAACTGTTCGCTTTATATAAAAAATATGCGTCTTATCGGAGAAAACGGTGATATAGTATTACGTGGTGATAATCGATTAATCGATACTTATGACTATGAAAACCGCAAAATTGAACAATTACAACTTGTTGATTCTGACTTTGAACAAACAACTGCATACAAGTATTTGTATTGCGGTGAACGCTTTGAAACATATAATCATTTCTTTCAGGCGCAATGTAATGCTCTGTTTAAGAAAAAGATACTTACAAATATGATTGAAATTGAACTCGGTATGCCCGTTCTTGATATTGAACGAGGTGACAGAGTAAATATTTCATGGTATGATTATAACTCACTTGCAAAGGGTGCGAATAAAGAACAAGACGATGACACACCAAAAGATGAAAATACTGAAATGTTAAACAAGCAATATTCAGGACAATATCTTGTTACTGGTGTGACAATTAACTTTGAAAATTCAAATAGACAATTTAAGTGGTCTTATTTGTTAAAATTAACAAAACCTGATTCATGATTGGCAAAATAGAAAATCCCGAAAACGACATTAACAATATTCTTGCTTATAACACAATACGCAACTCATATAGTGCTGTATCAACTTCATCATATAACTTTCGTCATACGTATGGTTCAAGTGATATTTACGACCAACCTGCTTATTTCATATTCAAATTAATATTTTACTTTGATGATGCAGCAGGTTCTGAAGGTGATGTTTTTGAAGGTGGATTGTTAGGCGGTGTGACAGCGTCATCTGAAGAGGAAGCAGATGATACTTCAAAATATGAAACTGCATCGGGTAACAACTCGGCGTTGTATTTCTTATTAGCAAACGGTGAATATGAACGCGCTGAATACCTGAATACATTCTTAGAGTTGTTATCTGATATAAACGTTAAATCTCCTTGGTATTTTCAAACATTGACGGGTTTGGCAGAAGGCCTACAACAGCATAAAGATGGCAAATGGAAAATTGACGAATCAGTTTTACCTCCGTACAAATTGGAAATTGGTTTGTTACAAGATTCACTTGACACACGCATTGGAACAATGTTAGATGCATATCGTTCAGCTTGCTTTTCAGCAACAATGAAAAAAGAGATAGTACCTGCAAATTTGCGTAAGTTTAATATGGGCATTTATATTGCAAGTACTCCTATTGCCTCATTACATAGAGACAAGACGATTGGCGGTTCAATGGGTTCAGATAGTCAATTACCTAAAAATACTGTTTCATATAAATATTTTGAATTGCGTGGCTGCGAAATTGACGCAACAGAATCATATTCAACTGAAAACATATCAAACGCCACGCCATTTAATATGACACATAAACTTGTTATTCGTTATTCATCAATTTATGAAGAGTCATACAATCATATAATGGGCAAATTAATAACTGATAACATAATTACTGATACTGTTAAAAACGCAAAAGTAACAAAGGACCAAGCAAATAAGATTGTTAATCAAAAAACAGTTGAACAAACCCAAAGGTCAGGCTTTTTGACAAATGCCGCAAGACAGCTTGTTGCTTTTGGTACTGACAAAGTTACATCTGCTATAAAACGTCTTTATTTAGGAAACATTTACACTGTTTCAGGAAAACGCCTATTGGAACAATCATCAGATATTCTCAATGGTAATGTGTTAGGTGGTATACGAACAGTAAGCGATTATGTACGAACAGCGCAAACAACAAAAATGTCTCCTAATATATTTTATGGAGATGCAAAAGGTACAGTTGACCAATTTTCGCTTAATCCTACAGTAAGAACTGCAGGTTCAACAAGTAACAAGCAGGAACTGGGAAATATTTATCAATCAAAAAAGCAAGATTCAATGAATCAATCTATAAGGAACGGAATATAACATATCTTGCTTTGTGTATTATTTTTAATAAATAAAGAAAGAAATTAGAACATTATGGCATTACCACACATTCAAAATAGTGAAGCGGGCCGCAATTATTATGAGCCGTATTTTACCTCGCTTTTTGAAGTGTATTTCACAATACCTGAATCACTTCAAGCATCGTATGGAAAAGACGTTAATTTGTTATCTGAACATGTAACAAAAGTTAGCGGATTAGACCAATTGGATAGAACACCTGACGTAGTTCAGCAAGATTTCCATGGTACGAAACGTACATATATTGTTCCACATTTATCAGATACCTCATTCGAAATAACTGTTGGTTTGACGCTTAACTTACGTAATGAAACTGACAACTATGTTTACAAGTTGTTCAGAGCATGGAACAAGTTGAATTACAATCAAGAAACTGGTGAATCTGAAGTTAAAGCAAATTATATTGCACAATGGTTACGTGTTGTAGTTGCTAATCGTAAGGGAGATATTATAAAAGACGTTATATTCAAGGATATGATTTTGTCAAAACTTAATGCTCCTGGCGAATACGATTATACTTCTACAGATGCTGCTCAAATAGAAGTTGTCTTCAAATCGGATTGGGCAACCGATAAAGATGCTTAAAATAAAACCCGCCAAACGTGGCAGGTTCTTCTTTCTTCATGATTTGGTGTTGACCGTTGCTGAATTAATTCGGCAACGGTTTTTTATTTAATAAATATAAAAAAAAGACAATTGTTAATTTACCAAAATTTTAACGTTTTTAAGTAAATATTCTTGTAAAAGTTTTATAATAATTCAATTCGAAAATGCAAATAAAATGAACACAATTGAAAAATGGGAACGATTTACAATTGAGGGAGACTCTCAAAGCGTTCAAATTTCAAAAATTTTGAATATGTTGAAAGTCATAACTGCCCGTTACAAAAATTACGTAAACGGAACAGTAAATATTCCTGATGATGAATTAAATTTTTATATAAATTGCAAGAACGATTATGAGAATATGTTATACATCACCCAATGTTAATTTGGGTTTAATATTAAAAGCAATAAAAGGAGAAACTCGCGAATACGCGTTTTCCTATGAAATCCCCAAACCTGCTCCTGAGGGATGGGATTTTATTAAACAAGGTTTTCCGCCTGCTGAATCTCACAATTTGAATACTATTGAAGATTTTCAGCAAATGTTGGAGATTGCAAAAACTGAAAAAATCTCAATTATTCAAACGTTTTCAAATGATTATTATAAGTTTCACCCAGGAATGGGCGAAGCAAAAGTATTCATCAACAAACGTTTTTATTGGGAATATGTATCAGTTAAAAATCCTAATGTTTGTTATAAAATTGTAGAAGCTCCTGAATACAACTGTTATGAATTACGGAGATTTGACAATGGTTTTGCAGATTCGTGTTTTGTCATATTGGACATTAAAATTGGCAAAGACGAAATAAATTATGATACAATAGGAACAAGATTCTTTGATGAGGTCGATGAAGAGGATATTGTAAATGTTTGGAAAGGCGTTAAAGAAGCAACGAAATTTATAAAAGAAAACAGAGAAAATAAATGCGAATAACGAATATTAACATTAAGAATTTCAAATCAATTAAAGACTTGTCATTGTCATTTGACAATGACATTGTCGGTTTGTGGAAATTATCAGGTAACACAGGTGCAGGTAAAACATCAGTAGGCGAAGCAATTTTGTTTGGTTTGTTTGGTGACATCAAAGGCAAGAAGAAAGATTCGCTTATAAGATGGGGCGAATCATCAGCATCGGTTGAAATTGAAATAATTTCAAAGTCGCGCAAGATAAATATTTTTCGCAGCATAGGCAAAGGGTCAAAATTTAATGTACTGATTGATAATGTACCTATTGATTTTACAAATAAAAATGATATTCAGACACAATTGGAAGAAGATTATTTCGATGTGTCAAGAAATACAATCGAGTCGCTTTGTCTTATTTCATTTAACAACTTTAGGTCAATAATTAGAATGTCAGCGTCTGACACTCGTGAATTTATTGATAAAACTTTTGGTTTGCAATTGTTAACTGATTATAATCTTATAATCAAAGACAAAATAAAAACTCTGAATAACGAATTACAATCCAAGCAGCAAGAATTAAAAATTATTCTTGGTAAAATTGACGAAATAGAAAAAACAAAAACTCAAATTTCATCAGAGGACGATTGTGAAAAGAAAATTCAAGAGGCAAATGATGAGATTGAAAATCTTGTTCAGCGGGCAAATGTTCGTCTTTCTGAATTGAAGCAAGAAGCAATCAAGATAACAGAGGATTTGAATAAAGCAAAAACAGAATTTAGTGACGCAATATCCAACGAGGCAGCAATTCGTTCCGAAGGACAGCAACTTGCAAAAAAAATAAATCTTATTTCATCGGGCAAATGTCCTGTTTGCGAACAATCAATTTCAGAAACAGTACTTTCGTCATTCACGTCCGAAAAGGCAAAATTAGGTGAAAAATGGAATACTGCGAATGAATTGCTCAAGACAACAAAAGAAACACTTGACAAAACAACATCAACGATGAACGAAAATATTGCTTTGGTGAACAAAATAAATATGACATTAAACGCCAAAGTAAATGAAATAAAAAACAGTATTTCAAAATACAAAAAGGAGATTGAACTTAAGGAATATCTTAACAAAAATACTGAGGATTTTGTTGGTGAATCAGAAAAAATAAAGGCTGAACTTATTGATATTGAAAAAATTATCATCAAGTGGACTGACTTGACAAACATTCTTAATATCGATGTTCGTTCCAATATCATAAATCAGATGATTCCTATGATAAATGCCGAAATAGCAAATCTCTGTGTAAAATTAAATCAGCCGTATTTTATTTCATTAACACCTAATTTTGACGTTGATATTAGGATAAATGGTTTAGATGTTCCTATTTCAAGTTTGAGCACAGGACAAAGCAAAACGCTTGATATGATGGTTATTTTTGCAATAATTAAAACATTTGTTAATAAGATTCCTTTCAATGTATTCTTCTTGGACGAGTTGTTCTCAAATATGGATTTTGAGTTGCGAAATAGTATGTGTGAAGCATTAAATGAAATTTCTGAAAACAAAACAATTTTCGTCTTGTCGCATGCTGATGTTCAGAATCGCTATTTCAACGGCGCAATAAATGCGACAATTAACAACAGGAACGAATTTGGATTTTCAGAATATGAAATTTCCGAGTTTAGTAAATTTTAATAAAAACTTTTTATATTTGTATTGTTCAACAAAATTGTTGAACATACAAATCGTAAAAAAATTTTTTTTATTTGAAATATCGCGCGATAAATTTTTATTTTTTAGTTAATTAATTTTTTAGATTTTTTTACAATTCAATTTTTTATTATGACAGATACAGTTAATATTGATGAACTCTTGGATTTTAATCCTGAAGACAAATCCGTTTTCGATGGTCCGAAAACATCTGAAAACAATTCTAAATCGGAACTTTTTTATCGTCCAAACGTAAAAAATTCCGTTGCAGCCGATAAACATTATCGTGCTCTTATTCGATTGATTTATAACCCTAAGGACTTCAATCGTTCGGTGGTTGAGAGAACTACATACACACTCGAAGATGCTGAAGGCAAGTTTTATGTCGATTCACGTATTTCTGAAGGTGATAAGACTTGCCCAATCTTTACCGCTTGGAAAAAACTTCATCATTCGTCTAATCCTGAACTTGTAAAACATTCGGCAGCAGGTCCTGACAATTGGTTCAACCGTCAAACTCGCCGTCATGTTTTGATACAGGTTATTCAAGACGAGAATAATCCTGAACTTAACGGTAAGTTTTTGATTTGGAAAGCGTCAAAAAATATTTTGACAATGCTTGATACCAAATTCTACAAGGCTGCTGACCCTAAGAAAAAAGTATTCTTGTTCGATTATCTCATCGGTCCTGCACTCGCGCTTGATATTGCTCCAGCTGCACCTGGTGAGCCTGAATACAAAGTCGATTATGCACCAAGTGAATTTGAGACCGATATTCAACCTATCAAAACCGTAGACGGCAATGATTTGTTTGATGGTAAAGAAATGGAAATTATTGAACAATACGCAGACGCAAAGCAAAAAGTAATTAAGGCCCGTTCTGACGCTGATGTCAAAAAAGGCAATGCAGTTATTGCTGAAATTAAGGAATCATTGAGAGCAATATTCCAAAAGGCAGTACAATATGTAACGGATAATGCGCCTGATTTGATTCAGGAAGGTGGTTATCACCCTTGGTCTGAAGCAACAACTGAACGTGTAAATCGTTTCATTGCTAAGGCCGTTCAAGGAATCAACCCAACAACGCCTGATACAGTTGTCACAGGTTCAACTGCTGCGCAACCTGTACAACCTACACAAGCTGTACAACCTACGCAACCTGAAATTCCAGTTGCTCAAGGTGATGCAGCCGATAATAAATACGACCTTCCTTTTTAAGGAACAAGATTAAATATTATTTTGACCGTGAATTGTGAAATTCACGGTCTTTTTGTTTTTAATATGTTTGTAACGTGATGTAAAAGTATAGCCTCAAATGCTTGTAACGTGATGTAAAGTTAGCAGCTAAAACTATCCCTCCAGAGAATTTTAACAATTCATTTTTTATAGTAAAAACTTAAATGTTAAAATTAGCTTACTAAGCGCGCCAATCAATTGTTCTAAAGAAATAAATTTCTAAAAAAATTCTATAATATAAAAATTAGCGTGCTAACACGCATTGA
>JAEEGH010019863.1_pt1 | contig 14038 bp, 16 predicted proteins | sample 9134181 | NCBI WGS metagenome assembly JAEEGH01 (sample SAMN16246544, study PRJNA631951) | gut metagenome | biome: gut microbiome; feature: rumen; material: DP-attached | host: Bos | place: Iran: Karaj | collected 2018-10 | reverse complement strand
GAATGATTTTTTCCTGTTCTATACGCTGCGGTACGGATTTGAACCCGCACGGACGGCGGCTTATGCGCTCCGGGCATATCCGGAGCTGTCCCCGGAAGAGGTGAGGACGGCGGCCCGAAACTTCTTCAGGCGGTTCTTTACGCAGCAATTCAAGCGAAGCTGTCTGCCGGATGGCCCGAAAGTCGGCTCCGTCTCCCTTTCTCCGAGAGGGGACTGGCGCATGCCCAGCGATGCTTCGGCATCCCTGTGGCTGAGCGATTTAAGGCAGCAAGTGCCGGATTGCCATGAGAAGGACTGATTCGGCTGCCAGGGGCGGGGATTCCCCGGCCCTGGCAGCCCCTCGCTGTCTTGGCAGGAAATCCGGGTAAATCCTTACTTGGGGCTCCTGAACGCAAAGACCGGATAGACGGTGTCGGATTTGTTGGAAAAGGCCGTTTCTCTCGATGGCGTGTACCTTCGCCGCGCCGCTGCGGGATTGCCTTAATAGCAGCAGGGCGCATCATGCAAAAGACATATAGGCTCGGCTGGCAGCCGATTCCTCGCCTCAGGTCAAGGGAGACGGAGAGAGGAAAGCCCGGAGGCCTGACGTCTGCAGGGCCGACGTCGGGCTCAGAAGCGGAAATCCCGCCGGTTGGAAGCCCGGATCTCCCGGATGTTCTGCTCCGCGATGCCGCGGACCTTCTCCTTCGGGATGCGCTTCAATTCTTCTTCGATCATCCGGTACCCAAGCTCCTTCGTCTCCGGACCGGCGTAATCCTCCAGGTATTCCGCAAGGGTCATCAGCGCGTTGGGATGGCAGCAGTTCAGGATCTGGCCATTCTTGCACAGGGACATGAAGCGGTCCCCGGTCCGGCCCTCCCGGTAGCAGGCGGTGCAGAAGGAGGGGATGTGTCCGCTTTCCATGAGCCAGCGCACCACTTCATCCAGGGTCCGCTGGTCGGAAACGTCGAACTGCTCCGTGTCGTGGGGGCGCTGGGCTTCGGTGTAGCCGCCCACGGAGGTGCGGGATGCGCCGCTGATCTGGGAGATGCCCACCTGCAGCATCCGCTGCCGCACCTGCTCGCTTTCCCGGGTGGAAATGATCATGCCGGTGTAGGGCACCGCTAGGCGGATGCAGGCCGCCAGCTTGATGAAGGTCTCGTCGTCAATGCCATTGTCGAAGGCGGAGGGGTCAATATCATCCGCCTTTTTGACTCGGGGGACGCTGATGGTGTGGGGCCCCACGCCGTGCACCGCCTCCAGATGCTCCGCGTGCATCAGAAGGCCGGCGAATTCATACTTATACAGCTCCAGGCCGAAGAGGACCCCCAGGCCCACGTCGTCGATCCCGCCCTCCATGGCCCGATCCATGGCCTCCGTGTGGTAGGCGTAGTCGTGCTTGGGACCGGTGGGGTGGAGCTCCTCGTAGCTCCTGCGGTGATAGGTTTCCTGGAAGAGAATGTAGGTGCCGATCCCGGCCTCTTTCAGCTTCCGGTAGTTCTCCACCGTGGTGGCGGCGATGTTGACGTTCACCCGCCGGATATCCCCGTTTTTGTGATGTACACTGTAAATGGTGTTGACGCAGTCCAGGATGTACTCAATGGGGTTATGCACCGGGTCCTCCCCCGCCTCGATGGCAAGGCGCTTATGCCCCATGTCCTGCAGGGCGATCACCTCCGCCCGAACCTCCTCCTGGGTCAGCTTCTTCCGGGGAATATGCTTGTTCTTCAGGTGGTAGGGGCAGTAGACGCAGCCATTGACGCAGTAGTTGCTCAGATACAGGGGCGCGAATATCACGATGCGGTTGCCGTAGAAGGCCAGCTTGATCTCCTCCGCGATCTCGTACATCCGCGCAACCTTCTCCGGGATCTCGCAGGCCAGCAGCACCGAGGCCTCACGATGGGTGAGTCCCGCGCACACGCAGCCGGTCTCCGTCTTTTTCGGCCGGGCTTTCTCCAGGAGCCGGTCGATCAGCTCCACGTCGTTCTTGTGCGTCTCCGCGTAGGCCAGTGTTTCCAGGATCTCCCCGTCGTTGATGAATTCGTCCGCTTTCATGGACTGGGGATCGTAAACTGCCATTTTCTTTTCCTCCTTATATATTCGGGATATCCGGGCGAACGTCCCCGCGGCCCTCGGTCAGCCGATACCCGATCTCACGCATGCGCCGGTCAAGACAGCGGAGGCATTGGGCCGATTCTTCACCCGTACAGATCTTATTGTCATAGAGCTCATACTGCTTGCGCACCCCCACGGGGGAGAGGTTGGGCATGACCACGTTGGCTCCGGCCAGGATCCCGGCTTCCCGCCCCCGGGGATCGACGGTGCCCAGTGCCGTCGTCGCCGGCAGCAGCACCGGCGGCCAGATCAGGCGGATCACGGAGAGCAGGTAGCAGGTCAGCTCCACCGTCCCGGCGGGCTCGTCCCGAAAGGGCGTCTCATGGTGGGGGATGAAAGGGCCGATGCCGCACATGTCCGGCTTGAACCCCTCGATGAATTTCAGGTCCCTTGCCAGCTCCCGGGCGGTCTGTCCGGGAGAGCCCACCATAAAGCCGCAGCCCACCTGATAGCCGATGTCCCGCAGCTCCCGCAGACACTGCATCCGATGCTCCCAGGACATCTCAGGGGGATGCAGGCGGACATAGTGCGCTTTGTCCGCGGTCTCATGCCGCAGGAGATACCGCTCCGCCCCCGCGTCGAACAGGGCCTGATAGCTCTCCCGGCTCCGTTCCCCCATGGAAAGGGTCACCGCGCAGCCCGGACAGCGCCGCCTGATCTCCCGGACGATATTCCCCAGCACCTCGTCGGTATAGAAGGCGTCCTCGCCCCCCTGGAGCACGAAAGTGCGGAAGCCCAGCCGGAAGCCTTCCTCCGCGCTCGCGATGATCTCCTCCCCGCTGAGGCGGTAGCGCCGGAGCGCCCGGTTGGAGCGGCGAAGTCCGCAGTAGAGGCAGTCGTTTTTGCAAATATTGCTGATCTCGATGAGGCCTCGGAAAAAGATTTCGTCCCCATAGATCCTGCGTCGACCCTCGACGGCGAGGTCCCGCAGCTCCTCCGCGGCTTCCAGGGTCCGTTCTTCGATCAGCCGGGCGTATTCTGCCTCGGTCAGACTGCGTTCCTCCCGGAGCCTTTGGATCAGGTCCTTCAGCGTCTCCATCATCCCGGCGCTCCTTCCAGCAGGGCGTGTTCCCCGGGGAAGGGGCGGAGGCTCCGCTCCAGAACGCCGGTGATGTGGGCGATGGTGAGGCCGTAGTTCGTGAAGGGAACGCCCTGGCGGACCGCGATATCCCGCCGCGCCTGCATCTCCTTTTCGGAGACCATGCAGCCTCCGCAGTGGATCACAACGTCGAACCTCCGCAGATCTTCCGGGAAATCCTGCCCGGAGCAGGCCTCCACGTTCAGGCTTTTGCCCGTGTGCTCCCGCAGCCAGCAGGGGATCTTCACCGTTCCGATGTCGCCGCACTGCCGGTGGTGGGTGCAGCCCTCCGCCATGAGCACCCTTCCTCCGTCCCGCAGTCCTTCCAGTGCGGCGATCCCTTCGATGGCTGTGCGCAGAAAGCCCTTGTAGCGGGCCATGAGGATGGAAAAAGAAGTGAGGGGTACCTCCTCCGGCACCAGAGGCGCGACGGCGCGGAACACCTGGCTGTCCGTGACGACCAGCTTCGGCGGCTCCCGCAGGGCGGCCATGGCCTCCCTGAGCTCCGTCTCCCGCGTCACCAGGGGCAGAGCCCCTGCTTCCAGCAGGTCCCGGATCACCTGCTGCTGGGGCAGGATCAGCCGTCCCTTGGGCGCGGCGTCGTCCATGGGACAGACCAGGATCACGCAGTCGCCCTTCCCCGCCAGGTCCGCCGCAAGGCGTCTGCGGGCTTTTTCGGGCAGCAGCCGGGCGATATGCTCCTTCAGTTCCCTGATTCCATACCCGGTGGCAGCGCTGACCGGCTCCATGGGATATCCGGTCTCCGGGCGGCGCTGCGTGAGATCCCACTTGTTCAGGGCGATCAGCGCGGGAATCTGCCGTTCGTCGAACAGGCGCAGCAGTTCCCTGTCCGTGGGACAGAGGCCGACGGAGGCGTCCACCACCAGCACCGCCAGGTCCGTTCGCCGCAGGATCTGCCTTGTCCGCTCCACCCGGAGGGAGCCCAGCTCCCCCGCATCGTCGAAGCCCGGCGTATCGATGATCACCACAGGGCCCAGGGGCAGCAGCTCCATGGTCTTGTTCACAGGGTCCGTGGTCGTCCCCTTCACCGGGGAGACCACGGAGACGGTCTGTCCGGTGACCGCGTTGACCAGGCTGGATTTCCCGGCGTTCCGGCAGCCGAAAAAGCTGATATGGACCCGTTCCGAGGACGGGGTTTCATTCATAGACATTCTGCACCTCCATACAGAAAAATCGCCGCGTTTCCCGACGGAAACGCGGCGACAATGGGGCTTTGTGGGCCTCGAAGCATCGTTTCTTTCGCCTCAAGCTAGGTTTCGGCGTCAGGAAATGCAAACCGTATTCAGTTCCGAGGCCCGCAGAGCGAGTCAGATGCTGGAATAGGTGGCCTTGGCGTTGATGCCCTGGATCCTTCCCAGCGCGCCGGTCAGGGCGTTGATCTCATCGTTCGGCGCATCGATGGCAAGACAGATGATGTTGATCTTCCGCTCCCGATAGGGGATGCCCATCCGCCCGATGATGAAGTGGCTGTAGGTATGGAGAAGCTCATTGAGCTTGCTGACGGCGTTTCCGTCTTCCACAATGATGCTGATCACTGCGACTCTGCTTTCCATCGGTGTCCCTCCCGCTCTTTCCTTTTGATATCATGCTCCTTCGAGCGCCGACATCATAACATAAAAGGCACGGAAAAGCAAGCCCGACAGGCTTCTGAACGTGTGGGCTTCAGTTCCTTTTGACCGGGATCCTGTCCTCGGAGGGGAAACCCACCATGCACTTGCCGCAGTTGCCCTTCTTGAACCGCTTGAATTTTAAGGACGTTTATAGGGGGGGACCATCCGATTTGGGTGGTCTTTTCTATCTTTTGCTGTGCTATTGCTTCATTTGTGCGGTAGTTTAAGCCTTCAATTGGATGGACCGAGCAAACATATGTGACAAAAATGCGCCACCAATGCGGGTAGAATACGGAAATACATGCCTGGGAGGTGCTTATAATGAGTCCATGTGATCGAATCATCGGTTACCAGACGATCCGAAAAGAGTTAGAGCGGACAGTCTAACATGGTGACCGATGTTTACTCACCTATCATGGACGAGGACCGAAAGCGTCTAGCCGGAAAAATGGATGATGAGTTCTTTCATGCTTCCGATGAGAGCAGCGAAACGCAGGACACGGCAACAGGCGCAGCAGAACAGCTGATGCAGATGTTGAAGGGGTCGCCGGAGTTGGCGGAGCACCTGCTTCAAATGACCCAGCTCCTGCGGGCAAAGGAGTAATAGCCATATTTGAGGCATAAATGTTCCAAGTTGTTCCAAACTTTTTTGAGTGGCGAGACTGGTGTTAAGAATATAACAAAAATTCGCCAGTTTCCATTCGGAAAATGGCGAATTTGGAGCTGCTGCCCGGATTCGGACCGGGGACCTCATCCTTACCAAGGATGCGCTCTACCGACTGAGCTACAGCAGCGTTGGCGACCCGGAACGGGCTCGAACCGTCGACCTCCAGCGTGACAGGCTGGCGTTCTAAACCGACTGAACTACCGGGCCAAGACGCTTTAATAAAATACCATCTGATTTCCCATTTGTCAAGCGGAAAATTTAAAGATCGGCAAAAAGTCGCGAAAAAATCGTGAAGAAACGCTGAACGATTCCGGCGCACAGATCGTGTGGCCGGTTTTTCGCGGGATCGGCCGTACCCCCGGCGCGGAATACGCTCTGCGTCGTCGGGGATTCCCGGTCCACATGCAGGGAACCTGTGCGGGCAAGGCGCGTGCCGCGAAGGAACGCGGCGCTTCCGCAAATCCCGGAAGACGGCGAATCCGCGAAAGCTGCCGGGCTGCGCATCCCCCACGGCTGCCGGGAACGCTTGGGCAGGGAGAAAAACTGCGGTGATCAGGGAAGATCAAATAAAGCCAGAACCTCCCCGGAAGGCCGGGCGGTCACCGTGACGCGCCGGTCATCCGCTGGGTGGCGGAATATCAGGCGGGTACACCAGAGGGCCTGCATCGTCTGCCCCATGGCCGCGGAGCGCGCCAGGGAAGCAGGCGTGCCGTAAAGCCGGTCTCCCAGCAGCGGCCAGCCCATAGCGGCGCAGTGGACCCGGATCTGATGGGTGCGCCCGGTGAACAGCCGCAGCTCCAGGAGGCTGAGCCCCTCCCGCGACGCAAGAAGCCGCCAGTCCGTCCGGGCGTCCTGACCGTCCGGCGCGCAGACGCGCTTCATGTCCCGCTCCGAAAGACGGCGGATGGGGAAGCGGATGCTGCCCTCCTCACTTTCCGGCACGCCGCAGACCGCCGCCAGATAGCGCTTATCCTCCGCCGAGCCGGCCAGACGGCTGCAGGCCCAGGCGTTTTTGGCAAACAGGACGACCCCGCCGGTGTCCCGGTCCAGGCGGTTGACGGCATGGCAGCCGTCGCCCCCGGAGGCGCGGATGTGCGCCCAGGCGAAGTTGGCCAGGGTGCCGGTGAAGCGGCTGTGGGTGGGGTGGAGGATGACGCCCCGGGGCTTATCCAGGGCCAGCAGATGCTCGTCCTCAAAGAGGACCGTCAGCGGACCCTCCTCCGGGGGGAAGGCCGGCGCGTCTTCCGTGAGTTGCAGGAGAAGCTCGTCCCCCGCGTGCAGCACGCGATCCGCGCGGCTGCGCTCTCCGCTGACCAGCAAAGCATCTGCGGCCTTCAGCCGCCGCAGCTGGGCAGCCGAGAGCCGCAGAGAATCGCGCAGCACATTTTTCAGGGCCCGTCCTTCTTCCGAAGCCGGGACGGTATAGCGGATGACCATCAGAAATACTTGTCCAGCACCGCCTTGGCCTTCTCCGCATCGGCAGCCACGCAAAGGACGATCGTGTTGCCCTGCTGGATCACCAGAGCCTTTTCCAGTTTGGGCACCTCCTCCGGCTTATACTCGGTGAAGAGCCGGGTCTGCAGCTCCAGCCGGGTGCCGCATTCGGTCCTTGCCTTCGCCGCGGCCGCCTCGTCCGCACAGGGAAGGATGGCGATCTCCTCGGACACGGCCCCGGAGGAGAAGTAATACCGCATCTTGGGCGCATCCTTTTCCTCCAGCGCGTAAAGGAAGCAGCCCACCTCGTTTTCCGCCAGGGTCAGCTCCTCGGTGAACGCGCCGGAGGCCAGCAGCTCGGCGGCCAGGGCTTCGGGTTCGGGAACCGGCAGCTTTTCCTTGGGCTTGGAGGCGCAGGCGCAGAGCAGGAGACAGCCGAGCGCCAGCAGAAAGAGAACCAGCTTTTTCATCGTTTGACCTCCGTGACGGTGTGGGACTCCAGATAGGTCAGCCACTGGGGATAGTATTTCGGGTAGGGGTGGATGCCGTCGTCGGTGGAACCGGCGGGGAGGCAGCCGTCCTCGTCGGCGAGCGCGTCGAAAACATAGAGATAGTGGGCTTCCTTGTCCTCCGCCAGCTGGCGGATCACCTCGTTGTATTCATGGATGCGGGGATTGGTGAAGGTCGTGCTGTTGTCGGACTGGCGGGCGGTCACCGGCGTGATGGACTGGAGATAGAGCTCCGCCTCCGGCTCCAGCTCCCGGATCTTGTCGATCACGCCGGCGTATTTGGTGTAGAAAGACTCCTTCGTGGCCCAGCTGAGCTCGTTGATGCCCAGCATGACGAAGACTTTGCGGTAGCTCTTGCGGGCCATGGCATCCAGAATGGTGAGGTAGACGCCGCCTCCCGCGTTGATGACGTGGTCCGTGCCGATGTTGGCGACGCTGATGGACTGGACGGCGAACATGTCCGCCGTTTTCAGCCCGGCATAGAGCATGAAGCCCTGCTCCAGAGAATTGCCGATAAAGACGGCGTCGGAGAACCATTCCGGTCCCACGGGCTCGCTTTCCGGCACCGCCATGCCATAATCATAATCCAGGAGAAGCTGTCCGCTGCCGGACTTGAAGCGGCAGCGATGGGCCTGCGCCCCCGCGTCCAGCAGCTCCATGCCCCAGTAGCACTGATCATCCTTGGGGGTCACGGCGTTGCCGTCGGGCCGGGCGGAGACAGCGTAGACGCCGCTGCCCGGCGGCGTGGGCTGCGGCTCCGGTGCGGCAGTCGGGGTGGGGAGCGGCTCCGGCGCGGCGGCAGGGAGCACGGCGGTGCGCAGCATCACCGGCGTCTCTTCGGGCGGGGGAGGCGCGGCAGCCTCCGCCTGCTCCGGTCCGAGGCCGGCCCAGAGGCAAAGCACCGCGCCCAGCGCCAGCAGCATGCCCAGGAAGGGCATCCAGCGCCGGGATCGCCTGTTCACTTGTTTTCCATGGGTCCACACCGACAAAACGATACCCGCTTTCCGGCTCCGCAGAACGGCCCTGTATTTCTAACTAAGTTATCATATCAAAACCGCCTCTGTGAAGCAAGCCAAAAATCGACAATTCCCGAGATTTTTCCGCGCCGGCGGCGGGCACTTTTCGGAAAAAGCTCTGGTAATGAAAAATGGCTTGTGATAAACTCATAGCGTCATCGAAACACAGGAGGTCACGGTATGAAAAAGATCATTGCGCTTGCGGCGGCAGTCCTCTGCCTGCTGGCGGTCTTCAGCGGCTGCAAGAAGGAAGAACCCTCCCCTTATCTCAAGGGAAAGCACCATGTGGAGATCGAGGTGCAGGACTACGGCACCATCGCCGTGGAGCTGGACGCAGACACGGCCCCCATCACCGTCACCAACTTTATCGAGCTGGCCAGGAGCGGCTTCTATGACGGGCTGACCTTCCACCGCATCATCGACGGCTTCATGATCCAGGGGGGCGACCCCAAGGGCAACGGCTCCGGCGGCTCCGAGAACCCCATCAAGGGGGAATTTGAAGCAAACGGCGTGAAAAACACGATCTCCCACAAGCGGGGCGTCATCTCCATGGCCCGCCGCTCCAACGACTACAACTCCGCCAGCAGCCAGTTCTTCATCATGCACAAGGACAAGGACTATCTGGACGGAGCCTACGCCGCCTTCGGCCACGTTACCTCCGGCATGGAGGTGGTGGACGCCATCGCCGAGAACACCCCGGTGCTGGACGACAACGGCACCGTGGCGAAGAAGGACCAGCCGGTCATCACCGCCGTTCGGGTGATCGACTGATGGAGGTCCTGGCCCCCGCCGGCGGCAGGGAGCAGCTGATCGCCGCGGTCTGCAGCGGTGCGGACGCGGTTTACCTGGGCACCAAGAGCTTCAATGCCCGGCGGAAGGCGGACAACTTCGGGGAGGACGAGCTGAAAAAGGCGGTGGCCTGGTGCCATGGCCGGGGCGTCCGCGTCCACGTGACGGTGAACACCCTGGTGACGGACGCCGAGCTGCCCGCCCTCTGTGACACGGTGCGGGAGGTGGCGGATTCCGGCGCGGACGCGGTGATCCTCCAGGACCTGGCGGCAGCCGCCCTGTTCCGGGAGCATGTGCCGGACCTGCCGCGCCACGCATCGACCCAGATGAGCATCCACAACGCCGAGGGGGCGCGGCTGGCAAAGGAACTGGGCTTTTCCCGCGTGATCCTTGCCAGGGAACTGAGCCTCAGGGAGATACGGCGCATCCGGGAGGCGGTGGACGTGGAGCTGGAGTGCTTCGTCCACGGAGCCCTCTGCATGGGCGTTTCCGGCCAGTGCCTCCTCTCCGCCTTTTTGGGAGACCGGAGCGGCAACCGCGGCCTCTGCGCCCAGCCCTGCCGCCTGGATTTCCGGGCGGGGGAGCGGGACTACGCCCTTTCCCTGAAGGACGCCTGCCTGATCCCCTATTGCCGGGAGCTGGAAGAAGCGGGCGTGAGCTCGCTGAAGATCGAGGGCAGACTTCGCCGCCCGGAATACGTGGCCGCGGCGGTGGACGCCTGCCGGAAGGCCCTGGCGGGCGAGACGCCGGATCTGACGGATCTGGAGCGGGTCTTTTCCCGCAGCGGCTTCACCGACGGCTATCTGCTGGGCGAGCGTGACCTGCGGATGTTCGGGCGGCGAAGGGAGGAAGACAAGGCGGAATCCGCCGCCGTGCTGGGTAAGCTCGCCAGCCTCTACCGGAGGGAAATGAGCCGTGTCGCCGTGGAAATGGAGCTGACGATCAAGCCGGGGGAAAACGTGACCCTCGCCGTCACCGACGGGGCGAATCGCGTGACCGTCAGCGGCCCGGAGCCAGAGGCGGTTCGCAGCGCGCCGCCGGACCTGCGGGGCCAGCTGGCGCGCACAGGGGGCACCCCCTTCTTTCTGCGGGAGCTGAATGCCGATGTGCTGCCCGGCTGGACGGCGAAGCTGAATCCTCTCCGGCGGGAAGCCCTGGAGAAGCTGCTGGCCATGCGGGAAAAAGCGGAGCCCTGGCAGGTGATCGGGGAGTTCCGGCCCGCGCCGCCCGAAGTCCGGCGAAGCGGGTTTGAGCGGAATAAAAAAGCGCAGCCGAAGCTGCGGCTGCGCTTTGAGACAAAGGAACAGCTATTCGACCTCCCGGAAGCGGAGGCGCTGTATCTCCCCGTGGAGGAGCTGGACGAAGAACTTGCGGATGCTTACGGGCAAAAGCTCATCGGAGAGCTGCCCCGGCTGGTGTTTCCCGGCGGGGAAGAAGCCCTGCGGGAAAGGCTGCGCGCCCTGCAGGCGCGGGGCCTGGAGACCCTCTGTGCCGGGAATCCCGGCACGGTGCTGCTGGCCCGCGAGCTGGGCTTCCGGGTCTCCGGCGGCTTCGGCCTGAACATCCTCAACAGTCGCTCCCTGGAGGCGTGGGCGGCGCTGGGGGTCGCGGAAACGCTGCTCAGCCCGGAATTCCGCCTCAGCACCGCGGACAGGCTGGGGGGAAGGATCCCCAGGGGCATCGTGGCCTACGGGCGCCTGCCCCTGATGCTTTTCCGCTGCTGCCCCATGCAGGGAAAAAAGGGCTGCCTCGGCTGCGACGGCCGGCGGCAGCTCACGGACCGGCAGGGGGAGAAGTTCACCGTCCTGTGCCACCGGAAGCAGTATTCCTCCCTCCTGAACCCGGTGCCCCTCTATGTGAGCGACCGGGATCTGCGGGGCCTGGATTTCCAGCTGGCGTATTTTACCGTGGAGGATGCCGGGATCTGCCGTGCCGTTGCCGAGCGCATGGCGGCGGGAGCGCCCTTCGAGGGCAGGAGGACCCTGGGGCCCTATTTCCGCAGCATGCTGTAAGCGGGGCGGGGGTTCAGCCCTCCCACTCCCGGAAGACCTCGGCGGCGGCCTTGTTGGCGGCTTCCTGCGCCCGGAGGAAGCAGTCCAGGAACCTGGCGCCCTTTTCCGTGAGGACGCTGCCGTGCTGGGCGTGGCGCTCGATGAGAGCGAAGCCCAGGTGGGTCTCCGTGGCCTTGATGCTCTTCCAGGCCTTCGAGTAGGCCATGCCCATGCGTTTGGCGGCCTGGTTCAGGGAGCTGAGCTCCACGATGCCCTGCAGGAGCTGGGCGGTGCCGGGGCCGAAGGCGCTTTTCGTGTCGCTTTCCTTGTTGCGGATGCGCAGACGGGCGATGCATTCCAGAGATTCCGACATGTGAGCCACTTCCTTTGATCATAGCGTTACCATCCGAAAGTGTATCAAAAACGGCGGGGTTTTACAAGAAAAAATGATACTGAAAATCATCTGTGCCTGGTGCCTCCTCTGGAGCGCCGCGGCCTTCATCGCCATGGGGGCGGACAAACGAAAGGCCAGGAAGGGCCGCTGGAGGATTCCGGAGGCCACCTTGTTTCTCCTCGCCCTTCTGGGCGGCGCTCTGGGCGGCACGCTGGGGATGCACCTGTTTCACCATAAGACGAGGCATTGGTATTTCCGCTGGGGCCTGCCCCTGATCCTGCTTTGCCAGATCGCCCTGGTATTCTGGGTCAGCCGGCACTTCGGCCTTCGCTGGAACGGTTGAATTGAAAGATAAGGAGCAAAACAATGCGGATCGAACCCAAAAAGATCCTCTGCGTCGGGCTCAACTACAAGAGCCACGCGGAGGAAACCGGCGGGGAAGCCCCCAAGGAGCCGGTCATCTTCTCCAAATTCACCGACGCCCTGGCCGAGGACGGGCAGGAGATCGTCCTGCCCCCCTGGCACCGCTGCTATGACTATGAGGCGGAGCTGGTGGCCGTCATGGGCAAGGCCCTTTACAACGGCGACGAGGCGGCGGCGAAAGACGCCATCGGCGGCTATACCTGCGGCAACGACCTCAGCGCGCGGGACTGTCAGTTCCGCTCCAACCAGTGGCTCATCGGCAAGACCTTCCCCGGCTTTGCCCCCGTCGGGCCGCGCATCGTTCCCGCCGCGGCGTTCGACCCGTCGGAGCCCCACCGCATCCGCTGCGAAGTCAACGGTGTCACCGTTCAGGACGACGACGTGACGAACATGATCTTCTCCTGCCCGGAGATCGTGTCCTATATCTCCCGCTTCCTGCCCCTGGAGCCCGGCGACCTGATCTTCACCGGCACCCCCGCCGGGGTCATCCTGGGCAAGCCCAAGGGGCAGCGGACCTGGCTGAAGCCCGGCGACGAGGTGGCCGTCACCATCGACGGCATCGGGACGCTGAAGAACAAGCTGATATAACGGCAATATCCCCGCCTGCGGTTCCGCAGGCGGGGATATTTACGAAATCAGGTCTCAGGCCCTGGGCTTGATCATGATGACCAGCATCCGGGCGGTGGTGTCGCCGGTGTTCTTGCAGCCACGCTTGGTGCCCTTGCCGAAGTGGACGCTGTCGCCCGCATGGAGGACGTATTCGGCGGGCTGGTCGTTGTCGTCATACATGGTGACGGTCATCTCGCCGTGGATGATGTAGTAGATCATCTCGAACTTGCTGACGGCATCGTTGGCGCCGCCGCCGGGGAGGAAGTGGCTCAGACCGTTGACGATGGTGCCCTCGTTCACGTCGTCGGGATCATGAAGACGGGTGGGCAGCACGTCGTAATGGCCGGGGGCCTCATAGCGATAGGCTTCGTTGCGCCTGGTGACTTTATAGCTCATGGTAACGCTTCCTTTCTTTGCGTGACCGCCCGATGGGCGGCCGCTGAATTTCTCCGATAATCATAACACGGTCATTCGCCCAGTTCAAGCCGAAGTTTTTCATAATCCTCCGGATTGTTCACATTTCGCGTCAGCAGGCTGTCCGGCCCCTCTCCCAGCTCCGCCGGGCGCACCTCCCGCAGGCGCACGGAGGCCAGCAGGGCCCCCATGCTCCGCCGCCCGGAGGAAAGGAGCGCCTCCGCTTTCGGCAGCACGGCGGGGCGGTAGAAAGCGAACAGGGGTTCCCAGCGGCCCGCGTCGTCCGTCAGGCAGCAGGCGTCGGCCTCCCCGCAGAGGGAAGCGAGCGCCAGCGCCTTTTCCGGAGAAGCGAAGGGCATGTCCGCCCCCGTGAGGAACACGTCCTCCCCGGCCCGCAGCAGCCCCGCATGGAGGCCCGCCAGGGGGCCCGCGCCGGGAAAAGCGTCGAAAACGCGCCTGTCCCCCAGCTCCGGGAACCTCTCCGGTCCGGCCACGCTCACCAGCACCCGGGGAAAGGCCTCGCCCCAGCGGCGAAGGGCGCGGTCAAGGAGGGTCTCGCCCGCGAGGGTGAGCTGCAGCTTATCCCTGCCCATGCGGCGGCTTTGTCCCCCCGCGAGAATAACAACGGTCATGCCGCGCCCTCCTTTTCGTCGATTTTACCGGTTTTCGGCTCCACAAACATAGCATTTTCAACGGAATTTCGCAAGCTTTCCGGGAGAAATTTCTGTTGCATTCTGTCATTCCCTATGCTAAACTTGTCCAGATGGTATATTAGTAATCCGTTTTTTATATACCGGCAAGAACAGAAAGGAGTCGAGAGACTAAATGGTATTGTCTGAAAAGTACCAGCTCATCCAAAAACTCGCCAGGGATATCTGCGAGGCTGAGATTCCGTCCGAACTGCAGGACGAGATCGACCGCACCGGCAACTACCCCCAGGAACTGATCCGGAAATTCGCCGACTACGGCTTCAGGGGCATCAAGGCGCC
>JAEEGH010019860.1_pt1 | contig 14041 bp, 4 predicted proteins | sample 9134181 | NCBI WGS metagenome assembly JAEEGH01 (sample SAMN16246544, study PRJNA631951) | gut metagenome | biome: gut microbiome; feature: rumen; material: DP-attached | host: Bos | place: Iran: Karaj | collected 2018-10 | reverse complement strand
GGTTGCCCGTGATCGGGGCGAATGTGTACGTGGAAACAGCACCCACTGACTGGCCGTCAACCGTCACATCCGTAATGAGGTAACCTGCATCCGGCGTGATGGTGTAGGTCGGCGTGGCACCGTATGCGAACGGACCGGCAGGACCATTAATCGTACCATGGGTCAATGTAGCCACTGTCACCGTATAAGAATCAGCAACAAAGATGGCCTCGATGGTCTTGTTGGCTGTGATGGCCGGGAAGGTGTATGTCGTGACAGCACCCACAGAAGTACCGTTCACTTTCACATCGCTGATGTGGTAGCCCGCATTCGGCGTGATGGTGTAAACCGGCGTAGCGCCATACGTATAGGTGTGTACGCCCGACGGGGTGATGATACCACCAGCGTTGGCCGTAGCCGTAATCGTATATTCATTCGGCTCGAAATAAACGACATACGTATGGTTCTCGGTAATGTTCGTCAGCGTCTCCGTATAAGTAGCTTCCGGATTGGCCACATTTACAATCACATTGTTATGCAACAGACTGGAGATGTGGTTACCCGCACTCGGCGTAGCCGTGAACGTGTAGGTCATAGACGGATCATACGCGAAGCTGCTGATGCCCGGGGTCACCGTACCATCGCCGTAACCGTTCGTCACAATGCTGAACATCTTCGGAGCCACCGTAATGTCCACCACGTGGGTACCGGAGATGAAGCTGAATTGATAATTGTCGTGGAAGCCGTATTCCACACCATCCACGAAAATGTTCGTGATATCATAGCCGGCAACCGGAGCGAAGGAAGCCAACCAGTCGTCGCCATAGTTGTGGCAAGTGATGGTTGTTGCCGGATCTGTGGTGGTAGCCTCATTATTCACAACAGCAAGACCACCATTCACATTGTAACGGATACAGAAGGTGTCGATTTGGATGATGGCATTCACATGATAGTTACCATTGACAGAAGCAAAGGTGTAGGTGTACGTGCTATCGCTGGTGAAGTTCACATTCTGGATATTCTCCACACCGTCCACGAGGAAGCTGTTCAGATGGAAGTGATCCTCAATTGTACCGTTCAGGGTAAGGGCATCGCCTTCGGCAACCAATGCGGTGGCCGGGGTGAGCGTGCCGCGCGGAGCGGTGCTGCCCAAGTAGGTAGGATCGTAATTGGTAACATCTGCCGTCACCTGGAAGCCGAACTTCACGTTCACATTCTGCGTGGCCGTGACATTATTGAATGTCAAGGTGTTCACCGGACCGTTGCCGTTTACATCCACCACATAGTAACCGTTGGCCGGCGTGATGGTGGAAGTGTGGTTGGCATCATAGTCAATCCAAGTGTCATACTGGGCAGGAGCCGTCAGCATACCGGAGTTGTCCACAGAGCCTTTACCCGTAAGGACATTGTAATGGATGTTGACCGTATCCTTACGGAAGGTGGCCTGGACATACTTGCTGGCGAAGATGGCATCGAACACATAGTTGTACACACCCGGAGCGACTTCCACCACATCGGCGGTAACATCATCACCACCCACGAAGGTGACACCTTCAGCATTCTCCATCTCACTGGTCAGGAAATTGTCAAGGTGATAATTCGGATCAGCCACCATAACCACAGTGTAAGGAGCACCGAACATGACGGTGTCAACCGTGGCCGGCACGAAATGTCCGCCCGGAATATTGTAAAGGGCAGGATTGTAGTTAACGGCGAATTTATGCACCGTGAACTGGGAGATAGCGAAGGTGGCATAGATAGTGTCGGGAGTCGTGACATTATTCAGTGTATAAAGCACCACGCGGGAGTTCTGCATATCCTCGGCCACCACCTGGTTGCCATTCACCCAAACGCCTTCGGTGTGGTACATCTGGTCCGGACGAACGCTCACGATGAAGTCCTCACCATAAAGAGCCTTCACATCGCCCACCGGGCTGATGGTACCATTCGGGCCTGCGCTGATGTGCAGGTCAACCAGCTTGTTCACATAGAGGTTGTCGAAAAGAATACCGGCATTGCCGCGCAAGCTGGCAGCCTTAATAGCGATATAATATGTACCTTCAACAGCATTGTTGTAAATCAATTCATTGTGCATATTCACATCCTCTTTCGAGAAGTTCGTATGAGAAGCCAACAGCGTCAGGCTGCTCGGATCCTGAGATGTTCCAATATACACATTCATGCTCTCCGCCAGATTGCTCAATGCGTTATAGTCGTATGAAACCATGATTTCGCCAGCGGGAAGGTGAATACAGGTGGAGAAGAGGTATTCGTCGGCATCGAGGTCATCGTTAAAGGTGTAACGAGCCTGGCCGGATGTTACGGTCCACTTCACCGGATTGTTGTTGCCGCTCACGTCAACCCAACCGTTCTTATCAACCACCACATTGGTGAAGTCTTCCTTGTACGGGATGTTCACCTCGCTCACCAAATTGGTCACCACCTCATCAGCGATAGTCTGGTTCGTTGTGTTTTCATCGCCAGCATAGGTCACGAAAGCCGACACATTGTTCGTGGCAGCGGTGAACACCGGGGCGGTGTTGAACGTATAGGTGTAGCTTTCGCCCGTCATTAACGGGGTGGTCAAGGTCACCGTCTCGGTCACAGGCGTGCCACCGTTGATGGTGTAAGAAGCATCGAACGTTCTCACCGTATCATCCAAACCAACGTTCTTCACTGTGATGGAGATTTTCTTGCCTGTCAAGTCGCAAGCATCGGCCACATGGCTGATGCCCGTGAGGGCGAGGTCTTTGCTGAAGAGCACCTGCTTGATGGCAATATCATCAATACCAAGATAGTACGTGGATGTGGTAGCACATTCGCTGCGGAAGGCCAAGCGTGCGCCTGCCGGCAGGTTGATGAGCGGGTATTCATACTCCTTGGCGGCAGTTTGTGTGATGATGTTCGTATGGATTGGCACAAACGTGGCCGTATCCGTAATGTCCGTCACATAACCCAAATTCAAATGGATATTTGTATTGAGGGTACTTTGACGACCTTTGAAGAACAGAGCCGTACGGTCTGTAATACCGGTAATCTCCGGGAAGACTGTCATATTATGGTTGCCATACGAAGCGGAAGAGGTCAGCACTTGGAACAGGTATGGATCCGTAGCATTGTTATAGGGTGAATAAGAACTGTATTTTATCACCTGCGGTCCATAGTAATAGGTGGTGTATGTGCCAAAGTACTCTACATGCCAGCAGTCCGGAAGCAGACTGGCATCCCTATTATGGGAATAGGTGGTGGGAGCCGAAATATAACCATTGAAATCCTCAAAATAAGGAACGGAATAGGTGACACACTGCGTAGAGAATGTCACGTATGTCAAATTCTCTGTGGAGCTCTCCGTAGCGGAGCAGACGGCTTTCACCGTAACCGGAATCGTGTAGGACTTACCACCTGTCAAACCAGTGATGGTATAGAGCGTATCCGTCACCTGTGCGGTGGTGGGCACTCCATTCATTTCGTAGGTGATTTCCCAGTTAGTTTCGCTGCTGGTAGGTGTCCATGCGATTGTGGCACTGTTAGTTGTAGTGCTTTCCACGCGCACATTGATCGGACGGGAACAAGTAGAAACTGTACCCGGACAAATTTCGAATTTCACAACGGGAGTTTGGTAGTTTCTGCTAGCTGAGTTAAAAGGATTGACCGGAGAAGGACATTCAGCAGCCATTGGATCCGAGGTGCTGTTTCTGTAGTGCGTCACATAGTAACTTCCCGTAACGTTTGGCATCTGGTGACTATCGTAATTGACACCACTGCTTGCTGCCGTAGTGGATTGGGAGACAACCACCACCAAATTATCCGTTCCGTTGTAATGGAACGGGGTATCGAAAATGAACTGCTCCCATCCGAGTTCCTTACCGATGGTCACATTATTATGGTCATACACCAAATACAAATCCGACATCGGGGTCCAATCTTTTGCCGTACTACCTGTTTCATTAAGCGTTGTGTGAGCCAAGTAGATTTTCACATTGTCAAGGAAGAATCCGTTACCGGAGTTATTACCGGTGCAATTCCAAGAAATGGAACTGATGTCACCGGCACCACCTACGGAAGCAGCATGGTAAATCATTTCTGCCCAAGAGTATTTTCCATTGGTATAGAACGGGAATGTATTAGAAGTGCTATAGTGTGTTCCAAACGTATTGAAGACACCACCGTCACATGGTGTGACAAAGGGCACCGGATCGGTGAAAAGGCTGGAAGAGGTGCTGCTGCAGGCAGCCTTCACGCGCACCAGATAGTTGGAGCTTCCCGTCAGCGTCAAGGTGGCACTGTCGGCGTTGGTCACGTTAAGGGATGTCCAAGCCGTGGCTTCTACGGTTTTGTATTCCACCACAAAGTCAGTCTGAGAGGCATTGCCCGGAGTCCAATGGGCCACAGCCGCATTGCTGGTTATGCCATCAACGGTAACAGCGGTAGGAATATCACAATCATTAGAACAACCATAGAAAATAATATTGTTACGGGAAGTGTAGGTATAGCCGGAGTACGTAGCGGGACTTGTCGGGTCATAATCGGTGGAGGTGCTGTAGATGTACAAGGACTTCACACCCACCGTATTGGTATAAGTGCCATACATACCGGAAGAGGCCGTTCCTGTATTATCATCGAAAATCAGCACATAGTTGCTGGTACCATCATAATTGACCGGAGTGGTGAACGGAATCTCATTCCATTGATAGGCCTCAAACTCGTAACTGCCAGAGAAGACACGATAGTTGGTGTCAGCGGCTTCCCAGTCATAGCCGTCGCTGAAGATGGTCTTGGTGGTCGGCTGCAGATAAATATCTATTGTACGGGTTTTGGTTGAACCGCTGTTATAAATGGAAATCTTGTTGATCATACCAGCAGCACCTAATTCTTCCGCCGTGAAAATCTGCTCCGTCATGGAATAGGCATTCGCGGTATAGACAGGCAAATAGGAAGAACTATTGTTGTTGGCCATGGATCCTACTGACACATTCTTGCCACCCAAACACGGGGTGCGGATGTCATCCGCCGTCACATACGGGCTGGATTCGGTAGCACTGCAAACCGCTTTCACGCGGATGGAGTACGTGGTGTTCTCATTCAACGGCAGCACGGTGCTGTTGGCATTGGACACACTGACGGTGTTCCACGTCGGCATATTCACATCGCGGTATTCCACCACAAAGTCGGTCTGGCTCGGATCGGCCGGAACCCAAGTGACGGTGGCGGAATTGCCAAGCACATTGGAAACCGTTACACTATTGACCTTCGGACAGGCAGCCATCTGCTCCACATGGATATCATCAATACCCACATAATAGTTGTTGTTTGTTCCGCCCACATACTTGAAGGCAATACGTTTGCCCGTCATGTTGGCAAAAGACTGCTCCACCTTGGTCATCGTGGTGAGCTGCGCCAAGGTGGCTGCTTCCACAAAGGTGGTGGGATCTGCCGGATTGGTCATCGTACCGAGTACAAGTGTTCCGTTAGCAGCAGTTGCTCCCTCATTGCGATACCAGAACGTCAGCGTCACATTGTTCTCCGTGAACTCAGGCAGAATAGCATATATCGGTGTGGTATTGCTGGAACGGAAATACAGCGACTTGGTTCCGCTATGCACGTATGCCGTAGTCGTGTTAACGTATGCCAACGGATAAACCACACTGCTGGTCACATACGGATTGTTGTCAATGAAACTCCAGCAATGAGGCATCTCATAGAACATGGTGTAGTTCTCAAAACCTTCGTCGTATGGCAGGCTGAGTGCCGTGCATTCTGTAGATGCCGTCAGTTCCGCATATTCGCTGGGATTGCTACCACAAAGCGTTTTAACACGGATCTGATATTCGGTACCAACGTTGAGGCCGTTGATCGTGTAGTTCTTTTGGGTTGCCGTAGCGGTGGTCCAGTCGGCGGCATCGGCGGTTTTGTATTCCACCACCCAAGAATCACCCATTTCGGCATCCCAGGAGAGACCGATGCTGGTGGAGGAGAGGCTGGAAACCGTCAGATTTTTCGGTGTACCCATACATTGGGTCACCTCAAAGAAATTGCTGCGCAAAATACTTCCTGCAGTCGGACGCAACATGAAGTTCACATTCTTGCCTTTGTACAGATCCGGAAGTTCAATCACATGAGACTGATAATCCACCAAGTCAGCAGTGGCGGCACCCGTGTAAAGGACACTGAAGTTTTCAACGGCACTACCACGGAAAGAGGCTAAAATTTCGTACGAATCCTCAGAAGCGCAAGCAAAGCGCACATACACGGGACCATTATCCGGAACGGCAAATGCCGGCGACATAAGCCATGCATCCGGATTATTCGATGCTTGAACACAGGAAAGCTGTGTCCCGAACTTGCTGTTGGTCCAGCATTGCGGGAAAGTGTTATTACCCAAAACCGTGGAGTACGGAAGGTCAAGAGCCTCGCATCCGGAGGTGAAGTTGTAGGTCACCCAGGCACTCTGGTTGGTCGGGTCGGTCTCATCGCACATCGCTTTGACGCGAACGTTGTAGGAGGAGTTGCCCACCAAGCCACCGATGGTGGTGTTGGGTGAGTTGTACACCGGGATGGTGGTCCAAGAATTGTCATCGGCGGAAGCTAACTTGAACTGTACCTGCCAAGCCTGCTCGGTGCCGCCAGGTGTCCAGGAAAGGGTCACGGCATTGGCCGAGTTGGAATGGTTAATACCACTCACCACCGGACACATGCTCAGCGTGGTGAACGAAACCGGACTGGCATTCGTGGCTTCGCTGGTGTTGTTGGTACCGCAATCGGCTTTCACGCGCACGTTGTAGGCGGTCATCTGATCCAAACCCGTAATCGTGTAGGTGGTGGCACCGCTCACCGGGATGGTGGTCCAGGTGGTGGCGTCAGCCTTCTTGTATTCCAACAGATAATCGTTGGTCTGGTTAGCGGTGTTGGGAGTCCACGTCACATTTACAGAATTGTAGGTGATGTTGGACGTGGTCACGCTGGCCGGCTTCGGACAAGCTTCAATATCGCCGCACTGGTTCTCATCCATGACCACCCGGATGTTGGTACGATAAGAGCCACGCGTTCCCGTAGCTGTACCCGGATGCTCGGCGTATGCACGCGATGTAGCTGCCGCTGCCGCAGAAGCCGATGTGCCATTGCCTCTATAAAGGCAAGTGTAAGATGTACTGGTATATTGGAATTTCATAGTTGTGGATCTTCCGGATGATGCTTTCGACACCACCACCACCAGGCTCTTCGAGTTGTCATACCAGAAAGGCTGATCCAAAACAAAAGTATGCCATCCTGTGGTGTTACCTATTCTTTCTGATCCCGTACCGTCATACACTAAAGTAAGATCACTCATCGGTACCCAATCACTGGTGGATGACCATGTTGTCTTAGTTGTGGTGCCCATATAAATCCGAACCTCCGATTCGTACAGGGCGGAGGCTGCTGTATTATGCGCATTGGTACAATTCCATGCAATGGACTTGATGTAGCCCGGAGCGGTAGCTCCTACTACAGACGAAGTGTAGAGTGTCTGAGTCCATGCGTTGCAATAATAAGGATGAAGACCTCCATAGTAATTGGTGGAGGTTCCTGTACCTACAGTGCGGGTGGCTTCCACAACGGTCAGATCCAAACACGGAATATTGAAATTGCCTGTCGTGTAGGCGCTGCTCTGAGTTCCGCAATTGGCTTTCACGCGCATGTCGTAAGCGCTGTTGCCTTGCAGGTTTGTCAGCATTACCGTAGGAGTGGTAGTGCTGATGGCGTACCAATCCGTATGGTTGGCAAGTTTGTATTCGAGCGTCCATGCCGTCTGGTCGGCGGGAGCGTTCCATGTGATGACGGCCGTGTCATTGGACACCACAGCCATCAGGTTGGTGGGTTGCACACACGTGGCCTCCACCAAGGTAACATTATCAACAGCTGCCGGATACTGGTTCACGGCGGTCACATCATTATACCATTGGAACTCCAACGTGCATTGTCCGGCATATTCGGGAGCAATGGTCGCAGAATAGTGGGCCCAATCGGGCGTGTTATTCAATGTCGGAGCTATATCTAATGTGTTGGTTCCATTCACCAAACGCACAGCCATGTAGCCATGGTTGCCGGAACCCACCACACGGTAGTCGAACGAAAGGATAGCGCCATTGGCGGGAATCATCACCTCACGGGAGGCTGTCACATTGGAAGTGGTAGCCACATATTTGTTCGTGGCACCCCCATTACATGATATATACAACTTATTATTATCAAAACCCTGCGCCTGGCCGATATACCATTTATTCGTATAGGTGCCGTTGTCCAAAGTCCAACCGTTTACACCATTGTCGCCGGCATCGAAGGTGGCCGTCATAGGCAGCGTGGCCGGACCTACGGAAGCAATATACGTCACCTCTATGGATTTCACATACAAAGCTTTGCTGGTTGTCTGGTTCCAGTCGATGTTGATTGCACCGGAAGCGGAACCCGTGAATGTATAATCAGTAGCATACTGATCAATATAGACCATATCGCCAGTGGAATAGGAGGGGTCATTGTACGTGAAATCCACGCCGCCAACCGTCACCGATACATACGCACCCGTGCCGCTGGCCCCGCTCGTATTCACTTTCACCGAAGTGATGGTACCAGGAATGTCACTTGTCTGCAAGTTCAGGAAAGAGCACGAGTTATTTGCTGAACCGAACTGCTGTCCCTTGGTGGCATCATAGCCCCAATATCCTCCATCGCCTGTGGCGGTCCAGTCCACACCGGACAAGGTCTGCGTGCCGAACGCACTCCATGTTGCCGCATTAATCTGATGAGAATACACTGTCTGGGCTAACAAGCCGCTCACCGCTGTCATCATGATAACCATGATTGCAGCCAAAACCTTCACCCCTTGGGTTAGATTTCTTAAAGTGTCAAACTTCTTCATGTGTTTAGTTTTTAATTGATAATTAGATTGTTATATTTATTTTTCTATTAAAAATCCTTATCTTTTATCCTTCTCAAAAACACACTTCTTTTCCAAAAAAACGAGCAAAAATACACAATTTTTCTTATTTGTGCTTTTATAAAATACAATATTGAAAAAAAAAAGAAACCACTGGAAATGCTATGTTTCACATTTCCAATCAATAAAAGATAACTCCAAAGAAAAAAAACGTTATCAGAAATCCGAATCTTCGCGCACTTGCCAGATGAAAACCTGATCGCCGCGATGAACGACTGACCGCACGGGGATGGAGCAATAAGTCCCCTTTAGCGCCTGCTCCGCCGGCACCGTGTCCACCCGTATTTCAGTCACCGTATCCTCATAAACGCCGGTGGTGTTGCCTGTGATAAGAATCTCGTCGCCCACGGTGAGCGGATCCTCCTCCACACGGATTTCTGCCACGGAGAGCTTGCTGAAGTAGTTGGTGACTTTCCCGATTCTGTGTTTCACACGAGTGGCCTGCGAACCGTAATGGTCCGCCCACTCGCCGGTCTTGCAACCCAAATAGTAGCCGCCCCAGAAGTCGCGGTTATAGACGCTGCGCAGCCGCTGCATCCACTCCTCCACGCGCTCCTGCGTGTAGGTCCCGTTCGCGATAGCCTCTGTCGCCTCGTGGTAGCATTGCGTCACCACGTTGACGTACTCGGGCGGACGGCCCCTACCCTCTATCTTGAGGATGGAGACTCCCGCCTTCAGGATTTTATCCAAAATCCCAATAGTGCACAAGTCTTTCGGCGACAAAATATAGGGATTTTCCACCTTCAGTTCTATTTCGTTTTCCTCATCAATAATCCGATAGGCGCGACGGCAGGGCTGGTTACATGCGCCCCGGTTGGAGGAGAAATTATAATTGTCGAGACTCAAATAACAGCGTCCTGACACGGCCATGCACAACGCCCCATGCACAAAAATCTCTATTTTCACCAGTTCTCCGCCGGGTCCGGTGATATTCTGCTCTTTCACCGCCTTGCAGATATCTGCAATCTGAACCAACGTGCATTCACGGCCCAGCACCACCACATCGGCAAACTGCGCATAGTAACGCACAGCTTCCAAATTGGTGACATTGCATTGTGTGGAAAGATGTATCTCCAACCCGATCTGGCGGGCATACTGGATCACAGCCATGTCGGAGGCAATGATAGCCGTGACCTGGCACTCTTTGGCCACATCCAACAAACGGTGCGCTTGCTCGATCTCGTCGTTATACACGATAGTGTTGACCGTCAGGTACGTGTTGACATGATGTTGGTGGCAGATGTCGGTGATTTGCCGCAAGTCGTCGAGGGTGAAATTGGCCGCTGAGCGCGCCCGCATATTAAGCACCCCCACTCCGAAATAGACGGAACCAGCCCCTGCCTGGATGGCGGCCATCAAGGAATCATACGAACCGGCAGGTGACATGATCTCAATCATAAACAGAAAGCAATGTTAATTGTTTTACTCCTCCTGTTTCTTTTTGGAGATCATTTTCAGAAATGAGATTTCGTTCTTGGTCAGGAAACGCCACATGCCACGGCGCAGGTCCTTCTTGGTGAGGCCGGCGAAGACCACGCGGTCCAATTTCACCACCTCATAGCCCAGAAATTCGAACATACGGCGGATAATGCGGTTCTTGCCCGAGTGGATGGTGATTCCCACCTCTTTTTTCGAGTCGGCACCCTCCACATACTGTACATCGTCGGGAGTGATAACCCCGTCGGCCAGCTCAATGCCGTTGCGCAAGGCCGCCATGTCGATGGAAGCGAAAGGCTTGTCCAACTCCACGAGGTATGTCTTCTCGATCTGTGAACTGGGATGCGTCAGTTTCTTGGTCAAGTCGCCATCGTTTGTGAACAACAGCAAGCCCGTGGTATCACGGTCCAACCGCCCCACCGGATAGATTCTCTCTTCGCACGCATCACGCACCAGTTCCATCACGTTGGCGCGGTCGCGCTCGTCATCGGTGGTGGTGATGTAGTCCTTGGGCTTGTTGAGCAGCACATAGACAGGACGCTCGCGCTGGAGCACCTTGTCGCCATAGCGCACCTCATCGGTGGGCAGCACCTTATGGCCCATCTCGGTAATCACTTCGCCGTTGACCGTGATGGCCCCGGAGGCAATCAGAACATCGGCATCGCGGCGGGAGCAGATGCCCGCATTGGCGATATATTTGTTCAAACGGATGGGACCATGCTGCTCTTCATACTCTAATGTCAGAATTTTCTGCTTTCTCGGAGCCTGACGGCCTTCCATCTTGCGTTTGTTGACGATCTCGGTCAGGATTTCCGACTCGGCCGTCACGTTCCGGCGGCGCGGACGCTTGTCGTCCATTTTGTCTGGCCGGCGACGGTCGCCACGTCCGAAGCCCGGACGATCGGATTTTTCGAACCGGCGTTCCCCACGGGCCGGTGCGCCGCCACGCGGAGCATTCCGCCGCGGACGGGATTCTCTCTCTTCATTATCATCAAAACGCCTCTTGGAACGGTACTTAGGAGGTCGTTCATCGTTGGAACGGCGAGCCGGACGACGGTTGTCCGACCGTGATCCGCGACTATAAGAGGATTCCTCATTAAACTCTTCACTATTGAATTTTCGTGCCATCAGTGGGTAGATTTTCCTTATTTTACAAAAACGGCGCAAAGATACAATTTAATTGGCAAACCGAACACCCTCATTTTGGTCAAGACCATTTTGCTGTCGTACGCAAAACAGTAATGATAGATTCGCAAAGTATTTTGTACTTTTGCACCTTCATGTTTTCCAATCTTGTTTCACGGATTTCTCGGGCTCGATATTGTGATGTAATAAGTTTTTGAATAACAAAAGTCTTCTTGATAAAACGATAATGATTATGAAACGCATTTTTTTCTTTTCTGCCATTCTTCTGTTCGCCACCACCGTATGGAGTCAAGTAGGGCCATCCATAAAATCTTTTTCATGGAAAGGACTTTCCATTAACTATCCAGACAATTATACCATTATAGAAAAAGAGTACGACCGTCAAAACAAAGCTTACAACTTTATCTGCACAACCACCGGAGATAAAATTTCCATGGTCACTGTCAGTTTCCTGAAAAATTTGGCAAAAGATTTCTCTTCAAGCCTCGATCGAAAAATCTTTTTCAAAGAAATCATACCGAACATTGTTTCTGAGGTGGGTAGTTCTCTTGATTCCCTGAAAACCGGCGATGTCAAAGAGTTTCCCATATCTTTCCCCAATGTTTACGCTGATTATACCGCTATAATAGAAAACATTGATGTTCAAGGGAGAATCGTGGTGTTTATACAAAAAGAGAGTATCATCACCTGCATTCTAATCACAGAATCTTCTCAATACATGCAGGAACTTGACAACATTATTAAAACGATCACCGTGAAATAAAACTATTTCCCAATTATTTCTTCAAGACACTTATTGTTTGAATAGCATTATATAACGAACCAACCGGCTCTCATCTACTACAGACATTGGGGCGGTTATTGGCAATATGAGACCTACCCCGAAGCGAACCAGATCATCTTCAATCCGGAAATGAACCGAGCAGTGGTAATGTTCCGTTTCGTGTATGAAGGCGGCGAGGTGATTTTGGAGAAACAGAACGGGGAATGGGTTGTGGTGGATTCACGCTTCACGTGGATTGAGTAAATCGTTCCAATATTTGCGTGAAAAACCTCCCCGCCCTCAATGGTGATCCGCTCAAGGGTGGAATTGGGGCAAATGGAAATTGCATTCTCACGAACAAAATCTTCCAAAATTCCAGGCGGTCAATCCGAAGCACCGTCAAGTACTGTATTGTGCATTTCTTGCACTTTGCTATTTTCTTTCCGGAAACAGCAACTTTTCAATCGGAAAATGTCACTTTTATCATTTTGATATTTAGCAAGTTAAATATCATTGGCTCTTGATTTGTTTGCTTTTATTTTGTAAATTTGCGGGCAACAACTTAAAATTTAGAGATGAAAAAGAACGAGGCTGAACTTGTTGATAATATCCATGCAGACGGACACCCGCCAGATAAACTAAAAACGCAAAATATGAAGAAACAAAAAAGTCATTCTCCTGAACTGATAAGCAGACCTTTAGTCACTACGGCTTCTCAAGAAAATGACGCAGCAAAAATACAAAATAAAATTATAACCACAAAACAAAATTTATTGAATGTGGCCGAAAAGTATGCTCATGTAAATGATCCGGAAGGATTCATAACAAACTTGAAGAATGCCTTGGGCATGAATCCAGATAAAGCAAGTAACTATAACTATTTCGTTATCAGCGAAAAAAAGATGCGCGTTTGCATACGAATCAGCAACCATCATGCAAACGCCGGGAAATATTTGGAGCACGACGCTAACGATTTCAATCTAAGTATCATGGTGTCCAAGAGGTATCGTAAGAACACTTTTCAAGCTGATCCGGACGTAATATTGGAGGAATACGTTTATATGGGACGCCAATTGGAGGCCGTGGAGAGTCCGTTCTCTCAGATAGCGTTGTCGTTGGCAAGGTTCCTTGACACGGGCGAATATGTGGACACCACCGGCGTAGCGAAGGTGAACTTTTCTCCTGAGCCTCCGCCCGCCAGCGCAACAACTGCTAACTGCTAACTCCTAACTATCTTCCTCACCACGTTCACCCCTCGCTCGAAGTTGATCTTCACGAGGTAGGTGCCGGAGGGATAGGGCGAGAGGTCGATCACCGGTAGGGACGTGCCGGCGGGTGATTCCAGGAGGGTGGCCAGCTTGCGGCCCTGTAGGTCGAGCAGCTTTTGGATTGAGCTTTTTCTCCATTTACTCCAACAAAGGTTTGTTTTTCTCACCAAAAGTACACATTTTTATATATCTTCGGTGTGATATTCAAAATTATTTCTCCACAAAAGAAGACCCCGACGGATTTCTCCGAAGGGGTCTCTGTGGCAAAGTATCAACTTTCTCCGTTTCTATTCCCACTCGATCGTTGCGGGCGGTTTTGAGCTGATGTCATAGACCACGCGGTTGACGCCGCGAACCTTGTTGATGATGTCGTTGGAGACCTTGGCGAGGAATTCGTAAGGCAAGTGCGCCCAGTCGGCGGTCATGCCGTCGGTGGAGAGCACGGCACGCAGGGCCACGGCGTTCTCGTAGGTGCGC
>JAEEGH010019857.1_pt1 | contig 14044 bp, 16 predicted proteins | sample 9134181 | NCBI WGS metagenome assembly JAEEGH01 (sample SAMN16246544, study PRJNA631951) | gut metagenome | biome: gut microbiome; feature: rumen; material: DP-attached | host: Bos | place: Iran: Karaj | collected 2018-10 | reverse complement strand
TTTCGGCATGAAGAACACCGAAACCGAATCCTACGGCAATACAGCCTACTGCGATGCAGATTATAAAGAAGACAGTGAAAAATTTGCTAGCCCGTGAAAAACCCATATATAGATAATTTATAAAATATATAGACAATAATCAAGCATATTTAGTGCCCAGAAATAAGGCACACCTGCTCGATTAGGTGCGCTCCCTGCGGGCCGCAATATCGACAGGCATGCCTTTTTCTGGGCTTGTGTTGGGGTTTTTTGAAATATTTTACCCTGTAGCATTATTTGACACACTCCTATGTCATAATAAAGATATGATCGATGCAATACTTTTCCCATGTAATATGGGTTCGATGAACGATGTAGACTGGTCTTTTGAGGATGAATATTCTGCCGCCAGGGAATGTGATGGGTATGAATTATTCTTCTATGACTATGATCAATTTGTCCGTGATGGAAGACTGATTCTTGATCATCAGCCGGAGAAGCCGACCCTGACAGTGCTCCGTGGCTGGATGTTAAATGATAAGCAGTATGAACTTTTTTATAATCAGCTTTTGTCTCGGAATATCAAGCTGATTACAAATCCTGAACAATATAATACCATGCACTTGTTTCCCAATGTCTATCCAATGATTGCAGAGGATACGCCAGAGATATTGATTTATCCTGATGGGGCTGAAATTGATGTTGAATATATAAAATCCAAATTCAAGCGCTTTCTTGTAAAGGATTATGTCAAATCAGAGAAAGGGACTGATTTCCCTAAGTCCTTTGACCATACTATAACACAGGAGAATATGGACCAATGGCTCAAGGTTTTTAGGGAATATCGTGGAAAACTTTTTACTGGAGGAATCTGCATCAAAGAATATGTAGAACTTAAGAAATATGGCGAACGGACAAATGAATGGAGGGTGTTTTATATAGGTGGTCATGTGTTGTCTGTCTCGAAGAATTCTGGTCAGATGGATTTTATAAACGAGGTTCCGCAGCCATTGGTAGGGAAGTATATGAATTTACCTAGTCCTTTTTATACAGTGGATTTTGCAGAGCTTGCCGATGGTAGCTGGAAAATACTTGAAGCTGGGGATGGGCAGGTGAGCGGCCTTTCGGACAATCAGAATGCCCGGGCATTTTTCCGTGCTTTGTGGATAGGACTCTAGTATGTTTCAGATAAAGGTAGAAGGAATATTTAAAATCTCTGGCAGAGGCCAGGTCATCTGGGGTACTTCAAGCGAACAGAATTATTTTGGAACTATACGATGTGGCGATAAGGTATTTAAGGTATTAGGTTCTTCTCCGCTTGGAGAAAAGAAGGGGCATGCTACATATATTCTTGATACATTTGAGCTAACCAATGACTATATCGGTAAAGTGTTTGTGGAAGAAAAAAGACATGACTAAACAAGAGTTTATAGATAAGCCATCCCTGCGGCAGTGCCCACTGGAGGCATTGCGCTCTGCAGCAACAAGCACGCCACACTCGAAAGAATAAGAGTGTGGCTTATGCTTGTCTGCATGGGTACGCACCGGCCGACAATGGGTACTGCAAGCAGGGGCAGTTTCTGCTGGCGTTTTATTAGGATATAGTGTATTATGGATACGGAGGCGTGTATGAGCAGAGTTGTATGTCCTTGGGACCTGATTATTTCATTTGTTACAGATGCATTCAAAGGCTATGGTGTGCCAGAGGAGGATGCAAAGATATGTACCGATGTCCTCCTGGAGTCGGACCGCAGGGGCATAGAGAGCCACGGCTGCAACCGCTTCAAGCCTATATATCTGGATAGAATCAAGGCTGGTATCCAGAATCCTGTCACCAATATGGAAATACTCAAGGAGACCGAGACCACTGCTGTGATTGATGGCCACGACGGCATGGGGCAGGTCATAGGATATAAATCCATGCAGATGGCTATAGACAAGGCCAAGAAATACGGCATGGGAATGGTTGTTGTACGCAACTCCTGCCACTACGGCATAGCCGGCTACTACGCAACCCAGGCCGCAAAACAGGGCTGCATCGGCATCACCGGCACCAACGCCCGCCCGTCTGTGGCACCAACCTGGGGCGTTGACGGCATGTTCGGCACCAACCCCCTTACAATAGGCATCCCTACCGACGAAGACTTCGACTTTGTAATAGACTGTGCCACCTCCATAACACAGAACGGCAAGATAGAGTACTATATCCGTACCGGTGAGCCGGTGCATCAGGGTACAGTGATAACCAAGGATGGCAAGGAATACTCCGGCGACCCGGACCAGGCCCTCAGGATGATCCGCAAAGGCGATGCAGCCCTCCTCCCGCTGGGAGGTGCAGGGGAGGCACTGGGCGGCTACAAGGGCTACGGCTATGCCATGGTCGTCGAACTTCTTTCCTCTATACTGCAGGACGGCGCCTATGGTGAGATGCTGGTAGGAAAGGATCCTGTAGGAAAGCCGGGCCCATACCATCTAGGCCACTTCTTCATCGCCATAGACACAGGCCACTTCCTGGGCGAGGAGCTGGCCCGGAAGAAGGCGGGGGAGATCATACGCAAGGTACGGAACTCCACCAAGGCGCCGGGTGCGGAGCACATCTTCACCGCCGGGGAGAAGGAATGGAAGGTATGGCAGGAGCGCAAGGACAAGGGCGTTCCTATAACAGAGCCTGTCCAGAAGGAGCTTTCAGCTGTCCGGGACGAACTGGGGCTCAAGCAGTACATCTTCCCCTGGGAAAAATAACAAATTTTTCATTGACTTTTCATTAACTGTTTATCCTCTTTTCTGGTTTAATTTGTGAAATTAAGACAAAAGAGGTAAATTATGGAAAACAACAAATTATTATTCGCAGTATTCACAATCTGTGTTGTGATTCTTGTTCTTTTGGTGGTGCAGATGTGCATCCTTATTCCTATGGCAATGCACAGTGGTCATAATCATATGCATCATCCGGTGATTAACTCAGCTCCTGCACAGGCTCCATCTTTCGGCGGTCATCACTGTTGTCCCCCACGTTTCTGGTGCCATCCCCACAAGATGATGCCTCCTAAGCCAGGTGTCCTTCCAAAGGCTCCGGCAGAACCGCAGGCAAAGGCTGCTCCAGAACCTAGCAAGTAAGACTGAGTCCTCCATCAGTCATTCTCCTTTTTTTGCCGATGTGTCCACGAGGGTGCATCGGCTTCTTTTTGATTATAAGATCAGATAAGGTACAGTGAAAACAGAGACATTCTTGTAGGTTTCAAGCTCTTTCATCAGCCGTTGGGTGGTCTGGTTATGCAGCGGCTTTTTCAGCGGATTCATGACAACCAGCATGCCCATCATGATTACCAGACTGCGGCGTGGACCAAGCTTCTCCGCCTCTCTCTCCACATGCTTTAGCAGAACTTCATTCATGTTCCGGTAAGGGGTGATCTCATAACGGAAGACCGCATTGATGCCAAGCTCCTCGATGGAGGCCTTAAGAGCTTCAGCCCGTTCCTTGCTGTCAGTTATATGATATAGCTCAATCTCTGTGAAGCCGCATCCCAGGGCGCAGTCCAGGGTTTTAAGGAAAGAGCGGTTCAGGGACTGTATCGGAAGGATAACCTTGCCGGAAGAGGCGGTGTGAATGACTTCCTTTGCCTTCTGGATGGAGTCGATTTTGAGGTCTGCGGCAACAACATCATAATGCTCCTTGATTTTCCGCATCATGTATACTAGTCCGATGATGCAGACCAGTGTGACCCAGGCTCCGCTGAGGAACTTCATGATGATAATTACAATCAGAGTGATGCCGGTGACAATTGTTCCGAATCCATTTATTATAGCTTTGATCTGCCAGCCGTGATTCCTTTTCCTCACCCAATGGACCAGCATTCCGTACTGGTTTAAAAGGAAGGAGATGAATACACCGCTTGCATAGAGTGGAAGCAGAAGATGCTGATCTCCGTTGAAAGAGAAAACCAGAATCGAAGAGGAAGCGAACAGGAACAGAATACCGTTGGAGAAATTCAACCGTGCACCGCGGGTAACCAGCCTGCGGGGAAGGAAGCCATCTTTGGCCATCAGCGCTGTTAAAAGAGGCATTCCTGCATAGGCTGTATTGGCGGCCAGGGCAAGAATGATCACAGTCATAATCTGTACCACAAAGTACATGGCGCTGCCGTGTCCGAAGACTGCCCCTGCCAGCTGGCTCACTGCAGTGGCTTTGCTGTCCGGCTGAATCTGATATAGGTTGATAAGAGCGCTTACTCCGAAGAAAACCAGTGCCACAAATCCTGCCATGGCATAGAGAACTACTTTCGCATTCTTGACAGTGGGCTCCTTGAAGTTCGGGACTCCGTTGGAAACCGCTTCTACACCTGTAAGGGCTGTACAGCCTGAGGCAAAGGCCCGCAGCAGGACGAACATAAGGGTATCTCCTGTCTGCTGTACTACCACAATCTGCTGCTCCGGAGTGTACAGACCCAGCGAATACTTTATAAGGCCGGTGATGATCAGTGAAATCATCGTAAGGATGAAAACATATGTAGGCACTCCGAACATCACGGCAGATTCCCGGAGACCCCGCAGGTTTCCCCATGTCAGCAGAGATATGATTGCGAAAGCTAAAAGCGCTTTGTATCGGATTAACTCAGGAAAAGCAGATGTGATTGCCGCAGCCCCTGCACAGGCACTTACAGCCACTGTCAGAACATATCCTATAATGAGTGCTCCCCCTGCGACCAGCCCAGGTGTCTGACCCAGATTCTCATGGGCGACAATGTAGGCTCCACCTCCCTGAGGATAGGCGTTTATAGTCTGGCGATAACAGAAGATCAGGATTACAAGCAGACCTATGATAGCGGCTACGACCGGAAGGAAGAATTGGTAGGAAAGCATACCCAGAACAGGAATCAGGACCAGGAGTATTTCCTCTCCGGCATAGCTGACAGACGAGATGGCATCGCTGGCGAAGACAGGAATTCCCCAGAAAATGTTGAATTTCTCGTTTCCCAGTTCCGAGTCGGCCAGCGTTGTGCCGAGCATCAGGTGCTTCAGCTTTTTGATCATTGTAACGGTTTCACCTTAGTTTCTGCAAAATAATGCTTTATTATATCATCAGATTGATGAATGCGCAAATTAAAATTTTCTTTATTAATTATCATGCTCTGTGTCCTCCTATCTGCTGGTTCCGCTCCCGGGCGGTGGCTCCCTCTGTATAATCGCTCATCTTCAGGATGGCATTCTTGCCGAATCTGCCCTGTATGCTGAGCATGGCATTCTGGAGGGAGCGCTCCCGCCGCTGGGCAGCCACATCTGTAAAGAGGTCTGGCAACTCCTCCTTCTGGTCTATAACTGTATCTGCAGACACATTTATCCGCCGTATCAGGAAGGCAGGGTCTGCAATCTGGTCAAATATATCAAGTATTCCTTTTGTTATCCGGTGCAGGGATGCAGTGTGGCTGCCCAGGTGCACAAGGCCGTGGTCTGCCATAGGGACAGGGGTGCTGCTTTTATCGTATGAGATGTAAAGGGAGAACTGCTCCGAAGCCAGGTTCTTTGCCACCAGATCCTGGGCCAGATCCTCTGCCATTTCCCGCACCACCAGCCTGGCCTTGTCATGAGGGTAGGGGTGATGCAGCACCTGGCCGGAGCAGAGGCTTCGGGAGGAGCTTCTGTAGTTCTTTATGTGGGCTATGGTGCAGTTCTCAAGGCCCCAGGCATGGTCTATAAGTATCTCCGCATCTATGCCGAAAAGTTTGTAGAGCATAGCCTCGTTCTGCAGGGATTTCAGGGCGATGTCACCCATTGTGCGCATGCCATGCCGCTCAAGCTGGGCTGCTGTCCCATGGCTTATACGCCAGAAGTCAGTTATGGGCCGGTGCTCCCACAGGGTTTTCCGGTAGCTTTCCACAGTGAGTTCTGCAATCCTCACGCCGTTCCTGTCGGGTGGCGAATGCTTGGCCACTATATCCATGGCAACCTTGCACAGATAAAGATTTGGGGCAATCCCTGCCGTGGCTGTTATCCCGGTCTCGGCCAATACGCTCTTTATCACGGTTCGGAGCAGGGTCTGGGCATCGGTATGGTACAGGGAAAGGTATGATGTGGCATCGATGAACACCTCATCTATGCTGTAGACATGGATATCCTCGGGGCTGAAGTATTTCAGGTAGACACCGTAGATACGAGTCGAGTACTCAAGGTACAGAGCCATCCGGGGCACTGCAGTTATGTATTCCAACTTACTGCCGGTGAGGGCCTCAATCTCCCTTACTTTCTGCACCACCTCGAAAAGCCGGCATCTTCCTTTAAGACCAAGAGCCTTGAGGGATGGACTCACTGCCAGGCAGATAGTCTTCTCTGTCCTGGAGACATCAGCCACCACCAGGTTCGCAGTCAGTGGATCCAGTCCCCGTTCCACACATTCCACCGAGGCATAGAATGACTTGAGGTCTATGGCAAAATATACGCGCTCCATGGTTCAAGCATAGAGCAGAAGGTGTGTCATACAGTGATACACAAAATATATTCCCAGCAAAAAGGCACCCCTGCTCGGTAAACAGCCTAGGCTGTAACACCGCCAGGGATGCCTTTTTGCTGGGTTCATACTTGCTGTTGTATGTTATTTATGATAAATCTGCTGAAGTTCTTCTTTGATAGAATTCTTTTTTGATTTAAGAGGGAACAGGAAGCTCCGTTTCTCCTTGAGTGCTTCATGCCGTTTCCTCAGCTGCTCCTTGAGAAGCTCATACTTGATCTCCATCTGCTTTTCCTTGGCAAATTCCTTGATTCGGGTCGAAATCTTGAAGGTGTAGCATACATCGATGGTGAACACCCCATAAAAGAAACCGATGACAAAACAGAATGACAGATGTCCTGTGAACCAGTAGAGCCATTCCAGTATCCGCGGATGTATCAGGAAGTAGTATACTGCGCTCAATATGTACCAGTAGAATGTATACTGGAGGCATATGATGCCCTGTATATTGAACTTATTTTTACTGTAATCCCACAGCTTTATGTGCATTCCTTTTATAAAGATGAGACCTGCTATATATTCCATGGCTGTTATACACAGAGCCATCATGATAAAGAGGATTGTTTCCCGGATCCACCGTTCTGAGACTCCTGAGACATTGATAAAAGATAGTGAGAAGAGGGTACAGAGACTTAAGCCGTACAATGGAAGGTAAGGGCCGTTCAGAAAACCCGGGTTCAACCATTTCCGTTCTGGATTGTTTTTAGAGAAGAAACGCCGCCAGAATAACTCAATACCCCAGCCGAAAAGGCTGCCGACAAAGAAAAGAAATGTAAGTACCAGAAAAATGCTCATGGAATAATGATATGGACAGAAGGTTCATTTGTCAACTTCATCGAAGATGCCGGCGCCCCGTCTGTGCTCCACAAGGCGGTAGTAGAGATGGCGCATAAGCAGGGTGGAGGGGAACCAGCACAGGGCCAGAAGCACAGTGAAGATGAAGCCTTTCACCAGAATTCGCATGTTTATGATGAAGGAGACATCATATCCCTTGTCAAAGAGATAAAAATAGAAAGGCTGCAGGATGTGCTCCTGACTCCAGGCCATCACCGGCGGGTATATGAAGTAGAAAACCCCCAGCGGTATAAGAAAAAGGGACAGTGCCCAGCGGAAATAGCGTCTGAAGTTTCTGTCCCTGAAGTCTATCACAAGAGTTGCCAGCTTGTTATTTAAGGTGCTGAATTATGCTGATTCTGAACCCGGAGGGGGAGATCAACATGGCAGCTTTGGAAGTCTTTGTAGCTACGGTTTCATCGCCGTAGATATTCTTGAATCCATGTTTCTGGAGTATTTTATAGGCTTCATCAAAATTGTCCACATTCATGCGGATACCCACCATATCACAGGGAATATCGGCATCTGACTGCAGCAGGTCCAGATGAAAGCCATTGGCATTCTTCATGCGGATGATCTTGTCATTCCTGTCGGCAATCTCGATTCCATCTTTTGTATGGCTCCTTTCAAAGCCTAATTCCTCAAAGACCTTGATGATATCATTAGCTTTCTTTGTATCAATGAACGGGTCAAATGATGTGATTTTCATATTAAGTCCTCCTTGATTTTACTATCTTATAGAATTACTGTCCTGTCAACGTCCTTATTTTTTCTTCAATGATGAGTAAGTCATCATATTCTGCTTCCTGGTGCCGTTCGTATTTTTTCATGGCTTCTTCCTCGGCCTTCTTTATCAGCTCTGAATAGCCCTTGAGAGCAGCAAAGGGGGCGAATATCTTGGCCCGCTGCTCCAGAGGCATCCTGATCCTGCCGGGGGATCCTGTCCAGTTGTATCCTATAATTTCCTCATAACGGCTTTTCAATGTCGCCCTCCAGATAACCGATGACCTCATCAAAAAGCTCACCCTGACGGAGCTGATTGAGATACTTTCTTTTCTTGATATCCCAGGCCATTTTGGCATAGACTCCCGAACTGCACCTGATGACATAATCCCAGTCAGATTCGGTGAACCTGCGGAAAGCAGCTTTGTCTATTCCTTCAATTTCTTCTTTCTCTTCCTTTGAGAGATCCTTGAAATATTCCTGATACCAATCCATGAGATAGTACATTCTTACCGGCTTTGATCCTGTACCTTCAAACCTTTCATAGCGGCTATAGGCTTCTGGCATGGCCCTATAAGCCTCATGCACCCTTTTTTCTGTAATAAACATATCTGTCCTCCTGAAAGACAAAATAACATAACAGGTGTGTCAAATAACGCTACAGGTGAAATATCTTGACCTATAATTCCTTTTCCTGTACAATTACCGCTGTTGATAATGAACTTATAAAGGAGAATATAATGTCAAAAGCACACAGAGGAGCAGGCGTAAGAGAACTTCCAAAGAGCGGAAGAGGTGAGTGCCCGGTTTGCAAGAGAACTGGTGTAAAGACTCTCTATGAGATTGAAGCCAACTCCAAGAAAGTAAAGATCTGCAAGATTTGCAAGGCTTCTATTGCCAACGGCAAGATGAAGGAGCAGGTGGCTGCCCTCTAAGGCTTTGCACTGTTTTGTATCAGAAAGGCGATCTGGAAGCAGGTTGCCTTTTTTTTTGCCCTTGCTTTTTTGTTATAATATATATATTCTACTGTTATGGACGCACAGAACGGCATTACATTATATATCCAGTCTGGAATTATCCCCTTCTGCCGGAAGGATGACCATATAGAGATTCTTCTCATAACCAACAAGAAGAAGGACAAATGGGGCATTCCCAAGGGATTGGTGGAGGAGGGGCTCTCTGCCTCGGAGTCTGCCCAGAAGGAGGCCTTTGAGGAGGCCGGTATATATGGCAAAGTCTACAAGCCTTCCTTAGGCAAGTATTCTATCAGGAAGTGGGATGGCAAGTGCCGCATCAAGGTTTTCGCCATGGAGGTGACCCAAGTTCTGGACAAGTGGCCCGAGGATATCCTCCGCAAGCGCCAATGGTATACTGTGGAAGAGGCTGCCGGCATGGTCAGGAACAAGAAGCTTCAGGCTATGATTCAGGGGCTTCCTGAGTATCTGGAGGAATGAACAATGGATATTAAAAGCCTTGCGAACCAGACAATACTCCCTATAAAGCCTTATGTGCCTGGTAAATCAGTAAAGCAGGCCCTTTCAGAGATTAATCTGCCTGAAGTCTACAAGATGGCTTCCAACGAGAATCCGAGGGGTGCTTCCCCTAAAGCCAAGGCTAAGTACTTGGAGCTTTCTGATCAGCTCCATATCTATCCTGAGATCTACGACCGTGAGCTTCTGGACGCATTTGCCGCAAAACTGGGCTGCTCCAGGGATAACATAACCCTGAGCAACGGCGGTGATGGCATTATCTACAACATGGGCATGGCTGTGCTGAACCCTGGTGACGAGACTATCATCCCGGAGATCACCTTTGCGGTCTACGAGAACATAACCCGGATCATGCACGCTGTTCCGGTATTCTCTCCCATGAAGGAGAGCGCCATAGACCTGGATGACATCTATTCCCGCATTACAGACAAGACCAAGATCATCTTCATCTGCAACCCAAACAACCCCACAGGTCAGTGCCTGCCCACAGACAAGCTGACAGCATTCCTCCGCAAGGTTCCTGATAATATCTTTGTATTCCTGGACGAGGCATATATAGACTTCACCGAGCCGGAGTTCAACATAGGTTCTGTAGAGCTGCTGAAAGGGGGTATGAAGAATCTGTTCATACTCCGCACATTCTCCAAGGTATATGGCCTTGCAGGGGTGCGCATAGGCTTCGGAATCGGGGATCCTGATCTTATCTCCCTTATCTCCAGGGTAAAGCCTCCATTCGACCTCTCCATCGTTGCAGAGAACATTGCGGCAGAGGCTCTTGCCGACGATGAATTCTACAACCGAACTGTCACAGAGACTGCCGCAGAGAAAGCATACTACTATGCCGAGCTGGACAAGCTGGGGCTTTCCTATTTCAAGAGCCAGACCAACTACATCCTCATTGATGTCAAGATGGATGCCAAGAAAGCGGCCCAGGCCCTTATGGAGCAGGGTATTATAGTGCGTCCTGCCGCAAGCTATGGATTTCCTACCTGTATACGCATAACCATAGGTCAGCACCGGGAAAATGAACTCTTTTTCAAGGCTCTGAGAAATTTGGTGGTATGACGAGAAAGCTCCTTTTCCTGTTCATTCTGCTTACCCTTCTCCTAACTGCACCTGTATACGCCACCATGTATAGTAGTGGTGATATCGTAATAATGACCAACCTTACCACATGGGGAATGAACTTTGGCATAGGATACAAAGGATTCTCACTCCTGGAAAAACGTGATACTATCCTTTGGCTTTTTGCCGGGGCCCGTGTTACTGACTTGTATTATTTCCGCGATGCCAACGATGACAATCTGGACATAGAGGTGTCTGATTACGATGGCCTTATGTTCTGGTCGCCTCATGTCAACTGGGGAGCAGGCTTTTCCCAGGGCCTTGTGGACGACCCGAGGAAGAATACCGACCTGGTCTATTTCTCTATCTTCTATAAAGGGGTGAGGGAGTGGTATCTGCATGATCATGATACTTTCTTCGACACCGACAGGCCGGACCGCCATGGTCTTCTGCAGAACTCTCTGATACTTGAGCTTGCTGTGGACAGCGTGCTTAAAGACAGAGAATCGGGCATGCGTAAAGGCTTCTTTACCAATGCCACCTTTGAATATGCTCCAAATGCTTTCTTCAACAGCTCTCTGGGAGATGCCGATTTCCGCAAGTACTATGCCCAGTTCAAGTTCTTTATACCGATGCATGAATTTGCTCCAGAGAGCAAATTCGCCTGTGTCTATTTCGGAAACTCCAGCATGGCAGACTATGTGGAGGGATCAGAAATCCCTATCTATGCGAGGCACCATATAGGCTCTCTGAATGTCTACAGCGGTCTTGGCGGTCTTATAAGGGGCTATGAGTCCTACAGGTTCGATTCGGGACTTAAACTGGCAAACCGCAGCGAGATCCGTCTTCTTATGAAAAAGATTCCTATCGAGTCTATGTTCAGAGGGAGTGCTTTCCTGCGGTTCAGCGGAATCACCTTCTTCGATATGGGATACTACGGTCTTCTGGATGGTGCTGACGACGGATTCATCTGCTCATGCGGGGCTGGTATACTAATATCATTTATGGATATAATATCAATATCTGGATATATGGCATTCCCTTTGGCGGAGGAACGGCTTGACCGCAAGCGGGTGGTTCCGGTCCTGGGATTCAGCTTTAAATTTTAGTTTTGGAGGTTTTTATGGAAAAAGGAAGAGAGACGCTTGGAAGCCGGTTGGGTTTCCTTTTCCTCTCTGCAGGATGTGCAATCGGACTGGGAAATGTATGGCGGTTCCCGTTTATCGCTGGAAAATACGGTGGAGCAGCCTTTGTACTGATGTATCTTCTGTTCCTGGTTATATTCGGTCTTCCTATCATGGCGGCAGAGTTCGCTGTAGGACGTGCATCACGCAAGAGCGTGGCCCAGTCCTTCAAGACCCTTGAGCCTGCTGGAACCAAGTGGCATATCTTCGGCTATTTCGGCGTGGCTGGAAACTATCTCCTCATGATGTTCTACACCACAGTAGCCGGCTGGATGCTGTACTATTTCTTCGCTACCGCATCTGGAATGCTTGCCGGCCTCAATCCTGACCAGGTAGGGGCTTTCTTCGGCGGTGTGGTATCAAATCCTTCCCTTCAGATCTCCTGGATGGTCATTGTAGTCATTATCGGCTTTGCTGCCTGCTTCTTCGGTCTTCAGAAGGGTGTTGAGAAGATAACCAAGTTCATGATGTCCGGACTTCTGGTCATCATGCTTCTCCTGGTGTTCAGATCAGTGACCCTCAAAGGTGCAGGTGACGGTCTTTCATTCTACCTTAAGCCTGATTTCGGCAACATGGTGGAGAACGGTCTCTGGGAAGCAGTCTATGCAGCTCTGGGCCAGGCATTCTTCACCCTTAGCCTCGGAATCGGCTCCATGGCTATCTTCGGAAGCTATATCGACAAGTCCAGAAGCCTTACAGGTGAGTGTATCAACATCATCGGTCTTGATACCTTCGCTGCACTTATGTCTGGTTTCATCATCTTCCCGGCCTGTTTCGCATTCGGTGTGAATCCGGGCGCAGGTCCTGGCCTTATCTTTGTCACCCTGCCTAACATCTTCAACCAGCTGGCAGGCGGAACCTTCTGGGGAGCACTCTTCTTCCTGTTCATGAGCTTTGCAGCCCTGACTACTGTAGTTGCTGTATTCGAGAACATCGCGGCATTCATGATCGACCGTGGCGTTCCAAGAAAGAAGGCTGTAATCATCAATGTAGTGCTTATGATAGTTCTTTCTGTTCCATGTGCCCTGGGCTTCAACGTATGGTCCGGCTTTCAGCCTCTGGGACCTGGTACAGGCGTCCTTGACCTTGAGGACTTCTTTGTAAGCAACAACCTGCTTCCTATCGGAGCTCTGATCTATCTGGCATTCTGCTGCTCCAAGATGGGCTGGGGATGGGACAACTTCATTGCCGAGGTTGATGCAGGAAAGGGGCTTAAGTTCCCTAAAGGCAAGGCTATCCGGTTCTACCTTACCTATGTTGTTCCTGTTGTCATCATAGTTATCTTTATCGCAGGATACTGGAACATCTTCAAACCGCTTATTATGGGTAAGTGATTCATTTTCTTAGTTTAAAATAAAGTCAACTTTAGATTAAACTTAAAAAAAGCCCTGGTTTCCCAGGGCTTTTTTATGCTTATAGGGCGTTATCAAAGCCGTCCGTTCGGATGCCGGTCAAAGTAATCCTTTGTAGTCTTTGCCACAACTCCGCTGAGTACGATCAGGGAGACACAGTTAGGAATTGCCATGAGACCGTTGGTGATGTCTGCAATTGTGAATACTGCGTTCACTGTGAAGTAAGGACCGATGAGAACAGCCAGGATGTAGAACCATCTGTAAACCTTTACCGGGCCCATATTTCCCTTGGTCAGGTACTCAAGACATTTCTCGGAGTAGTAGTCCCAGCCCAGGATAGTGGTGAATGCGAAGAACATAAGACAGAGCATCAGGAAGAACTGTACGCTTACGCCGTCGCCTCCAAGAACCTTGGAGAATGCAGCAGAGGTAAGGGCAATACCCTTAAGTCCCTGACCGCCGATCTCAGGAGAGTTCCACAGGTCTGCGCCTGCGATTACGATTGCAAGACCAGTCATAGTACAGATGATGAGTGTGTCGATGATGGTACCGGTCATATTTACCATACCTTGCTCAACAGGCTCGTCGGTCTGGACTGCAGAAGCCGCGATAGGTGCAGAACCTAATCCTGCCTCGTTTGAGAAGATACCCCGGGCAATACCTTTCTGCATTGCATCTGTGATCTGCTTGAATACAAATCCCATAGCTCCGCCTGCAAGTGCCTTGTAGCCGAAGGCGCTCTTGAAGATAAGGGCGAATGCAGCTGGAATAGCGGTGACGTTCATGATCAGGACGGAAAGTCCAAGGAATACATAGATGAATGCCATAAATGGAACAACGATGGATGCAACCTTGGAGATTCTCTTGAGGCCACCGATGATTACCAGGCCGGCGAAGAATGTAACAAAGAGGCCA
>JAEEGH010019856.1_pt1 | contig 14045 bp, 12 predicted proteins | sample 9134181 | NCBI WGS metagenome assembly JAEEGH01 (sample SAMN16246544, study PRJNA631951) | gut metagenome | biome: gut microbiome; feature: rumen; material: DP-attached | host: Bos | place: Iran: Karaj | collected 2018-10 | reverse complement strand
GCGCAGATTTTGCGAAAAAAGCACTTTTAAAGTGTAATTTTTGTTTAATTTTTACCGCGGGCACACGCGTTTTCCGGCGCTTTCTTTACACCGCTTTCTTTTTAAGAAAGCGGGAGCACTTTTGGTACTTTTCTTGCGGGAGAAAAGTACGGAAGAAACGTTTTTTCTGTTCCTTTCTCTAAGGCAAGAGAAAGGAACCCAAAGAGAGCTGAAACATTAAAAAGTGTATAGCCGCACTTTTGAAGTACAATTTCACTTAAAGCAAAAACAAATAAGGGAAGTTCTTTGCCCCTCTTTCTTTCAAGAAAGAGGGAAAACCCTTTCTTGTACTTTTTTCAAAAAAGTACAATCTCTGTTTTTTCCTATTGACAAATGAAAAAATATAATATATAATATAAAGGCTGTAAACGAAAAAACTTTACAGAGGCGGCGGTGATATTATGGCACTTGATAAAATAAGAATGTCCATGCTTTACGACGTTTACGGCGCGCTTATCAGCGAAAAGCAGCGCGAAGCGGTCGAGATGTATATAAACGAGGACTATTCGCTTTCCGAGGTTGCGGAAAATATAGGAATATCACGCCAGGGCGTAAGGGAGCAGATAAAGCACGCCGAAGGTTTTCTTGAAAACTGCGAGGAAAAGCTGAAACTTCTCGAAAGATTCAGAAATATTTCGGGAGATCTCGATAAACTCGAAGCGCAGAAAGACGAAAAAACGGAAAAATTACTTGAAGATATACGCAAAAACATAATTTTCGAATGATAAAAGGAGAAAAATGTTCCAAAGTTTAACGGATAGACTGTCAAACGCATTAAAGTTTTTTAAAAATAAAGGAAAATTAAGCGAAAACGACGTAAAAGAGGGAATGAGAGAGATAAAGCTCGCCTTACTTGAAGCGGACGTAAACTATAAGGTCGTAAAGGAATTCATAAACAATGCGACCGAAAGAGCGGTCGGCAGCGAGGTGCTTGAAAGCCTTGTGCCGTCCCAGCAGATAGTAAAAATCGTAAACGAAGAACTCATAAAACTTATGGGCGAGGAAAACAAAAAGCTTACGATTTCGTCAAAACCGCCCACCGTCATAATGATGGCGGGACTTCAGGGCGCGGGAAAGACCACGCACACAGGAAAGCTTGCGCTCATGTATAAAAAGCAGGGCAAAAGGCCGCTGCTTGCGGCGTGCGACGTTTACAGACCCGCCGCGATTAAACAGCTTCAGGTTGTGGGAGAGAGCATAGGCGTTCCCGTATATGCCGAAGAAAACGAAAAAAATCCCGTTAAAATTGCGAAAAACGCACTCGAACACGCAAAAAAGCACGGAAACGACATGCTTTTCGTGGACACGGCGGGACGGCTTCATATAGACGAAGAGCTTATGACGGAGCTTCAGAACATAAAAGAAGCGGTTGAACCGACCGAAATACTGTTCGTAATCGACGCCATGACCGGTCAGGACGCGGTGAACGCGGCACAGTCCTTCAATGAAAAGCTCGACGTTACGGGAATGATACTCACAAAGCTTGACGGCGACACAAGAGGCGGCGCCGCGCTGTCCGCGAGATACGTTACCGGCAAACCGATAAAATTCATCGGAACGGGCGAGAAAATGGACAACATCGAACCTTTTTACCCCGACAGAATAGCCTCGAGAATACTCGGAATGGGCGACGTGCTGTCGCTTATAGAAAAGGCTCAGCAGGCGATAGACGAAAAGAAAGCGGCGGAGCTCGAAAAGAAAATGAAAGAGCAGTCCTTTACGCTTTCCGACTATCTCGACCAGTTCGACAGCCTTCGCAATATGGGACCGCTTGACCAGCTTCTCGGAATGATGCCCGGAGTCGACAAAAAAGCGCTCCAAAACGTAAATATTGACGAGCGGCAGATAGACCGCATGAAAGCGATCATTCTCTCCATGACGCCGGAAGAAAGGGACAATCCCGATATAATAAGCGCGTCGAGAAAAAAAAGAATCGCGCTCGGAAGCGGAATGAAGGTCGAAGACGTAAACAAGCTCCTAAAGCAGTTTGAGAACACGAAAAAGATGATGAAGCAGTTTGCGTCGGGCAATATGGGCTTTGGCGGCAAAATGATGGCAAGGCACATCAATAAGAACAAAAAGAAAAAGAAGAGAAAATAACGTATAATTTTGCTTGAAAACAAGCAGTTATAATAAAAAACATATATTTTTCGGAGGAAAACAAAATGGCAGTAAAAATCAGACTTAAGAGAATGGGCGCAAAGAAGGCGCCGTTTTACAGAGTAGTCGTTGCGGACTCACGTTTCCCGAGAGACGGACGTTTCATCGAGGAAATCGGTTACGTAAATCCTTTGACGGATCCCGCAACGGTTGAAGTTGACGGCGAAAAGGCAAAGAAATGGATTGAAAACGGCGCGCAGCCGACAGACACCGTAAAGGCGCTTCTCAAGAAAAAAGGCATTCTTTAATAATTGTCTTTGCTGATAAAAAAAGGCAACGGTTAAGGAGGATTTTTTCATGAAAGAACTACTTGCGGACCTTGCGAAATCAATCGTGAATTATCCCGATAAAGTGGTCGTTACCGAAAGAAACGAAGACGATACGGTAATTCTCGATCTTCAGGTCGACGAAAGCGATCTCGGCAAGGTAATAGGCAAACAGGGCAAAATCGCAAAGGCGATAAGAACGCTTATAAGAGCGGTTGCCAACAAAGAGAATAAACGCGTTGTCGTTTATATTCTCGACAAATACGACGAATAAAAAATATGAGGAAAGCGGAGCTTTCCTCATATTTTTATGCCGCCTTGATTTTTATTACCGCAACCGTCATGTCATCTTTTTTGAAGTTGATTTCCTTTGATTTTTCGAGTATCTTTTTTGAAAGACACGCAGGGTCCAGGGAAACGTCGGCGCGTATGATGTTTGCAAGAAAATCCGAGTCGTCTCCGTCCCGCACGACACCGTCTGACATCATTATAATGACGTCGCCGCACTCCACGTCAAAGCGCGTCGATTCCGCCGTAAAAGAGGGAATTATGCCGACCGGGGGAGTCGCGGAAAAAATGCGGTACAGCTTTTCGGAGCGCAAAACGTATGTGGGCGCGGCGCCCGCCTTTACAAAACTGCATTTTCCGGAAAGAAGGTCCGCTTCAAATAAGTCCACCGTGGAAAAACTTTCGCTTTCACGGTTCTGCGCGATGAGCGCATTGTTCAAAAGCTCGAGAACAACGGATTTTTCAGTCTGCGTATCTATCATTTTTTCGATAAAAACCGAAGAAAGACGGGAGGACAGCGCGGCTTCCCTGCCGGATCCCATGCCGTCGCATATAAACGCGTAAAAGAAGTTGTTTTCGCCGAGCACGAAGTTTACCGTGTCGCCGTTTACCTCATAAGAGTCCTTTGCCTCGCTTGAAAGGGCGTATTCAACGCTTATAACCGGCGCACGCTCGAATGTCATCGCCGCGTCCGAGCCTGAAAGGTCGAAATCCGGAAGCGTCGGCACGTAGCCGCATTTAGCATATATGTAATTTATGAATTCACCCGAATTGAACGGAAATTTGTCTATATTTATTCCGTAAATCCTTGTTTTTTTCTTCCGCTTTGACGAAACGCAGACGTCGGTAAAATCAATGTCCGCGTCTTTGAGCGCCTGAGATATTTTTGCTTCGCTCACGGCGTCGCGCGCATTTTCGGATAATTCGTTTCGCTTTACGTCAAGCATAAGCCGCGCCATCCCGGCATATTGCGATGAAATGAGCGCCGAACCGTTGTTCTGCAGACTTTTTGCGCAAAGAGTCTTGTACTGCGCGTTTATTTCGTCGCATAACGCGTCAAGTCTTATGCATTTGTCTTTCATATTGTTTCCGAAATCGGAAGACGTGCATGGATTTTTTGCAAGAGCAGCAAAAAGCGACTGCTTGAGTTCAAATAAGTCGGTTTTCTTCTTTGCATAGCACATTTCGGATAACGCGCATTGAAAGCAGGTCTGCGAAAAAGCCCTGTCTATTGCGAGATTAACCGCTGAAAACGACGGATATTTCTGTTTTTCCGATATTTTTTCAAATACGTCGGAAAGAGAGAACATCGCGTCCGAAAGCTTTTTGTGATAGACGTCCTCCTTTTCTTCCTCTTTTACGGAGGCTTTCTTTTTTACGGCGGGGTAAATTTTAAGAGTGTCGGGCAGAAACGCAAACGCGGGGAAGAACAAAACGCACGAGCATATTACCGAGGGAAGCGCGGAAAACGAATAAGAAAGGCCGTAGGAATACGTCTGACATATAAAAAACGACAGCGCAAACGTAAAAAGGGAAGCAAACAGACTTTTTGCAAAAACAAATCCGCATATTATGCCGGAAATCCCAAGAGAAGCGCACACGGTGGGATTTGCGCAGGCAAGTCCGCATATAAAGCCGGCAAAACCTGCATACATAAAGCCGCTCTGCGCCGCAAAAACAAGCGTGATAAGCGACGACGCGACAATCTGCACGTCAAGTCCCAAAAACGTAAAGCCCGAAAGGGAGGATATAAACGCAAAAAGCAGTGCATACACGCATATCGTCTTTACGTTTTTTTTGCTTTTTGCAAAAAAATCCTTTGACAGAACAACGGAGAAGAAATACGTAAACGAGCAGGAAATAAGCGTCATGGAAAGAATCGCGGCGTAAGAATAAAAGGAAGCTTCAAGCTCGGACAGAACGCGGATTATTCCGAGAGATACGCTCGCAAACGCGCACTCGATTATTCTCGTTTTTACGGAATCGTCAAATTCCGACGAGGTAAACGCCTTTCGCGCCGCATATATGAAAAGATATATTACGAAAAACGACAGAAACATTTTTTCGTAGGAAAAAAGGCACGCCGCAGCACATCCCGCAAGGGCGAGGAGCGCGTATTTGCCGCTTGATACCGAGCATAAAAGCGCAATCCCGAAAGGATGCGTCATCAAAGGAAAAGACGCGCGCGCAAGCAGAAAAGAGAATATTGAAAAAAGCGCGTATCTTACGTATTCAAGGCAGAGAGCCGCATCAAAACTGCGTTCTTTTGCAAAGCGCGAGATTTTTGATTTTGCGGCTGAAAAGAAAAGCGTGAATTTTTGCGCGAAAGAAGAAAAATGCGCGGATATAATATGAAAAAAAGGCTTTTTCCGCCCGTCTTTCTTTGACTGATTTACGTTCTGCATAATATACTTCCTTTCTTTTGACTTCTGAAAACGTCCGTAAAAATCCGTTTTTTTCAGTTTATCATATATGCAAAGCAAAATCGGTCGAAAGATGAAATAAAATATCGTTCACAAAATGTTTTCAAAATAATAAAAATTTCTCTTGCAAAACGCAAAAGCATGTGTTATAATAGTCAATGCTAACTATATGATTATGAATGGAAGTGAGACAAATGCAGGAAGGAATTCACCCGAAGTACGTTGAAGCGACAGTTAAATGTGCATGCGGCGAAACGTTCAAGACACGTTCGACAAAAGAAGAACTGCGTGTTGATATATGCTCAAAATGCCATCCGTTCTTTACAGGCAAACAGAAATTTGTAGATTCAGGCGGACGTGTTGATAAGTTCAAAAAGAAATTCAATCTTGACTGACAAAAAAAGACGGACATTGTCCGTCTTTTGTTCTTGAAAGCGGAGGAAATATGAAATTCATACACTGCGCGGACCTGCATCTCGATTCCGTGTTTTCGCTCTCGTCGCATACGCAGGCGAAAGCAAGACGCGCGGAGCTGAGGTCGGATTTTTCGGCGCTCATTGAGTACGCAAAAAAAGAAGAGTGCGAGCTGTTTATAATATCGGGCGACCTGTTCGACGACACGAGTATAACAAAGGATACGTCGGAAATGCTTATCCGCGAAATATCCTCTTTTCCCGGGTGCCGTTTTGTAATCACGCCCGGAAATCACGACCCGTATCATTCGGGCTCTCCGTACGCGCTTCTTGATTTTCCCGAAAACGTGCACATTTTCAAAAACGAAAATATTGAATACGTGGAATATCCCGAAATAAATACGAGAGTTTACGGATACGCATTCACGTCGGAGACCATGATAAAGTCCCCGCTTTCCGGCTTTTGCGCAAAAGAAGACGGCATGATAAATATCCTTGCGGCGCACGCCGATCTTCTGTCGCCGATTTCTCCCTACTGCCCGATGAGCGAAAACGAGATAAAGTCGAGTAAGATGGATTACGTCGCGCTCGGACATGTTCATAAGGCGTCGGAACTGAAATACGCCGGCAAGACCGCGTATGCCTACTGCGGCTGCATAGAGGGCAGGGGATTTGACGAAACGGGTTATAAAGGAGCGTTTCTCGGCGAGATTACAAAGGAAAGCCTTGAACTCAAAACTGTAAAAATCAGCAAAAAACGCTTTGAAATCGTAAAATGCGATATTACGGGCGCGGTAAGCTTCAAGGACGCGTCAAAAATAATTTCGGAAAACTGCGCGCCCTACGGAAGCGACACGGCGCTTCGAATCGTGCTTGAAGGCATGACTTCCGACGAATTTTCGGTTGATGAGAATGAAGTAAGACAGATAGTTTCAAAGCCGTATTACGTCGAAATAAAGGACAATACGCTTCCGCTGCTTGACGCCGGATATCTCGAAAAAGACAATACGATAACCGGCGCGTTTTACCGCAGACTGCTCCCGAAAATAAAGAGCGAAAACGAAAAGGAAAGGGAAAACGCCATACTTGCGTTGAAGTACGGATTAAAAGCGATAAGCGGCAGAGAAATCGACTGAAAAAAGCGTGTTTTTTATTGACATTGCCGTCTCGTTTTTGTATAATATTTATTGTGAAAATATTTTTGCAAATCAAAGGTTTTACGCGTTGAAAGGTATGAAAAAATGGTAACTTTATATAATCACGGAGTATATTTGGTAAACGGAAAAATCGAAAACGAGTGCGCTCTTTCAAAAGAGGAAGCGAAAAAAGGCACGATAGCATACTCCATACTCAAAGAACATAACGTTTCGGGCGATATGTCGAAGCTCAAAATCAAATTCGACGCGCTCGTGTCCCACGATATAACGTACGTTGGTATAATTCAGACGGCGCGCGCAAGCGGACTTGATAAATTTCCGATACCGTATGCGCTCACAAACTGCCATAACAGCCTTTGCGCCGTGGGAGGCACGATAAATGAGGACGACCACGTCTTCGGACTTTCCGCCGCAAAAAAATACGGCGGAATTTACGTTCCCGCAAACCAGAGCGTCATTCATTCGTACGCAAGAGAAGAACTTGCAAAATGCGGAAATATGATACTCGGTTCGGACAGCCATACGCGTTACGGCGCGCTCGGAACGATGGGCGTTGGAGAAGGCGGTCCCGAGCTTGTAAAACAGCTTCTTGAAAACACGTACGACATAAATATGCCCGAGGTTGTGCTCGTAAACATAACGGGAAAGCCGAAAAAGGGCATAGGCCCGCACGACGTTGCAATAGCGCTCACAAAAGCGGTGTTTGAAAGCGGTTTTGTAAAAAATAAGGTGCTCGAATTCGTCGGAGAGGGTATTAAAAACCTCCCGATAGATTTCAGAAACGGTATCGACGTAATGACTACCGAAACGACCTGCCTTTCGTCGGTATGGGAGACGGACGACGAAGTAAAAAGGTTTTACGAAATACATAAAAGACCCGAATGTTATAAAAAACTTGCACCGGAAAATATCGCGTATTACGACAGCATGATAAAAATAGACCTTGATAAGATGGAATCCATGATAGCGCTGCCGTTCCACCCGTCAAACGCGTATACCATACACGAATTCAATAAAAACGCAAAGGAAATACTCGAAAAGGTCGAAAAAGAGGCGGCGGAAAAATTCGGAGGCCTTAAATACGACCTTTTGTCAAAGGTACGCCCTGACGGCGTGCACGCCGACCAGGGAATAATCGCGGGCTGCAGCGGCGGACTTTTCGACAATATATGCGAGGCGGCGGAAATTCTTGACGGAAAGAGCACGGGAAGCGGATATTTCAGCCTTTCCGTTTATCCGACAAGCGTTCCGGTAAGTATAGAGCTCACCAAAAACGGCGAAACAGTAAAGCTTCTTGAAGCGGGAGCGGTAATAAAGCCGTCATTTTGCGGACCGTGCTTCGGCGCGGGCGACGTGCCGTCAAACAACGGACTTTCGCTGCGGCATACGACGAGAAACTTCCCAAACAGAGAGGGCTCAAAGCCGGGAGACGGACAGCTTGCGGGAGTTGCGCTCATGGACGCGAGGAGCATTGCCGCAACAGCCGCAAACGGCGGAATAATTACGGCGGCGACGGATATAGATTACGATTACTCGAAAAAAGAATATCATTTCGACGACACCGTATATAAAAACAGAGTATATTACGGTTATAAAAAGGCAGATAAGGACGAAAAGCTCATAATGGGTCCGAATATTTCCGACTGGCCGAAAATGTACGAGCTTGCGGATAATATGCTGCTTCGTCTTGCGGCGGTGATAAGAGACCCCGTAACGACGACCGACGAGCTTATACCGTCGGGAGAGACGTCGTCTTACAGAAGCAACCCGCAGAAGCTTGCCGAATTTGCGCTTTCAAGGCGCGTTCCCGAATACGTGGGAAGAAGCAAAGCGGTTTCGGAAAGCGAGAAAAAGAGGGTGTCCGGCGAAAAGCCCGACGAGATAATAAAGGCGCTTGAAAAGGTAGGACGCGCGGACGAACTCATAAAAAACACACAGTACGGCTCGTGCGTGTTTGCGACAAGACCGGGCGACGGAAGCGCGAGAGAGCAGGCGGCGTCGTGTCAGAAGGTGCTGGGCGGATTTGCGAATATCTGCTATGAGTTCGCGACAAAAAGATACAGAAGCAACTGCATAAACTGGGGAATACTGCCGTTTACCATCGATAAGGACGAAAAATTCGAATATAACGAGGGCGACTTCATATTCGTGCCCGACGTGAGAAAAAAGATAGCGAAAGGCGAAGAAAAATTCGAGGCAAAAGCGATAAAGGCAAACGGAGAGGTTTCGGACGTAACGCTTTATATAAAGGGGCTTACCGACGACGAAAAACAGATAATACTCGACGGCTGTCTCATAAACTACTACGCAAACGCAAAAAAGAACGGATAAATACTTTTTGAGGAAAAATCAATGAAAAAAATACTTATGACCACTCCGATAGTGGAAATGGACGGAGACGAGATGACGAGAGTCATCTGGAAAATGATAAAGGATGAGCTCATTTTACCTTTTGTGGAGCTTAAAACGGAATATTACGACCTCGGACTTCCCGAAAGGGACAGAACGGACGACAAAATTACGGTCGACGCCGCAAACGCCGCGAAAAAATACGGCGTTGCGGTAAAATGCGCGACGATTACGCCGAACGCGCAGAGAGTTGAGGAATACAATCTCAAGGAGATGTGGAAGAGCCCCAACGGAACGATAAGGGCGATTCTCGACGGCACCGTTTTCAGAGCGCCCATCATAATCGACTGCATAAAACCGGTAGTTAAGAACTGGAAAAAGCCGATAACGATAGCAAGACACGCGTACGGCGACGTTTATAAGGATACGGAAATGAAAATTGCGTGCGCGGGAAAAGCGGAGCTTCTTTTTACGGGAAACGACGGAAGCACGCAAAGACAGACGATTTTCGACTTCGAGGGTCCGGGAATTGTTCAGGGACTGTACAATAAAGAGGATTCCATACGCTCGTTTGCGAACTCCTGCTTCAAGTACGCGATAGACACAAAGCAGGACCTCTGGTTTTCCACCAAGGACACCATAAGCAAAAAATACGACCACACCTTCAAGGATATTTTTGCGGAGCTGTATGAAAAAGAGTATAAAGCAAAATTCGAGGAACTCGGAATTGAATATTTCTATACGCTTATAGACGACGCCGTTGCAAGAGTGATAAGAAGCGAGGGCGGATATATCTGGGCGCTGAAAAACTATGACGGCGACGTTATGAGCGATATGGTGTCAACGGCGTTCGGCTCGCTTGCGATGATGACCAGCGTCCTTGTAAGCCCCGACGGAAAATACGAATTCGAGGCGGCGCACGGAACGGTAACGCGCCACTATTACAGATATTTAAACGGCGAGGAGACCTCCACAAACCCGATAGCGACCATTTTCGCATGGACGGGCGCGCTTAAAAAGAGGGGAGAACTTGACGGACTGTCGGAGCTTGCATCTTTCGGAAAGAAGCTTGAAGAAGCGTGCATAGATACATTAAACGAAGGAATTATGACCAAGGACCTTGTAAACCTTGCGGAAAATATAGAGACAAAGCCCGTAAATACGGCAAAATTCATTGAAGAGATAAGAAAAAGACTTGAAAAGAAGCTGTAAAGAGACGAATGCATTGATAAGACAGAGTAAGAGGTAATATATGAAATTAGTCGAAAACCAAAAACTTTCGGGAGAGAGGGCGCTTTTCAGAAGCAGAAATCTTGAAATAAAGGACACGCTGTTTTTTGACGGCGAATCGCCGCTCAAAGAGAGCAAAAACATAGATTTGCATAACTGTACGTTCGACTGGAAATATCCTTTGTGGCACTGCAGAAACGTAAAGGCGGAAAACTGTACGCTTACCATGACCGGCAGGGCGGGAATATGGTACACTAAAAATATCGATATGAAAAACTGCGAAATTACAGCGCCCAAAACGTTCAGGAGAACCAAGAACATAACGCTTGAAAACGTAAATATTCCCAACGCCGAGGAGACGCTTTGGTTGTGCGACGGCTTTTATGCAAAGAACATAAAGGCAAAGGGCAATTATTTCGGCATGAACAGTAAAAATATCGTAATGGATAATTTCGAACTCGACGGAAACTACCCGTTCGACGGCGGAAAGAATATAGAAATACGTAACTCCGTGCTCATCTCGAAGGACGCGTTCTGGAACGCCGAAAACGTAACCGTTTACGACAGCGTCATAAGAGGGGAGTACCTCGGCTGGAACTCCAGGAACTTAACCTTTGTGAACTGTACGATAGAAAGCCTGCAGGGACTCTGCTGTATTGAAAACCTGAAACTTGTAAACTGCGTTCTTGAAAACACGACGCTTGCTTTTGAATATTCGACGGTGGACGCCGACGTAAACTCGAATATCGACAGCGTGTTTAATCCGAAAGGCGGCGTAATCAGAGCAAAAGGCATAGATAAACTCATCATGGAAAAAGATAAGATAAATCCGGAGAAAACAAAAATAATAATTAAATAAAAAGAAGGAACAACAAATGAATTACAATTTCGACAAAGTGGTTGAGAGAAGAAACACAAACAGCCTGAAATGGGATCTGGCAAAGGAAAACGAGCTTCCCATGTGGGTAGCGGACATGGATTTTGAGGCGGCGCCCGCAATAATCGAGGCTCTGTGTGCGAAAATCGGTCAAAAGGTTTTCGGCTATAATATCATTCCCGACGCATGGTATAACGCCTACATATCCTGGTGGCAGAGAAGGCACGGCGTAAAATACGAAAAAGAGTGGCTCCTGTTCAGTACCGGCGTAATCGCCTCCCTTTCGAGCGTGGTGCGCAAACTGACGACGCCCGCCGAAAAAATCGTGCTTAACACTCCGGTGTATAACCACTTCTATACTTCTGTAATAAACAACGGCAGAAGAGTTGTCGAAAACGAACTCATATATAAGGACGGGGAGTATTCAATAGATTTTGAGGACCTCGAAAAGAAGCTTTCCGACCCCGAAACGACAATGCTCATTCTTTGCAATCCGCAGAACCCCGCGGGAAAACTGTGGAGCAAGGAGGAACTGCAAAAAATCGCAAAGCTCTGCGCGGACAATAACGTTGTCGTCGTTTCCGACGAGATACACTGCGACGTCGCAATTCCCGGAAGCGCATATACGCCGTTTGTTTCGGTGAGCGACGAAGCGAAAAACAACAGCGTAACGCTCGTCGCGCCAACAAAGTGCTTCAATATAGCGGGTATAAAAACTTCCGCCGTCGTCGTGCCGAATAAGGCGCTTTTCGATAAGGTAAAAAGAGGACTGAACACCGACGAATGTGCGGAGCCCAATACCTTTGCGGTCGACGCCGCCGTTGCGGCGTTCGATAAATGCGAGGACTGGCTCGAAGAGTTCAACGCATACGTCGGCGAAAATAAAAATATCGTTTATGATTACCTCAAAAAGAACATTCCGTGCATAAAACCGGTAAAATCCGAGGGTACCTACCTCGTCTGGCTCGACTGCAGGGAACTCGGTGCCGACGCGGAAACGTTCTGCACGTTCCTTCGCGAAAAGACGGGACTGTACGTTGTCGCGGGCGGCGTTTACGGTAAGGGCGGAGAATATTTTCTGCGTATGAACCTTGCCTGCCCGAAATCGCTTGTTTACGACGGACTCGAGAGACTGAAAAACGGTGTTGCGGAATTTCAAAAAAATAAATAAGAAAAAGCGCGGTTTTTACCGCGCTTTTTTGAATATAAAACCGTGTTTTGCGCATAATATTTTTGAAAGGAATGAAATATTATGTTCAAACACGAAAAACAGCTTTTTCACCCGGTGTCGGTGGAGCGCCCCAATCCGCAGTACGCGGCGCTGCTGCACGAACAGATAGGCGGCGCGAACGGAGAACTCAAGGCGGCGCTTCAGTATATGGCACAGAGCTTCAGAATCAAAGACCCCGAAATAAAGGACCTGTTCTTGGATATAGCGGCGGAGGAACTCGGACACCTGGAAATGGTGTCAACCCTTGTAAATCTGCTCAACGGCCATGAGGTTGACGCAAGCGCGGTGCCTGCCGGCGAAATTCAGACGCACGTCGTTCTGGGACTGAATCCGGGACTTATAAACGCGTCGGGATATTCCTGGACGGGCGATTACGTCAGCGTAACGGGAGACCTTTGCGCAGACCTGCTTTCGAATATTGCGTCGGAGCAGAGGGCAAAGGTGGTTTACGAATACCTTTACAGACAGATTGAGGACAAAAAGGTAAGAGAAGCCATAGATTTCCTTCTTAACAGGGAGGAAGCGCATAACGCCATGTTCAGAGAAGCCTTCAATAAGGTTCAGGACACGGGCTCAAACAGAGATTTCGGAACGACCAAGGCTGCAAAAATGTATTTCAGCATGTCCGAGCCGTCGCCTGCCGACAGTCCTTACCCCGATATCAAGGTTGCACCGCCGTCTTTCAAATAAAAAAGAAAAACAGAGGACGCGTCCTCTGTTTTTTGTTTACGTGCTTGAAATAAGACTCTCGTTATGATATAATTTGAAAAAACAGACGTAAAGTGAGAAAAAAGATGGAAATAAGAAAAGCACGAAAAGAAGATGTTGAAAAAATAATGCATATTTACGACGTCGCGCGCGAATTTATGAGAAGCATCGGAAATGCATCTCAGTGGATAAACGGATATCCGCAAAGGGAGCTTGTCGAACACGACATTGAAAAGGGAGAACTTTTCGTGTGCGAAACGGACGAAATTCACGCAGTTTTCGCATTTATCCTCGGTGAAGACAAGACTTATAATTACATAGAAAACGGAAAATGGTCGTCCGATACACCCTACGGCGCAATTCACAGAGTCGCGTCGGACGGAAAAATCAAAGGAGTTATCGGAGAAGTCGCCGCGTTTTGCGGAAAAACCGTAAACCATCTGAGGATAGATACCCATAAAGATAATAAGGTCATGCGGCACGTCCTTGAAAAAAACGGATTTCGTGAATGCGGAATTATCTACATCGAAGACGGCAGCCCGAGAATAGCATTTGAAAAAATATAAATAAACTCCGCCCGATTTTTCGGGCGGAATTTATTTATTAAATATTAATTTTTTCCCGCTTTCCCCGCTTTCCCCGCAGAAAGCGGGGCAAAGAACTTACCTTATTTAAAATTTTTAATGTGAGGTTTTCTGCACAAGCGCGGCTATACACTTTTTTAATGTTTCAGCTCTCTTTGGGTTCCTTTCTCTTGCCTTAGAGAAAGGAACAAAGAAATCGTTTTTCTTGTTCTTTTCCCTCGTAGGAAAAGAACGAAAAGTACGTTTCCTTTCTCTCGCGAGAGAAAGGAAAATCAAAGAGAGCTTTCCGTCGAAAAAATTGTGCAGCCGAAACACACAAA
>JAEEGH010019854.1_pt1 | contig 14048 bp, 9 predicted proteins | sample 9134181 | NCBI WGS metagenome assembly JAEEGH01 (sample SAMN16246544, study PRJNA631951) | gut metagenome | biome: gut microbiome; feature: rumen; material: DP-attached | host: Bos | place: Iran: Karaj | collected 2018-10 | reverse complement strand
TTCTCCTCATGATCACCCGCGAACTCATCTTCCTGCCGCCGCCGCGAGGCCGCTTTGAGGCCGCCGGCCGGAAATGCCTCGCCGACCTGCGCGAGACGGGCGTCTGCACCAAATACCTCGCTTCCGCCCTCTGGGCCCTCCGACTCCTCCCCGCCTCGCGCCGGATGCGCAAGGAGTCCGTCGCCCAGATGTTCGTCGCCGGCATCAAGAGTCTGCCCGTCATCACCTTCGTCGCCATCTTCACCGGCATGATCCTGGCCCTCCAGCTTGGACTCGAACTCCAGCGCTACAGCCAGGAGCTCTACATCGGTTCCGCTGTCATGGTTTCCCTCCTTCGCGAAATGGGGCCATTCATGACGGGCCTCATCCTCGCCGCATGCGTCGGCTCCTCGATGGCCGCCCAGATCGGAACAATGTCGGTGAACGACGAAATCGCCGCCCTTGAAATCATGTCCATCGACCCCGTGCGCTTCCTCATGGCGCCACGCCTCGCCGCGATGATCGTCATCACGCCGGTGATGTCCTTCTACACCTGCATGATGGGCGTCCTCGGCGGGGGCGTCGTCGGCATGACGCAGCTGAACATCAACTGGAACCAGTATGTCCAGAACGCCCTTGAGTTCGCCGACCTGCGCGACCTCTACGTGGGGCTCTTCAAGGCGCTCCTGTTCGGCATGATCATCGCCACCACCGCATGCTACGAAGGGTTCTCCACCCGCAACGGCGCGGTAGGCGTGGGCCAGGCCACCCGCCGCTCCGTAATATCCGCCTTCCTCCTCATCCTCGTCGTCGGCTACTTCGTCACCCGCCTCTTCTACAATGGATAATCGACAGCAATCGGTAGCAATCGGCAACCGCCGGCCGAGGTTTTTCCCATGATCAAGTTCGAACATGTCACAAAGCGCTTTGGCGCAAAAACCGTCCTCGACGATGTCTCCTACGAGGTGCGGAAGGGGGAGGTGTTCTTCATCGTCGGCCCCTCCGGCACCGGCAAGAGCGTCTCGCTGAAGCACATGGTCCGCCTCCTCCAGCCCGACGAAGGCCGCGTCGTCGTCGCCGGCGAGGACATCTCCCACGCGCCCGACTCCGCCCTGGAGCGGATGCGCGAGCGCTTCGGCTATCTCTTCCAGGGCGGCGCCCTCCTTGCATGGCTGTCCGTGGCCGACAATGTCGCCCTCCCGCTTCGCGAAAAGACCAAGATGTCCGAGGAGGAGATACACGACAAGGTCATGCGCACCCTGGCCCTCGTGGAACTTGAGAACGACGCCGACAAGATGCCCTCGGAAATCTCCGGCGGCATGCAGAAACGCGCCGGTCTTGCACGGGCCATTGTCCGCGACCCCGAGATCGTCCTCTACGATGAGCCAACCTCCGGCCTCGACCCCGTGATGTCGCGCCACATCGACCGCCTTATCGCCGACCTCAACAACAAGCTTGGCGTGACCTCCATCGTCGTCACCCACGACCTCAACAGCGCACTTTCAATCGGCCACCGCATAGCGATGCTAAAAGGCGGCCACATCGTAGAACTCTCAACCCCGGAGGCCTTTCGCGCCTCTACCAACCCCGATGTCCGTGAATTCATGGACGCCCAGTTTAAAATACAATCCTAAACCTTCCCCCTCTCAACTTTTCAACTTTTCAACCTCCCAACTTCCAAACCTCTAAACTTCCAAGGCGCTTGCGCCAAACTTCTAAACTTCCAAACATCCATGACTACATCATCCCGCAAAGGCTCGCCAATCTCCAACGACACCATCGTCGGACTCTTCGTGTTCCTCGTATTCCTGGGACTCGCCCTCTTCACCATCGTCCTTTCGGGAATGTCCCTCATCGGCGAGGGAGGCTCGACGCTTTACGTGAAATTCGACCGCGTGGGCGGACTGAAGCGCCACGACTCCGTAATCGTGCGCGGCATGCCCGTCGGCCAGGTCAAGGCGCTCGCCCTCAAGGAAGACGGCGTCGTGGTGACCCTGGCGCTCAATCAGCCGGTGAATGTCCGCGAAGGCTACCATGTCCGCGCCGAAAGCACCTCGCTCCTCGGCGGCATGCAGCTCGTCCTCGAGACCGGCGAAGGCTCGCCCGTCTCCTGCTCCTTCTCGCATCCGCTTGTCGGCATGCCGCCAGAGAACGTCATGGACAGCGCCAACAGCCTAATCGACGATATCCGCACATCCCTCAACGAAGGCGGAATACGCACCAACCTTGAGGCCATCGTCGAGGACATCCGCGTCGTCACGGGCAACATCCGCTCCGGACAGGGCACCATCGGCCACCTCCTCTCCACCAACGATGTTTTTTACTCGGACCTCGCCTCAACCGTCTCCAACATCGCCGCCATCGCCGCCCGCGTGGAACGTGGCGAAGGCACTGTCGGCCGGTTGCTCTCCTCGGATGAAACCCCATACAACCAGCTCACCAACTTCGTGAACTCGCTCTACCTCATTGGGGAGCGCGTGGAGCGCGGCGAAGGCATGATTGGCCGGCTGCTCTCGTCGGATGAAACCTCCTACAACCAGCTCACCAACTTCGTCGCCAGCCTCGATTCCATCGGTACGAGGCTGAAGGAAGGGGAAGGCGCGATTGGCCGCCTGCTGTCGCCGGACGACCCCCTGGCCACAGACCTGGCCGACACCGTCCACAATCTCAAGGTCATCACCGACAGGCTTGAGCGCGGCGAAGGTCTGCTAGGCCAGCTCATGACCGATGACGGAGAAGTCGGCAAGGAAGTCAACGGCATCCTGAAAGACGGCCGCGACCTCATCGACGACTATCGTGAAACCTCGCCGGTCTCGACCTTCTCTTCGATCTTCTTCGGCGCGTTCTAGCCCCGTGGCGACATGAGAACTACATTGACATTGGATGACGACATCGCCGTTCTATTGGAGCGACGCATTTAGGGCATCTGCGAGGATTGCTTTGTAGTCACGGGTGTCGTCAAGGTGCGCCGCCCCGCGAAGCGCCCTAACTTTGGGAGAAATTTCCCAATCGCGGCGCTTGCGTGAAACAGGCTGCGGCTTGGCAAGATCGTCGAGTTTCACGAAGATTACGCGATACCGCCCCGCCTCTGGTAGCGGAATCGAAACCTCGAATGGATTGCCAGAGACATTTTCGCACCAAATGCTTTTAGCGGACTCAACATCGGCCAAGGCGCCCAGCCAGTCCTTTTTCTCCATCAGTTTTGTCATGTCTTGTCTCGCCTCGCTTTCCGTAACCGACTTCGGCGAAAGAATGTCTTCGCCGATTAGCGGCACAGTTCCATCAAAGCATTGCGCGGAGTGCGCGCTGCTGCGCCTTGGTCAGGTTCAGAGTCTTTGCCACCTGGTCAAGCGAGGCGATACCGTCCTCGACCATTTTCTTCGCCGCCGCCAACAGCCCCTTTACCCTGCCTTTTGCCTCGCCGCGGGCTTCGCCGCGGGCCTCGCCGCGGGCTTCTGCCTCGTTGCGCATTTCTTCAAGCATCTTGCACATGGTTCCAACTCCCTTCTCTGTTTCCTTCAATTCCCTTGTCCGCTCCTTCAAAACAGAAGATTTCATTTTCTTCGGGTCGGAGCAGAAAAAGTCCCGCATCAGGCGGCCGACGGCATCTTTGCCGCGCCATGCGCCATTCACGTAAACGATGTGCGACCCGTCGCCGAACGCATTTCCGTCTTCAACCGCCATGCGCTCGAAATGCGTCACCGGGAAACCCTTGCCGAGCACGTCGTTTTCGGTGATGAACAGGACGTATGATTCCGGCAGCGCCTCGTAAGACTCGCCCTTGCCAAGAAGCCCGAAATCCAGCGCCGCGCTGTAAAATCGCGCACGGCGGCTTCCTGCGCCACGGTCGCTTCGCTGTATCTCAATGTCGTAGGCTTTTCCCTCGGCATCGACGGCGATGACGTCGAATATCACGCTGTGGCCGCGAAGGCCGGTCCTCTGCGAAGGAACGGTTATTCGGCGCACTTTCAGGGTCGGCTTGTCCAGCACGGTCCTAAGTACAAACTCCACGCATTCTGGCGAACCGGCGAAGCAGACCTTCATAAAGTCGTCGTCGATCAGCCGGAAGGCGCGGATGCGCGCCAGGTCTTCCTCTGGCCATTTGCGGTTTGTTGTCATTACTTCTAATTCTACCACTTCCCATTGAATTGGTCAACATCGCCCTCTCATCCTTTGACACCATCCATCATGCCACGCCGCCGTGTGGGGCGCAACAATTGTGGGCGCGTTATGGCAATATATTTCTAGGACGGTGGGATGCCACAATGTCGCGGACAATCGCCACGAGAAGCGAAACGAGGCTCAACGACTCGCATACCGCTCCGGGGATTGACCCAGCAAGCACATCGTGGCCAAGCCAGAAAAGGCTAGCTAAGACGAGCAGGTAGCGGGCAAGGAGGACGCGGCTTGTCCAGAGAGCGTAGCAGCAAATGCTCTGTGCCATCGTCGAAAAGAGAATCCTCGGTCCCTCCCTCTTGACAAGACCCGCCCATGCGGCCGCCACTATGCAAAGTCCCCAGAAGAGCCAAGGCCAGAACGGGTGTGAGGCCCAGCCGCGTTCACCCCGCTGGGAATAGACGCTTCCGCGAGCGAGGGCTATGAGGTTGAGCAGTCCGCCCGACCAGGCGCCGAGCAGGAACAGGTGCGCCGTCCAGAAGAAGCTGCTGACGGCCAAACGAAGCGCGATGCCGCGCGTTGTCCGCGCCTGATAGGCCAGACAGGTGACAACAAGCGCGACCAGTCCGGCGCCCTGTTCGACAGGATGCGCTAGAACCAGAAGGCTGATTTCATGCCAAAGCCCACCCATTATTCACCCTGCGAAAACCCGGTCGGCGAAGTCTGGCATCCCGAGCCAGTTTCTTATTTTCCGCGCTCTACCTTTCGCCAATCGATGTGCTGGCCTGATCCGAGAGAAAACCGCACTCAGGATATCGGTTAGTGCCGGGGGTGTCCCAGCCGACCTGCCGCCAGTGTGTCGAGAATGCAAAGCGCACGGAGCAGTAAACCTCGTCGGCAGCCTTGATGCTGTCCTGAGCCGCTTCGCCCCAGGCGCAGGCCGCAGCGTATGAGAGGAAGCGTGGCGCGTCGTAGGTGGCAAGGCGGTTCCAGGTGGTGCAGACGATGCCTATGCCATGTTGCCGCGCGTAGGCGCACTGCGCGGCGATGCCGTCAAGATTGTCCCACGGGCATGTCATTGCATCGAAGCCGAGCGCGCGGAAGTGGTCAAGTGAGGCGAAATGGCGGTCGCCTTCGCATGGTGCGGCGTAGTGCCAGTCGCAGATAATCACGTCTCTGATGAGCGTTTCGAGCATTGCCGCCGTTTCCGGTGAGCCGTTCGCCTCAAGTCCCTTCCAGCGCGGGTCGCCGTGCAGGAGGAACTTGTCGTGCCAGATCATTGGCCGTGCGCCGAGACTGCGCACGAAGGCGACCATTGACTCGATGTGCTCCGCCACGCGCCGCCCGTAGCCGTCAGCGCAGCAGAGAGCACACGAAGGCGGCTCGGCTTCGTCGCAGCCGAGGTGGAAGTAGGAGGGCCGTCCGAACGCCTCATGGAGTTCGCGGACGATGTCCTGGATCACGTGCCTTGCTTCGAGGTTAGAAACGCACCAGTTGAAGCCCTCAACCGGCTCAAAGAGCGGCTGGTATTCGGGCGAGATGTCAAGGATTGCGTTCTTGCCCGTCTTCCCGCGCGAGGCCGTCGCATGGCCAAAAACGTTGAAGAACGGGACAACCGTCACGCCAAGATCCTTCGCAAGCGCCGCGAGGCGGCCGCATTCGGCAGGCGTGAGCCAGCCGTCGCGCCAGCCGTACCACGGGTGCTTCGCGCTGCGGAAGACACCCCAGGACTCGAGGATGACATGGTTGAACTTGTGGTAGGCCGCCCAGCGGATGGTGCGCTCGATGCGCACGGGCGAGTATTCTGGGAATGCGCAGACATGGAGGGCGCGGAAGGCCGTGTCTGGCCAGTCTTGCACCGAAAACTCCGGCGTATCGTAGCCCTGCAGCCGGAACGTTCCGCGCACCGGCTGGGCGATCTGGCGCAGTGTCGCCAGCGCCCAGCGGATGCCCTGCATGGCGTTCGCAGAGACACGCAGCGCACCATCCTTCGCCGAGAGCGCGTAAGCCTCTTCGTTTTCAGGAAGCGCTCCAGTCGGCGCACTGGCGCTGACGGCGGGGGCGACGCCGAACCACGTATTCATCTTCTCCGCGACCCAGGCGGGCGCCGCCGCTTCCGGGCAGACGACCTCGACAGACATGCCGTCGCGCAGCTCCACGCGCCGCGTCGGCTCGACGTCGCAATCGCGTACGTCGGGTATCAGCACAGGCCATTTGAAGCGCCAGTTGATTTCTGAAGCATTTGTAGATGGGACGTGGGTGTTCATAGGGAGGTATAATGGATTAGCCAGAAGTTCCATGGAACTCGACTAGGTCGGAGACTGATGCATGGGATATGCGCACAACCTCATTGGAAGCGGATGACGGGCGCGAGCAGGATGTCCTTGGAGTGGAAGGTGTCGGGGACGATCTCGATTGTGGCGTCGCGGCCGTCGCCGTCGTTGTCGTTCAGCATCAGGTTGAAGCGGATGCCGTCCTCTAGCGTCTTTTCGGCGAAGCCCGCAGACGGGGCGTAGGGGATGAGCGCGTCGTAGCGCGTCACCGTGCCGCTGCGGCTTGTCCGAAGTTGGAACCACGCTGCCGCCTCGGCCTCGTCAAAGCCACTTGGAGCGATCCAGCAGTGGACGGCCGGGCGGCCGTCGTCGCGGTGCGCCAGGCCGAACTCCCATTGCCCGCCCTGACTCGGCGCGGCAAGCGCGATCTGGACGTCGTCGCCCTTGTATTGCTCCGCCCCGTTGAAAGGCTGGCTGTGGACGTCGTCCTCGACCTCGATGCGGAGGCGAAGTCCGCGCTTGTCTTTTGCAAGCCAGACCTTGCCTGAGTTGTCCTTTGGCCCCGTCCACTGCCGGCTGATTTGTTCGGGGTTTCCCCCGAAGAAGTCCTGCACTTGGTTCTGCCTGTCGAGGACGAAGTCCGGCGCCCGCCCCGGGTTGTCGGGTGGTATCGAGACCACTCCGGCGGATGCCACGGAGATCGAGCGCGGCACGGCGGTATCTGGATATGCGAAGGTTGCGCCTTCGAGTATGAGGGCGCAGGGGTCGGTTGAAAAGGTGAAGGTCGCAAGCCCGTCCGCAAGTGGCAAGGCCATTCTGTTCCCCATGAGATCGACGAGCCAGGCGCGGGTGGCGTCCGTTGCGACGGGAAGCGACAGCTCCGCCCCGAACTGGTCCCATGCGGCTAGGACGATGTCATCGCCCTTGGCGAACTCGTAGCAGTATTTCGACCCGTCGTCGATGACCGTGCGGCGGAACTCCCCGCCGCCGACAAGTGTCGCGAGCGCGGCGAAGGCGACGAATGATTCGCGCGGCCTATAATCCGCCGTTATCATGCCGAATCCCTGCTCCGTGTCTTTCGGATCCCAGCCCGTAGCCTTGAGGTTGTACCAGATGTAATCGACGCTCCCGTTCGCCCAGGCCCAGAGAATCTTCTTCCACATCGTCAGGGCGGCGGAGCGCTCGCCCCAGGTGCTCGGGAAGGCCGTTTCATTGGAATACCATGGGATGTCCTCCACCCCGGCGCGCTTGCGAAGCGGGAAGAAACCGTCCTTAATCAGCCTCACGTATGGCGCGAAGCCGCCGTGGATGTGGACGGGATGGACATCAACATAGTCCCTGGCCTTTTCCATGAACGCCTCTTGGAAGCCGGCGCATCCTGCCTTGACTACATGGGGCTCGTCGCCGCCGCCAGCCCAGCCGTTGGGGATGACGCATACATCGGGGCACCCGCGCTTCAGGCCGGCGTATGCCTCCCGCTGAATTGCCACCGCGTCATCCAGCGTTCCCCTCTTCAGGAAGCCGAGATCCCATTCGTTGCCGATTTCGTAGTAGTCGATGCGAGTGCCGTAGTGGGCGGAAAGGCCTTCGCAGAATCTCTCAAAAGTGCCGGGCATCGGTCGAGAAAACGCCCATGCCGTCCAGTTCGCGTTCGTAAGGTTTTCAGGCATTGCCGCCCATTTCGGGTTATTGAAGATGATGGCGTCGAGCGCGATGCCGTTTTCCTCGGCGGTTTCCACAAGCCTGTCGGTGCGGGCGAAGTCCCAGCAGTCGGGGCCGCCGTGCTGGATTCTGCTCATGCTGGCCAAGTCCCCGCGCGCGAGCTTTGCGCCGCAGGCGACCATCGCCTCAGCCGTCAATTTCAAATCCTCGGGCGTGAAGCGTCCGATATGCCAGTTGATGCCGAGTCGAAAGGTGCCCCTCGGCTGCTTCGGCGTCTTGCCGTGGTAGTCCATCACCGCGAAGCGCGTCTCGACCTCCATTTCGCTGCCGTCGTCGGCGGCCAGCGTGCCGCCGATTTTCCAAACGCCCTTCTTTCGCGGCATGTCGCGGATTTTGTCTAGGGGAATCCTTGCCTCTTTGCCGCCATCTAGCGTGATGTCCACGGGGATTTCAAATGCGTCCTCGAAAAAACCCTTCGCCTCCAGCACTCCGCGCGCGGAGATTCGCTCCCGCGCCGCGTTGCGCACGACGAGGACGGGCCGCTCGCCCGCCCCCTCGCGCACGATGTGGAGCGGGTTGCCAGTCTCCGCCTCCACGCGCAGCGCACCCGCCTTCGTTGAGCCGAAGACGCCCTGCAGCGCGCGGAATCCGATCATCCAGGCTTTGCCGTCATGCCGGACGCCATGGACGCCAAGGGCGAGCAGTTGGTATTTCTTCGCCGGGTCGAAGTCTGTCTTGAAGCGCGTCTCCCCTGCGAGCGGAACAAGGAACTGATTGCGCTTGCCGCCGGGGAACTCGGTGAGAACCAGTTCGGCCCTTGCGCCTTCTAGCCCTTCATATTCCGTTTCAAGGACGACCTCGCGGGGGCCCGGAAAGGGCTTCATGCCAGGATAGCGGCTGTAGTCCATGTAGAAACTGGGGCGGTTTGTGACGGAGACGACAAACGCGCCGTCCTCCCACGCGCCGCTGCCGCCCACGACATTGTAGGCATCCACGCCCTCGCGGAAGGCTGGGATTTCCTCCTCGTAAGCGACACTTCCCCCATAGCCACGGCAGCAAAGCGATGCAGCCGCAGCCAACGCAAGATATTTGACTTTCATGAAATACTCCCTCTGCCGCAAACGCTACTTGAAGGAAATCACGAGCCCCTTCTCCGCGCCGGGAACGGAGAGGCAAAGGGTTTTCCCGTCCGCGCCGAGCTTGAAAGAGCAGGCATCGCCCTTGGCATCGGCAGGCAGAATGCCGGAGTGGGCGGCATTGAGGCTGGCGACGTTGAGCGCCGTCCCGCCCGCATCCCAACTTGCGAAGCCGCCGTCGTCGCGGACAAGCGGGATGTCAGTCCTCCTCCGAGGCCAGTTGAAGTCCGTCATGTCGAAGTCGAACTTTGCGTTGCCGGAGGCCGGGGCCGAGCCGAAGCGTAATGGAGCGGCGGCAAAGCCATCGCCGGAGATGGCGAACTTGAATGTCGTCTCGCCGGACAGCGCCAGCGATGCCACGTCCACGGAGGCGCCGTCCGCGATTTCAACAAGCGCGTCTGTGGCGTCCGCCGCCACGGATAGCGAGCCGAGATAGGCATCCACATCCTTCATGATGAGCCGCGAGCCGCTTCCAGCCTGTGCCGTGACGAACGAGAACGAGTTGCTGACGTCGAACTTGCCGCCCGTGACGGCCACGGTGTTGCTTCCGCCGAGGACGAAGGTCTGCGAGGTAAAGCGGTTCTTCTCGCCACGGAACTTGATCGTGTTGTTTTTCGCAGTCGGCGGCAGAATCACGCCGGCAGCCGTCTTGCCGCTGTTCGGCGCGAAGGCGAAGGTTTCCTCGGAATCGCAGAAAACAACAGTGCGGTTTGAAAGGTTCGAATCTACTTCGTTGGCGTAGGCGTCGGAAATCTGATACTTGCCGAGGTAGAGCTGCGCCACCCGGAAAACCGAGTTGGTGATTTCGAAATCTCCTCTTTCGGAGAAACAGGTGTTGCGGACAATGAACGCCGAGTTCGTTTCGTAGTAGCCGGCATCTCGGATGGTGAAATCGGTGCCGCCGAGGTAAATGTTCTCAGGACAGCGTGAGTCGTCGCGGTACTCGCCTCCCTTCTCCACCGTAAACGAACTCCGATATGAAGAAGGGCTGTCCCAAGATGACCGCCGCCAAGGATTTATTTCCCGGTCCCTGACCACGAATTTGCCGCCGCTGACGCGGAATTCCCCAATTGCCGCCTCGCTCATCCCGACGCTATTGTCAGCTATCACGTTCTCGATGACGAGTTCCGCCTCTGCCAGCACATGGACGTATGGATACCATTTGCCCATTCTCAGGCTGTTTTTGACGCGGAAAGTCCCATTGGTGAAGCGGACGTGGCCTCTGTGGTCTTCATTCAAGAGGAGATTCTTGATGCCGGAGAATCCGCCCGACGCCAGAAGATGTTTGGAGCGATTGTTGTCGTCGTGCATTTTGCTGAAGACGAGGTTGGTCGTGTTGAGGCTGTGTCCGCCGAATTCGACCATGACGTTTTCGTTGGGGAACGCGCCGAACTTGATTGTCCCTGACGCGGGCATGTCGGCGGAGAGGTGTAGCCCCGTCGTTGGGATTGTGGCGCTGTTCGTCGAGATGACGAGCGTGTCGCCAGCCCCCCATGGGGATGAAGACCAGTTGGCCGCGTTGGCGAGGTCGTGGTCGCCTGACGAGTCTGTGAACCGGACTTCCGCGCCAATGGCGCTTGTTGCTACCGTTGCCGCGGCCAGCATGGCGGCGGTGCGTGAGGTTTTGCTTATGTTCATGTTTTCTCCTTGTGAGTTATCGGTTGAAAAGTTGAAAGGTTGAAAAGTTGAAAGGTTGGAAGCCTCCGTTTGTCGCTTGTCGCATGTCGCTTGGCCGGCGACCTCTGCCGAGGAGGAAGACGACATGCGACTTGCGACAAGCGACATGCCAGTATCGGCTTGGTTCTGCGCCTCGCCGGAGGCGGCGAGGTTCCATACCGCAGCGCCGAGCGCGGTAATCCCACAGAGGAGCAGCGCAAGCAGCACGGCCTTGCCGCCGGGTTTCTTAACCGCTACGCCCATCTTCGCCGCAAGGACGCTCCGGGCATAATGCAGGCGGCTTTTCACCGTTCCCGCAGGTACGGCCAGTATCTTGGCGAGCTTCGGTATCGGAATCTCCATAAAGTAGTGGAGCAAAAGGAGTTCCCGCATTTCCGTGGGCATTTCGGCGATGGCGTCGCGCAAAAGCGAGTAGTCGAGGTTCCGGTAAATCGCCTCCTGCGCGTCGTCATCGACCATTTCGGGAACTACGCCCGGATAAACCACTGTCTTGTTCGACTTGCGCTTGTTGTCGCGCTTGCGGAGGTTCACCAGTATCTGGCACATCCAGGCGAAGAAGGCCGACTGCTCAAGATAGTCGTCAATGCCATTGATGACTTCGGCGAAGGTGCGGTTCACAAGTTCCTCGGCATCGCCTTCGTCATTGCAGAAGCGGCGGGCGAGGGTCATCAGCCCCGCCTTATATTCGGTTTCCAGCCGCTTGGCACCGCTTTCGCGGTTCCGTCTAAGTTCTTCGACAATGTCCATCATTATATGGAAGCATAAAAACGCCCCCATATAATAATCGCCCATCGGGCATCATCGGTTCGATAAAAAATTTGGCCCTTCAAAGAAAATTGTGGGAAATGCGTGGACATGAATCTACTCAGGGCGCTACTGCGCCGAACTTTGAAAACTGCCGGGAAAGTCGAAGGTCGGTAGGGTCGCGCTTTGTCGCGTCCGCGCCGCAAGGCGCTGCGGCAGGAACGGAAGCCGCCCCTAGCCCCTAGTCCCTAGCCCCCATTTTCACATTGGTTATTGGCCACATTTCCACATTTCCACATTTTCTTCTCCCCGTTCCCCATTCCCTATTCCCCGCTACCGGCGGCGAGGCCATCCAGCAGCGCGCGCTTGCGGGGGTTGTCGTTGGACGGGACGAGGTGCCGTCCATCGGGGCCTGCGTGCTCCACGCTCCAGCATGGACTTTCGCGGAAGGCGTGGTAGGTCCAGTCCCAGCCGAACTCGTTGAAGAGGTCGGTGCAGTCACGCAGGTATTCGCCCGCCCCGGGCGCCCATGCTGCGGCGCTGAACTCGCCCACGTATATTTTCGCCCCGTGCCGCGCCTCAAAGGCCCGGACGGGAATCAGAATTCGCCGCAGGTTGTCCTTGTTCCATCCATTGCCCCCGGAGGGGTAGGGAACAGGTTCGTCAACCGGCCTGAAGATCCCCTGGTGCGTGTATTGGAAGGGGTTGTAAACGTGGACCTCGTAGATGACGTTCGTGAGCGCCAGAGGCGAGAGGGCGCTGAAGTTCGACGGGACATCCCAGTTGTTCGCCTCGACAATGATTGGCGTCTCGGGGTCGATTTCGCGGATGGCTTCGGCGGCGCGACGCTGGAGGCTCCAGTAGTCGCACTCCGGCAGCGCCTCGTTGTGCTGAACCGGCTCGTTGCAGAGGTCGTAGCCGTAGATGACGTCGGCGTTGCCCCTGAAGCGCTCCGCCATGCTCCGCCACTTGTCCACGAAGTAGTCGGCGTATTCGCGCTCGAAGAACATGTTGAACTCGCCGCCGGCGCGTCGGCCGCCGGGGGTCACGTGAAGGTCGAGGACGACGCGGATGCCGTATTTGCGGCACATTGGAAGGACGACGGATTCAAAGTGGTCGAGGCGGCCATCAAGCCACTGATTGAACTCTGCGAGGTCGCGGTTGGCGTTCGTCTTGCCCCAGTCGCGGCACATCTGGTATCGCAGCAGCGTCGCGCCCCAGTCGCGCAGGGTGGCGAAATCGTCCTCAACCATGTCGCGGCCCGGCGACATCACGCCGCGAAAATTCTTCTTGTCACACAGAGCCACAGAGCCACAGAGGTTGGTAAGTGAGTCTTGTTTTTTAGCCACAGAGCTTCTTTGTGTCTCTGTGTCTTTGTGTGAGATAAAAACATCCGTGTATTCGCAGCGGTGCGTTTCATTTGTAATTGGCCAATAGGGCTTGCCTTCGCGGATGCGGAGGGTGGAGAGATCGAAGACGACCTTGCCGCTGGTGTCCTGGAGGCCGAGGATGAGCCTGGCATTGCGCTTGGCGGTGCAGAGTGAGTCGCGGACGTGGAGCGTCTGAAGCGGGAAATCGCCAAGGCGAGACGCGGTGTTCGGATACTGCGTCTCGCCAGAATCGGGATCGACGTATTCGAATTGGAACTTGAGGCCGTTCCAGGCATCGCGCGGCTTGGCGATGCGTTCGCCCTGCGCCTCGATATCCGCCTCCAGGGGAACTCCGTCGTAGGCGGAGAGGTCGATTTCGGCCGAGGCGCGGCAGCCCTGCCGAGCGGCCTTCTCCGGCACGTCGATAGTTAGGATGTTCCCTTCCAGCGTGGCGTAGGGCGGCAGATTCCAGTCAAGCGCGAAGGGCTCGACCGCATTCGCCGCAAAAGATACAAGAAGAGCAAAGAGGATGGCTGTCGTTTTCATGTCATTTTGCCGTCGGGAAGCAGGTGGTGCGGAGGGTCGTTGCGCCGAAGGGAACGAGCGCCACATCTTGCGGCTTCGCGCCTGGGTCGGGAGCGACTACGCCTGCGGCGGGAATCGGCGTGTGCGGCCCGCCACGGCTCTCCGGTGGGTAGGCCGCTTCGGCGCGCACCATCGGCACGACGAGACGCACCGGCGGCTTCTGCCACGGGTGTAGTGGGTTGCCATCGGCAGCGCGTTCCACGCGGATTGCGGTAGGGGCGAGATCATTCGGCAATGCCAGCGGCTCCGGTTCGCGGACTGGTTCGACATTGAACCACGGCCATTCCGCTGGCTGGGGCGGCGAATGATCCTCGCCCCAGCCGATTGGCTGGCGCGGAATCGGCGTCCAGCGCTCCTTGACGGGCTGCGCGAAGACGAGAGCCCCCCATTCGACGGCCTTGAGCGGCGCGTCGGCGGAGAAGTCGCGGTCGCGAACGGTCTTGACCACGGGAGTCCACGAGAACTCAACCGTAATCGTCTCCTCTTCCGCGCCCCATGGGCCGGGG
>JAEEGH010019850.1_pt1 | contig 14049 bp, 19 predicted proteins | sample 9134181 | NCBI WGS metagenome assembly JAEEGH01 (sample SAMN16246544, study PRJNA631951) | gut metagenome | biome: gut microbiome; feature: rumen; material: DP-attached | host: Bos | place: Iran: Karaj | collected 2018-10 | reverse complement strand
AGATGGGAAAATCCACCCAGGCAACTTCCGTTTATACGAAGCCTCGCCCGTCTCTCGATACTTGTCAATACTCTCGTTCCATTGTGTCGCCCTGACGAGCGCAAAGAATTGCGCTTCGTCCACGGGCATGGTCGGATTACTAAAATTACTCTGATAACAAAACATAATAGGTTAACTCTTTAATTAAACGAAGTCTATGATTTCTCTTTCTATCAGCGCATCCTTCGCCTCTTTCACTTCTCGATCCAGCACCCCTATCATACGGACAGTGCCAATCTCCTTCGGTATACTCTCGTAAACCTTGATTCGATCAGCCGATTCCTTCACCCACCCGTGCTCGAGATAGCGGATGATTCGATCTTTCAATCGGATACGAGGCTTTCGGTTGTAGGCCTTGAAGGTGATTCGACCTGTGACTTCGTCACGATACAGTGCGCCCTGCACATACTTGCCCTCAGCGAGACTGGTAAGCAGTTCCTCTGCGAACTCAATATACTTCTTAATCTTCATTTAAATTAGATTTAGTGAAACAATATGTAGGAAAAGCGGAGGTTTTAGTTTGAGCTCAATTATATCCGGATACTTTTCCCCTCGCTCACTCGGTTAATTCGGTTTTATTGGTTATTGTAAACAAAGGTTTGGGTCAGTTAGCTAACAACTCTCTGAAGTATTTCTCTTTTACTTCTTCGGTGTAGGCATCAAACAGACAGCGGTCGTAAGCTTCATCGTGCTCCAGCTGGTACTCCCAGAAGTCCACCATCGTACTGATGTAATCATCCACTTCTATGTCCAAGTCGCGCATTGCCAGTTTGTAATTGGCTATCAGTTTACTCAGTGCATAGTTCATAGCTACAGTTCCGGAGATCGATTTGTCAGCCGACAGCATCGCATCCTCCATCAGATTGTAGATTCGCTCACCTTCGTTCATGTTCCATTGGGCTTTCGCCTGTTGATTCTTTGTTAATCTCTTCATCTTTGTAATGTTTAAGTTAAATATTTGGGCTTGCTTGGTATTCTCTCACCTCTCACCCCTCACTTCTCACCTCTAATAAGATTCTTGATAAATTCTCTGCCGGCATCGGTCCATACAAGTGTGGCTTTGACCTTTCGCTGGCCTTTGCTGTTGTAGTGAAGCGTGTAGCGGTAGGCTGTATAGCCCTTCTTCTTGTAGGCCTTAGCAATGTTGTAGCAACCATGTTCCTTATGGATAATCTCCTTGTCTTTCAGGAAGGAGTTCAGGTCGTTACCCTTCATACCGTAAGCCTTGGCTATCTCGGTTGGTGTGTAGCAGAATCTGCTGGGCCGGTTCATCTCCTCCAGCTCTTCGGCCAGAATCTCTTCGGCTTCATTCAGAACGTCCTCTTCACTAACCCCCAGAACACTGATGTTCTGTTCAAGATCTGAGGGATTTGTCTTTGTTACAATTGATAAAATTCTTGCACGCATAATTTATTTTTGTTTTACGTCGCCTCCTTAAGCGACCTTTAAATAGTTATTATTTTATCAACACAGAGTTACAGAGTTTTCTTCTTATCATCTCTGTATCTTTGTGTCTTTGTGTTTTATTATTCTCAAATCCCAGCCTTCTGGAATTTCGGTTGTCTCAGTAAGTCAAAGAACGCTTTGTCATTGTTTGACGATGCAAAGGTAGGCATAAAACAAACTTACGAGCCCCGTATTCGTAAGCTCGTAAGTTTTTCGTAAGATATTCGTAAGAATGGCGTGATATTCGTAAATTCTTAGTAAGTTCATAGTAAGATATTCGTAAGAATTGCGTGATAATCGTAAGTTCTTAGTAAATTCTTAGTAAGTTCTTAGTAAGAATCAGCCCATAATCTGTTGTTTCAGGATGTTCCAGAACACATTGCAGAGATCATCCCATGGATTGTGGTCCATATCGTAATACGCCTCGAAACGATCTTCGTAATTGACGTAGTGCGAGAAGTTCGACATCGTACTGACACCAATGGCGAGCATCACGGGCCAGCACTCAGGTGTGAAACTCTTAGCAAAATCCTTAAAGCCCTTTTTGCTGACACTGGAGTCAAGGCGATCTCTGATCACGAGATAAATCCCGATCCAGTGGGTTGTTCGTTCAAACAACTCCCGGTGGGTCTCTATCAGCACCTGCAGACTTACCCTCAGTATTGCGCGTCTGTCCTCATCACTCATCAGGCCATACTTCTTTCTGGCCATGTCGTCTATGCTCACATGTCGGTTATAGCTGACTGACACCACAGAATCTTTCTCCTTGGGTACAGGTATTGGTATCACTTGATAATGTTCCCTTACCTCATTCACCTTATTAATATAATAGGGTAACTGATTCATCGCTGCATAAGCCATGAGCGAACAAAGATAATGCTCGGCCAGCGCATAGCTGCCTGCATTCTTTGCCATACTCAGCAATTGTTCTGCACTGATCCTGACACCATCGTGCCAGATGTAATCTTTCTCATTATTATCTATTTTCTGTCTCATTTTGATTTCAGTTAGTGAGATCAGAATAGGCCTATCTTTTCCCGGTTTCTACTTATTCGAGGCGCAAAGTTAATGAGAATCAGCGAAACAAAAGCAAAATAAAATGCGACTTTACGATACTCAAAAACGGAGTATCACAAAGTCGCATAAATTGTTATAAAGTCGCATTTTCCGGAGGGTTATATCTTCCTGAATTCCTCCACCATCCGATCAAAAGTGCTATTATTCTTATATGTATTGCAGTCTTTTTGCTTCAATCTGAAGAACGAGGATCTTAGACTGGAACTTAGTTTGAATTCACTGACTATCTCTGGCCATGACAGAACGATAACCCCGGCCTTATAGGCTGCAGCAAGGGGCATGAATATGAATTGAGGCTTTGTCTTACCCTTCATGTATTTCTTGATTAAGGCAATGATTTTGTCGCTTTTCTCTGGATTACAAACACAAGATCTAAAGTCAACGGGAGGAGTTTGTTTTTTCTTCTTTTCATAGCTCTTTAGATCTTTATCCGTGATTTTCTTATACTTCTCGGCCTTCTTATACACTTTCAGCATATGCTGTAACCAATCCTTGGCGTCGGGGTCGTTCTTGTCGCATAGCGTCATGCTAATAGAGATGCCGCGTCCCTTAAAGCTGGTGTTCAGGGCATTGCCTAATACTTCCGCTACTTCCGCACTACTCTTAAAGGCATTATCATATCCCCATACCAAAATGTAAGGCGACGATACTGTCAGGCTAACCACTACTGTGCAATGCGGGAATTGCATTCGCTTCTTCAGACTCCAGTGCGATTTATCCACACCGGCGTTGCGCTCATACCCGAACTTAAATACACTCACTACACCATCGAGTTCCGGAATCCACATGTATTCATGCTTATAGTCCAGATTGCTCTTAGCGCTGGTGAATACAAACCTGTCTTCTCTAAGGTAGTCCTCAATCATCACCGTCTCGAGGGCTACCTTTGGCCTCAATGGCGGCCGTCCTCCCAACTCCAGCTCGCCACTAGCAAACTGGTACCTGTAAATGTCGTAATTAACGTTAATCATAAAAAATGTCTAATTAAATAATAAGTTGTCCCGAAAACGAGTGTTTTTCGGGATTCGGCTTGCAAAGGTAGTGAAAACCGAGCGAAATACCAAAAAGAAAGGCCATTATTTCTATAATTATAAAACCCCGTCCTGAACTTAATCAGAACGGGGCTATTCCCTACATACCCATGCAACTCGTAGTGCCGAGGGCGGTGATGATGGCTGTTGCGATTGATGCGATGATCTGCAACGCCCACTTGAGTGTTTCTTTCTTAGTCATAGTATGAATGATTTAAAGGTTTAACTTAATTCCCCTCCTCCAACGAGGAGGGGAATCTTGGTTTAATCTCCCGTACCTGCAGGTGCCTCCTCGTGGGTGGCGGTCGCATAGGAGGCGATGGGAATCTTCTCCTGGTACTTCACCTTTTTGCCATTCACGGTCTTCTCCTTCGAGCTGACCACGTAGGCACTCTTGAAGGTGCACTCCTTCTTCAGGGCTCGGCTTGTCAGAGCATCACCCTTGGTGTTCTCAGGAGTAAAACGCAGATGCACACCAGCAATCAGGTTGTCGAGACCTACGTTAAGACTCCCCTCTACCGAGTCCACCGCCTTGGTTCCATCGCTCTCGATAACCGGGGTGAACGTACCGAAGCCGTCCAGCTTCACGGGCTGGCCCTGAATGGCCATTTCTTTCAAACAACTCACGATGTTCTGCAGCACCAGTACTGCCATCGGGTAGTCTACGAGCTTGCCGTGCTCACTCAGGTGACGGGCAAAACCCTTCAGGTTCAGAGGCTCCTTCGTGTCGGCCTCGGGGTAGTACTTACCGTAAGCGGCGTTGTACTTGTTCTGGTTTCTACGCAGATTCACAGAAAATGCAATTACTTCACTTGCCATAGTTCAAAAATTTGATTTAAGGGTTAAACAATAATTTAAAGTTGCTTCAAGGTTTTCTCCAGCGGTACCAATCCTATCGAAACCTTTGTATTAGCTTTATTTCTAAAACCAATGCAAAGGTACTACTTTTTTCTGATACTACAAAATATTTTCGCAATAATTTTTTATATTTTTGAAAAATAATTTTTCTCCGACTAAACTCCTCTTTTAAAATTTTTAAAGCCAGATTTTCCTCCGTGAAAAGGGGTCAAAGGGTCAAAGGGTCAAACAGAAAGCGAGCCGGTGAACAATCTACATCTATGGTTCAAAATAGAGTTAATATATTATATATATAAATATATATTATATTAAATGAATAATTAAGATAATTAGACCTCTCCCCCTTTCTCCCAAACCGTTTTGACCCTTTGACCCCTTGACCCTTTTTTGGGGCGTTCATAAAAAAGGTTAAAGCCCAAACCTATGCAATAATTTTGCACACCTTTTTTGTATCTTTGCAGCGACATCATCTTTTAATAAGTATGGCAAAGAATCTATTAAACAAGTATGTATGGTTAGTAGAGACCATCTACAAGGCAAAGCGAATTTCCTTTGAGGAGATTAATCGTCGCTGGTTGGACAATGACATGAGCGAAGGCAAGCCCCTATCCATCAGAACTTTCCATAAATGGCGCAATGTCATAGAGGAGATGTTTGGTCTCATCATAGAGAACGAGAATGGTGGCCAATATCGCTATTATATTCAGAATGATGATGAACTGAAAAGTGGATCGATGCGTAGTTGGCTTTTCAATACACTCACAGTTAGTAACCTAATGATGGATAACGTAAGCATCAAGGATAAGATTCTGTTTGAAGAGATTCCTGATGGCGAGCAATATCTTCCAGATATTCTTGAAGCACTGAAGAAAAACCTAGTGATTGGCTTGACCTATCAGAGTTATACACGCGACGAGGCCTACACTTTTGAGGTGGAACCCTATTGCCTGAAAGCTTTCAAGCAACGTTGGTATTTAGTAGGCCGTAGCCCTTATAAAAATATGATTATGATCTACTCTTTGGATCGTGTTAAATGGTTGGGATTAACCGATAAAAACTTCAAATATCCCAAAAACTTCAATCCAGAGGAGTTCTTTGATGATTGTTTTGGTATTATAGCAGATCAGAAGATAGGCGTTGAAACCGTTAAGCTCAAAGTATCTGCAGGGCAGGCCAATTATCTTCGCAGTCTAACTCTCCATCAGACGCAGAAGGAGATTGAACGGACAGATGAATATAGTATCTTTACCGTCAGACTTCGCCCTACTTTCGATTTCCGTCAGGAAGTCCTTTCGCAAGGTTGCGACCTTGAAGTTTTGGAGCCCACATGGTTTCGCGACGAGGTGGCAGAGATTTCCAAACACATGTGGAACAAATACAAGGATGACAAATGAGAGACTTTGCTGCAATAGATTTTGAGACAGCCAATAACGAGCGAACCAGTGTTTGTTCCGTGGGTGTGGTCATCGTGAGAGATGGCGAGATTGTGGATTCATTCTATTCTCTGATTCAGCCAGAGCCCAACTATTATAATTATTGGTGTACTCAGGTGCATGGACTCACTCGCAGAGATACAGAGGAGGCTCCCGTATTCCCAAAGGTCTGGAAGCAGATAGAACCACTGATTGAGGGTTTACCCTTGGTGGCTCATAACAAGGCATTCGATGAGAGTTGCCTGAAAGCTGTGTTCCGTTGCTATCAGATGGACTATCCGGATTATGAATTCCACTGCACATGTGTGGCTTCTCGCAAGGCTTTCCCACATCTGCCCAACCATCAACTGCATACGGTATCGGAATACTGTGGTTATCACCTCGCTAATCACCATCATGCCCTCGCTGATGCCGAAGCCTGCGCCTGGATAGCAAGGGAGATCCTGTAGTTATCAAATTTTCCACATATACATTATCATCCTCATAGAGAAAAAGAAAAAAAGATAAATAAAATAATTATATATTTGCATAAGATATAAGAGAGTATGAAAGAAGATCAGAAAGAACTATTTGACGTTGTAGTGGACTATACCTATGCTCTTGATACTCTGGATGATTATGATTATCAGAGATTAAGCATTGGAAGCACCACAAAGGAAGAGAAATTCCACGCTACTTATGAGAATGCCATGGAGGCTATCCAGACATTGCGCGATAAGTTTGGAAGTTCATGGCTCTTTGGGAATGAGAAGGATGATTCATTTAAGAGTAGTATCGGTCAGATCTATCAAACGTTTGGAGGCAACGAGCTTTACCCCAGTGTGGAGGAGAAAGCTGCTATGTTGCTGTATCTCGTAACGAAGAACCATTCGTTTATCGATGGTAATAAGCGCATTGCTGCTACCCTTTTCCTTTGGTTCCTCAATAATAATGGAATACTTTATCGCGAGGATGGTAGCAAGCGATTAGCTGATAACACCCTCGTAGCCTTGACCCTGATGATTGCCGAGAGCAAAACGGAGGAGAAGGACGTTATGGTGAAGGTTGTAGTAAACCTAATCAATCAAAAGAACGAATAGAACGATAGTTTTATCAAATATCTATAAGGTGTGCCCTAATACGGCGCACCTTTCTTTTATCTTTGCAGCGTTATTCAAAATGTAATTTGGATTATGCCAGGACAAAGAAATAATAGTAGAAAAGACCAGCAGAAGTTGGATTTCACATACGGACATATGATGCCTCAGGCTCTTGAAATGGAAAAAGCTGTTTTGGGAGCGCTGATGATTGATAAGAATGCCTATTTGGAAGTGGGTGATTTGTTAAGACCAGAGAGTTTCTATGACCCAAAGAACCAGATGGTTTTCGATGCCATACAACATCTTAGTAGGGAAGAAAGCCCTATCGATGTGCTAACCGTAATAGACAAGTTGGAGAAGATGGGAAAACTTGATGAGGTAGGAGGCGCTGGTTATATTGCTGATTTGAGTTCGAGGGTAGCTTCTTCCGCCAATATCGAGTATCATGCCAATGTGGTGGCAGAGAAATACCTGTCGCGCCAGATGATCAATTATGTCAATGTAATAGGAAAGAAATCTTTCGATGAGACCTACGATGTCAGAGATGTGATGCAAGAGGCAGAGAGTCTGCTTTTGGAACTGTCGCAGATGAACATGAGAAAAGACTATACTGAGCTGCCCCCCGTTATTGAAAAGGCTGTAAAGGCAATTGAGAATGCATATTCCAACAAAGGAAGTCTCACAGGAATCCCCACAGGCTTCTACAAACTTGACGAAATGACTTGCGGATGGCAAAAGTCTGATTTGGTGATTATCGCTGGACGCCCTGCGATGGGAAAAACAGCTTTTGCACTCTCACTAGCTAAGAATATTGCAGTGGATCAGAATAGGCCAATGGCATTTTTCTCATTGGAAATGTCAGATGTTCAGCTTGTTAATCGTCTGATGTCGAATGTCTGCCAGATAGATGGAAAGAAACTGCTGAGTGGGCAGTTAGATCAAGAAGACTGGAAACGGCTTGATAAGAATCTCGCCGCCTTAACAGAAGCGCCTTTGTATATTGACGATACCGAAAGTCTCTCTGTGATGGAACTGAGGACAAAGGCTCGTCGGTTGGTGAAGGAACATCATGTCGAACTGATTATGATAGATTATCTACAACTTATGACTGCAAGCGGCATGAGATATAACAATCGCCAAGAAGAGGTTTCCATCATCTCACGTTCATTGAAAGGATTGGCTAAAGAACTGAATATCCCTGTGTTAGCATTGAGCCAGTTGAATCGCGGTGTAGAGTCTCGAGAAGGAGCTGAGGGGAAGCGCCCACAGTTGTCTGACCTTCGAGAATCTGGAGCCATTGAGCAGGATGCGGATATGGTGGTATTCCTTCATCGTCCTGAGTATTATGGACTCCTTCAGAGTTCAGATGGTTTTATCGACTATCAAGGAAAGGCAGAGATCATCATATCTAAGCATCGTAAAGGTGCAACTGGCATTGTTCTGATGGACTTCATGGGTGAGTTCACAAGATTTTCTAATCCTGAAGATAAAATAATTGGTAAAAGCACAAATGCAACAGGTGGGGAAATTGTTGGTTCAAGAATCAATGGAGAGAGTAATCCTCCGGGGCAATTTGATAATATTGGGAAAGATCCGTTCATACTCCCCCCGCCAGACAAGATGCCCACACCATTTTAAAGATGATTTATTGTTATGAAGTACAAAGAAAAAGAAAAGCAGAAAGCCGTTAAGGTGAAGGGCCAGAAACGGCGCGTGGTGGAGCAACCTGATTGTAAGGTGGAGTACACTGATGAGGAGGTTGCTCAGATGGCAGACTATGACTATGGGTATTTGCTCGACATGATGTACTACAAGTTCGAGCGCATGGTGGCCTTCTTTAATAGTAAGCATACTCATACTAAAGATGCAAAGAAAGTTGCCAAGCAGATAGAAGTGGCTATGCGATTGATAAACATTATCCAAGGAAGATCATACATCGATGATTATGATAATTTGGATAAAATCGTCAACCAACGTAACAGAAAACGGTTTAGTCATTATTATGAACTCTATTCTCTCCGTCAAGAAAAAGCCTGGCATGTCTTTTTCCTCTATTTAGAGCATCGAATGAGAAATTGGTGGGATTAACTTTATCCTATGCCCCAAAATGGCAGAGGTTTCTTATATCTTTGCATTGTGGATTCAATAGATTAAAGATATGACAGTATTAGAATCTTTTAGAAAGTTTGATTTCGAGAGCGTGCTTCCGCATCTTGATCATCTATTTGTAGTGAACAGCAGGCATCATCTTTCTGATGCAAGTATTAAGGTTTTCCGTGGTATATACAATCATTGGGCTAACGAGTGCGAACCCAAGTCCACAGATTTATACATCGAGCTGGCTTCCAGATGGGAACTGACCAATTCTTTAATTGACTGGAATTGTTCTGTCAACGACGAGAAGGGGCTTTTATATTCTGCGGCAGAACACAAAGATAAGATTGAGGTTCTGAGTATGGAGGTGAAAGTTAGAGACGATGTGGAAATCAGCGAAGAGGAACTGGCTGCTGGTCTTTTCTGGGAAATGACCTACTTGAAACCTAAAAAAGATTGTTAAATTGGTACAGGTTTCAAAATAAAGTTGTATCTTTGCCTATAATAACTTGAAACAATCAAATATTGCACTACCTATGATAAATGGATTTAAAGTAATAACCCTCTGTGGCAGCACCCGCTTCAAGGAAGAATTCATGGAAGCTCAGAAACGCTTGACCCTCGAAGGCAATATTGTTATATCAGTAGGTCTATTTGGCCATTCTGGTGACGATGTTGTTTGGACAGAGGGTGTGAAAGATATGTTGGATCGCCAGCATCTGGCAAAGATTGACTTGGCAGATGAAATCTTTGTCATCAACGTTGGGGGTTATATTGGCGATAGCACAAGACGGGAAATCGCCTATGCAGAATTCAAAGGCAAGACTATCTCATATCTCGAAGAATGCAGAAAGCCCAGTCTTTATGACAACTATGCTGCACTTGGCGAACTTCACGATGCAGGAAGAATCTCTGATGAAGATTTTGGAAAAGCAGGACGCAACTTCGATGAAAAGCATAATGCTGCTATTGCAGAATATAATGCATGCCAAGGCCCTTGGCCCTATCAGTGGGATAATGCAGAAGCCGTAGTTTGTGGAATATTACAACGATTTGGTTTGGTTTCTTGCGATTTATACGACCTGAAATATCTCTACGAGGCTGATAGAATATACGAAATTCGCATCAAAGGAAAGGGAACAAACGAAGAAGAACAAGTCCAAAGCATAATAGATACCATCCGTAATAATTATCTGAAATTGCTGCAATCATCAGAGAAATTAGTAGTAACCATTATTGATTCCAGTCGAGGTGCATATCTTGAAAAAATTGCTGATTTCTTTGCTGGTATGGATGTCGTTTGGCAAATGAGAAAGTCTTTTACTGAGGGGAAAGAAATGGAATTATCAATAGTATATATTTGTAACATAAAAGTATAATTATGGAAGCAGATCAGAAAAAAATGAAAGAATGGTCAAAAGAGGCCCTCGCTTGCTATCTTGATGAGGTAAAGGAAGTTGGCGAAAAAAACGCGCCCTCATTTTATAACCAATCAGATTTGTCTAGAGTGAAGGAGTGTGACCTGATGATTATTGGAATTAATCCTGGAATGGGTTGCCCATATTCAGATTGGAGTGAAAAAAATAATATCACTTCAGATTTCTTGTATTATGGTAATCCTTGTTTCAAAGGTAAGAGTAATGAAGTTGTTATATCAGAATTATTTGGGAAATATGACAAAGACAAGAATATACGCGGCTGGGATTTAATAAAAAAAATGTATAGTATACTTGAAAAAGCGGGGAAAGGAGATGTTTTAAAACATCTTGATAAATTTGTAATGTCAAATATGATATTCTTTGGAACACTCAAAGAGAAGTTTATTCCAAATGGTATCAATAAGATAAAATGTGCAAAACAAACTCTCAATTTAATAGAAATACTTAAGCCGAAAGTTATTTTGCTGCTTGGCAAAGAATGTAGAAACTTATTTAATACCGTAGCAGAAACAAAAATGGCTGCAATCACACCTGATAATTCGGTCTTCTATTGTTTTTACAACAATTGTCATGTGATTTCGATATATCATACAGCATATTTTAGATATTACACTAATGAAAATAGGAATATAGTTGGTAAGATTATTGGAAATGCATTAGATAATTCGCTGAAAAAAATAAGTGAGGAAGAATGGGATTCTTATTTGGCTGAAAATGTAAAAATAAAAGCTATTGATTTAAATACAAAGCAAACACTAAAAGAGAAAGTAGAATCTGGCGAAAAGTTAAAAGAAACAGAGTTGTTTAAAGTGTTCAAAGCAAAAATAAACCCTAGCAGCTCTGATTCATGTGCCTTATTTTACAGAGGTAAATTGTTGAATTATGAGTTTTACACAAAAATCAATGAGAGCAAAAAATATGTAAATAGCAAAGATACTATTGCAATTGATTTCTTAATTGAAGGTGGTGAATATATTATTAGAGTTGGTACACGTAAGAATGATCCAAATAAAACCAGAGAGATCGCATTAGCTATAGATGGCGAATTCAGACCAGGGAATACAGATGTGACAGCATCTTATTGGCATGTTCATGCAAGAAACAATCTGTCAACGAGTAATGATGAAATGGTGCGGATTGTGAATGAGTTATTATCAAAGGTCAAGGCATATCGCGACAAAGAATATCCTCTGAAATAAACTCATATTATTCATTATTCTCTAACCTCTGCCCGAAAACGGCAGGGGTTTCTTTTATCTTTGCACCATAAACTAATAAAAGAAGAATATATGGCTTTTGATTCAGAAAAATGGGCTTTGTCGTTTTACGGCGTCGTGGATGAAAAACTTGCAGTGGAAACAGATGTTTTTAATCTGCACATACACAGAAAACAGGGCATTGAGAAACTGCAAGCAGAACGTACTGTTGGTGAACTTGTTATTTTCATTCCCAATGATTGGGATATGGAACAATATTGCAATCAGGAGAAAATGCGCAAGTTTATGTCAAAAGAAATAGAATGGCAAGCTTCTAATATTTATCAGCAAAGAACAAATCTGATAGCGAGCCACATTGGACTCCCCGATATTAAGGTTTCCGTAGGTAATAAAGGCACCAAGAATGGTAGTTGTAGTTATAGTGAGAATCATGTATATTTCAATATGTGGACGATTTGTAGTTACCAGAGCAAATATATGGACCATCTGATTTCGCATGAACTCGCACATTTTTATGTACATAATCATTCTGAGAAATTTTGGAATAAACTTGAAGACATATATTTTAGTCTCTATAATCGTAATGATTTTAAAGATGATTTCTGGTTGCAGATTGGGAGAGAGGAATATCCTTATGAAGTTTACATCCTTCTTAGAAGTTGGGCAAGGCCATCTGGCTTAAAGGCATTTTATAATTCTAATCATATTAAGGACAAAAAACCATTTTTGCATCCAATTTATATCAAAAACAAAAGTGGACAGGTGATAATTCGGTGGTATCTGAGAAGGTAAATTTACAAATAAGATTAATAAATAAAAGCGAAGAATTATGAGTATAAAAAGTGTAAAAATAGAGATGGTTAAAGCAAGTGGTAATGTAGCAGATGCCGACAAACAAGGGAAGGTGGAATATAAGCCTATGGCTACTATTACTTATAATGAGGAAGAAAAAACAACAAAGCAAATCTTTCTTGATAACAAATTGGTTGATAATAATTATTTTAAATGTTGGGATGTTGGGCAGTCTTTTTTTATCGGGACTACTGATGATTCTTATATTGTATATGATGAAGACGGAAATAGAACAGCAAGTCTAGAAATTGAATATACAGGGAAAATAATACAGGTTGATGCAGATTCTATTGCCTGCTTACTGGAGGATTGGATAAAACTGTATGATATAAATGGTTTTGCTTTTGCTGGTCGATTATTAGCAAAAGATGAAATAGAGGCTTTAAATTCATAAAGAAATAGACAACCTCCCTTATTATCTTTAATTCCTTTTAACCTCTGCCCCAAAACGGCAGGGGTTTCTTTTATCTTTGCACCATATACAAAAATAGAAGTATGAACTCGAATAAAAAATTGAATAGAAAAGATTGTCTTATAATGGTGTTGACAATCGTTATTATTGCCCTCGTCGCTATCATTTTATGTGGTTCATTAATGAGGGAAATAGAAGGACGTGTACTATTTCAACTATGTATTGCACTATTGTTATGTGTTTCTGCTACTGGTATCATGACGACTCTGTTATTATACTCACAGCGTAGACAACATGAGAAATGGGTAAGAGCACAAATAGTATTTTGGGAGGAACAGATCAGGGACCAACAACTATTTGAGTCTAAACAAAGACTGAAAGAAAAGGAACGGCTTTGGGATTTTTTTAAGAAAACTATGTGATCAGGTTAAAGACCAGAACATCTTACCAGAATACATCTACAAAGAACTATATAATGAAGACTAAAGATAAAAAAATTATGACTTTCAAAGAATTATTGAACAGTGTAACATTTGAGGAGGTGGCTCCCTGCCTTTTGCAGATGCATCCGGATGCGGTGGGTAACCTGAAATGGTATAAGATTCATTTCGACATGCTGCGTCAGATGACACCCAAGCGTCATGACGATGGTAATAGTGATGTGTGTAATATCACGATGAAGGACTGGGAAAATGGTCGTGATCCACAACTCGACGCTTTCCCTATGGAGGGTGATTGGTGGGAACATTCGCTGACAAAAGAACTCGTTATTGCCCCTGATGTCAAGGCTACCAATGTTGAGATTGCGGCTTGCTGCATCTGGCACACTTCATTTTATGGCTTTGTTGATGAGCAGCAAGAGGAGTATCTTAGGTTTGACGATGGAGATTTAAATATAGAGGACAGGTGGGATGATTATATATATAATAAGGTGCGTGCAGAGAAGTATTTCTCCGTCATTCGCAGAAATGGTGGTTACATCCCATCTGTCAAAGAGTTGGCTCCATCAAAGGAACAAGAATTAATTAGCAAAGTCAAAGAATATTTCAGGTGTATTAGCGATTCGAAAAAT
>JAEEGH010019847.1_pt1 | contig 14050 bp, 9 predicted proteins | sample 9134181 | NCBI WGS metagenome assembly JAEEGH01 (sample SAMN16246544, study PRJNA631951) | gut metagenome | biome: gut microbiome; feature: rumen; material: DP-attached | host: Bos | place: Iran: Karaj | collected 2018-10 | reverse complement strand
AAACTTGAAAAAGATCCGGCTGTTGTCGCTGCTAATAGCATGATGGACTTCTATGTTGAGAATGTTATGGCGAAATCGCGTGAATGCAACGCCAAGATCAACAACTTGCGCCGCGTTTACATGGAAGGCCAGATGAAGATGATCCCTGAGGTGTATCCTGAACGTAACCTCTACCCAGACGCCAACTTCACCCTCCGCGTGACATACGGCAAGGTGGGCGGTTTCAAGCCTAAAGACGCTGTCGAATACCGTCACTTCACTACCCTCGACGGTATCATGCAGAAAGAGAATCCTGACATCTACGACTATGTCGTAACCGACAGATTACATGAACTTTACGATGCAAAGGACTTCGGTCGTTATGCCGACAAAGACGGCACTATGCATGTGGCTTTCATCGCTGGCAACCATACCACCGGCGGCAACAGCGGCAGCCCTATCCTCAACGCCAATGGCGAACTCCTGGGCCTTAACTTCGACCGTACCTGGGAAGGCACGATGAGCGACCTCATCTACGACCCGTCGATATGCAAAAATATCAGCGTCGATATCCGCTATGTGCTGTTCCTCATCGACAAATACGCAGGCTGCACACGTCTCATCGACGAAATGACAATAGCTGAATAAAATGGCTGACAATCAAAAATTTACAGAGCGCATACTTTCTTGTGTGCGCTCTGCTACTCCAAGCGCGCTCAAGACCATATGGTGGCTCGCCAAAATCATGGTCGGAGTGTCGTTTGGCATCATGCTGCTCCAATATTTTGGTGTCATCGCCTGGATTTCAGAACAGCTTACTCCCCTATTCTCACTATTTGGTCTCCCTGGTGAAGCCGCCCTCGCCTACGTCTCGGGCTATTTCGTTAACTGCTACACTGCAATGGCCGTCATGAGCACCTTGCATCTCGACATGCGTGCAATAACGATTTTAGCCGTTATGGTGCTTTGTTCGCATAATATGATAGTCGAGACCACCGTGCAGGCAAAAACGGGCTCTAATGCCATAAGAATCGTTGTAATAAGGACGTTGTCGGCATTCATTCTGGCATTTGTGCTCAATAAAATAATGCCTGGCGAGTTTGAAAAAACCGTGTCCGATGCCGTAGCCACTCAAAATATCACCTTCATAGAGATGCTCAAAAACTGGGCATGGCGCACCGTGAAGACCGTCGCCCTGATGGCTGTCCTGGTCTACGCCCTTACTCTTTTGCAAAGAATATTGAATGAATTCGGCATAATAGAGAAGATTTCCAACTTCCTGAAACCTGTGATGGTGTTCTTCGGATTGCCGCCTCGCACTGCCTTTCTGTGGCTCGTGGCAAACACCCTCGGCCTCGCCTATGGTGCCGCAGTGATGATAGACGAAACTGAGACTGGCAAGACCACAAAGGAAGAAAACGACATCCTGAACCACCATATCGGAGTCTCCCACAGTAATCTCGAAGATCTGTTGCTCTTCACAGCCCTCGGCGGCAGCTTCCTATGGATGCTCCTCTCCCGCTGGGCAATGTCACTCATACTTGTCTGGGAAAGAAAACTTGAAAAGAAAATCAGCAATTTGTAAACATAGGCAAAATGTAAAAAAATTCGGCAAAATGTAAATCATATTAAAAAAATTTACTAATTTTGCAAACAAAATGAAAAGGATAGTTTATATATTAGTTATGAGCGCTGCGTTGTTTTTATGCAGCTGCAATAACAATACGCAGCCACCGCAACGTACCGACAAGTATAGCCTCGACTCTTTGATGTGCCTGGCTAATAAAAATCTAAATGCAGCAAGTCTGCGTATCGTTGAAGGTGAACAAAATGGTGAACTCACGCCTTATGAAGTGGCATACTCACGTGCAAACATCACCTACCAATATGCCGAAAACAAACCAGTGGCGATGGATTATTGCCGACAGGCTCTATCCTACCTCACCGAAGACGATTATGTGCTGCAAGTGCAGGCATTGTATCTGCTCGCCACAATTGCCGACGACGACAATGACTCTTATTCATGCATCAACGCATGCAAAGAAGGCAAAAAAATCACTCATCGGCATAATATGAAGTTCATGATGCACGCTTTCGAGTTTCTCAATGGAAAGTGCAATCTCTACATGGGTTTCCAGGACGAGGCTTTTAAAATGATGTCCTCAGCCGTCGACAAGGCAGTAAAAGTGGTGGAGCTTGAAAATGAATACGAAATCCTTATCAGCTATGTTAACACTCTGATATCAAGCTATATGGCTGTAGGCGATATGAAAAATGTCGTTCGCGAATCAAAAATATTGTCTATGCTGACCGACGAACTGGAGACGAAATATCCAGAAAATAAGAATTACTATGTACGAAGAAAGATAGAAACACCAGCCAACCAGCCTAATAACACACTTCTGATCATATCTGCGCTGTTTGTCTTCGTCATTATAGTAATAGCGGCATTTGTCATAATCTATCGAATAAACAGACGAAAAATGTCAGATTCGACAGAAAAACTTGAGCAGATTCAACAACAGATGCAACTCATTGCAAATGAGAACAATATAACGGTTAAAAAGGAAGTTCAGACCCCAAAAACACTATCCTCCCTGGTGGAAGGAGAGAAATTGTATCTCAACAAAGACCTCTCTCGTGTTCAAGTAATCAAGATGCTGGGATGCTCACACAAGACACTCACCAAGATGCTCAACAACATCCAACCAGACCTCTCATTCCCTGACTATATCAAAGGACTGCGCGTCAAACACGCCATCAACATGATAAAGGAAAATCCTTATCTCAACGTGAAAGAGGTCTGCGACCAGTCAGGATTCTACAGCATCAGCAGCTTCGAGCGCTCATTCAAGTCCATCACTGGCAAAACGCCGAAGGAATATATGAAAAGCCTAAGCAATTGAAAATGCTGTAATTACCTAAAAAATCTGCGAAAATCTGTATCTCGCTTTAGCGAGAATCTGTGAAATTAACTGAGAAAGAAAAAAAATAATAAATTTGTATTTATGTATTGAAAATCTTTGTATTTTTGCAGTCCGAAAAAATCGGGTTCGGGATGTAGCGCAGCCCGGTAGCGCGCTTCGTTCGGGACGAAGAGGCCGCAAGTTCGAATCTTGTCATCCCGACAAAAACAGCTCAAAGAGCTGTTTTTTTTGTTTACGGTTTACACCTAAAACCGAGAGCAATCACATTTATCACTCTTCTTCTTGTAGTTACTCGGCCCCTTCTCCGTCGAGCAACCCATACAAATTATTGATAACGTGATGATTATCAAAACTATTCTAAAAATATTTTTTTTCTTCATACTATCTAACTCTAAACTTTAAAACTACTCTAAACTCTACACTCTCAACTCTAAACTATTTGAGCCACGGCTCCGGATTTGTATTATTTTTATCATTCCAAACTTCAAAATGCAGCGTCGTCACATTATCCGTCGCTCCAGTGTGAATCACACCCAACTTCTGCCCAGTCTTCACCTTGTCGCCAGCTTTCACAAACACTTTGTCAAGGTTGGCATAAAGCGTGAAATACAAGCCATGCCGTACCAAAACCACGTTGGTAGTGCCAGTGTTGAAGACATTTGCTACCTGACCGTCAAACACACACAAAGCCTCTGAATTCTGTTCTGTAGAGATATCGATGCCGTTGTTTTTCACAACGACCTTAGGTTGTGTCGGATGCGGATTATTGCCGTATTTCTTGATGACAACGCCTTTCTTTACTGGCCACGGCAGCTTGCCTTTGTTGCTCTCAAAACTCGCCGAAAGCTTCGTGTCGACTGTGGCATCGGCCTTGCGCCGCGCTACCTCGTCATTGATTATTTTCTTGATCTTGGCCTGTAAAGCATCTGTCTCCTTCTGCTTCCGATCTATATCTTTCTTGATGTCTTTTTCTTTCTTTTTAAGGTCCGAGAGCTTCTTGTTCAACGACTGTTTGTCATGATTGAGCTTGTCACGCTCCTTCTGCTGATGAGCTTTAAGTTTTTCAATTTCTTTTTTGTCAGCGTCGTTTTTTTCAATGCGTTTTTTGATGTCATCCTTGGTCTTGTCGATCTCCTCCATCTTGTGCTTCAAAAGATCCTTAAACTGCTGTATATATCGCATCCTCCTTATAGCCTGGTTGAAGTCCTCTGATGAGAAGATAAACAATAAGTTGTTGATACTGTTTCTGTTACGATAACTCAACACCAATAAATCGGCATATTCCTGACGACTCTTCTGAAGCTCGTTTTGCAGTTTGTTGATATCTTTGTTATAAGCCTTCGTCGATTTGTTCAAGGCTTCCAGCTGCTTGTTGTAGGTTGCTATGAGGTCATCCCTTTTCTTGATCTGCGCCTGCAATAGCTCCACCTCCTGCACTGTCGTCTCCTTGTTTTTGGAGGTCTGGCTCAACAGATTCTGCGACGTCTTGATCTCCCCTTGCAATCTAGCTATCTTTTGCTCTAACTCATTGACATTCTGCGCATTACAATCCATTTTGACAATAAAAATCATCAAAATCGCCAAAATCGGATACGTAATTTTACTTATCATTTATAGATGCGTTCGTATTTTTTAGGTATACTGAAATTAAATTCAAGCGGCTCATCGATGGTGATATTCGAAAACTCTATTTTTGCCTTCAGATATATGTCGCCATGGATGTCAATGTTGATTTCCGTCGGGAGATATTTTCCTTTAATCTCTTCAAAATCAGAGTATTGCAGATCTATCTTACGCTTGCTGTCGTTGTATTCCCTGATGTGATACTTCGTGATTTTAAACAGCTGCGGATCAATCCAGATGTCTTTCAACATCACCTTCCAATCCTCGTCGTTGTTTTTTATCGATTTCTTCAACTTCTTGGAAATCAGCAAGTTATACTGCCCATCGGAAATCTCTATCTTATAGTCATCGCTTTCGCGAAGATTGATGTCGTTGCCCACCAACACTGCATGTATGAATCCTATGGTAGTAATCATCGGCGAGATCTCGTTGAAAACCTCAATGTTTTCTATAATATACGTCTTCTCAGTCCTGTTGAGGAAAAACACCGAATCGCTCGTCACTTTTATGCGCAGCACTTCCAATCCCATCGGCATAGAGATGCTCGTCCAGATGATGCTGTCTTTCTTCATTCTGAGCTGTCCTTTCACATTGAGATTGCGATCTTTCGTCTCGATTTTCATGTTCATCTTCGCCACGAAGTTGTCGAACTCAAACTGGTTTTCCTCCACCTCCTGAATCAGTTTGGCTGCGGTAAACTCACGTAAGGTTGTCTTCGTCAAAGCTTTCTTCGACGAACAGCTTGTGCTTAAAAACGGCACAACAGTTATTAGACTGAAAATCAATAATATATGAATTTTTCTACTCATATAGTTTTTCATCTTTTATCTTTTTATCTAAAAATTCCGACACCTCTCCCCCGGCCTTCTTGGCTTTTTTCCAGTTCTTCACGGCGTTTTTCACATCGCCCATTTTATAAAGTATGTCGCCAAAGTGCTCGTAGTTGATGCCTTGAGGGTTCTTGTCGTATTTGAAGACCTTGTCCATGTATTTTTTTGCCTCGTCGTAACGGTCGAGTTTATACAAAATCCAGGCATAGGTGTCAAGATAAGTAGGATTTTTAGGCTCAGCTTGAATGGTCTTGGCTGACATCTGCAAAGCCTTCTCAAAGTCATGATTATCAAGCGATAAGTAGTAGGCGTAGTTATTCAGCACATAGATATTGTCTGGTTTTGCACGCAGAACCCTTTCGTATGCCTCAAACGCTTTTTTGTTGTTTTTCAACAGCATATAGGTGTCGCCTATATATGTGTCAAAATCGGCTGTAAGGTCTTTATTTGCCGAAAGATTTCTGCCTTTTTCAAGTATTTTTATCGTGTTTTCGTAATCATTGAGATTGAAATATCCAATACCGTTAAACAAATAGAACAAAGGTTGTTCGGGATAAATAGATTTAGCTTTGTCAGATATTTCGATAAGTCCTTGATAATCATTTATATCGATGCAGCAAAACGCCAGTTGGTAAAGCGTCGAAAAGTTGTTTGACTCGCGCTCCAAGGCCGTTTGGTAATACTCTTTTGCGGTAGCATAATCTTGTTTGTTGAAATATACCGTACCTATTATGTAATAGCCGATACACTTTTCGGGATACATCTCTATAAATGCATTTCCTGCCGCTTCAGCGTCGTCGATGGCGTCTTTGACGTCTTGTTTCTGGAACCAGAAATCGTAAATCTGAGCCTTCGTCTCGTAGTCCAGATTTTTGTTTTTGATGGCTGCGATAAACTCTGCAAAAGCCTTGTCGAGTTCGCCCATGCTCTGGTAATAATCCATCAGCGAGATGTTAATGTATTGATTGTCAGGCTCAATCTCCTTAATCTTAAGGTATTGTTTGTAGGCTTCCTTGTCGCGTTTCACTTTGCGGTAAGCTTCGGCCAATAGAGCTCTGTAATGGGTGTTTTCGGGCATAAACTCCACGAGTTTCTCCATCTCTTCAATGGCCTTGTCTTTTTTGCCCTGCTCGTCATAAATCTGTATCCTCTGCAGGAAGATGTACTCGTTCTTGCCCATCTGCTCCTCCAGCACGTTGAGCTTTTCAAGCACTTTCTCGTAATCGCCCATGCGAAGTAGCACGTTGATGTAGGCCTCAAGGTATTCAAGGTTCTCAGGTTCGTTTTCGATCAGCTTATCGTAGATATCGATAAACGATTGATAATCACCGTCTTTAGCACAAAATCTGGCCAGTCGCATCTGATACCATTTGTTGTCGGGCTGTAGCTCAGCGGCGCGACTAATCATAGAATAAGCTTCAGTGTCGCGACCTACCATCTGATACAGGTCGGCGAGCTCGTACATGCTGGCGTCATCGTCGTTGTAAAACAACAGTGCCTGCTCGAAGTTGTAAATCGCCACCGGGTAGTTCTCGTTGTATTTCTCCTCCAGTCCCTTCGAGAAATATTCCGCATTCTTCGCCAAATCCTGCTTCACGATGCTATCCGACGGCACCTCTTGCACTGGTATCTCGCTTTGTGCGAAAATGACGTTTGAAAATGCTAATAGTAAGCTGAATATCAATAATTTATATTTCATACTAATAAAATTTACACTCCAGTATGCCCGAATCCTCCAGCACCGCGCTCTGTCTCACTAAGTGTCTGAACCTCAACAACTTCTGGCTGTTCGTGTTTTGCAATAACCAGCTGTGCGATGCGGTCGCCACTCTTTATCACGAAATCGGTATCCGACAGGTTGATCAGAATCACCTTCACCTCTCCCCTATAGTCAGCGTCGATGGTGCCAGGCGAGTTGAGCACTGTGATGCCGCTCTTGATTGCCAGACCGCTGCGTGGACGCACCTGCCCTTCATAACCGACCGGGATCTCCATAAACAATCCTGTTGGCACTAAAGCACGTTGCATCGACTTTATAACTAATTCACCATCAGGGAGATACGCTCTCAGATCCATGCCTGCCGAGTTGACTGTCTCGTATGCCGGCATAGCATTGTCCGACTTATTTACAATATTCAATTTCATATTTTCAAAGGATTTCTACGTTCACAAACAATAACTGTACCGAGGTACACAAATATCAATAATGTATTGAGTATCAATCTCCAAACCAATGAATAATCGTTGAAGATAGTGCTCAGCAGGAACAATCCGATGGCGAACACCATGTAAAGCACTATCCTGCCGACCTGATATGGTATCGGATATACTTTCTGGCCCCATAAATACGACACCAGCATCATCACCGTGTAGCAACCCAAGTGAGCTATAGCAGCACCAAGGTAACCTATGCGAGGCACCAAAACGAAGAGGCAAAGCAAGGTGACACATGCTCCCGCAATCGAGATGATAGTGCCTGAGAAGGTCTTGTCGGTGAGTTTAAACCATATCGAGAGGTTAAACACAATGCCATAAAACATATTGGCTATCAATACAATAGGTACAATGACCAGTCCTTCGTGATAGTCGCTGCCTCCACGTCCGACGAAGTATTTCAAGATGTCGAGATAGAGCATAACTCCGAGGAAAATTAGCAAGCAGAATATCACGAAATACGTCATCACCTTAGCGTAAAGCTCAGGTGCGTTGCGGTCTTTCGCCTTGCCAAAGAAGAAAGGCTCGGATGCGTAGCGGAACATCTGAATGAATATCGTCATCAGCACCGCAAGCTTGAAGTTGGCGCCGTAGATGCCGAGCTGCTGTAACGCATACTCATCGGGTGTCATATCCAATTCTGTAAGGATTTCTGCGCTCGGTATCGGTGTCAAATACTTGATCAAAATCTTGTCGGCCACCTCATTCACCATTCCCACCAAGTTGATGAGCAAAATAGGCAATGCGTAGGCCAACATAGGGCGTATAAGGCTCTTGTCGAGCTCGAAATGATAGCCTCTGAACTGCGGAAGCAGCAGCAGTAAGCTCAAAAGACTCGACAACACATTGGAAATCAACACCCAGACGAGCAATCCGGCCTGAGGACCGAACACTTTTTCTGAGATAGCCAAGGCCGTTTCCGGAATGCAAAGAAGGAAAAACAGATTCAAGCCGATATTCAGAGTGACATTAGCTATCTTGATGAGTGTGAATAACTTAGCCTTGTTTAATCTTCTCAGTTTCGCAAAAGGCACAGCGGTAATCGCGTCGAGGGCGACAATCAAGCCCAAGAAGAGAACATATTGGGTGTTATGCTCATAATGTATAGCATGAGCGAAATCTTTGTACAAAAAACTGTATAAAAAGATGAAAATTCCAGTAGTCAGAATGATACATGACACAATGTTGTTAAACACCTTGTCGGGGTTGTCTTTCTGAGTATAGCGGAAAAACGTGGTCTCCATGCCGTATGTCAGCAAGGCGAGGAGGAATGCCATCCAGGCGTACAAATCGGTGATTTGGCCGTACACTCCAGCCACGAAAACGCGTGTGTATAGCGGCACTAAAAGATAATTCAGCAGCCTCGGCACGATGGTTCCCATGCCGTAGATGACTGTCTGGCCCGCAAGGGCTTTTATCGGGTTGTTGCTCATGATGTCGTATGTAACGAATTAATCTGCAAAAATATTACATATTTTTTAAAATAGGTATATCAATTGTGAAAATTGTGCCTTTTCCTTCTTCACTGGTGAATGTGATGTTGCCTCCCATCCCCTGGATGATATCCTGAGACACAGACAATCCTACACCCATTCCACTCGACTTGGTGGTGAAATTCGGGAAGAAAATCTTTGCTTTGTCGTCGTCTTTGATGCCGCAGCCGTTATCGGTAATATCAATCTTGTATCTTTCTTCTAACCTATTGAGTGTCAAATCAATACGTCCGTCTTCTTTCTTACCGATGGCTTGTATAGCATTCTTTATAATGTTGCCAATAACTCTGCCAAGATTGTTCTTGTCGGCGTAAATTGACCAGTCTTCATTCTCATTGTAATTCAATGAAATAGCTATGTTTTTCTCAACGTCGTAGAGCTTTATAGTGCTTTTAAGCAACTCAGCGAGGTCGAATGTTGTTGGCTTGTTTTCGGGCAGCTTTGCATAGTCGGAAAACGCTGTGGCAATCTTCGACAAGGTATCTATCTGCTCAAGCAAAGAATTCAGTGTTTCCTTCAAATTTTCCTCAAATTTCGGGTCTTTTCTGTCCCAAAGCATCTGTAAATACTCTATGTTCAGCCTCATAGGTGTGAGCGGGTTCTTGATCTCGTGTGCCACCTGACGTGCCATTTCGCGCCAAGCATTCTCGCGTTCGTTACGTGCCAGCTTGTTAGCACTGTCCTCGAGTTGCCGACACATCTTATTATATTGCTCCACCAATGCTCCAATCTCATCACGGCCACGGAAGTTGATTGGCTCGTTATGACCGTCCAACCGCACTTTACCCATCTGTTCCTCAATTATTTTCAAAGGCTTAAGTGTCCTCTGGGTAATAAGAAGGACAATAATCGAAGAGATACCAAGCAAGACGATTATAATGTTGATATAATTCAGCGCAAAATCTGCTAGATTGTCGTCGTATTCAGATTGCGAAGCGAAGTAAACAACATTCAAAATAGCCGCCAGACTATTTGTTTCGTCGAGGATAGGGAAATAGTAGGAAGTGCATTTTTCCTCGTTAATCTCCTCGTCTTGAACATGATAACCAGCATCTTCCTTGAAAATTACTGAGTAAGCCTCTTTGTTTATGGAATCCGTCAAGAGACGAGTGTTCTCTATGGTTGAATTTATCAGTATTCCCTTAAGATTATAAATGTTTATGTCGCAGAAAAACGTCTCTTCAAGATATTGAAGATACTCGGTGTTATTGAGACTGTTCTCGCTTAACATATTGGTTTCCAATTTGTTACGAATGATATTCGCCTGCTTGTATTGCTCAACCTGAGTCTTTTTCGTGATATTATTCTTTAAAAAGACGAATGAAACAATACCTATGGCAACGAACGAGATTGTCAGAGTGAGAAATATCGTCAGCTGCATCTTGCTGTGGAAACTCTTTTTGAATAGGGTAGAGCGGTCTTTTTCGAAGTAAACATAAAGAAAATAGGCGAGGAGGAGGGCGAAAAAGATAAACGAGAACGGAGCCACATATCGCATCCAGCGTTCCGATTCGATGGAGACAATTATAGATTTATTGTTGTCTAAGTCATTGAGAATAATGTGTTTAAACTTCTTTCCTTTATGCAGACCAGCCTCTTGTGAGATAAAATTGTTGATGTTGTTTGGATAGAGATAATTACCAGCTTTATAATGAAGTATGTCGTTATTGTAAATACCGAATGAGTAGTTTTTAAGATTAGTTGCAATATTTTTCTCCTTATAAAACTCGATAAAGAGCGTCTGTGAATCTTTGAGATCAACTTTTGCGATATAAAAAATATTAGGTGTTGGCTCGTCGATGTTGTATAATTCATTGCTGATAGCCTTGATTTTATTGATACTCATCAGTTCGTTGAAGTATTCTATGCACGAAAACGAAGCATCGTTGTAATTAAAATACGTGTTACTGTCGCAAACAGACGAAACTATGTCATAGTTTTTGAAAATCTCGGCCTTTTTGAAATAATTTGTTTCAAGAAATTGACTAATGCTGTCTTCTCCAGGAAAATTGATGTTTTTTATCTCGTCGATGATTTTCAATGTGGCATTTTCGAATTCAACATCTGATTCGTCGGCGATGACTTGTGCAAAGCGTTCCATCTCTGTGTTCTCACGGTTCTCTTTCCTCTGATGGAAGAAAACGGTGACGGCGATGAGCGCGATAGTGATTAGTATGATATATATCTTTTTCATAACCTGAAATTAACAAAAATCGTGCCAAAAATTGGTCCTTTTTAAGGCGTTTTCTAAGATTTTTTGATGCGTAACACATCGAAGACCAAAAATGTCTTAAAACGGCTAAAAATGGCCTAAAATCAAATCTTGTGAAAAACGTACACCAAACTCGAGTATTCTCCCGTTTTTCGTGCCTTGCGGTTCGATTTCCAGCCAGTGAGTATACCTCTAATGAATGAGTTTCCATGACCGAGGAATTTTTCGCTCATCATCGAGATGTAAAACGCGTCCCATTTCAGCGGATATATCTCGTCGAGTTCAAAGTTGCCTGCGAAAATGTTTTGCAACGACTCTTTATGAAAGTGATTCAGATGTCGCGGCACGTCGTAGGCTGCCCATTTGTTTTTGTAATATTCTGCGTCGTATGACTGATAATTAGGCACCGCAATAACGAGGCGGCCGTTGTCTTTAAGCAGTCGGTACAGTTGCTCGACTTGGAATCTGAGATAATCGATATGTTCGAGCACATGCCACATGGTGATAACGTCGAAAGTGGAGTGGGGGAGAGCAAAGATTTCATCTGGTGTGACCACTTTTTTTCCAAGTTTTTCAGAAGCGAAACGCCGTGCGTCTTCACTCATGTCGCAGCCCATCACTTCACATCCGTTTTGTTGTGCGTAATGCAGGAAATCGCCTACGCCACAGCCGAAATCGAGAAGGTATGGTTTGGTATGGATGCCGCAAAACCTGTATTTATTGCGGATATTGACCTTTTTCACCTGGTTGTATATCCATGGCACGAGACCTTTTTTATGCTCGTTGTGGCTAAGATAGTCTTCGGATTTATAATATTTTCCAATAATGGACTGATCTGGTCGGGGAGTGGTGAAAAGCAGCTTGCAGTTGTCGCACTCACATATCTCGAAGTCTTCCTGGCTGAGAAAATAGTCTTTCAGCTTGAGGAACGACCTCGTGTTTTCTGATTCACAATACGGGCATTTAGTGCTCATGATATCCTTATTTTATTATTACTTTCAAAAATTGTTCCACGTGAAACGTTCAGTTGTCATTTTGACCGAAAATTCCTTCACGTCATTTCGACCGACCAGAGGGAGTGGAGAAATCACCGCCATTTGAATGTGCCGAATCAATTTTTTGCCGGTGATTTCTCGATTTCGCTACGCTACACTCGAAATGACGAAACCGTGTTAACGGCCAAGAAACACCGCCAACACCGAGATATCTGCTGGACTTACACCACTGATTCTTGATGCTTGTCCCAGTGTCTGTGGCTTGTGTTTCGTCAGCTTCTGTCGGGCCTCGATTGTCAGCGAATGCAGTGCGTTGTAGTCGAAATCCGGGCTCAGTTTCACGTCTTCGAGACGTTTCAGCTTGTCGGCCACTTCACGTTCCTTATCGATGTATCCTTCATATTTCACTAGTATCTCTGCCTCCTCGATGACGCTCCGCGTCATCTCGTCGCTAAGATCAAACTGCTGTTTTAGCCATTCCACGTTGCTAATCATCTCCATGAGACTCACCTGTGGACGTGTCAAAACATGTGCTAAACGTGTCTTTCCTGCTATCTCTGGCGTCTCTTTTTCTACCAGAAGTCCGTTGATTTCCTCTGGAGCAACGTTGTTCTCTTTAAGCAAGTTTACCAAATCATGCACACGTTTTTGCTTATTGACGAAACGATCGTAACGCTCTTGTGTGGCGAGACCGAGCTTATATCCAAGTGGTGTCAACCTTGCGTCGGCATTGTCTTGGCGCAATAAAATACGATATTCCGCGCGGCTGGTGAACATTCTATATGGCTCGTCGACGCTCTTGGTGATAAGGTCGTCAATCAAAACACCTATATATCCTTCGTCACGGCGCAAAACTACTGGTTCTTCGTTGTGCAACAGACGATGTGCGTTGATACCTGCCATCAAGCCTTGTGCCGCTGCCTCTTCGTATCCAGTCGTACCGTTGATCTGTCCGGCAAAGAACAGGCCATGTATCTTACGTGTCTCCAGGCTATGATAAAGCTGTTCAGGCGGGAAGAAGTCGTATTCTATGGCGTATCCAGGACGGAAAATCTTGGCGTTTTCGAAGCCTTCGATGTTGCGGAGTGCCTCGTATTGTATATCTTCTGGCAGTGAGGAACTGAATCCGTTGAGATAATACTCACATGTGGTAGCACCTTCAGGCTCCACAAACAGCTGGTGGAAGTCTTTGCCTGCGAAACGTTCAATTTTATCCTCAATGCTCGGACAGTAACGCGGTCCTATACCTTGTATCCTTCCTGTGAACATCGGTGATTTGTCGAAGCCTTTGCGAAGTATCTCATGTACCTTCAGCGATGTGTATGCGATGTAGCAGGAACGTTGTTTCAGAGGCTTCTCCACGTTCATAAACGAGAATCCTGTAATTTCTTCGTCGCCTTTCTGCTCGGCGAGTTTGCTGAAGTCTATCGTCCTACCATCGATTCTCACAGGTGTTCCTGTCTTCATGCGGTCGGCCTCAAATCCCAGTTCCACGAGCTGTTCTGTTATCCCGTGGCTCGCCGATTCGCCTATTCTACCACCTGCAAACGATTTCTCTCCGATAAAGATCTTACCATTGAGGAAGGTGCCATTGGTGAGTATCACGGTCTTTGAGTATACGTCGCCGCCCATCATGGTGTGGACGCCTTTCACTTGGTCGCCTTCCACCAGGAGACCGTCGACATGGTCTTGCCAGAACTCGAGGTTCTTTGTATGTTCAAGGGTGTTACGCCATTCTGCCGAGAATGCCGCCTTATCGCTCTGCACACGCGGACTC
>JAEEGH010019846.1_pt1 | contig 14050 bp, 13 predicted proteins | sample 9134181 | NCBI WGS metagenome assembly JAEEGH01 (sample SAMN16246544, study PRJNA631951) | gut metagenome | biome: gut microbiome; feature: rumen; material: DP-attached | host: Bos | place: Iran: Karaj | collected 2018-10 | reverse complement strand
TTTTACGTTTAATTTTCTTTATCGTAAATATGGAAAATTTACAGATAAACTCTGCCGTGCGCTGTCATATGAAAAGATTGGATCAATTGCTGAGAGAATAGCAAAATCCATTTAAAAAACTCAGCGGTTTTTAAAATTCCGGCGCCTTGAAATGCCCGTAGAGTTCGCGGCCGTCGAATACCCAGACGACTGCTTTTTTGCCTTCTAAAAATCTTCTCTTGCCTTTGAACATTTGCGGGCCGATGTTGCCGCCGCCGACTTTGCTGATGGTAAAGGTTTCGACGCTTGTCAGTGATGCGATGTACGCCCCGATTTGTGCTCCGTAAGATTTTCCTTGCCCGGCATTGCTATCGCCGATGATGATGATGGGCGCTTTTTTGGAGCCGCGGTACTTGTAGCCGTCGGTGCCCAGAACTTTTTGTTCCTTTATTTTGTAATCAATTTCTTTGCCGTGAAGCAAGTCGTAGAGGTTTCCGGTGCCATCGACAATGGTGTCGCGTAGCGGGTAACGTTTGCGGTTCATGCCGTAGAGGAGCGGCGCGATGGAATCGGCTGCCATTTTGGCGAGCACGAACCTGGCGGGGCCTGTGCAGTGGCTCTCGTACGGCTCGAATAAGGGCGCTTCGTTGCCTTGTTCTTTGTGAAGTTCCTTGAACTTGTCGAGGGCGTCAATGACGGTGACGTTTTTTTTGCGGAGTTTTTGAACCCACTTCTTGTATTGCGGAAGGTTGATGCCTTTTTTAGCCTTGTCGGAATAATATTCGGGGACGATTTGTAGTTTGTCTGGAACGGGGACGACGATGAGCTTGATGCCGCGACTTTCGAGCGAGTCCTTGAATGCGATGATTTGTGGCGTGTTGTCGGTCCAGCGCTTGGTGGCGTTCAAGAGGCTTTCTTGCAAGAATAGCCATTCATCCTTGCCTTCGACGACGCATGTGACTTCTTCGGTGGTGCTGCCGCATTTTTTCATGTCGCGCACCATCTGCTTTTGCAATTCGGATGCGGCGGTGGCTTGCGCAGGCCACAAAGTGCACAAAGCGAAAAGCGCCACTAGGGCGCTTCTTGCAATGGTTCTGCATTGCGTCATTCTGAGCCATTTATGGCGAAGAATCCAGTCGTTTAAAACACTGGGTCTTTCATTGGCGTTCAGGATGACGCTTGCGCGATGGAAAACCTTAATCACTAACCACCAACCACTGTTTACTAACCACTAGGTTACTTAATCAACGATTCCCCGGATTCCACGCTCTGGTAGATGAGGGTGTTGATGGTCATGGGTCCGACACCGCCCGGAACCGGAGTGTATGCGGATGCGACTTCTTCGAGACCTTTCTCGATATCGCCTACGCCACCCGGATGGTAGCCGGCATCGACGACGACTGCCCCCGGCTTGATCCAGGACTTCTTGATGAACTCCGGTTTGCCGACCGCACCAACGAGAATGTCGGCCTGCTTCACGAATTCGGGGAGGTTCTCGGTCTTGCTGTGGCAGATGGTCACGGTGCAGTTCGCGTTCAAAAGCATCATCGCCATCGGCTTACCGAGGATGGCGCTGCGGCCGACGACTACGGCATGCTTGCCAGAAAGCGGGATGTTGTAGGCCTTGAGTAGTCTCATGATGCCGGCCGGTGTTGCGCAGCCGTAGGCTTTTTCACCCATGGACATGCGACCAAAACCGAGGCAGGTCACGCCATCGACATCCTTGCGGGCGTCAATCGCTTCGAAGGCGGCGCGTTCGTCGATGTGGCGCGGGACCGGATGCTGCAGGAGGATGCCGTGGACGTTCGGGTTTTCGTTGAGTTCCTGGATTTTGTCGAGGAGTTCCTTGGTCGTGGTGTTCTTGTCCATCACCACGCGGATGCTTTCCATGCCCACACGGGCGCAGGCGTTGCCCTTCATCTTGACGTATGTAGCGCTTGCCGGATCGTCGCCCACGAGAATCGTCGCAAGAATCGGGGTCTTGCCGGTCTTTTCCTTGAGCTTTGCCACGCGGGCGCTGAGTTCTTCTTCAGTGGTCTTGGCAAGAGCCTTGCCGTCCAAAATGAGTGCTGCCATAAAATCTCCGTTTTTTTCAAATTTAAAAAAATTGGACTTGCCACTAAAGGGATTTTCTGATTAAAAAAGGGGATGCTCGCGGTTGACAAATAAAAAGGAGGGCGTCCTGTAAAAAAAACAAAGCCCGCGGTGGCGGGCATGACAATCGAAAGAGCTTTAAAGATAATAGTTAAAAGATGTCTTCGAGGAATGACGGGATGATTACGCTTACGAGTGCCCATGGATAGGAGAGCGCGCCCTTGAGCCAACCCGTGGAATAGACTCGCTCAGGGTTTTGGAAATGCAGTTCACTGTAACCTTGAGAGGAGGATTCCGTGATGACTTTAGTTAGGGAATCTTTAACGTTATCAACGGATTCGTCGAACAGTCTTTTCTGGGCTGTTGCAGAATCAATATAACACTTAAAGCTGTTTTTCATAGGATATTTTCCTTTCGAGGTAAAGATAGTATATTTGTAAGGTTTTTTAAAGGGGTATTGTGTGTTTTCGTTTACATTTGTGAATTTTTTTGATTTTTATTACATTTTTTAACGCTTTTGGGGTGTAAAAACATATTTTATTGTGGCAATTTTTTTTGATTTGGAGCCGTTTTTATGAAAATTTCCAGCTTTTTGCCGATTTTAATTGCTGGGGGAGCACTTGTTGCGTGTGGCGGAAGCAAGTCCGTTGTCAATCAGAATGGCACCTCCGCAAACGGTTCGGGGGTAAAAATAGTTCCTGTGGAAGCTCCCGAACTTTCTCCAGTTCCGGAAGCGGCAGCGTCTCAGGAGCAGAAAATGTTCATGGACAACGCCGTTGACCGCTACAGCTATGCGCTTGGTGTGGATTTCGGGCGTGCAGTTTCCAATATCAACGTCCCCGTGAAGCTGGATGTTCTCATTGACGCTATGCGGGATGTTCTCGATCCTAGCCGTGAAGTTCTCATGACGGATTCACAGTCCGAAGCTGCTTTGCAGGACCTGCTCTCCCAGATGCAGATGCAGAAGGATGTTGACGATGCGGCTGCGGCCCGCAAGGCATTGGGCGAACAGGCGGCGTTCCTTGCGAAGAACATCCAGGAACCGAACGTCAAGGTGACGACCAAGGGTGTCCAGTATATCGTGCTCAAGGAAGGTACGGGAATCAAGCCCAAGGCGTCGGACAAGGTGCGGGTGCATTACGTGGGTACGTTGCTTGACGGAACGGAATTTGACAATAGTATTAGGCGCGGTTCCCCGATGGAATTCCCGGTGACGGCGGTCATCGAAGGCTGGCAGGACCTGCTCCTGGAAATGAAGGTCGGCGAAAAGGTGAAGGCTTGGATTCCGAGTGCGCTTGCCTATGGCGAAACCGGTGCTCCGCCAAATATTCCGGCGAACGCGCTCCTCGTGTTCGAGGTGGAACTGTTGCAGGTCTTTGCGGAAGCCCCTGCTGGCGGGATGCTCGCCCCTGCTAAAGGTTCCGTCGTTCCGGCGAAGTAAAAATTGCGATTTTGATGTTTAAATGCGAAGGATGTTCCGTCCTTCGCTTTTTCTGTTGCTACTTTTTATGCCATGAGTAACGCAACGTCCGATTTTTATTCTCAGCACTTCGAAGTTGCCGGGTTCATCCGGGAAGTGTTTGGCTACATGGATAGGTTCAAGGGGCAGCTGTTCGTCCTTAAAATCGACGATAGCCTGATGGACCATCCGATGTTCCCCGTGCTGATGCGGGATATTGCCCTTTTGCACAAGGCGGGCATCCGCATTATCATCGTGCCGGGCACGCGAAACAGCATTGATGCACAGCTCAAGGCCTGGGATCTTGAAACGGAATTCTACAATGGTGTGAGGCTTACGAGCGAAGAGGCTTTGCCGCTTATCGAGCAGGCGTCTTTGGGCGTTGCGCAGCGCATCATGAGCCATTTGACGGCAAGCGGGCTCAGCGGTATTCAGGGCAACTGGATTCTGGCGCGCAGCATGGGCGTTACCAACGGCATCGACTACATGCGCACGGGCCGCATCGAACGCATCCAGCGCGACCTCCTGGAACAGCTCATGAACGAGAAGTTTGTGCCTATCATTCCGCCGATTGGCTGGAACAAGATTGGGCATGCTTACAATATTTCGAGTACAGAACTCGCCACGGAACTCTGCAAGTATTTGCAGGTCGGCAAGTTGTTCTTTATCGGTAGTCAGAGCGGTATCAAGCTCGATGGCCTTGTGACCGGCAAGAATACCAAGTATCTGGAACCGACGGACAACGGCCTCATTTCGGCAATGGACGTGGATCAGGCAAAGGAACTTTTGGAACTCAATTCGGACGTGCTCGACTTTGCGCAGATGGACTACCTTATGAATGCCATCAACGCTTGCGAAGCGGGGGCGAACCGTGTTCACTTGTTGAGTGGCGAATTCCAGGGCAGCGTATTACAGGAAGTGTTCTCCGCCCGTGGTGACGGAACCATGGTGTACGCGAACCAGTATTCGTGCATCCGTCCGGCAAACATCGAGGATATCCCGGATATCTTGCGTATTATGCAGGATTACATTGCGAAGGGCTACCTCGTGCCACGCACGCAAGAATCCATTTCTGAGAAATTGGATGATTATGTTGTCTATAGCATTGACAATAGCATCCACGGTTGCGGCGCGCTCCACGCGTTCGAAAATAACATGGCCGAGGTGGCGGGAATCGCAGTCGGTGCGAACTACCGCAAGTCAGGCATTGGCGAGGCGATTGTACGTCACCTGATTTCGCTTGGTCGCATGAAGGGCTACAAGACTTTGTTCTTGCTCACGACACAGGCTCTCGATTGGTTTTACCAGCTCGGATTCGAGGATGGTACGGTTCAGGATTTGCCGAAGAGCAAACGCGAACATTACAATCAAAAGCGTAAGTCTAGAATATTGGTGCTCCCGCTGGAGAAATAATGAACACTTTAGAAGCTATCAAGACGCGCCGCAGTACGCGCAAGTTCAAGGCGCAACCTGTTGAACGTGAAAAACTTGAACAGATTGTCGAGGCGGGCCGCTTTGGACCTACCGGCGGCAATGCGCAGAGCAATCATTTTTTCGTGATTTCTGATGCGGCGGTCATTGCAAAACTCAAGGAACTCGTGCAGTCCGCTTTTGCAAAGATGGAACTCCGTGAAGACCTCTACAAGAGTTTGCAAAATTCCATTCGCCTGTCGCAGAAGGGCAACTACTCATTCTGTTACACCGCTCCTGTCTTGATTGTAGTCGCGAACAAGAAAGAATACGGCAACAACATGGCCGATGTCGCTTGTGCCGTCGAGAACATGATGCTTGCCGCAAACGAACTCGACCTCGGCAGTTGCTACATCAATCAGCTCAAGTGGCTGAACGAAGACCCGACGCTTTTGGAATACCTCCGCTCGCTTGGACTCCGGGAAGACGAACGCGTGTATGCTTCCGTCGCCATCGGCTATGCCGATACCGAGAGCGGCCTCCCGAACCGTGCGGAATCGCCCCGCATCGGAAACGAAGTTGTGTTCGTGTAACAGGCAGATTTTCTATATTTGCACCGCAAAGATAGCGTGAAAATTTTACTGGATCCTTCATTTCACTGCGTTTCATTCAGGATGACAATTTGAATATGTCATTCTGAGGCCAAAGGCCGAAGAATCCAGTTAAGGTTATGCTATACCGGAAATTTCTAGTAACTATTAACTGCACCGAAGGTGCCTTGTCATGATGGATTTTAAGAAAATGGAAGATGGCTTCCGGATGATTCTGGAAGGCATGGGTGAAGACCCGAATCGTGAAGGCCTTATCGATACGCCGAAGCGTGTTGCGAAAATGTACGCTGAGCTCATGACGAGCCTTACGGGCGAAATGAAGGCCGAAGACATCCTCAAGACCCGTTTCCACGAAAAGTACGACGAGATGATCATCGTGCCGGACATCCAGTTTGCGAGCATGTGCGAACACCACTTCTTGCCGTTTACGGGTAAGGCTCACGTGGCCTACATTCCGGGCGATTGCGTGGTCGGCCTCTCGAAGATCCCGCGCGTGGTGGAATTTTATGCCCGCATGCCGCAAATCCAGGAACGCATGACCCGCCAGATTGCCGAACTCATTCAAAAAGTGCTGCAGCCGAAGGGTGTCGCGGTGGTTCTCGAAGCATCTCACATGTGCATGACGATGCGCGGTGTGAAAAAGCCGGGCGCCATGATGGTCACGACGCAGCTCTTGGGCCGTTTCAAGACCGACGAAAAGACCCGCGCCGAGTTCATGTCGCGGATTTACGCACCAAGGTAGTGCTTGCAAATGCTGCCATGGGCGGCGTTGTTTTGTGGGGGCTTATTGCAAAAAAAATCCGGTTTCGCGCCGGATTTTTGCTTTTGAAATATCGTTACTTTGTTATATACATCCAGATTTTTTTGCCTTTGTCAAAGGCGTGCTCGAAGAAGAGGATGTCGTTTCCGTTTCTTTGCAAAAAATCCATTTCGTTCGAAATTTGATAGTTTGAGAAATTCCTGGATTGCATGAATTCTTCGATATCGACAGAGGATACGCCGTTTTGGATTTGATAATCCGAAACGGTGTTTTCGTGCAGATAGTTTCTTATGGCATGTATTTCGTCGTAGTTGGCAACAACGAGATTTTGAATCCTGTTCATTGCGGTACTGTATGTGTCGTTCGAAATGGCGCCCAGTTCGATTTTATAGATAGTGTCATCGCCTGATGCGGAGTCATCGCAGCCCGAAAGCCCGAAGAGGCAGAGAGAAAGAACAAGCAATAGCAAGAAAATTTTTTTCATGGACATTCTCATTTTTGGGGTGGATGTTGCAAATATATATTCTTTGTTGCCAAAAATTGAAAATGTATGTTTACAAGGTTCCGATTTCCGGGACATTTACGCCTATTTTTTTTCTCCTCGTTTTTTCTTGCTTGGACTTTTTGTCCATGAAACCTTTCTTGTGAAGATAATCACCGCGTTTTTTTCGGGGTATTTTATGAAATAGCGTAAGGGATGCTAAAAAGGTGTATGGGATGTGGAGTTTTGATTATGAGGAGCACAAGATGAGATCAAAATTCTTGAAATGCATCATTGTGGCGAGTTCCCTTGCCTTTATGAATTGTGGGGATGATGCCTCCACTGCACCTAATTTAAATCCAAATAGTGGTATTCTTGGTATTGCATCGAGTTCCGATGCGGCTAATCTGACAGATCCCAGCTTAAGTTCCTCTTCAATTTCGGGCGAGATTGGTGGCGGCGTGGGCCCGGCTTCCAGTGCTGATGCTGTGCCGACTTCGAGTGCTGACGCTCAAAATCCTGCATCAAGCACGGATGTCGCAAATCCTGTATCTAGTGCGGATATCGCAACCCCGGCTTCCAGTGCCGATGTTACGTCGACTTCTAGCGCGGCTGTGCCTGCATCGAGTTCTGAAGCGGCAAAGCCAGCAAGTTCAGAAACCGCAAAGCCCACAAGTTCGGCATCAGTAAAATCAAGTTCCAGCGTGGAAACTGTAGTCTCGTCTTCTAGTGAGGCCCCGAAGGGCGTTTTCCTCGCCGAGGGCAAGGAAGAAGAAAAGGACCAGCTGAAGGTGGTCTATAAGACTCGCACAGGTTGGGATGGAGGCGGAGTTCTTTGCTATCCGGAAAAGCTTTCTGATACGCAAAAGCATGGCGTTGTCGTGTGGGGACCAGGTGGCGGAAGCAAGCCCGAAGAATACGAAGGCATCATCCGCAGACTCGCTTCTCATGGTTTTGTAGTGATTGGCCTCAAGGAATCCCCGGGTAACGCAAGCCAGGCAATCAAGGCTCTTGACTGGATGGAACAGCAGAACAAGGATTCCAACAGCCCACTTTATGGTAAGCTAGATATGACGAAGGTCGGTTGCTCCGGACACTCCATGGGCGGCCTCGAATCCGAACAGGCTGCGATTAAGGACAAACGAGTTATCACGGCTTTCCTCAACAACAGCGGTGACAAAGGCGCAGGCGCATTCAAGAATATTCCTGCTACCAAGACGGCTGCGGTTGTCTTTGGCGAAAAGGGTATGGAACACGATAATGCTATCAGGGATTACAATAGCGCAACAACTGTTCCAGCTTGCATGATTGAAATGACTGGTGGTCCACGTAATTCCGAAGGCGGGTATGGCCATGGTTCTGGTCCGTGGGATGGCATGGCTGCGACCATTGCTTGGATGCGTTGGCATCTTGGTGGCGAAGACTTCCGCAAGCCTGATTTCGTTGGCACGAGCGGTAAGTACATTGACGGCAATATTATCGGCAAGCAAGGCAAATGGAAAGGCCAGTGCAAAAATTTCAATTAAATCTTAATTAATATCCACACTCCAACAACCAAGCGTCTCGATCATTTTGGTCGAGACGTTTTTGTTTGTGAGCGAAAAAAGTTTGCCGTTATTGCTTGAGGAAAATTTGGAGCTTCAGGGCATTTGGCAATGACAGTGTCGAAAATGGAATGTTTTGTATAAATTAATTGCTTGGATTTTTTGTCAATGAGACTTTGTTCGAAACGACGGAAAACCAAAATAAAATTAGGTACTTTTTTATCCAGGTTAAGGTTAAATAGGAGAACAAAATGAAATCTAAACTCTTCAAGACAATGGTGTTGGCCAGTTCGCTGGTCTTCCTGAATTGCGGCGATGATGCTGTCACTTCTGCGATAAACGATTATGCAACGGGCCTTTCGTCCAGTGCTGGCGAAGTTGTTTCGCCAGAATCTGCGGGTTCTGCACTGCCGGCTTCTAGCGGAACGGTTCAGCAGGGTGGCGAAACCAATCAGCAAGCGGGTGGCGACGAATCTTGTTTGGCGTCCAGTTTGCCCGATGCTTGTGGTCCTGGAACAAATCCGCTTCCGACATCCAGTGCCGCAGTAGTTACGACACCTGAATCTAGCGCCAGTGTAACGCCAAATCCGGAATCCAGTGCTGCTGTGACGCCTACATCCAGTGCGACAGTCACGCCGAATCCGGAATCCAGCAGTGTTGCAGCTCCGGCGTCGAGTGCCACCACGCCTGCTTCTAGTGTCGCGGCTCCAGCTTCCAGCTCTAGTGAAAAGGCTGTTGAATCTTCTTCCAGCGAAGCTCCAAAACCGGCAGGAATCTTCCTCGCCGAAGGTAAGGACGAAACGAAGGACCAGATGCGAGTCAAGTACATTGAACGCACTGGTCACGATGGTGGCGGAATCCTTGCTTATCCGGAACAGCTTTCTACGACTCAAAAGCATGGCATTGTCGTGTGGGGGCCGGGTGGTGGCACGGAACCGGGTGCATACGGTGGAATGATCCGTCGTCTCGCTTCTCATGGCTTTGTAGTGATTGCACTCCGCGAATCTCCGGGTAATGCTTCGCAGGGCAAGCCCGCTCTCGATTGGCTTGCAAAGAAGAATAACGATCCGAACGATCCTTTGTACCAGAAACTTGACATGAATGTTGTTGGCTGTTCTGGGCACTCTATGGGCGGACTCGAATCCGAACAAATGGTCATTCAAGACAAGCGCGTTATTACCGCTATGCTCAACAACAGCGGTGACCTTGGACATACTGCAATGTCTAAAGTTCCGCAGGGCAAAACAATCGGTATCGTGTATGGCGAAGGCGGCATGGAACGCCCGAACGCCGAAGCCGACTACAACAACCCCGGCGTCAAGGTTCCGGCATGCCTCATCAAGATGACGGGCGGCCAGGGCAATGAATGCCAGCAGGGCGAATGCGGCTGGGGCCACGGTTCCGGTCCGTGGGGCGGCATGGCTGCGACGGTTGCCTGGATGCGTTGGCACCTCGGTGGCGAAGACTTCCGCAAGGATGACTTTGTCGGTTCGAGCGGTCGCTATATCAATGGCGAAATTCTTGGCGAGCGTGGCCGTTGGAAAGGCCAGTGCAAGAACTTCTAATATAAACTGTCATTAAACACTCCAAACACCAAGCGCCTCGATCCGTATGGGTCGGGGTGTTTTTTGCTGTTAGCGCTATGAAAGGAGTCCTTTACGCTAGAATGTGTTTTTAATTCTCTTAATTTAAAGAGAAAACTATAAAATCTTCATATTATTATGTAAATTTAGAGAAATAAAAGTTGTACTTTAAGGAAAATTTTTGTACATTAGATACAGATAGAGGGCGTATTTATGGTAATGTATTCTGCACAGACAGACGAAGCGGCTCTTGCCTTTTTTGGAAAACGCATGGCGGCATTCCGTGTTAGGAACAATTGGACTCAGGCCGATCTCGCTCAAAAGGCTGGGGTGGGCAAGGGAACCGTAGAACGCATTGAACGAGGCGAATCTGTCCAAGTTCTGAATTTGGTCAAAGTGTTACGAGCTTGCGGGGCCTTGGATGTATTCCTGAACATTTTTCCGGACGATTCCCCTTCTCCTATGCAACTTTTGTACATGGGAAAAATGAAAACTCGCCGTCGTGCAAGAACGTCAAGAAAAAGGGTGGGCGATGTCAATGTGGTTTCGGATAAATCCGCGGATTATTTAGTTGGCAAAGACACAGTAGATGAAAACGGGCAAGCCCGTAAAAATGCTTGGGTGTGGGACGAGGACAAGTGACGGTAAGAGATGATTGCGGTAGAAGTTAAACTTTGGGGAACGACTATTGGCGCCCTTTCGATGGTCGAGGGGGAGTCTGTTGCTAGGTTCGAGTATGCCCCGAATTTTATTAGTGCGGGCGTGGAACCTTCGCCAATCGTTATGCCTGTGTCCAAGCGGATTTATTCGTTCCCGCAGCTTTCGCGGACTTTTCATGGATTGCCGGGGCTATTCGCGGACTCTTTGCCAGACAAGTTTGGTAACAAGGTCATAGACTCCTGGCTGTTGCGCCAAGGTCGCAATCCGGAAAGTTTTACTGCGCTTGAGCGTCTTTGTTACACGGGGAACCGCGGCATGGGGGCGTTGGAATTTTTGCCGCTGCAGGGCCCCGATTCGACAGCGGAGGAATCCTTGGATGTGGAAAACTTGAGGTCTTTTGCAGCCGAGGTTTTGAACCAGCGCAAGAGTTTTTCGACGAAGTCTCTCAGCAAGAAAAATCAAAAATCCTTTGAGGAGATTCTTCGGGTGGGGACGTCGGCGGGAGGCGCCCGTGCGAAAATTCTCGTGGCGTACAACGAAAAGACGGGCGAGATGCGTTCTGGGCAGGTGGCGGCATCGCCCGATTTCGGTTATTGGCTCTTGAAGCTCGACGATGTGGAAAACAACAGCGACAAGGAATCTGCGGACATGTTCGGTTACGGCGCCATCGAATATACGTATTCGCAAATGGTGAAGGATGCTGGCATCGACATGACGGAATGCAAACTTTACGAATGCTGCGGCCATAGGCATTTTATGACGCGGCGGTTTGACCGCTTGGATGGCGGAAAGAAGCTGCATTACCAGTCCCTTTGCGGCATTGCCCATTACGATTTTAACATGCCCGGAGCCTATAGTTACGAGCAGGCGTTAGACGTTGTCAAGCGTCTTGGTTTGGGCTACGAAGCGCTTGAACAGATGTATCGCCGTGCTGTGTTCAACATCTGTGCGAGAAATCAGGATGACCATGCGAAAAATATCGGGTTCCTCATGGACAAGCGCGGTGTGTGGTCGTTAGCGCCGGCGTTCGACATGACTTACGCCTACAATCCGGAAGGCGCGTGGACGGGTTCGCACCAGATGACTTTTAACGGCAAACGTGGTGGATTTACGCTTGATGATTTCAAGGCGGTTGCGAAATTTGCAGGGCTCAAGCAAGGGCGCTACAAGAAAATTATCGCCGAAGTCGAGAATGCTGTACGGGAATGGCCAAAATTAGCCAAACAGAATGGCGTCCCGGCAAGGATTGTGCGCGCAATTGAAAAAACGCAAGAATTTGTAAAGTGACGAAAGAGACAAATCAACGTTTCGGTACGGCAAGCCTATTGAATTTCGCTGTGTAAATTTTTAATATTGTCTGCGGAAACAGTTTGCGGATATTCTCCTTATCCGCAGTTTATTAACCACTAACCACTGTTTACTGAATAATGAACGCTGCTATTCTTACTAACGAGTTTCCGCCAGAAATTTACGGCGGTGCAGGAATCCACGTCAAATTTCTCAGCCAGGAACTTTCCAAGCTCTGCCACATCGAAGCACGCTGCTTTGGCCCGCAGAACGATGATGCGAACAACATCCGCGCGATTGGCTTTAGCCAGAAGCTGGATAGCAATCCGGCTGACGAACGCTTTAAGAAAATCCTGAAGCCGCTGGACATCAATCTCCAGTGGATGTCTTCGCTGAAGGATATCGACGTGATTCATTGCCATACGTGGTACAGCCATTTCGGTGGCGTAGTGGCGAGCCGTTTGTTACAGTGCCCGCTGATTCTCACGACGCATTCCTTAGAACCGCACCGTCCGTGGAAAGCGGAACAGCTCGGCGATGGCGGCTATAACATGAGCTGCTGGATTGAACGCACGGCGTACGAAGCCGCAGACGGCGTGATTGCCGTGAGCGAAGGCATGAAGCGCGACGTGATGAAGTTGTACGGAGTGCCGGAAGATCGTGTGAAGGTTATCTACAACGGCATCGATCCAGATTTTTACAAGCCGACGTTCGATGAAGAAATTTTGAAGAAGTGGGGTGTGGATCCGAAGCGCCCGTATGTGCTGTTCGTGGGTCGCATTACGCGCCAGAAGGGCATCAACCAGCTGATTCAGGCGATTCCGCAAATCGACAAGAACGCCCAGGTGGTGCTTTGCGCCGGCGCTCCCGATACGCAGGAACTTGCCGACGAATGCAAGCGCTTGATTGAAGAAGTCCAGAAGACGCGCGATGGTGTCGTGTGGATTCAGGACGCTGTGCCGCATACGGAACTGCGCGTGCTCTACAGCCATGCGACCGTGTTCGCGACGCCGTCGCTCTACGAGCCGTTCGGCATCATCAATCTCGAAGCCATGAGTTGCGGAACGCCGGTCGTGGGTAGCGCTGTCGGTGGCATCCCGGAAATCATCGTCGATGGCGAAACGGGATTCCTTGTGCCGCTCAAGGCTGTGTCCGCGACGAACTTTGAACCGGCCGACCCGAAGGCGTTCCAGACGGACTTTGCGCACAAACTTAACAAGATTCTCGAAAACCCGGAACTGGCAAAGAAAATGGGCGAAGTCAGCCGCAAACGCGCTATTGATGTGTTCAGCTGGAAAACGATTGCCAAGCAGACATTCGATTTCTATCAGGAATGCATCGACCGCTACAAACGCGAAGGAAAACGCGTCTAGAACTTATAGCTTCGACGATTAAATAAATTACAGGGCGGCGTCATGGCGGACCCGATCCGCCATCTCTTGCAACCAGTTCTTTTTCATAAAATAAAAAGGTGGCCTGATGCCACCTTTTTTGTGCATATTCGAAAATATTAGTACTTGATTATTTTTGATGGAGTATCTTTTAGAAATTTACCCGCTGCGTTTCTATTGCGTTTTTTTACGGTAGGAACTTTTGCTTGTCGAGGTTTGTAGGGAATTATTGTAGTTGGGCGAGAATTGACGAAAAACTCTCCCATGAATTCCCCGTGTAAATTAGTATGTGTATAACATTCTAGGAAAAATGTTGCCGAATAATTTGTAATAAAAACAGAGTCCCCTTTGGAAATATTTAATTCTAATGGGACGAAGACTACGTTTGAATCAAATATTAGTTTCATATTGTTGTCGGGTCCCTCTAGAATGACATCTTTTATTTTGATAATTTTTCCAACATTTGGAGTATTATTGTAATAAACGACGTATTCGTTCTCAACAAAGAATGTATCTACACCCACTGAATCTACAACTCCTTCAATATTGATTTTATTGAACTTCCATTTGTCTTTGTCGGGTCTGTTAGGAACATTTTCTGTTTTTTGCATACCTTTACGATTAATGCTAGGACATGAATTTTGTGAATCTGCAGCAGATGAGCTTTCGGGAGCAATGCTAAAACTTGTTTGTGCAAGACAAACAATGGATAATGCTAATACCGATTGTAATAAAATTTTAATCATATAATTAATATACATAAACGAATAGGAATGAGATGTAAAAAAAAC
>JAEEGH010019845.1_pt1 | contig 14050 bp, 11 predicted proteins | sample 9134181 | NCBI WGS metagenome assembly JAEEGH01 (sample SAMN16246544, study PRJNA631951) | gut metagenome | biome: gut microbiome; feature: rumen; material: DP-attached | host: Bos | place: Iran: Karaj | collected 2018-10 | reverse complement strand
TTCAGATTCTTGCTAGCTACAGATTGGAATTCAAGGCCATCTCCTACAAAATGAAGAGCTTGGATGTTGACAAGATTTTTATTGTCAAGATATAAAGCAGGTTCTTCTGGAGGCAATGATAACAATTTTTGTGGATCCTTGAATAACCGTTGAGTAACAATACTATTGGGATTATTCATAATGATTACTACGGCTTCATCATTGATGTTCCCTCTACCAACACGTCCTATCCTCTGATAAAAACTAGTGGAACTATTAGGGATGCCCTTCAATATAGCGATATTCAGTGTCCCTATGTCAATTCCTACTTCCAAAGACGAAGTACTGACAACTCCTTTAAATCTATTCTCTGTTAAAGCGGTGAGAATATTATTGTAATCCTCCTTCTCCAAACCAGATTTGAAAGGATAAATACCTATCTGTTGTAGATTAAGAGCTTTATCAGCATCAACTGCAACTTGAGCAACATCCTTACGGCTATCGATAAATGTTATTGATCGGCAATCATCTGGTAAGTTACCAGTTAATTCGGTTAAAAGGTCTGATAACCCCTTTCCTTGGTTGATAAGGAATATTTTAGTTGGGCATGAAGGGGAAGTGTCCATGCCTGGGCCAACAATTTCAAACGAGTCTATACCAGAAATGTCAGACGAATGCTGTACCGGGTCATTAATTGTGGCAGAAGCTGTAATATATTGCGGTAAATCTCCGCCAGATAGAAGTACACAACTATTTAATCTTCGGAACAAATACGCGCTATTTGATCCAAGCATTCCACGATAGAGGTGTACTTCATCAATAATAACAAGTTTCAATTTACTAATAAACGCTTTCAACGTACTAGCAAATCTATCATCCTTTAACTTGCCTAAAAGAAAAGTATGAATTGTGTCTGGGGTAAATGTAACGACACTACACTCATTAAGTATCTTTATTCGTTCTGCCTGATCGTCGATAGTTCCATCAATTCTGCCGCATTTGACATTTTCTAATTTCTTTTGCCAACTTTCTACCTGTTGACTCCCTAAAGCCCTCATTGGATATACTGCAATGATTTTTGCTTCGGGATTCTTTTCAAGAATTTCTAATGCCGCCATGTGGAAAATGGCGGTCTTGCCAGAACTTGTAGACGTTGTAATGCAAACATTCTTGTCTTCTGACACTAATTTTGCAGCTGCATACTGATGCTCATACAACTGCCCATTATAATTTTTGTTCACATAATCTTCAACTCTTTGCCCTAAGTCCTTTACTCCTACATGAAATGACGCGGATTTCCCAGGCTTGTCTATTTCATGGACAATCATGTAACCGTTGCTCTTCAGTATATTGCGGACCTTATCGCTAAGTTTATTGTTTTGAGTTGTAGGCTGACTGGATACTCCAGATGGAGACGCAGTTGCTGTCGGAGTTGATGTTATTGGTGTTTCATAAACAACATATTTTGGGTCATCACAGTTAAGTATCTTAGGCAATTTGCCAAGTTCAACGTCATTATAATGAATAGCTGGACTTGTGATATCACTTACTTTGTCTTCAATATGATCCATGTCGCAAATATGGAACCATGATTTGGCTTTTGGAGATATCAAATGGTCATCAACTGTAACTGATTGATTGAACACTACAACTCCCGATGTATGTCCCAAATTAACGTGGGTATTTGGGAACCAAGTATTAAATGTCGTGATGACAGCAAATTTGTTGTTTTTTGTCTGGACAAAAGGATTCTTGCCCATACCACCTTTGATTATCGTACCATTGTCAAGTTTCCAATCACCATTTTCTGCTGCAATTACTTTTCCGCTATAGTTCTTGAATTCCAGAACTATTATTGCATCGGGTTTTATGAGCAATGCATCAAGGGGTACACCATTAAAGTTTATATTGGCAAAAAGAAGGTGCATTTCCGAAGATGTATCATACAAATCTTTTAGGATTGAACACAACTTTCTAAACTGCTCACGCTCGTGAGTGTGATCATACTCTTCTAACTTGAATATTCTTAAGCTCATATCTTTATATGTTTTAATTATTCATTATTCACATTGGCTATTGTTTTGTTGTTGGTCAGAAGAACGAATGATTTATTGTGTTTGAATCATTATTGTCTGCTCTGCAGCAATAGACATTTGCATATCTTCTTCCAGTTTCGGATACGGGATGGTCTTGGCTCCATGATCCTGGAGCCAAATATGATTCAACGTAAATGCGATAGAGTCAAGTGTCTCTTCACGATTCGCTGGTTTTAGTTCACACTCCCACACAGTAATACAATGCCATCCCATTGCCGCCAATTTTTTCTGTTCCTCCCGGTCTCGCTCCTTGTTCCTACGAATCTTAGCTACCCAATATTCACGATTCGTATTAGGAATCTTACAACAATCTGAGTTTTCTAATGCTGTCATATCTACGTGATGCCCATGCCAGAAACACCCATTTACAAAGATACATGTACGGTACTTCCTTAGAACCAAATCAGGATGGCCAGGCAACCTCTTATGATTTAGCCTATATCTGAATCCCCTTTTCCACAACCCACTACGCACAATCATCTCCGGCCTCGTGTCCTTCGATCGAACCGCAGCCATTGCTTTGTGCCGTTGTTGTGGAGAGAGTTTATCAGACATTATATCTTAGAATTTCAAGGGTTGTGAATTGGGAATCGTATCTTTCTGTTTGGCCTCCGTATGGAATATTGTCTGTAGATGGATTCAACTGAGAACTATTAAGCTCTCTGTCTAATTCGATATCTGCACAAACGTACAATTCTATGTCTTTTTGTTGAACGAGATAATAACCTTGGCTAATGGCATCATCCTTGTATAATATACGAGTATTTCCATTTACTTGGAAAAGGTGCTTATTAATATCCTTGTTTCTTGTGTGGAACAATACATAGCCAATTTCTCCGCTATGTTCGAGTAAAGTCTTACCATTCTTAGTGAGCTTTATCGGAATAGCTATTTTCCCATTGACAAATCCCTTTTGTTTAACATCGTAGTTCTCCATCATTACAAGAGCTACACCAGTACCATTACTGCTGTCCAGATATCGTAATCCTTTCTGCGGAATGGCTTTCTCTACCAAAGTCTGCGCTGCATGGTCGTCATCGAGCCACGTTTTTATCTGTTGATACAGCACATCCTCAGAAGAGTTAATGTCAAGAAGAATTTCGTTGTAGCTGCCGTCTTTCTTATACATGTCATGCCAGTGCCCACCGGGTTTAAGGGGGAATGCTCCAATATTTACTTCATCAACGCTACGATGATAATAAGAGTTCACGAATTGCTCCTTGTTCAAATTGCCTGGATAAAGCACATAACCGCCAATCACCTCACGTTTCAGTTTTTCATCGCTTGCATGTGTGTAGTAAATTGCATCGCGATAGCGGTGTAATTGGTTGATTGCGTCCACTGGTGGGACTTCTACTCCATTGATTCTTGGTATGCTTGTGTCGCGTATACGATATTTTGCATCGAAAAGATATGTGTATTGAATGACATTGTCTTTCTTACTAAGGCGTAAAACAATGTCAGGACGCTGCTCAGTCGTTTTTGAAGTGGTATTTGCTATATCGGTATTGTCGCTTGTAGTAGATTCATCTGTCATCTGTTCTTCATCGTCAGTAGTCGCATTGTACATTACAGAAGCTAACTGAACATCGGGGTTTTCAGTTTCAAAGAAAGTCACTTCCGACTTACTTCCTTGTATTAAGGACTTTATGAATTCACCTTCAGTTTTGCTGCCCTCAGCATGCATCGTGGCCTTTTCCCTTAATATATGTTGAACAATGTTCTTGACCTTAATGAAACACCAAATCTCATATAGCTCAGAGATATCCTTAACCTCCAGTTGCATTACACCTTCTTGTAAATCATAACCGCACTGAAGAATAATCCATTTTTCGTAAACTTCACGATAACCCGCAGCCTGCTTCATTACCAATGAATCCTGAGTAAATCCTTTGAAGACACCAATACCACGAAAGAATGGATCACTTGTTAAAGAAACAAGTTCCTCATCCATTGCTTCAATCTGATTACGCAAATCCAGGTTGTCTGCCTTTAGCACATTCATTACGTTACGCCTTACTCTTTTGAATCGGTCTGCAATGCTGTTAAGTGCATACTTCAGGAATCGGTTTTCTACGGTATCCTTACTTAGGTACATCTCCTCCATTCGATAGAGATGTGCCGGATTGTCCTTGAATTCTTCGTATTCATTTTCCAGTTCAGCAGGCATGTAAGGTATACGCTCCGCTCGTTCATAGCGAACAGAGGTTTGCAGTCTTCGTTTGGGATTGCTGATTATAAGCTGTGATGCTTCAGTGATTTTTCTGAAACAGTCTCTGAATATCTGCCACCAAATTAAGTCTGTCGATTCTTTATCATCCGGGCGGAACGTGAGATAGGTCTCCTTGAGGAACGAGTAGCTGAGCATAGCAAATTCTTCCTCTATGTCACGTATCACGTTACGCATATCTGTCCGATAATCCATCTTGTAACTCAACACTTCGGTAGTGAAGGCCATGCTTTCCTCATGACCGTCTTTTTCATACACCACCTTTATGTCGGTACGACCTACTTGGTTCTTGTAATTCACCGAGCCAAAGATGATTGAATCTTCTGCAGACACATGTTGGCTTTGCTCTTTACCTATGGTAAGTCGCAAAAGCCTTATTCCACTCTTGTTCGCTTTGACATGTAGTGGATAGTCTGTATTTTCAAAGAAAAAGGCATCCCAGCCGGTGATTTCCTCCTCAGCAAGCCACCCATCTTCGTCATCTGCAAATGTTACACCCTTTCTGAACTTTACACCTTCTGAACACTGGCCGTAATAAGATTGTTTACGCACCAGCGTTTCGGGTTGCTCATTATCAACCATCAAGTTATGTACACACTCTCTTATCCTGCGTCCATAGTTGGGGCAGGTGAAACAGAGTGTTACTTCGCCGTTAGTTACTTCAAGGTGTTCTATAATGTCTGCCATTAGGTCCAGTAGGATACAAATTGTTTGTCTTTCAATGTCTCCGCCATCTTAATAAGCTTCTTATTCGATTGCGGATAGTCGCTAGTGATGACATTTTGCAGATCTACTAACAAACTACCTATCGAGCGTTTGTCGCCTTCAATGCGAGAAAGAATCTTCATCAGGGTGAATTCATCCAGGGTCGTATTTAAATCTGCGTTGGGGTTGAACTTTCGAGCGGCACTCACGTAGAGCAAAGCTTCGTTAGCAGCACGATAACCCAACTTGAATGGAGTATCTTCCAATACGATGTTGATGTTTGTCAGATAAGTCTTCACATCATCAGCCTCATTATTTTCAGCATCTAGTCCACGTATGGGACGGTCAATAAGCCATCCTTTCACATCATCGCTCATTTCTGCTACATCGTTTTCGCTTGCGCCACTGAAGAAATCTTCGTATTCCACTGCGTTCATCACCACAGACATGGCTCTATCTAACACTTTACGAGAAAAAGAGAATGTGGTCTCATCCATATTCACCGTTCCCAACACCAGAAGATTTTGTGGTAGTGTAAGGCCTTTAGTCTTAAAACGCTCCACAAGTTTTGCTATAGGACTATCTGAAGCTGCATCCGATGCATTTACATCGCCTAAAAGGTGATTAACCATTGACTTCCATAAATCTCCGCCGAACTCAACAAACGGCTTAATAATGGGGTCTGTCTCATATTCCCCGTTCTCGATTGAACGACTCTCAATAGCGCTTAGAAACTCAGCAAAATATTGTTCAACAGGGGCAAGGTTCATTTCATCAAGGCAAAGGAAGAACGGCACCTCGGGATGTTTCCATGCTCTTGCAACAAACTCCACAAAGGGAGTAAATTCGTAGTGTGCACCTCCGATGCTAGATTTGTATCCAACCACCTCTAGTGAATTATGCCAGTTTGGCTTTACTTGTATTAATTCGAAATTTGCTGGTTTATGTAACTCCCAACGATTAAACCCTTTTTCTACTGAACTTGGGTCATATTTTTTTTGTAACTTCTCAGTCACACTAGCTTGAGCCAATTTACGTACAATTCGACTCTTACCCGTACCACTAATGCCTGCAAGCAGCATAAATGGCTTAGTCCGAAGAGCTGTTAGATAGGATATTGTTAGATGTGACGAACTTTGTGCTCCGGTTGTAGAGAAAGGAATTCCTTTTGATGCTTTCCCGAACAAGTTTGATAAATTGTCTATATAATAGTAGATGAACTCTGGTCTAAAGAGGATACAATTATCATTTTTGTACATGCCTAAAGTGTAGGCTTTCTGTAGTCCTGATGTTCGTGTTCCTCTCAAACTTGGATTTGTTGAGAAATCATATCTACTTCTGTCATATCCAGCTAATATATAAATGGGGTTACTATCATCAATAGCTATTGTATAGATGCCAATAACAAGTGTAATCCAGCCTGGCTCCTCATTCTCAGGATATGATGTGCCTAGCTGCATTTTAAACTCGTCTAACTGCCTATCCTCATCACGAATTGATGAGATATACAAATTAATCTGGCATGTTTTGTCATTGCACGAAGAAATTACTTTCCAAAAAGAACCAGATTGATTCTTTATATCAGAAACCTTCCAGTTGTTATGTTCGAATAGGCTTCGAATAATAGGCTCTTGCAGATTTTTACTACCTGGCCATAACACGGTTTTGCGCTCAGATGTCGTACCGTCAGGATTTACTTGATAATGAGATTCGGACATAATTTATAAGTATTTTTTAATTTGACATGCTATTACATATGCTAAATGAGAAGGAACTGCATTTCCAACTTGTCTCCATTGCTCTTTTAAGTCGCCCGCCAATTGATAATCGTCATCAATTGTTTGAATTCTTTTTATTTCACTTATTCTCAAGAAACGATTTCTCCAGTGAAATGGCCCTTGATTATTTGACAAGCTTGCTTGAATTGTCCACGAAGGACGATCAGGAGTCAGTTTGAGAAGAAATGTCCAGTATCTTGATTTCCATTTGAATTTTGGCTCAGGATATCCCTCATGAGCAGTATAGTATAAGTAGTTTTTGCCTGGAGGTATACCGACCAGCAAGTCATAGTCTTTAGAACCGGGCCTTTGAGCTTTTTCTTCTTCAGTGATATTGTCGCTATCATAAAGAACTTCACCGCATGTCACCCATTTCTTTTTCCCATTTTCGCCCTTTTCTGAATGGGTTTCTTCTGGGAAAACGAAGGTGCCAAGTTCTTTCTTTACTCCCACACACAAGAATCGTTTTCTTGTCTGTGGGACACCATAATTTGCAGCATTTATTACCTTGTATGTTATATTATATCCCAAGGTCTCAGACCTTTCCTTCAAAAAAGCCATGGGTTCCTCATATGTTTTAAAAGTAAACCCATCTACATTTTCAAATACAAAGACTTTAGGATCAATTTCTTCAATAGCCCTAAAATATTCAGGAACAGCAAAACCGGCTTTTTCGTCTTCAAACCCACCTTTCTTGTTTACAAGATAATGGCGAGTTTGGCTATAAGGAGGACATGGAGGCCCTCCAATTACCAATTCTGCTTTGCCTTTATATTTTTTGAAATCCATATCTCTAATGTCACCACAAATTACTTCATCTGCAGCTTTATTCATTAACAATGTCTTGCATGCGACATCCCATACGTCTGTTGCAAATACAGTCTTGTAACCGGCATTTTTAAATCCCAGATCAAGTCCGCCACAGCCAGAGAATAAACTAATTACTCTATATTTCATTATATTATTTCACTTAAATATTGACACATATGTTTTGCTAACAAACACGGAACAGCATTTCCAATTTGTTTATGCACAGAGCGTGGACTACCGCAAAACTTATAATCCAAAGGAAAAGTTTGGATTGCAGCCAATTCGCAATTGCGCAATCGTCTATTATTCCAATGGAATGGCCCCTCCCAATGACCTGGTGAAGCAATAATTGTCCAAGATGGCCTATATGGGTGTAGCTTTAATAAGAACGTCCAATACCGAGTACCAGCTTTAAAAAGCTCAGGGACATAACCTCTTCTTTCTGACAATGAAATATAGTTTCCCCCAGGCGGTACTTGAATTAGAGCTTCATGATGGCGTCCTTCAGTGCTATCTCTTTCATCCGCAAACTCGTTAGTGTCGAATCTACCTATCCAGTCGATGACCCTTTCGTATGGTAACTGATCTCCTTCTGGACTCTCGTAGTTTGTTGGCTTTGGTTGAAAGTTGATTTTCTTTCGTGAAGCAATGAAGAACACACGCTTTCTTTTCTGTGGAACGCCATAGTCACAGGCATTGGCTTTCACTAGGACAAAGTTGTAATTCATTATGTCAATAGCCTCTGCCAAGTCGTTGACAGCTTGGATATTATGCGGATGTAAGATGCTCTCAACGTTCTCCAGGATAAAACCATCGGGTCGAATCTCATCGATAATATGAAGATAAGAGCCGATCATATTTCTTGGGTCATCAGGGCCAAGCCTTTGAGACAGAGTCTTCCAATACCCAGCTTTAGAAAAAGGCTGACAGGGAGGGCCTCCAAGTAAAACCAATTTTTCAGGATTGTTTACTTTTAATACTTGTTTAAAGTCAATCGACTTAACATTTCGGATGTCATCCAAACGATGTTTTGCATGGGCAAAAAATTTATTTGAGCGAAGAGTTTCAATAGAATCTTTGTCAAAATCAAGACTCGTAAGGACTTTAATGCCTGCCATTTGAGCACCAATGTCAAGTCCTCCTCCCCCAGAAAAGAATGATAGTCCTTGGATTGGAGAAGCTAACACTTTATCTAAATAAGGGATACATTTGAAATTTTTATCCTCATATTTAAGTTTATAAATTCCTTTTTGAGCCTTTAAATTTAAAGACTCAAAAAAATCTTTTCGCTGTGCCTCTATTATTGGCAAAAACTCTTCTTCTTTTATTATGTTATATTTGTAACTCATTAATTTATTTTTTTCTTTTTATTAAAATCCTAGCATATTTTTCTTTTCCTTTTACAGAAAACCTTTTATTTGTTTTGTTTAATGGCATAAATCGATCCATACCTAATAATTCAAATTCATCATAATCAAAACCTTCTAAAAATGTTATAGGTACCCCCATTACATCGTAATAGTCTTTGGGAATATCTGTGATTTTATCAATATTTATTGCATTATATTGATCATACTTTGGGTATCTTCTTGCACTATACTTTTTACGATACTCACGTTTAATTGCAGGTATTTCAACATCATAGTTAGTAAGCCATACGACATTACGAAATCTAACAATATTTTGTTCCCCTCTAACTACGTCATCGTTATAAAAACCATACAAATATGGCGGGATAAAGAATTTTGCCGTTCTGCCATGGAATCCATATCCATATTTTATACTCCCATTCATAAATAAAGGAAATATCTTTTTTGTTGCAATAGTATTCCTATTACATACAATAATAAATTTCTTTTCAAGAGATATAAGATACTTAATGAATTCTTGTGCTAATGAAAAAGGAGGATTAGTAATCACAACATCTGCACGCAAGAAATACTTCAAACATTCCTTGCTGTCATAACTTCCATCTCCTTCTAATTCATATATAACACCTTCCTTTGATTTACTATCTTTAACAGCAACCAGTGCACTTCTTCCATCCCAACTCTTACATGAACAAATAACTTCTTTTATATTCCATTCATCATAATGATTGCATAAAAACTTGAAAAAGTTACTATATAAAGGGTGGTCACAACAACAATATATAGATTTCCCTTCAAGAAACTTCTTATAATGTATGAGTTCATTTTCTATATCCTCTGTTAGGCTATAGAAATCATCTATTTTTTGTTGCTTTGCTATATTTAATGCTGTTGGCATAATTACTTTAAAAATATCCTTGACTATGATTAATATGTCAGCTAACAGAGATTTGGGGTATTTCAAGAAAATTATCTTCTTGAAGTACTTTCTTTGCCGCTTCCATTAGTTCTTTGCGGGGTTCCCATACCCACTGATCTTCTTCAAAACGTCCGCGAGTCATTGCAGTCGACCAATAGCGTCGTACAGTCTCGTCCTCTGAGTCTAGGACAGCAAAGTTCAGCATCTTCTGGGTTCTTCGCCCTAATGCCATGATACATGCACTAAAGACTCTTCGCTTAATACCAAATACACGCTCCATATACTTTAGATTTATACGTTTGTCTGGAAGGTCTATCTGACGATAACATTGTAACATGCGTTTAATATCATATGATGCTCCACGAATAACTTTTTCCCAAATATCAGTGGATATTATCAAAGGCGCACACAAATATCCATCTACTATTTCTTCTTTATAAATTGTAAAAGGCCTATTGTCTATTATTTCAACAGCACGAGGCTTTCTGCATAAGTGCGGTTTTTTATATTCAAACCTTGGAATTTGGCCTTTGTCGAAAATGCGCTTCCATGCTTCGTAATTCTTCTTATTGAAAATGGCATATCCTTCAGCATCAAACCCGTCTATGATCCTATATTCTGAAATTAGTTTTTCTTTAGCCTCTTTTGATAATGTAGGTAACCACAACTCCTCAAATTTTGCTTGAAGTGCTGATTTTGAATAGCTGTTTACGCTCAGTTTGGACGATTTCAAGAACTTTTCCACTTCGGTCATCAATTCTTTATAATTATTCCCCTTAGAATAGGTGAAATCAAACTGCGTTACAGGAACAGCCATATTTGCAAGTAGGTCATCTGCTGTCAGTAATGCATCTATGCCATCTTCGCCCATTGCAGAGATGATTTCAAATACAACAGCTTTGTTTATATCTTCTACTTGAATTATCATATTATGATATGTTCATTTATATATTATTGAGATATTATCCACATGAATTGTCTTATAGGGTCACTCATATAGATTTGAATATACTTTTCTACTCATCAAAATAATCGGTATCAAGCCTCTTTATCTCATAAGACTTACGAGTGCTTACACCAACGTTAAACTCTATCATATACTGGGCGAGTGCAATTCCGTCAATTAAGACTATTTTGCTTGCCGCCTTACTAACTGATTCTTTGGCACCTTGGGTGAAATTGCTTGTTGTGACAAAAACACCTTTTGAGGCTTTTTGTTCACTAAGGGCTCCTATGAACTGATGAATCTCAGGCTTTGACACAGGCAAACCTTCCTTATAGCGCTTGGCCTGTATGTATATCTTATCAAGGCCCAAAGCATCTTCAGGTATAATGCCATCAACACCATTGTCATGGCTAATTGGAGTGACTTTTGCTAAATCTTTATTTGTTCCACCGTAACCCATAGCCAGCAACAAGTCGAGAACCAACTGCTCAAACTTGGCAGGTGACATTTCACGAGCCTTTTGAAGAATGTCAGCTGCAAGATCATCGTTGATTTTCTTCATGGCCGCTTCAAGCTGTTCAGTGGGTGTAAGCTCCTCATTCGAGGATTCGACTTCACTTTTACCGCTTGTTTTCTTTTCGGAAGATATGCCAGCATATGCTGCATATTCTGGATATTCCAACAAATCTGTTTGTCGAAGGTCGGAGTGAGTCTTTAGATAATCAGCACCTCTTTTCGTGATACGATATACACCTTTTTCGGGGATTTCAATAAAAAGCGCTCTGCGTAACCACTGACGACACCAGCCAATGCGGTCGTCTATCTGATATGCTGAACCACCCTTGGTTTTCGTTTGCAGATCTTCATCTGTAAGACTGAAATGCCCAATGAGCTTCCCCTTAATGTCCTTATTGCTCATATCCGCATCCTTCAACTGAAGAAGGAATGGATACAGGAAATCTTCAAATTTTGGTATAGCCATAACTCACTACTTTTAATCCAGGAATATCCAGCTGTTTGCAATGTCCGAGATCTTATCGCAGTCTGATTCGGGGTTGCCATCATCACCAGTGCGAATCAATTCCTTCAAAGGGTACAACTCCGTAGTCTTACCCACCTTAATGTTCTCTTTGGCATCTGCCTTGACGGTAATCTTGCCACAGCGGCGGCCAATAGCGAGGACATCATCCTCGTTATACATCTGCTTGACATAGTCGTCAACAATATCTGTTATGCGCAACTCCAGTGCGCGAATGTCTTGTATGCTGCTCATATTTCTCAATTATTGTCAATATCTTCAAACCTGACGAGATCTTTAAGATCCACGTCAAGTAGTTTTGCTATTCGCATATACGTTTCCATCGGAGGTTGACAGGCGTTTGTGCACCACTTTGAGATAGTTGCAGGGTCCTTCCCCAACTGTTCTGCCAACCACTTATTGGTTCGTTTCTTCTCAGCCAGTACGACTTTTATCCGATTAATGTCTTTATCCATTTTGAATGTTAATAGTAAATTATGTTGCAAAAATAGTAAATAATTCCCAAATAACATGCTAAAAAAAGAAAAATCTGACGAAAAATCACATTTTTATTGCTTTTTTCTCAATATTTTCTCCAAAGACAGCTTTTCAAATGAAATCTTTCAGCTTTTTTGTCCGTGAATGAGCCATCTATCTTCCATCAACGAACCATCTCCGAACCTTCCGTCTTGCTACTGTCTTCCTTGTCCCTTCCAACGCCCTTGCTACGATATACCAACGATATAGCACACCAAAGGAATACCTAAGGATCCAAGGAAGACTAAAGGAACAATTTCTATTGATTTGACTCTATGTGTACCCAAGATTTAGGCAGGTACTAGCTATACTCATGGGTAAACCAAGGACATGGTTTTAGTCCCGTTGCCTTTATTTTTCTTTCTCCATAGTCTATGTATTTATTGCGTTTTCCAATCTTCAGGAATCTTACAAATACAGCTACTGGAGTGCTCTAATTCGATGTCATCACTGTACATGTCGCATATATCGTCGAAATCATCTTTGTTTTCGTAGTCGAAGTCGTCTTCTTCATATTTCTCAATATGCCCATTCTCAATGCCGTTGGTTAACATCATGATAAAGACGCGTGGATATATGACATCCCACCAAAACTTTTCAAACAATTCCTTATCCTTTTTTTCAAGAATGAGCAAAAGACTTGGCTCAGGATTGTATCCATCTTCGTCTTCCTCATCATGCTTATCAGTAGGCTCTACACTTTCAGTAACATACTGCTTGATCTTGGCAACTTCTGTATCAGAAAGAGGCACTTCGACTTCTATGTCTTTGTCCTGATAAGTTAGCGCAACCATTACCTGGAACTTATACTTAACATACCATTCCTTGGGAATAGGACATGAGTACTCTTCCCCTGTAAGTTCTATCTCTCCAGCTTCATCGTCTTCGCTCTCTGCAAAGTAGTCTTTATACTCTTGAGCATAATAATCATATGCAGCATCCTGGAGTTGACCATTAACTTGCTTATAGAGTTCAGGAAACTCGTCTTGAATGACCCATCTGAGGTCGTTGCTATCCGATGACTTAATAAGATTCTTAATCCTTTCTAGTTCAGAATCGGAAAGGGAAATAATGATATCGACGGTATCACTCTTATAAGTGCCAACAATATTCCCCTTTATTACATATTCTTTCTTTGATTCGTTTGCCATACTTTACTAATTATTCAGTCAATTGGTACTTCATTTTTATAACGATCATCCAGATAATGACGCTGAGACTCAGTATATATACCTTGCCACTGACGGGCAATGCCTAACTTACCAAGCAACTTCTGTAGTTTTTGGTCACCTTCCTTGGGAAGTGAACCTTTCTTTTGAACTTTATTTTTACCATAAGTGGCTGTCAATTCGTTCAATAATTCTACAAGTTGCATAGCTTTGTCATAGAAATCTCGATCAAACCCATCCGGGGCAAAGAATGATACAACTTGGTCTTCTGATGCAGGTACTACGAAACGATGGTGCGGATCGTATGGGCTATGAACATAGATGAACTTACATTCAACACCGTACTTCTCCTTGTATTCAAGCAACAGGGCTTTCTTCTGCTCAAGAATCTCCTGTTTCTTGGCTTCCCGTTTCTGCTTACCAACCTTCTCGTAGCGTTCTCTGGCTTTTTTTGCTTTTAGGGCTTTGTCCTTTCGCTCTTCATATAATTTCT
>JAEEGH010019844.1_pt1 | contig 14051 bp, 11 predicted proteins | sample 9134181 | NCBI WGS metagenome assembly JAEEGH01 (sample SAMN16246544, study PRJNA631951) | gut metagenome | biome: gut microbiome; feature: rumen; material: DP-attached | host: Bos | place: Iran: Karaj | collected 2018-10 | reverse complement strand
ATCATCACATAGAAGCTTCTCAGGGGTGGCTTCTTTTATTCTTTCTGAAACAATTTTCGTCAATCTTTCTTCTATCCACCACATCAAAGGATAATCAAAATCGTCAGATCCAAGAGGGCTGTCTCTATTGTAATGATGATATAGAGACCACATTAGATCATGTTGCTCCCTGTGGAGATAGCGTTGGATATCTTCATTTGTTGCCTTTTTTGTAAGGTATACCTTGGGAATCAGTTCGTCAGGGATTTCACATACATAGTCGAATGTGCTCAGATTTACACAAGGGGCATAGATGTCAATTAATAGTTCCGGGTCTGCCTGACGTAAATCATCATATTTGTCCTCCTCAACCTTCTTAATATAACCATTATTTAATCCATCAATGAGTAATTCAACAAAGACCTTAGGGAAGATTGTTTCTACGAATTTGTCATAAAGAGGGAAATCTTCACCGTTTTCTGACATACATATACCTCTATTTTCAAGTAACGGCAGAAGTCCACAATCCAGATCGGCCTCAGGGGCTACCAGGTCCATTATCTCCTTCTTCTCAGAGTATGAAAGATCAATTTCGACATCAAATTCTATACCTATATCTTCAAAGTCTTGTTGTATTATTATATGAAACTTCATTTGATAGTTAGTTATTGATTTTGCCTACAAAATTAGACTTTTTTCCTGAAACTAACAAAATAATAAGGAAAATTTGCAAGAAAACTATCTTTATTGACACAAAGGACTATAATATACGATGCCACATATTGGTGAAATAAATATGGTAGGGAGCGCCTATTATTAAATAATGTGTAAAAATATGCTTTGTTGTGAGTTATCTCAAAGATTATTTGTATCTTTGCAGACTAAAGAAATAGAGTAGAAAATATGAACAGAACATATATATCACTTTTCAGTTGCGCTGGCGTAGGTTGCTACGGATTCAAAATGCAGGGTTTTGAATGCGTAGCATCTAATGAATTGCTGGCACCACGCATAGAGGTTCAGAAATGCAATCATAAATGTAAATACGAAAGTGGCTACATTTGTGGAGATGCCACTAAGCCTGAAACTCATCAGCGTATCTACGACGAGATAGCGATGTGGAAAGAAAAAGAAGGATTAGAACAGGTTGATGTTGTTTTTGCTACGCCTCCATGTCAGGGTATGTCAACGGCTAATTACAAGAAGACAGACCATGAGCAGATACGAAATTCTCTTGTTGTAGAGGCAATTAAACTAATTAAGGGTATTCACCCTAAAGTTTTTGTATTTGAGAATGTACGTGCTTTCATGAAATCAATCTGCACAGACTTGTCAGGAGATGACATGCTAATTAAGGAAAGCATCTACAAAAACCTGTCTGAGGACTATAACATCTATTGGAAAGTTATCAATTTCAAGGATTACGGAGTGCCTTCGAGTCGTCCGCGTACTATCGTTATTGGTACCAGCAAGGAAATGAGACATACTACGCCACTCCAATTGTTTCCCACAAGGCAGAATGAGATTCTGCTGCGTGATTCAATTGGCGGATTCCCCCGTTTGGCTTATTGTGAGAAAGACAAGAGTGATCCTTTCCATTTTGCACGCCCATTCCCTGAATATATGTTGGATTGGATTAAAGACTTGAAGGAGGGTGAAACTGCCTTTGACAACCCAGACGAGACGAAACCATATCAACTCGACAAAGATGGAAACAAAATTGTAAACAAAGGAGCCTATATGGGTAATAAGTACCGTCGTTTGATATGGGATAGGCCTGGGGCCTGCATTGCGACGAGAAGCGATATAATGTCATCACAAGACACCATTCACCCCTGCGATAATCGTGTTCTCAGCATACGTGAACTTATGACCCTGATGACAATCCCCAACAGTTTCCAATGGACAGACCATGACAGTCAACTCACTGTTGAAAACTCTGATGAATACCTTAAAGACAATGAAGGTAATATTCGCAGATGTATAGGTGAAGCAGTACCCACTCAGATAGGCAAGGATATTGCAGGAAAAATTAAACAGATGTTGGATTACGAGGATTATGTAAAGTCTGGCAGAGGAGATAATACTAAAAATTTCTACATAGCAGCACATAGTTGTTTTAGAGAAATACTGCCCCACGATGCCTTTGCAGAGATTAACAAGCAAAAGGAAGATGTGGAAAATATCTCTGTAAAAGTAGTTGGAATCAGAGATTTTCTAGCATTTGTCCCTCAATTGATTTCTTATTATTCTCATATCAACTCAATCACAATAGATGTCTTTAGCTTAACAAGCGAAGAAGAAATAAATCTATTATCACTTTTGGGAAAGATGAACATAGGCAGCAATGTTCATATTAATATTCCAGAAAGAGCAGCTGAATTTGAAAGCTATAACATGATAGTCGAGAATGGCAAATGTCGTCATTTCTTTGTCACCATTCTTGGTGCGAAGCGACCTGTCAAAAAACCACAAGCAGACCCCCTACAACTTTCATTATTCTGAAAACATGAATCCCAATATTGACTCATCCACTCTTGATGGCATCTTAGTAGGTCGTGTAGATCCTCAAATATATGCATTCACGACAGAGACCATCCCTAACTACCTGAAAGTTGGTGATACTTATCGCCCCTTGGAGACAAGATTAGATGAATGGAGAAAACATTATCCCAATCTCATTCATCAATTCCACGACTCTGCTAAACTTGAAAGTGGAAACATTTTCAGAGACTTTGCTGTGCACGATTTTCTGGAACTGATAAAACACTATCACCGTCTTGAACCGCAAGATATTGAGGAGGGAATATACTATTCAAGGGAGTTTTTCAAAGAAGCACAAGTAGATGATGTTAAAGAGGCAATTGAAGATATTAAGGATAGTGAAAAGGCTAAGGATGGCAGATACCATTTCTATACCCCAGACCATTTGCCTATTAAACTGACTTTTGACAGAGTTAAAGATTTCCCACCCAGAGATAATCAGCAACAGGCCATTGATAAGTTTAAGGAAGCCGTAAAAAACGGCAGGAATAATCTGCTGATGTATGCTGTAATGCGATTTGGAAAGTCCTTCACTGCCATGTGCTGTGCCACAGAAATGGAAGAGCCCGCGAAGTTTGTGTTGATAGTGTCGGCAAAGGCGGATGTCCGTAATGAATGGCAAGAGACCGTTGAAAGTCATGTCCGCTTCGAGGATTATAAATTCTATGATGGGGAGAATTTGAAGAATGACACACATCTTATTAGCAATACTCTGAAAGGAAATAAACGAGTTGCTCTTTTCCTAACGCTTCAAGACCTTCAAGGTGATACCATCAAGACGAAACATCAAGAGATTTTCAAGGAAAGCATAGACTTGCTTATCGTTGACGAAACCCATTTTGGTGCTCGCGCTGCTGAGTATGGTAAAGTTCTAAGAGCGGGTGGATTATCTTTATCTGATAGAGAAATCAAGAGTGAAATTCTGACAGCAGAAACATCGGACGATATTGATAGTGAAATAAAACAGCTCAAGGCAAAAGTCAGGCTTCATTTATCTGGCACTCCTTATAGAATCCTGATGGGGGATGAGTTCACGAAAGATGATATTATTACTTTCTGCCAATACACCGACATCATTGATGCAAAAGAAGAATGGGATAGCGAACACGAAAAAGACATTGACAACGAAATTGAAAATCCGCTAACTCAGTGCGCCTATCAAGAATGGGACAACCCCTACTATGGATTCCCACAAATGATAAGATTTGCCTTTCAGCCAAACGAATCGTCCGTAAAACGAATGAAGGAGATGAGAGAAAATGGGATTACCTATGCTTTCTCTGCTTTGTTCAAGCCACTTTCACTAACAAAGAAAAGAGATGGGAGTCACAAGAAATTTGCTAATGAAAGAGAGATATTAGAATTGTTAGAGATTATTGATGGTAGTCGTAATGATGATAATATCCTGGGATTCTTGGACTACGATAAAATCAAGAAAGGAGAAATGTGTCATCACATGGTTTGTGTCCTTCCTTTCCGCGCCTCTTGTGACGCTTTGGAGGCATTAATCACAAATAACAAGAATCGTTTCAAGAATCTCGGCGAATATACCATCATTAACATTGCTGGTGTTGATGATGAGCGTACCTACAATGACACAGAAATAGTAAAAGCTAAAATAAAGGCCTGTGAGGAAGCTGGCGAAAAAACAATAACTCTAACAGTCAACAGGATGCTTACAGGTAGTACTGTAAAACAATGGGACACTATGCTGTATTTCAAAGATACAGCATCGCCCCAAGAGTACGACCAGGCTATTTTCCGCATACAAAACCAATATATCAAGGTCTATCAGGACAGTGATGGTAAGGAGGTGCGTTTCAATATGAAACCTCAAACACTTCTTGTTGATTTCGACCCTAACAGGATGTTTCGTATGCAGGAGCTCAAATCGCAGTTCTATAATGTCAATACAGATAAGAATGGCAATAGAAAACTGAAACATCGTATTGAGCGTGAACTTATAATCTCACCTATCATCACGATCAACAACAAGTTGATGAAGCAGGTTGAAGCCACTGATGTGATGGCAGTAGTTCAACAATACTCTCAAAATAAGAGTATTATGGATGAAGCTTACGAGGTGCCGGTAGATTTCTCGTTGCTTGATGATGCAACATTCAGGGATGAGATAGAAAAAATGAAGGGTATTGATGCATCGAAGGGATTAGAATTCAGTCCCAATGAAGGCGACAATGATGATGATTACAATATCCCAGACATAGACACACCAATAGATAATGATGGATCAAATAAGGAACAGCCAGATAGAGAAAAGAAAGAAGAGGCAGAAGATGAGGAGGAGAATATAGCAAATAAATACAAAGCATATCAGGCTAAGATTTTGTTTTATGCCTTCTTGACGGATAGCCGAGTAGAATCTATCGAAGATATCATCTATAGCATTGTGGGTGATAAAGGTGATAATCGCCGTATAGCGAAGAACCTTGGCATAAAGGTTCCTATCTTATGGATTTTACATAATAAGTGCAACCCCTTTATTTTACGCCATCTTGACTACAAGGTGAAGAACATAAATGATCTAATGAGGGACAATGCACTTAGCCCCATTGAAAGAGCAAACAAGGCCATCAATAAATTTGCAAGAGTATCAAGATCTGAGGTTGTAACTCCTCCGTTCCTTGCTAATGAATTGGTATCTCTAATCCCGTCCGATGTTATAGACTCGGATATGCCTATTCTCGATATTTCAACTGTTGAAGGCGAAATAGCCTATGCAATACAAAGAAAATACGGTGACAGGCTCAATAGCAGACTTTACTCCATACCATCTTCGCCATTGGCATACGAGTTAACACGAAAGATATATGGTTTACTTGACATGCCAATAGAAAATGTTTTGGATTTCTATTCTTACGAATTAATTAGTGATAATAACGAAGAATATCTACGTCGACTTAACACCATTAATCCTGAAATAGTTATAGGTGTGCCACCATTCAGTGAGAGTGCAGGCGGAGGAAGAGGTGATGGAGGCAGCGCCATCTATCATAAGTTCTTCAATTTCGTCAAAGACAACCTGTCCGCTCGTTATATCGATATGATGATGCAGTCTACGTGGTATACAGGTGGACGTGGCGATGATCTTGATGCTTTCAGGGATTATATGCTTGATGACTCTATAGGAAATAGGCATGTGAGAGAATTCCATGACTACCCCAATGTAGAAACCTACATAAAAGGGGTAACTACTTTGCGTGGTGGTATCTGCCTATTCCTTTGGGATAGGGAATATGATGGTGACTGCCTGTTTATAAACCGCTTTAACCATAGGGATTATCCCCTGAACAGGCCCCTGCGATATACACACGGAGATTATCGGGCAGATTTCCTGATAAGGTGGAATGAAGGCCTTTCTATTCTTGAGAAAGTTCTGAATCGTGAAACATCTTTCATCTACGAGGAAGATAGCAATTTGATGCATCGTCGGAATCCGTTTGGCTTCCCAAACACAAAAGACAATTTCTCTTCCAGAAAAACTGCAAGGAGTAATACAAAAGTGTATCTGGCAAAGGGCAAAGTGGGCTATGCGAAAGACGAACAGTATAGTCATACTCCTGAGAAAGATGCCTTAAGGGATAGATGGAAAGTAATGGTTGCCAAGTCGAGTTCTGGTGGTGATGACCTGCCCCATCTGGTCATTAGCGAGCCAATCGTTTCAGAGCCTGGCAGTGTAACGGCTAATACTCATTATATTATTGATGGAGTGCCAACAGAAACTGAAGCAAGGAATCTGGCGGCATACATGCGGACCCGCTTCTTCCGTTTTATGGTGAATCTTCTGCGTAGTAACCAGAATATGCGTGTAGATATGTACCAGTTTGTGCCACGGCTTGATTTTACGCGTAATTGGACGGATGGGGATTTATACGATAGGTATGAATTATCTCCAGAAGAGCGAGAGTTTATCAGTCTTGTGGTAAGGGATATGGATTCTAAGTGATAAGAAACAAAACATACAAGCGACTCCAAGCAATAAAAAAATGTTCCTGATGCCGCGAAGTAAGTGTTAAAATCGTGTTTTACCAATGTTTCCCCACTCATGAAAAAGATGAGTGGGGAAACTGTTATAAAGCCATCTGTTTGCAGGAGAACCCCCAAAAAGAGCGCATGACCCCAATGGGATCAGAACCCAAGACCCCATACCTAAAAATTCTTAATCTCAATTCTTTTTCAGCGATATTGTACTGAAAGGATTGGGATTTTTCGTATCTTTGCAGGACATTTGAGGTTTTAAATGATTAGTCAGTATGGATAGGTATTGTATTTACGAGGTAGAGTTGAAGAAGAGAAACGTGGTTCAGGGTGACATCACTGAGGGTATGGATACGCAGAAGACAGATATGTCAACGGCGTATGAGTATTTTGAGAGTTTCTTCGACAAGCCAGGCAGGGCTCTTGATATCTTCCAGATGAACAAGGCCACTATTACCAAGACTAAAAGTCATCCTAATCGTGTGCTGGCAGTGGCTGACCATGTAATTCTGTTCCAGTTGAACAATGTTCAGATTAAGAAACTATGGAAGCCTATCAATCCTGATACAGTATTTCCAACCTACATTCAGACCAAGGAAGAATCGAATCCGTATTGCAATGTCATCATAGACAATCGAGGTCCTAAGTGTATTATGGCCATCCAAGTGGACCATTCTGCATGGAGCAGCACAGACAAGGTTCGAGATGTGCTACAGGATAATCTGTCGAGAATGTTAGAGTCACGAGGTCTTGAAATTGAAATTAACTCCAAAATGAAACCAAGCAAGTTTTGGGATTACGTGAATTACAAGAAGAGATATGACAAATGTGGTATTAAGCGCCTGACGTGGGATTTCATTAATTCCAAGAGGCAGGAGTCAACTATCAAACCACGCTCTCACATCAAAGCAATTGATGATATGACGGATTTGTTCAATGGTATGGGAGGTCAGTTTACGATATTCCCATCACAAAGGGAACTATTGGAACTGAACCGCAGGCGAGTTGATATGATTAATATGCTTGACTTAGCTTCTGATCTGAATAACATCTACTACCTCACTGTGACGTTTTCAGACGGTGAAGTTTACAAATGTAACTCGTATATCAGGGCTGAGATTCAAATGCCTGAGTCATACGTCAACAACTTCAAGGACAATTTCAAGGAGGCTTTCTTCGAGTTTGAGTTGTTCAGATGGTTGGATGAAGCCAGGATAAAAACTGAAAATTACCAGAATGCAGAACAGACTAAGCGAAAAGGAAAGAGAAAGAATAGCTGAGGCTTATAGCAAGCATCCGCTATACATGACGTGTCACTATACCTTTAAGCGTAGTGAGGCGCAGATGAAGGTGTTGGGATTCACGCCAGAAGAAGTGTTTGCAGAGGCAGCAGACGTGATAGACAACATCATCGTGGAGCGTGACGATTTGGAGGAGTATCTGTCATTACTTTGGGATGACTTGCTGACCAAGATTCGTCGTTGGGAATCAAAAGCGCAAGATGCTGAACTGAGCATGGCCGTCAGTGCTATTCTGTATATAGCCGCAGAGGCTGTAAGTGCTGTGCGTATGCAGGACTACGACGAGTTGGCAGTGGTGTTGTTACGTCTGATAAAGGCGAATGCAGGCATCAGCGCCATAGAGCATAGCAGGGCGCTCAACGATATAGCCCACTATCAGGAGGACGTGGAGGAATGGATGCTTAACTATCTGGATGAAGATACGTTCCTGACAGATGCTATAGAAGAGACTATTCACCCAAAGATAAAGGGGAATAAGACTGGAAAGACGATTCACGACCCAGAAACGATTACAGATACTTTTGTTTTGAACATCAACGAGGATCAAGAAATCATCAATCTCAGGTTGTCGCTTATATTCAGGACTCTGAAAAACAAGGGATTTATATCGGCCAACTCTGACCAGAAATTGGTTTACAAGCTCTTTCAAGGTGAGCCTATTGAAACCAAAATAGAATGGACTGGTGCGATTGGTGAACTGAAATATTTCTTTGATGAGTTGCTGGACCATCATTATATTAATAAGGTAGGAAGTGCAGGCCAGTGGCAGATGGTTTGTGCTCATTTCAAACTGAAAAAGGTTAAGAAGAATGGGCAGGCTTCTTACAAAAACCTTACGCCAGAACAGTTGAAAGACGGCAAGTCGAAACAAACGAAGGATCTCGATGACATTATCAGCTTCTTCAATCCCAACTTGATTAATGCTAATCGTCTGAGAGAAATATGGGCTAACAGTCCAGAAGAAGAGGGAGTCAGTAAGCGAGACATATTCGATTCAGGTATGAGGTTTAAGTAGCCGATTCTGCCTTTTATTCTGCTTCGCAAAAAACTTTGTTTATAATTTAAGATTCCGCAAAGGTCTGACATAGAGGACTTTTGCGGAATTATAGTTTTCTGCCTTTTATATAATTCATGTGCAAATTCTTCCTTTTACCTGTAAAAGGCGGAGTTGTCATTGTACCCACTTGAGACCAGTTCGCTGGCCAAGTATTAACAATTAAAATTTAGGTACAATGACAAAGAACTTTAGTGAGTACATATACCTCGATGGTTTATGGCTCAGAAGAGAACAACTATTACAGTTGGCAATGGGCGTGGGCAATTATGCCCAAGCAGAGCACTATCTCTTTGCTTTGTTGGCTGACGCTGTAGTGAAAGGTAAGCGTGAGGCCATACTGGAGGTAAACAAGGTAAGAGAGCACTATGGCGTAAAGGCTATACCTTTATCTGATGATGACTTGGAGGATGACGATGACCTTCAAGGGAAAACACGGCTTACGGCTGCTGACGAGCAGGCCAAGAAGCTGTTCCTCAAAATGACGAGAGAGGAAAAGCTGGATGTGCTGCGGCGAAGTATGAGGCGCCTACTGGGCGACTACCACCTATTTAATTATGCGCGACACTGGCTGGCCATCTTCTTGGTGGTGAGAGACCGTCTTGTGGGCGAGAGTCTGAACCAGACAAGTTTTATTGACCTTGCCAGTGAGATAACCCCTGATGACCTGCCTGAGAAGTTGCGTATGTGTAAAAACACGATGAAGAACTTCAGCCGTGAGATTAAGGAGTCAGACCGTGGTGAGGTGTACTACAGGATGAAGCATAATCCTCAGGAACTGCTTTGCGATACGTTCTGGAGCATTATTCAAGAGACGATTTTGACGGAGATTTGACGAACAAACAATATGATTTGACGAACAATTTGACGATAAATCGGATAGTTGACGAATCCCCAATTTTGCATTGTTTTTTTGCTGAACTTTGCAGTCGAAAATCAAAAGTAAAACGAAAAATAGAAAGTTATGAAACGAAGAATTATTTACGTTGGAACGCTGATAGATCTGGCCGCAATATTCGAGCCAGATGTAGAAGCAGAAAGTATCGAAGTAACAAACATTATAAAATATGAAAGCTATGAGTAAGAAAGTTGAAAAGGAGCAGGCCAAGGAACAAAAGCGCCTTGCAATCCTGTTGAGAACAATGGTTAACGGCTATATGCTGGAGGTGAACAACGAGGGCTATATGTACTTCAACGCCCAAAGTCTGCTGGAGGGCTTCATGGTTCACATCGGCTTAGAACGTTTGGAGTCGATGACTAAGGAGGAAATCAAGGATATGCTGAACTCGCTGAAGGATGGCAGTGCCGTGAAGAAACTCCAGGCAGAGGTGACAGGACTGAAAGCCTTGGTGGATGACCAGAAGAAGCAGATTAGAGATTTGAAGAAAACAATCAAGGAACTTAAAGAAGATTAAAGATATGGCTAAGGAGATTAGAATCACGAGCGTTCGTAACGCTCACGGCTGCAAGATTAAGAAATGTTGCGCCAGTTGTCAACACAAGTGTATTGAGAGCGACGGTACAAGAGTTTGCGCCTCGATGATGCTGAAGGTTCAGCAGAAGTTCAAGTGCAAGAAGTGGCAAATGTCAGACGGTCTGAAGAACGCAGGCAAGTGCGACGGCAAGGTGAAGCGCAAGGAGTACCTGATCTACGTTCAGGAGATTCGCAGTGCTGAGAGTGATGACATTCAGAATGGCATTATCACTGAGCAGGAGCGTAAGACTTTGGAGGAGATACGCAAGATGTTTACTGAGAAATTTGGAAGTATCTATGTGATGGAATAAAGCATTAACCGAGTCGGAGGATGAGCGAGGAAATGTGTCCGGACTAATGAGCTCAACTAAAACCCCGCTTTTCCGATGCTCATAATCTGATTTGTTTATGCGAATAGAAGTAGAAGTTAGCCAGGAGGTACTGGCCGCCATCATGAATGGCAAGTGTGTGGAAGGAAGGTTGCGATTAAGCGAGAGCAAAATGGAGCAAGCTCCAATTTTGCCGAGCGTGAACAAGCTCGAGCGAAGCTCAGGGTTGCGTCAGCAGCTTTCGAGTCTGGGAACGCATCAGGTGATAGGGTTTGCTCCCTACAACCGCAAGCCCAGAGGTAGTCAGGACAAGGTAATCTGCCAGTTGGAGAACGGATGGCTGAAGGAAAGCCCAAGGCGCATCAAGTTCTACAACTCGGTGAAGAAAGAGCTGGGGCGCCGTATGGTGGAAGTGGTGATGCATCGCGATCTCAAATCGGCTATGGATGTCATGAGGATTCAGGAAATTTTGGACAACGTTTAAAGAAAGGAGGAATTATATGGAAAATAAGATTATTGTGTACGGTAAGTGTGGCGGCTTTGCTACCATTGCGACATTCCTGGGCAACCAGTGGTGGGTAACCAACAAGGACGAGCGACTGGAGCCGCTGTATAGTGGAGAACCTTATGACCAGAGCGACTATCGCTATCTGTGCGATGTTGGTGAGTTGGTGCAGACGCGCGACTTGGCAGGCATGATGGGCTGTGCCCTGCAGTATGCCGAGGAGGACATCAAGGATGTGATGAACAAACGCCTGAAAGAGTTGAACATGATGGGTGTGACGTTTGTTTCGAGTGCGCAGTACCTGAACATCAGAATAAGTGTGTTCGACAACAAGGGCACAAGCCGTAAGGGCAAGTACAGTGTGCATTGCTGTGATACCGACCGCGACCTGATGCTCTTTGACATTGACTCGTTCGACGACGCCAAGACGGCCTTGAAGTGGGCGCGTGCGTATATGGACTTCTTCCTGAAGCATGGTGTGAGGGTGGCAGCCACGCTGCACTGTACGGAGGATGTGCTGGAACAGCTGAACGGGCTGACCAGTGGCATGAAGATAGAGATTACAAACCTTTAAAAACTATAAGTATGGAAACATTAGGACTGATCAAGGAGGTATCAACCGGTACGAAGGTGCTCGAGATGATGCGAAGTGAACCGGAATCGGCCGATATCCCCGTGATCTTTCTCACGGGCAAGGCGGATAAGGAAACGGTGATGAAGGTGATGAGTCTGAAACCTCAGGGGTACCTTCTGAAGAGTATGAAACAGGCGGATATCGTATCGGCGATCGATCGTTATTTTGAAACGGAAAAATGGCAAAACGCGGTTGTTTTTTCATAAACAATAAGTACAGCAAGAGGCTTCCGCGGTGGCCGGAACAGGCACGGTAGGAGGGAACGATGGATAAGAGAACGAGGTTATTTAAAAAAGCTCGCAGATCAGCCATATGCTTCCTGATGCTGTGCTTTTTTTGTGCGCAAATTATAGTCACTAACCATGCGTCCGGACAACTGAAAAAGGCAGGCGATAAGACCGTCCGTATCGGCTATTTTGAAAACGAGATTTTTCAGGAGGGAGCTGAGGAGGGCTCTGTTCGGAAGGGGTATGCTTATGATTATTATCGTAAGCTCTCCGAGTACACGGGCTGGGGGTATGAGTACGTCTATGGCAGTTTCTCGGACCTCTATCAGATGCTTCTCGACGGAAAAGTAGATATGATGGCCGGCCTTGCGAAGACAGCTGAGCGTGAAGGGATCGTCGGCTATCCGGAACTGGCTATGGGGAATGAGACCTACAACCTGGTCAAGCACGCGTCGGATACGTCGATCACGACATCATACAAGACCTTGGCCGGGAAGAAGGTCGGTGTTCTTGACAGTGCTATGGTAGGCGTGCTCACGCGTTTTTTAAGTGAGAATAATATCTCGGCGAAGGTGTCCAAATATCCGGATTTTCAGAGCTTATATAAAGCATTCGATGATAAAAAGATCGACGTGATGGTGGCGGAAAGTGATGGGACACAGCAGAGACCGGACGCAGAACTTTTGTACGCGTTCGGAACGTCGGATTATTATCTGTGCGTCAGCGTCCACAGACCGGATCTTCTGGAGGAACTGAACGAGGCGCAGGCGAGACTCATGACGGAGGAACCGAACTATATCAATTCACTTCGCATCAAATACTATGCGGAGAGTATCTCGAGTCGCTCGCTTTCCTCGACGGAAAAAGAATGGCTGGAGGAGCATGATTCCCTCCGTATCGGCTATCTCAGGCACTATCTTCCGTACAGTGATTCCGAATCGGACGGAGAAGCGACGGGACTTGTCAGCGAGATTGTACCGGAGATCATAAAGCAACTGGAAGTTCCTGATCTGAAAATATCCTATGTGGGATATGAGAATTATGATGACATGATCGCGGATGTGCAAGAGGGCGAGGTGGACGCGGTTTTCCCGGTGGGCGGAGGCCTGTATTTTTCTGAGGAAAACGGAATCTACCAGTCCAATGCCGTCGTATCCTCCACGACCGAGCTGATCTACAAGGATGAATACGATGATGAAAAACTGGCCAGCGTGGCGGTAAATGAGAACAACCGCATGCAGTACTACTATGTGAAGACAACGTTTCCTGACGCGCAGATCGAGTATTATCAAACGACCGAAGAGTGCCTGGAGGCCGTGAAAAAAGGAGAGGTAGGGTGCACCACACTCAACGGTATCCGGGCGAATGATATTCTGAAAAACAGGAAGTACCGCGAGCTGTCCATGAAGCAGTTGAGCATCAACGACGATCGTAGCTTCGGTGTGCAGATCGGTGAAGAGGGATTGTTGATGCTTTTGAACAGAGGCATTAACCTGGTCGGTGTCGATCAGACACAGAGCATGGCATACCGATATGTCGACGGATTGTATACATATACATTTTTCGATATGCTGTATGATAATATCTGGATAGTTACATTGGTTGCCGTGGCGATCGCGGCACTCGTGATCTTCTCTCTGGCCAGGGCGTTCTCCGCGTCCAAGCGACGGATGATGGAGAAAGAGGAAGCGGGAAGAGAACTGGAGGAGAAAAATAAAGAACTCGCGGCTGCCGTGAGTGCGGCGGAAAGTGCCAACCGCGCAAAGTCATATTTCCTGTCGACGATGTCGCATGACATCCGTACACCGATGAATTCAATCCTCAGCATGAATGAGATGGTGCTCAGGGAATGTGATAATGAAGATATACTCATGTATTCCGGCCATATCCGTTCCTCAGGAAATACGCTTCTCGGATTGATCAATGATATCCTGGACTTCTCCAAGATGGATGCCGGAAAGCTTGACATTACCCCGGTGGATTATGAGATCTCATCCGTGTTGAATGA
>JAEEGH010019843.1_pt1 | contig 14051 bp, 11 predicted proteins | sample 9134181 | NCBI WGS metagenome assembly JAEEGH01 (sample SAMN16246544, study PRJNA631951) | gut metagenome | biome: gut microbiome; feature: rumen; material: DP-attached | host: Bos | place: Iran: Karaj | collected 2018-10 | reverse complement strand
TACTTTGTAGGATTACAATACATCTTGGACAGTAGGCAAAAAAGAATGCAAGGCAAGCGCCAATCGGTTATAGTTGAGTTGCTACACAAAACTGTAAGAAAGGAGCTTACCTTGCGTGGCAACTATAACACAGGATATGAAGTATAGGCAATCCCTAATGAAGTATGCGAGCACTTACGGTGTGGGCAAAGCCAGCCGGAAGTATAACAGAGCCAGGTCATACATCTACTTCTGGCTGAACCGCTGGGACGGTAGCATTGAGTCTCTAAGGCCTGAATCACGGCGGCCACACTACCATCCCAATCAGCACACTCAAGCCGAGCTGAAGCTCATCCATGATATGAGGCGGCGAAACCCAAGACTCGGAATGGTTGAGTTCTGGTGCAAACTTCGCAATCGGGGGTATTCAAGAACGATTGAATCACTCTACCGGGTGCTGAAGCGTGAAGGGCTCATCACAGAGAAGAAGAAAGACTCCTATAAACCAAAGCCATACCACCAGATGACCCACCCCGGAGAAAGGATCCAGATCGATGTGAAAGTCGTTCCCCGTAAGTGTATTGCGGATCCTGAACTGCGCCTGTTTCAGTACACTGCTATTGACGAGTATTCCCGTTACAGAATCCTGGGCGCTTACCCGGAACAATGCACCTATTCCTCTTATCAGTTCCTGTGCAGAGTAATTGCTGAGTTCAGGAGAAAAGGTGTCAGAATTGAGTGCGTTCAGACAGATAACGGCCTCGAATTCACGAACCGATTTGCCCATGGAAGTGGCAGCAAGCGCAAAACGATGTTTGAAGAAGCTCTGGAATTCCAGGGCATTCAGCACAAGCTGATCCGTCCTTATACACCCCGGCATAACGGCAAGGTGGAACGCAGTCACCGTGAAGACCAGAAGCGCTTCTACGACACCCATTCCTTCTACTCCCTCGCCGATTTTGGTGAACAGCTAGCTGTTCACCAAAGAAGAAGCAACTCTATCCCGATGCGCCCCCTCCATTGGGCTTCTCCCATGGATACCTTGAAATCATTCACTGTCCAATATGTTTGACAAACCTACAAACAGAAATTTTTTTATCTGCCGCGCGGGTGTTTTTTTGGTGTCGCGGGGTGTTTCCTGCCGGGGAAATATGGTATAATTCTATATTCGTAAGCTTATGCCCGGAATGAATCTGGAGGAACTATGCGACTGAAGAGACTGGAACTGTACGGCTTTAAGTCCTTTGCCCAGAGAACGGAGATCGTTTTCAACCAGGGCATTACGGGCATTGTCGGACCGAACGGTTCCGGAAAAAGCAATATTGCCGACGCTGTCCGGTGGGTACTGGGGGAGCAAAGCGCGAAGACGCTGCGCGGCGCCAGTATGCAGGACGTGATATTCAGCGGAACACAGAAGCGCAAGCCGCTCGGATACTGCGAAGTATCCCTGGTCTTTGACAACGAGGACCGGGCCCTTCCGCTGGATTACGCGGAAATCATGGTTACACGCCGTGTTTACCGCAACGGCGACAGCGAGTATTACCTGAACCGTGCGTCCTGCCGGCTGAAGGATGTGGTGGATCTTTTCCGGGATACCGGAATCGGCAAGGAAGGGTACTCCATCATCGGCCAGGGGCGGATTGATGAGATCCTCTCCAGGAAAGGCGAAGACCGGCGCCTGGTGTTCGAAGAGGCGGCAGGTATCGTCAAATTCAAGGCACGCAAGGAAGAAGCGGACAAGAAACTGGCCCATACGCTGGAAAACATGGACCGGGTAAACGACATCCTGGATGAACTGAAACGGCAGCTTTCCCCGCTGGAGGAGCAGGCGAAGAATGCCCGCGTTTACCTGGACAAGGCGGCGGAGCTGAAGGTGCTGGACCTGAACCTGTTCCTGGTCCGGAGCGACCGGATGGAAGCCCGGCTGCAGGAAGCGGACCGGAACCTGCAGGGAATCCGTACCGTACTGGACCAGACGGAGATCACCCTTCATGAAAAAAGTGAAGAACGCGACCGGCGGCAGAACGAGATAGCCGAACTGGACGAAAAGATTTCCGGGGCGCATACCGCGCTGATGGCCGGCGTGGAATCTGTCCATGAAGCCCAGGATGCGGTACGCTCCGTGGAGGAACGCCGGCGCGCGCGCGCCGAGAACCGTGAACGGATCACGGAGGAAATCCGGACCACCCAGGAGCGGATGGACGAAATGGAGCGGCTGACCGCAGAGACCGGCGACGGCAGCGGGGAACGGTCCGAATCCCTGGCAAAGCAGGAAGCGCTGCTGGAACAGGCGCAGCAGGCGGAAGAAGAAGCCCGCGCGGAAGAGGCGGAGAAAAACCGCGTACTGGAAGAGCAGAAAACCGCGATCATCGATATGATGAACCGCCGCGCGGCTGCGCTCAACGACCAGACGCGCCTGAAAACCATGCTGGGGACTATGGATTCCCGGCTGAAGGAAATCACGGCCGGCTGCGAAGAAATGCGGAATGCCGGAACGGAACTGGAAAAGAACGTGGCTGACGCGAAGGTGCGGCTGGATGAGGAAACCGCCGCGCAGGAACGCCTGTCCGAAGCCCTGCGGGAAACCCGGGAACAGCTGGACGCCGCGGATACGGCGGTGATCGAGGCCCGGAAACAGTACGACCGGAAACTGGCGGAAATGCGGGATATGGAATCCCGGCAGAAGCTGCTGGACGAGATGTCCCGGGAGATGGAAGGATATACGCATGCCGTGCGGAAGGTTGTGCTGTACGCACGGGACCGGGGAATCAGCCGCGTACGCGGGCCGCTGAGCCAGCTGATCCGCGTTCCCCGGGAATATGAGACCGCGATGGATATGGTGCTGGGCAACGCGCAGCAGAATATCGTGACGGAAAACGAGGAAACCGCGCAGGAAATGATTGAGTTCCTGCGGGAAAACCGGCTGGGACGGGCAACCTTCCTGCCAATGACCTCCGTACGCTCCCGGACGCTGACACCGCAGGAGAAGGAAACACTCAGCATGCCCGGCTGCCTGGGGATTGCTTCCGATCTGGTCGGGTGCGATGATGAATACCGGGAAATTGTGGAAAACCTGCTCGGACGTACGGTGGTTGCGGACAATCTGGACCACGGGATCGCGATCATGCGCAGGGGCGGGCATGAATTCCGCCTGGTCACACTGAAGGGCGATGTAATGCATTCCGGCGGATCGATGACCGGCGGTTCCGTTTCATCCAAGGCGATCAACCTGTTCTCCCGCGAGCGGGAACTGAAGGAACTGACGGACGCGCTGTCCGCCGGCCAGGACGAGCTGGAACGCCTGCTGAAGGAAATGCAGGACGGCCAGGCGGCCAAGGACGCCCTGAAAACGCGGTCCGCGGATGCACTGGAAGCCCTGCACCAGCAGGAAATCGCAGTAGCCCGGGAGACTGAGCATACCCGGAACGCGGAAGAGGAGCTTCGCATCCATACGATGCGGCTGCATGAGACAGAAGCCGCGCGGGAACAGCTGATGGAATCCATGATCCAGATGAAGGAGCAGCTGTCCCTGGCGGATGACCATACGGAAAAGACCGAAGCAACCCGGGAAGAAATGGAAAAGCAGGCCGGGGTGCTGGCCGCCGAAGCGGCGGAGGCCCGCCGGAAGCTGGAGGAACGTGCCGCGGAAACGATGCGGCTGACCCTTGCGGCGGCTGACCTCAGGCATGAGCTGGAAACGCTCCGGCGGGATCGGGAACGCCTGATCCAGGAAAGGGAAAAGACAGCGAGGGAGCAGGAAAAACGCCGGCAGATCCTGCGGGAGATGGAAGAGCAGGAATCCGCGGATGACGCGGAAACGGAGCGCCTGCAGGCACTTCGGGAGACGGCGGTGAGGGAGCAGGAAGGCCGGGAACAGGTTGCAAAAGCCCTGGAGGAAGACCGGGCGAGGAAGCAGCAGGCGCTGCGGGATATCCTGTCCGAAATGGAAAGCCTGCATGAGTCCCACAGCCGGGACAGCGACAAGGCCCACCGCCTGGAACTGGCCCGGTCCCGGACGGAAGGCGACCTGAAGGCGATGCGTGACCGGATCTGGAATACGTACGAGATGACCTATGCCGGCGCCGAGGAGTTCCGGATTGCCGAAAACTTCAATGCGACGGAAGCCGACAGCCAGGCGGCCCAGCTGTCGGCAGAAATCCGGGCCCTGGGCCCGGTCAATGTCCACGCAGTGGAGGAATACGCCGCGACAAAAGCCCGGGCGGATGAGCTGGAAACCCAGCGCCAGGACCTGGAAAAGGCGGAGAAAGACCTGCGCGAGCTGATCAGCCGCCTGCTGAACCAGATGCGGGATACGTTTACGGAACGGTTCGCCATGCTGCAGGAATACTTTACCGAGACCTTCAGCCAGCTGTTCGGCGGCGGCCATGCCGAGCTGATCCTGATGGATCCGTCGGATCCGCTGAACTGCGGAATCGAGATCAATGCCCAGCCGCCCGGAAAGAAACTGCAGCTGCTGAGCCTGCTGTCCGGCGGCGAGCGGACGCTGACCGCAATCGCAATCCTGTTTGCGACCCTGCGGCTGAAACCGACGCCGTTCTGTATCCTGGATGAAATTGAGGCAGCACTGGATGACGCGAATATCGGTTATTTCGCGGATTATCTTTCCAGTTTCTCAAAATCCACCCAGTTTGTGGTGATTACCCACCGCAAGGGAACGATGGAGCGGGCGGACGCCCTGTACGGCGTAGCCATGGAGGAGCAGGGAGTCAGCAAGATGGTATCCGTTTCCCTGCAGGATTACCGGGACTAATATACATCCGCCGGGGCGGGCACAGGACGGCCTGCCGCAGGCGTGAAGGAGGACAACAACCATGCCAAATTTTTCACTGCCGGATTCAGTTTTTACCCGGGCGGCGGAGCAGTTTCCGACGCCCTTCCACCTGTATGACGAGCAGGGTATCCGCGAGAATGCGCGCCTGCTGAACAAGGCATTTGCCTGGTGTCCGTCATTCCGGGAATATTTTGCGGTAAAAGCGCTGCCAAATCCGGCAATTCTCCGGATCCTGAAGGAAGAGGGATGCGGACTGGACTGCTCTTCCGCCACGGAGCTGACGCTGGCAAAGGCGTGCGGCTTTTCCGGCGAAGAGGTGATCCTGTCCGCAAATGCTATGCCGCCGGAGGAATTCGCACAGGCGAGGGCACTCGGAGCGTTCATTAACCTGGATGATATTTCGGATATTGACCTGCTGCGGGACAACGGCGGAATTCCGGAGACCGTCTGCCTCCGCTACAATCCCGGCGGACAGTTTTCCATCGGCAATACGATCATGGGAAATCCCGGCGAAGCGAAGTACGGCATGACCGACGCCCAGCTTCCGGAAGCGCTGGTGCGGCTGGCCGGCCTGGGCGCGAAAGCGTTCGGCCTGCATGCATTCCTGTCCTCGAACACGACGGATGAAAACTATTTCCCGGCACTGGCCAGCACGCTTTTCCGCCTGGGAAAGAAGCTGGCCGGGGAGACCGGGCTCCGGTTCGCGTTCGCGGACCTGTCCGGCGGCGTCGGGATCCCGTACCGCCCGGAACAGAAAAAGACGGATATCCTGGCGGTCGGGGAAGGCGTGCGCAGGGCATATGAGGAAGTTTTCCCGGAAGGCGGCGTCGGGATCAAAACCGAGCTCGGACGCTGGATGACCGGCCCCTTCGGCTGGCTGGTAACCCGCGCGGTGCATGAGAAGAAAATTTACCGGGACTACATCGGGGTGGACGCGAGCGCAGTCAACCTGATCCGCCCGGCCATGTACGGCGCGTACCATCATATTACGGTATGCGGGAAGCGGGACATGCCGGCGGACCACATCTACGATGTGACCGGAAGCCTGTGCGAGAACAACGACAAGTTTGCTGTGGAGCGCCCGCTGCCGGAGATCCGGCTGGGCGACCTGCTGGTGATCCATGATACCGGCGCCCACGGTTCTTCCATGGGATACAACTATAACGGACGCCTGCGCGGGGCAGAGGTACTGCACCAGGCGGACGGAACAGACCGGCTGATCCGCCGCGCGGAACGGGCGGAAGACTATTTCGCCACGCTGGATATCGATCCGGCGGCGAAGGCACTCGGATTGGAGTGAAAATTGTATGCCGTCTCTGGAAGGTTACAGGAGTCACCTGGATTACAGCTATGCCCCGGGAATCTTTCCGGCCATGGAGTGCCTGCTGCACCGGCCGGAGAAGGTGCGCAGGGTCCTGGTCCATTCGGCCGCGGCGGGACGGGAAGGCGTCGGAAAGCTGACCGCCGAGGCAGAACGGCGGGGTATCCGTGTGGAGGAAGCCGACCGGGCACTGGCACGGATCAGCGGCAAGGACAACTGTTTTGCCGCGGCGGTGTTTGAGAAGTTTTCCGACCGCCTGGCGGAAGACCGGCCGCATGTGGTGCTGCACTGCCCGGGCGACGGCGGGAATGTGGGAACCATCATCCGCACGGCGCTGGGCTTTGGCATGGAGGACCTGGCTGTGATCCGTCCCTGCGTGGACCTGTTTGATCCGAAAACGGTGCGGGCCAGCATGGGCAGCCTGTTCGGCATGCGGGTCCATATCTATGAAAATTTTGCGGAATACCGGCAGGAGTTTGCCGCACGGCAGCTGTATCCGTTCATGCTGGATGCCTCCGTTCCGCTGGGAGAGGTCCTGCGGGAAAAACTGCCGGAAACATGGTCCCTGGTATTCGGCAATGAGGGAAGCGGCCTGCCGGCGGAGTTTTCCGGTTACGGACAACCGGTCCGGATTGAGAGCAATGACAAGGTCGATTCCCTGAACCTGGCGATTGCAGCCGGGATTGCAATTTACGAATTCACCACCCAGTACAAAAAATAAACCTGCAATTGTTCGTACCTTTTTCGAACAACCCTTGAAAAATGTCGAGTTGTCTGGTACAATGGGCACAACCTTTATTCGGAAGGGATGTGTTTTTCATGTCCGGGCAGCCCAAATACCTGCTTGTTGCGGATACTTTGCGAAAGGAGATCGCAAAGGGTCTATTCCGTGACGGACAAACGCTGATGACGGAGGAAGAGCTTCGCCTTCGTTTTGATGTATCGAGGCAGACCATCCGGCAGGCAATCGCACTGCTGGAGGATGACGGCCTGGTGGACCGCCGCAGGGGCAGCGGAACCTATGTGCGCCACGGACCGCGCCACCGCCAGGGAACGGTACAGGTCGGCGTTGTTGCAACCTATATTACCGACTATATTTTCCCGTCGATCCTGCAGGGAATTGAATCCGAGCTGAACAAGGCGGGCGCGGTGATGTCGCTGAGCGCGACATACAACGACCGGAACACGGAACGGGATATCCTGGAGCGGATGCTGGACGGCGGCGTGGACGGCCTGATTTTTGAAGGCAACCGGACCGCGAAGGATTCGCCGAACGCGGACCTGTTCCACCGGTTCCGGGAACGGAATATCCCCGTCCTGTTCATGAACGGCACCTATCCCGGCATGAATGACATTCCTCACCTGCAGATGGACGACTACGCGGGCGGAAAGACAGCGGCTGAGATCGCGCTGGACCGCGGATACCGCCGGCTGGCCGGTGTGTTCAAGACGGATGACGTGCAGGGACAGGAACGGCTGGCCGGTTTTACCGACGAGCTGCATGCGCGCGGTTTTGATGTTCCTCCGGAACGGCTGCTGCGCTTCGGCACGGAGGAACGGATGGGACTGTTCCGGCATGGAGACGGCGCCGAGTTTGTGAATATGCTGCTGAAGCGGGAAGCGGACTGTGTGGTCTGCTACAATGATGTTTTCGCCACGTCCCTGATGGATATGCTGAAAAACCTGGGCGTCCGGCTGCCGGAAGAGATCGGCTTCATCGGATTTGACAACGCGACTTTCTCCGAGATGATCCAGCCGCGGCTGACAACACTGGCGCATCCGAAGGAAGAGTTCGGTGTTCTGGCGGCGGAGAAAATCCTGCGGATGATCAGCGGGGACCGCGAAAAGAGCGTGAATATGCCCTGGAACCTGATTGACCGGGAGAGCCTGCCGCGGGTTTCGCCCAAATGAGCATGGCACTGGTCTGTGTCGGCCGGCTGCGGGAGAAGCCGCACCGCCTCCTGGCGGACGAGTATATCCGGCGGCTGACACGGTACGGAAAGTTTGAAGAGCTGGAGATCCCGGATCTTCCGGAACCGCCGGGGGGCAATTCCCCGGCACTGGAGGAGCAGGTCCGGCAGCGCGAGGGGGAGAGTATCCTCCGGCAGATTCGTCCCGGGGACCGGGTGATCGCACTGACGATTCCGGGGAAGGAAATGTCATCCACCGAACTGGCAGCCCATATCAGCGGACTGCGGACGGGGGGCGCCGGGCGGATTGTGTTTGTAATCGGAGGAAGCCTCGGACTCGGGCAGAATGTGCTGAGCCGGGCGGACGAGGAGCTTTCCATGGGACGGATGACCTTTCCCCACCAGCTGGCCAGGGTAATGCTCCTGGAGCAGCTGTACCGGGCGGAGAAGATCATCGCCGGAGAGAGGTACCATAAATAATGAGAGGAAAACTCAGAGCCTTCGCGCTGGTACTGCTGGCGGTCCTGGTGCTGCTGACCGGCTGCAGCATTCCGGCGGCAATCCAGGAGATTACGGAGATTGCGGAGCTTCCGCTGGCTGAAACCGTTCCGGAAACGGAGAAAACTGTTCCGGAAGCGGAGAAAAACACGCAGGCGGAGGAACGCGCCGGACCGGTGACCGAACCGCAGGCGATTGCGGATTACCTGTTCACCTACGGGAAGCTTCCGGACAACTTCATTACGAAGAAGGAAGCACAGGACCTCGGGTGGGACAGTACCCGGAATTACGTGAGCGACGTCGCACCCGGAAAGAGTATCGGCGGAGACCGCTTCGGAAACTATGAGGGTGTCCTTCCGAAGGTGAAGGGCCGGAAATACTTTGAAGCGGATTGTTACTATACGAAGGGGAAGAGAACTGCAGCGAGAATCGTCTATTCCAGTGACGGACATGTTTGGTATACGGAGGACCACTACGTGACATTCACGGAGCTGTTTCCTTCGGGTCAGGAGGAATGAAGATGAAAAGGAACGGAAAAATCATCGCTTTGACGGCTGTGCTGGCCCTGTGCCTGCTGCTGACGGGCTGTTATGTGCCGCCGGATGACGTGAACAACGACGGCAACCAGACGGTCAACAAGCCCAGTTTTGATCTGATTACTCAGGTGCCGGTGACTACGACGGCCGCACCGGCCGGTATCGCTCCGGATGAAACGCATGCTACGGCGAATCCGGGCTCTGCGCAGAATACGATTGCCGGCCAGACAGGTACAACGCCGGCCGGGAACAGCGGATCGCCGGACTGGAGCAACTGGGGCAACACGCCGATTCCCATGGGTGTGTCGTTTAACCTGGGCGGACAGGACGGAACCAGTCCCGCACCCGGCTCGACGATCGGCCTGGTAACGAGCAGCGTATCGCCCTCAATGTCTCCGTCGGTGACGCCGACCGTGTCTCCTTCTCCGACCCCGCCGAGCCTGCAGAGGGGCTTTAAGGGCAGTGAGGCAGTCCGCTCCCTGCAGAAGCGGCTGAAGGAACTCGGCTATTATTCCGGCAGCGTGGACGGTGACTTCGGCGAAGGAACCGAGAAAGCGGTGAAGGAATTCCAGAAAGCGAACGGACTGACCGCTGACGGCAAAGCCGGCGAGAAGACGCTGGCCAAGCTGAATTCCAAGAAGGCAGTTACCTACAAGCAGGCACATGCGACAGCCACCCCGAAGACAACGGCCACCCCGAAGGCAACTGCGACCCCGAACCTGAGCAAGGACTATTACCTGCGCAGCGGGGACAGCGGAAAGCGTGTGGAAACGCTTCAGCGCCGGCTGATCGAGCTGGGCTGGCTGGACGGAAAGGTAACCGGAAAGTTTGACGCGGCCACCGACGCGGCAGTCCGCGCGTTCCAGAAGAAGACATCCGGCCTGTGGGAGGACGGCGTTGCCGGTCCTGATACCCTGCGTGCCCTGTATTCATCGAAGGCAGCCCGAACCTCCAAGGCGGCAGCCAGCATCGGTGAGACCCTGGAGTTCGGCAGCGAAGGCAGCGATGTCAAGAAAATGCAGCAGAAGCTGAAAGACCTGGGATACCTGAGCGGATCGGCGGACGGAAAGTTCGGAGTCGCGACACAGGCTGCCGTGATCGCATTCCAGAAGAACAACAACCTGACCGCGGACGGCAAAGCCGGAAGTGCCACGCTGAGCAAGCTGTACTCCGGATCAGCCAACAGGAGCAAGTCCTCCGCGAAGATTGACTCTTCCGAAAAGAACAAGTCCGGCCGGGATACCTCCGGCATCGCGTCCACCGGTTACGAGACACTGCAGCACGGATCCAAGGGAACGGCGGTCAAGAACCTCCAGCAGCGGCTGAAACAGCTCGGATATTACTCCGGCAGCTCGGACGGGTCCTTTGGTGACGCAACCGAGGCGGCGGTGATGGCGTTCCAGCTGCGGAATGACCTGACTGTGGACGGCAAGGCGGGACCTGCCACCCAGCGCAAGCTGTACGGCACCGGCAACAATTCCCCGATTTCCTACTCCTCACTGCGTCCGGGCGATTCCGGCACCGCGGTCCGGAACCTGCAGTATACGCTGTATGAGCTGGGCTATTATGACGGAAACATGGACGGGGATTACGGCCAGACCACCGCTGACGCGGTCCGCGCGTTCCAGATCCAGAACAACCTGAGCGTGGACGGAATCGCAGGCAGCGATACAATGTCGAAGCTGTATTCCTCTGATGCCCGCGCGGCGAAGTCCGCCAGCACGAATTATGAAACCGTGCGTCCGGGCGATACCGGCGATATTGTGTACCAGATCCAGGACTGCCTCAAGCAGATGGGATACCTGGATGAGATTACCAGTGTCTATGATGACAAAACAACCCAGGCAGTCAAAAACTTCCAGAAAGCGAACGGCCTGGACGTGGACGGCATCTGCGGATCGAAGACCCAGATGGTGCTTTTCGGATACTAATTGCAGTAAAGGAAAAGGATGAATGAAAGGTTTTCGGCGGGAGCTGGCGGCGCTGCTGACCGTGTGTCTGTGCCTCCTGCTCTCCGCCTGCCAGGGAAATACCCGGGAAAGGGGAGAGGAAGCCGGCGTCAGCCGAAGTCTCCTGATCGGGTATGACCGGTTTGTGACGATGGCGGATACATCGCCCTGTTCCGCCGGCAACACCGCCATCATAGCGGATATCGTGAAGGACTATGTACCGGATATGATCTCGGTGGCCCGGCGGACGGATGAACCGGCAACGGTGGACGGACTGGAGGCGCTGATCCGGGATACATTCCGGGAAGCCGGTCCGGGTGATACAAGCTGGCTGTATATCAGTACGCACGGAATCCAGTGGGAGGAGGACGGGACGTCCCGGATGGCGCTGCTGCTTTCTGACGGTGAGTCGGAGGAGGAGCTTTTTCCGGAGACGCTGCGCCAAATCCTGGACAGGATTCCCGGGCGGAAGGTCGTCATCCTGGACGCATGCCATTCCGGTGCGGTGGTTCCCGCGTTCCGCGGCTCCGCATACCAGCTGCTGGTCAGCTGCGCACCGGAAGAAGACAGCTTTTTCTGGATTTCCCCCGCAACGGACCTGTACGCGGAAACAGGAAACGGGTACTTTACCGCTGCCCTGAATACCGCGCTTCGTGCCAGCAGCCCGGAGCAGCTGGACCCGGACGGCAGCGGGACGGTCAGCGCCCGTGAGTGCGCGGCCCGGATCCGGGCAATATGCGGTGTATCCATGGCCGCCGGATATCCGGAGGACCGGGAGAAGCCGCTTTTCCACATGAACGGGGAAACGCCGCACGCAGTCCGGGAACTGGAATTTGATCCGGTTATCCGGAACGGGGATGAAGTTTACCTGCCGTTCCATTTTACCGTAACCGAGCCGGTACGGCTGGAATACCGCATGGTTACCCGGAAGAACGGGGAATGGGATTTTGACGGCGGGACCACCAAGGCGGATGACGGGCGTATCGGTACCCGGCGCGGCTGGCTTTCCCCCGGGGAAAAGAAAAAAACCATCCGCATTTCAGCTGATGATACCGGGGAAATTGTGGAATCATTGCTGATTGTAATATCCCGTGATGTATCGGGCAGGCCGTCACCGGAAGGCAGCCACGTGATCACGGCGAAAGCCCTGACAGACAAAGGAGAAGAAAATGACTGAATGTACGCATGATTGTTCCACCTGCCAGGTGGACTGCGCGTCACGGAAACCGGAAAGCCTCCGGGAGCCCGCGAACGCGCTGAGCCACGTGAAAAAGGTGATTGCCGTGATGAGCGGCAAGGGCGGAGTCGGTAAAAGCCTGGTAACCGGACTGATGGCGACGCTGTCTGCCCGGAACGGAAAAAAGACCGCAATCCTGGATGCGGACATCACCGGACCGTCCATTCCGAAAATGTTCGGGGTGCGGGACAAGGCGATGGGCTGTGAGGACGGAATTATCCCGGCCGAAAGCCGTACCGGCGTGAAAATGATGAGCGTGAACCTGCTGCTGGAAAATGATACGGATCCGGTGGTATGGCGCGGAAGCCTGATCTCCGGAACAGTCAAGCAGTTCTGGACCGATGTGATCTGGGGCGATGTCGATTATATGTTTGTGGATATGCCTCCGGGAACCGGTGATGTGCCGCTGACAGTATTCCAGAGCCTGCCGGTGGACGGAATCATCATCGTGACGAGCCCGCAGGAACTGGTCGGAATGATCGTTGAGAAGGCCATGAACATGGCAAAGATGATGAACATTCCGGTGCTCGGAATCGTTGAGAATATGAGCTGGATTGCCTGCCCGGACTGCGGAAGGAAGATTTACCCGTTCGGGGAAAGCCGCACCGCGGATGTGGCGCTTGCCTACGGGCTTCCCGTCCTGGCGCAGATCCCGCTGGATCCGACACTCGCGCGGGCCTGTGATACCGGAGTGATTGAGCTGTTCAATGAAGACTGGATGAATCCTGTGATGGACCGGATCGAATCCCTGGGAGAATGATGCAAGAGGAGCCTGAAAATGGCAAGGGACAACCAGAAAATCAATGACCAGATTTTCAGAACCCGGAGCCGGAACGCGGCGGAAGAACGTGCCGTGTCGGAGGAAAACCAGCGGCGGCGCCAGATCCGGAGCTGGATTATCCTTGTGACAATCGTGGTGGCAATCCTGCTGGGAATCCATTTCCTGCGGGGATACGGCCGGGGCAAGGAAATCACCATGAACCGGCTGCCGTGCTATTCCAACCAGAACGTGACACCGTTCCGGGACGGCCTGCTTTATTATGACGGGATGTATATCCACCACCTGTCATCCTCGGGTACGATCCGGTGGAGTTTTCCGGCGGGCAGCGAGATTTCCTTCAGCGTCGGCCCGTCCCACCTGGCCATCTGGTCCGGCGCCCAGCTTTTTGTGGTGGACCAGAACGGAAACGCCACATACAACGAAACACTGGAAGGCAATGTACAGTTTGCCCGGGTGGGCGAACGGTATATTGCGGTTGTGATCGGGGCTGAAACATCACCGATCCTGAGCATCAAGGACCTAAAGGGCGCGCCGGTGGACCTGGAGGAGAACTTCAAGGGACTGATGCTGCTGGATACCGGGTTCTACGGCGACCAGGGACAGTACCTGTGGACGCTTTCGCTGGACGTGTTCGGGACCGCAGCGAACACCATCATGAATACGTTCCAGGTGGGCAAGATGAACTACCAGCGGGTTTCGCTGGGACAGGACCTGACCTACAAGGTTGTGTATGAAAACGGGAAGCTCCGGGTATTCACCACCCAGCAGGTATACACATACGACTACAAGGGCATACAGGACACAAACGCCACCATGCTCGTATACGGCTGGAAGGTGATTGATACAGAGATACCGGAACGCGGACGGGCCCGGATCCTGATGGCACCGACCGGGCAGACAAGCAGTTCGCAGATTATTTCCGAACTTCGCTCCCTGGAAGGCGATACCGACAAGCGGTATACCCTGCCGGCCAGCTGCGTCGGAGCTGCGATCTACCACGGGAACATTTACGCCGCATCCGGTGATTACATCTACCGTGCGGACATGA
>JAEEGH010019840.1_pt1 | contig 14053 bp, 12 predicted proteins | sample 9134181 | NCBI WGS metagenome assembly JAEEGH01 (sample SAMN16246544, study PRJNA631951) | gut metagenome | biome: gut microbiome; feature: rumen; material: DP-attached | host: Bos | place: Iran: Karaj | collected 2018-10 | reverse complement strand
AGGAAAAGTGTTGTCTATGTATGTGTGTGACGACTGCTGGAAAATGACTTCACCAAGTAAAGAACCGTTATTCCCTGGTGAACTTATAGAAACGGGACACTATCAATTCCACATCCCAATTGCTAATGACCTAGATGAGATTTTTGGCAGGGTATATATTAAGATGACCCTTTGGTACGAAGATGGTGGAAAAGACACGATGTTGGTCAATCTTGACGAGAAAAATAAAGTCGAACTTTATGGAGAGAAAGACATATCAGACTTTGTAAAGAAAGACCATTCAGATTTTAGCCTAACAGATATATTATAAAATTTATATTGAAATAACAGATACGTAGTTTTATGAAAAAAGTAGTGTATTATTTATTCGTTTATCTTAGTACAATCTCTTGTGGAGGTAATTCTCATTCACCCATTATGACGAGAGAGGATTCGATTCAACAAGTAAAGGATAGCTTCTCCAATACGATTGTAAATCTTTCTTACAAAGGATTGAAAATTGGTGCCAAAGCCGATAATATTGATAGCTTATTAAAAAGCTGCGGAGTTTATTCTACTAAAAGTGATGGTCATTTTATACAAGGACGACACGAAATTGCATATGTGGATAAGAACAATGAAGAGTTACGCAGCTGGGTAGGATTGCAGGTTGACACAATCCATAATAGGATTGCAAGAGTATCTTTGCTTGGTCAATCTTATAAAATAGCCGATTTTTTGTTCAAACATTTAATGACCGCTATTATGAAGAGGAACCTGTTGAAATAAACAAAATGGGGGCATATGAAAAAAACTATAATTGGTTTTTTAAGAATGGGAATATTCACATAAGCGACCTGTATCACATTGATCCTGCCTCTGGAATATACCATGTTCATGATGCGATACTAATAGAATATAAAGACATGTCTTTAAGTTCTGAAATAGATAGTATAGAATCACGAAGGAAGGAGGCAGAGAATGCAGCTTTAGAAAAACAAAAGAAGCAAAAAGCCGAGAAGCCTAGGGAAGACATCTAATAATTTATCATTTTAATAGTTCTATCAAAAAGGCTTGCTTTTTCGACAGTGATCATCTTTTCAAGATTGACAACAGAACAAGAAGCCCCGCTGATTTTCAGCACCAATGCCGATAGCCAGTGGGTTAATTGTTCCCAAATTGATTCCCACAGCCCTTTTGGGGAACATTAGATGATTAAAAACAGTGACACCATCTACAAACCATCCTGACTAAGACTGAGGTGAACAGCAGAAGCCCAAAACACGTTTAGCACTTCAACCACTGACGGAGTAGCTGCAAAAGACACAGATGTAAAAGAAGCTGCTGTCGAAATTGTCCGAGGTGTTGTAATAATAAACGCAGGGCTCGATATATGTCAAGATATACCGAGCCCCGAAACTCATTCTGTTTACAGACGAGCAATAAAAGATAGAGCTATTACACTCCTAACACTATGGCTGGGTCTATATTCAGCTTGCGGCTGATTTCTCTTCCTGTTTTTAAGGAAGGCTCACCCTTGCCAGTTATTATTTCGCTGACACGTGCCGTACTCAGACCAAGCATTTCTGCCAGTTTGGTTTGGGTAAGCCCCATTTCGTACATACGTAGTTTGATGGTTTCAACGAGTGTTGGCGCAGCTATCGGATAATGCGCTTCCTCGTAGTCAGCCACGAGGTCGGAAATGAGATTAAGCTCCAGCATATTCTTGTCATCAGCAGGTGTGTCGTTGCTGACAATCTTAAGCAGTTCATTGATACGTTCACATGCTGCCTTGTACTGTTTCTCTGTCTTAATCTGTGCCATATCCTATATACTTTTAATATCTTTAATTCTATTCATAGAAAAAGAAATCACTCTCATGTTCCTTAATTTGATGCAAAGATAATACGTTTGTTCGGCTACACAAAATATTTTTTCGGAAGATTTTGGTATTTTTAATGCATGTATTTGGAAAAAGACATAGAAAATGCTTGTTATTTGAGCAATTTCCTTTTTTCTGCCGTAACCATCCGCAGGCTGGATATATGAACGGCACGATTGGCAAGGTTTCTAAGCTGGACGAAAATGATGTTTTATAAAAAAGAGATTCATGATTTATTCATGTTCATTGATGGTCATTAATGTAGCATCGCAGACGAACAGAATCATTTCAACCGTGAGAGGTCTATTTCTTTTTGCGAGTTTTGGCGACCATAAATGGGACGTTTTCTCAGTTTTGCTCAATTTTTTTTAAAGCTTTCCTTTTGCTGTTCCATAGTTTTTCTTACTTTTGCATCCAATAGTGTGTCGCGATGATGAAAAATGACACGTGAAGTATGAGCATGAAAGAATTACAGATAGAGATTGACAGTGGCAGCGGGTTCTGCTTCGGGGTGACCACCGCCATCAAGAAAGCCGAGGAGGAGCTGTCGAAAGGCACGACACTCTACTGCCTGGGCGACATTGTGCACAATGGCATGGAGTGCGAACGACTGCGGCGCATGGGGCTCGTCACCATCAACCACGACGACTTGACCCAGCTGCACGACGTGAAGGTGCTGCTGCGTGCTCACGGTGAGCCTCCCGCTACCTACGAGCTGGCTCGGCAAAACAACATAGAGATTATAGATGCCACCTGTCCGGTGGTGCTGCAGCTGCAGAAGCGCATCAAGGCGCAATATGAGACATCGCCCAAGGCACAGATCGTGATCTTTGGAAAAACGGGGCATGCCGAAGTGCTGGGGCTGGTGGGACAGACGCAGGGTGAGGCGGTGGTCATAGAATCGTTTGACGACGTGACACGGCTCGACTTCACACGCGACATCTACCTCTACTCGCAAACCACCAAGTCGCTCGACGAGTTCCACCGCATCATGGCTTACATTCAAGGACACATAGCACCGAATGCTACTTTCCGCTCGTTCGACACCATCTGCCGACAGGTGGCCAACCGCATGCCCAACATCTCACAGTTTGCCACGCGACACGACCTGATTCTCTTCGTGTGCGGCAGGAAGAGCTCGAATGGCAAGGTGCTCTTCAACGAGTGCAGACGGCTGAACAGCAATACCCACTTGATAGAAGGGCCGGAAGAGATACGTGACGAATGGCTCAAGGGCATAGAAACGGTGGGCATCTGTGGAGCCACGTCAACTCCGAAGTGGCTCATGGACCAGTGTCGTGATGCCATTGACAACCGATTCGTAACCGAACAGACATGAGAAGAATCCTGACTATCTTTCTGCTGGCTTGCGCCGTGGTAATGACGGCTGGGGCACAACGCAGCATAGCTAAGCTCTCGCCCTGGTTGCGGCAAATGACAGCTGAGCAGAAGCTGCCGACGCACCGACAGGGGGCAATGGATGCTACTGGCGCACGGCTGCAGCGTGAGGTGTGCGTGTTCGTGAAGATAACTGCCGATGCTGACGAGGTGTTACGACGGTATGGCTGCAGAAGTCTGACGCAAGTGGGCAACATACACATCGCAATGGTTCCCGTAGGCGAGCTGCGACCGATGGCTGCCGATGGGCGAGTGGCACGTATCGAGGCTCGTCCGAGAGGTGAGATACTGCTCGACACACTGTCGAAGTGTATCAATGCCGAGGCAGTGCAGCAGGGGCGTGGCGCACTGCTCCCGCAGGCTTTTACGGGCAAGGGCGTGGTGCTGGGCTCTATGGACATAGGGTTCGACCTGAGCCATCCTAATTTCTACAGTAGTGATGCCGAGACCTATCGCATCAAGCGACTGTGGGATATGCTCGCCACCGACACCGTGGGTAGTCGCATGCCTGTAGGACGTGACTACACCACGCAGGAGGAACTATTAGCCCTGGGACACACGCGCGACGGACTGGAACAGACTCACGGCACTCACACCCTGGGCATAGCAGCGGGCAGCGGCTATGGCTCTCCCTACCACGGGATGGCTCCCGAGACGGAGCTGTGCATGGTGGCCAATGCTGTGTCGAACAATGCCAACCTGATAGACTCGACACTCTACGACCGCTTCACCTTCGCCACCGATGCACTCGGATTCAAGTATCTCTTCGACTATGCCAACAGCGTGGGGAAGCCCTGTGTGGTGACCTTCAGCGAGGGCAGTGGTCAGGACTTCTGGGGCTACGATCTGCTGTACAATGAGATGATTGAGAAGTTGTTGGGGCCAGGCCGGATACTGGTGGCTGCTGCCGGCAATCAGGGCATGATGAAGTCGTGGTTCCATAAAGAGCCGGGGGAGGGCTCGGTAGGCACGTTCCTCATAGCTTCGAAGACGGCCTACTGCACCTTGAAATCAGCTAAAGACTTTACGATGAGGCTGGTGGCATACGGCAAGGAGCAGAACGACACGCTGCTGATTCGCGGCAGCGAGGTGACCCATGCGAAGGATTCCATCAGGCGCTACAACCTGCCAGGGCTGGACTCGCTGGAGGTGCTGGCCTATCCCTCATGCTATAACCCTTTGGAGACGTGCTACGACCTGACTTTCTATAGCCAGAGGAGCTTTGGTATTCAAGTGCCGCTGTCGCTTGAACTGCTCGACAATCAGAGCGATGTGGAGTTCTGGAGAGGCTCGGTGAAGTTTACGGAGAACAACCGTAACGCGAGACTTGCGGCTGGCGAGAAGACTCACAACGTGCACTCGCCATCCTGTCTGCCACGCGTCATTTCGGTGGGGGCTACATCGTATCGCGATTCCATCAGGAACAAGAACGGTGAGTGGCATGCTTACTGGCTGGGACATGAGGGACTCAGGGCAGAGTTCTCATCGGTGGGACCCACAATGGCAGGCGCCATCAAGCCCGACGTGATGGCTCCTGGCAATAATATCATATCCTCGTATAGCAGTTTCTTCAAGGAGAACAATCCCAAGTCGAGTGATTTCGACTGGGAGGTGGCTACCTACGACTTTAATGGGCGCACCTACTCGTGGACTTCGAACAGCGGCACATCGTCGTCCTGTCCGGCTGTGGCGGGGGCCATCGCCCTTTGGCTGCAGGCAAAGCCCGACCTCACACCCGAGGACGTGATGGGCGTGATACAACGTACGAGCCGGAGGCCAGATGCCTCGCTCGCATATCCTAATAATTATTATGGCTATGGTGAGATAGATGTGTATCGAGGCTTGCTCGATATCTTAGGGCTCGACCGGATAGAGGCTGTTGCAAGGGAACATACCCGTGCCACCGTCACGGTGGAGAACGGGCGACTGAGGATCGTGCTGCCCCAGACTGCCCCCAGTCCGTTCCGTCTGCGGGTGTTTGCCCTGGACGGACGGCGGGTCAGCGATGTGCAACTGCCTGCCGGAGAGAACCGTTACGAACAACTGGTAACGGCGCTGCCCGGCGGCATCTACGCTGTGCAGCTCGACGGTCTGCCACAGCTGAGCGGCTCAACCCTCATCCGTGTGAGGCACTGAGTGCAGGCGTAGGGGTTGGTGCTGCTGACTACATTCCTGAGGCAATTCGGAACTGCTGCATGAGCCACTCCTTCTGTTCGGCAATCGTCATGTGACTGTTGTCAAGCTCTTTGGCATCATCGGCCTTGCGTAGGGGCGATACCTCGCGGTGAGAGTCGATGTAGTCGCGCTCCTGCACGTTCTTCAGAATATCGGCATAGTCGGCAGGCATTCCCTTCTGCTGTAATTCGTCGTAGCGACGCTGGGCACGCACCTCAGCTGAAGCGGTGACGAAAATCTTCAGTTCGGCTTTGGGGAACACCACGGTGCCTATGTCGCGTCCGTCCATGACCACACCGCCCTCACGTCCCATCTCTTGTTGCTGAGCCACGAGGGCTGCACGCACGAAGGGTAGGGTGGCAATGGGGCTCACGTGGTTGCTCACTTCGAGTGTACGTATCTCTTTTTCCACGCACTCACCGTTGAGGTAAGTGTCTGGGCAACCTGTCTGAGCATTCAGCTTGAATGAGATGTTGATGTTGGGCATCTGCGCCTCCAGTTCGTCGGTCTTGATGGTACCGTCGGCACGGAACAGATCGTGGCGCAGGGCAAAGAGCGTGACGCTGCGATACATGGCTCCTGTGTCAACATAGATATAGCCCACCTCACGGGCCAGGTCCTTGGCCATCGTGCTCTTGCCGCACGATGAGAAGCCGTCAATGGCAATAGTAATTTTTTTCATTGTGGGGATTTCTGATTGTTTTTTTAGGGGGAGTTCTCAGAGTTCTCGGAGTTCTCAAAGATGATAGCTTAAGTTGATGAGCAGTGACGAGGCACTCACGTGATACTTCGCGTAAGCTACGTGCAGCTTCAGCTTGTTGAGCCGCATGCCTGCACCGATGGAGAAGCCTGCCAGATGTGAGCTCGTGCCATTGCTGCTGCTGATCTTCATGTCGGAAAAGCGCAGTGGGTTGTAGCCTAAAGCGACATAGAAGCGTTCGAACGACACATCGGCTCCGAACACGAAGTGGCGCCCAATGCTGTTTTCCCAGTCGTTGAGCTTCACCATTGTGACCGACAGCCGCAACGGCAGTTTGAAGAGCTGCTTGGAGACACCTATCTGGACATCGAGCGGCATGCGCTCGAACTCGTCCTCAAAAGCATCAAGCTGACCGCCCAGGTTGCGCGCCACAACCGAAATGCTCCAGTCGTTATTGTCATCGCAGAAGTTCAGTCCCAAATCGACAAGCGCTGCCAGCGAGTTGTAAGGACCCATGTAGGAGGCTGCCAACTTGGCGGTGATGCCACCACTGATATGCTCGGTGAGCCCGTAGGCGAAGGTGCCGGCAAGGGCAAAGTCGTGTGGACTAAAGTGGCCGAGCTCTTCACCCCGCTCGTTGGTCTCCTTCAGACTGCCGTAGCTCATGAAGCGCCCGCTCACTCCCCAAGAGGCACGTTGCCCCCAGGCCCTCACAAACGAAGCACTGCCCGTGATGGTGCCTTGCATGTAGGTCATCATGTTCAGGTTCATGGTGAGGTCGCTGACGTTCTGGATGAGTGCGGGATTGTGGAATACCAGCGAAGCATCGTCGTCAATGAGCGTGATGTTGTCGCCACCCATAGCAGCTACGTGCGCACTTACTGGCAGTCGCAGGAAGTTGTAGGCCGTCTGGCTCTCCTGGGCATTAAGACTCATGGAGAGAAACACGAGCAGCGTGGCGAACAGCGTTTTTTTCATCTGATAATCCTAAATTTTAGCGCAAAGTTAAATAATTATTGCGAATTATGATTCGTGTTGTTGATTTTTATTCGTTTTGCTTGCAAAGATTCTGAATAAATTCGTATTTTTGCAAGTCCATAACGTTCTTATAACGGAAGAAAGTCTGATTTATTATGGAAATAAAGAAGAGTCCCAAAGCCGATTTGGAAGGTAAGTACACGCAGCGGTTTGTGCTGGGCTTCGTTGTAGCCCTCACCATGCTGTACGTGGCTTTGGAATATAATATGGACTCCGACGACGTTCTGGACGATCCCGAATTGATTGAGATACTGAGCAGCGATGAGGAGCTGGCTCCACTGATGCGCGAACAGCCTGAGGTGACGTTGGCTCCGAAGGCCAAGCCCGAGCCCACGGTGAAACTGAAGGTGGTGGAAGAAGAGTCCACTGAGACTGAAGAACCCGTAAGGGAACCTGAGCAGACACTGGAGGGCGATGTGGCCGATGACCTGCCCGATGCCGACGAACAGCATGCTGAAGAGGAAGGCGACGAAGTGCTGAGCTTCCGTGTGGTAGAGGACTTGCCTCAGCCGCCTGGAGGCTATCATGAGTTCATGAAGTGGCTCACACGCAACCTCAAATATCCCACTGTGGTGCAGCAGCGAAAGCAGCAGGGGAAGGTGGTGGCAGAGTTCATAGTGAACAAGGACGGATCGGTCACCGATGTAGGGGTCGTGAAGTCACTCTGTGCAGAGTGTGACGAAGAGGCGCTGCGCGTGTTGCGCATGATGCCTCGCTGGACCCCTGGCATACAGAACAACAAACCTTGTCGCACCAAGGTGTGCATCCCTATCGTTTTTAAAATGTAATCATAATATGTATCATTCCGAAGACATTCTGAAAAAAGTGAACGAAGCACTTGAGCTGCTTCCCTACGACCGTCGTCCACAATCGCTCTATGAGCCTATCCGGTATGTGCTGTCACTGGGTGGAAAGCGCATACGCCCCGTACTCATGCTGCTGGGCTATAACCTGTTCAAAGAGGATCCTGAGCGCATCATGATGCAGGCGCTGGGACTGGAGACCTATCACAACTACACGCTTCTGCACGACGACCTGATGGACAATGCCGACCTGCGCAGAGGACACGAGACCGTGCACAAGCACTGGAATGCCAATACGGCCATCCTCTCAGGCGACTCGATGCTGGTGCTGGCCTATCAGCGCATCGCTCAGTGTGATGATAGCCATCTGCCTGACGTGCTGGGACTGTTCACTGAGACGGCGCTCGAGATAGGCGAAGGACAGGAATATGATATGGCCTTCGAGACACGCAACGATGTGCGCGAAGAAGAGTATATCGAGATGATTCGACTGAAGACGAGTGTGCTGCTGGCTTGTGCCTTGAAGATGGGGGCGCTGCTGGCTGATGCCTCCAAGGAAGATGCCGACAATCTGTATAAGTGTGGCGAGCAGATGGGGCTGGCCTTCCAGTTGCAGGACGACCTGCTCGATGTGTATGGAGACCCTGCCGTGTTCGGCAAAGCCATTGGGGGGGACATTACATCAAACAAGAAGACCTACATGCTGATTAATGCCTTCAACCGAGCCAATGCTGAACAGCGGACTGAACTGGCCCGCTGGGTGGATGCCACGACGTTCGACCGTCAGGAGAAGATTGCCGCTGTCACCCGTCTCTACGACGAGATCGGCATACGACAGCTATGTGAGGAGAAAATCAACTTCTACTTTGACGAGGCTCGAAAGTATCTCGACAAGGTAGGCGTGGCTGATGAGCGAAAGCAGTATCTCAGGAGGTACATGAACGAGATGATGAAGCGAGAGTCGTGATGAAGTTTGTTGACACACATTGTCATTTAGACGGTGAGGAGTTCGATGATGACCGTCAGTCAGTGATGGAACGGGCAAGGGAAGCAGGAGTGGCTGCCATGTTCTTGCCTGCCATCGACCTTGCTTCCTCACAGCGCATCCTGACGCTCTGCGAACAATACCCGGGCTGGCTCTACCCCATGATAGGACTGCACCCTGAAGAGGTGAAGACTGACTGGCGCCACCAGTTGGATGCTATCAAGCAGTTGCTCACTCGCTCTTTCTTGCGTCCCGTCGGTAGTAATCGTCCAAAGGCCGAGCGAGAGAGGGTGGGGGAAGAGACTGTCATTGCCATAGGCGAGGTGGGGCTCGACTTCTACTGGAGCCGTGAGTTCGAGCGGGAGCAACTCGAAGCCTTCGAACAGCAGGTGGAGTGGTCGGTAGAGACACGGCTGCCCTTGATGATCCACAGTAGAAAGGCTCAGAACGAACTGGTGCATATATTAAAAAAGTACGAGCGCGAGCTGCCAGGAGGGGTGTTCCATTGCTTCACTGGTAACGAGAAAGAAGCTGCCGAGCTGTTACAGTTCGACCGATTCGTATTGGGTGTGGGCGGTGTGCTCACCTTCAAGAAATCGCATCTGCCAGAAGTGCTCCCCGCTGCTGTTCCGCTCAATCGGATCGTGCTCGAGACCGACTCACCCTACATGGCACCTGTACCCATGCGAGGGCAGCGTAACGAACCGGCCTATGTGGCTCATGTGCTCGACAAAATGGCTGAGGCCTATCAAGTGAGTAGGACAGAACTGGCAGAACAGACCAATCGGAATGTTGAGCGAGTGTTCGGCATAAAAATATAAAGAACATTAAAATCGACTTGTGGGTGCATGACTTTCAGTGGAAAAGTATTACTTTTGCATCCGCTTAACAGCAAGGAGAGATGCTCGAGTGGCTGAAGAGGCACGCCTGGAAAGCGTGTATACGTCAAAAGCGTATCCCGGGTTCGAATCCCGGTCTCTCCGCAGGATGACAGGGATTCAAAAGCCAATAGGGCGAATCCCGGTCTCTCCGCAGGATGATAAAAGGAAAAGGGAACCGCAGGGCTCCCTTTTTCTTTTTGTCGTTTTTTTATTGAACTATTTTTTATTGAACTTGAGTTGCAGCTTTCCGATGAAAGCGGCATGTTTGCCGTTTTGGTCAACAGGAACGGGATTGCCGTCAAGATCGTTGACGTATTCCAACTTCTGAAGATAGGTGTGGGAGTGTCCGTCAAGCACAAGGTCTATTCCGCGCGTCTCACGAATCATTCGGTCGCAGGGGAATTCGGATGTCTTCCATCCTAAGTGGCTCAGGCAGATGACGAAGTCGCACTTCTTCTCTTTCTTCAGCAGGTCAATCATCTTCTGTGCACACTCAGAGGGGTTCAGGTAGCGCAGTGGACCGTAGTTGGCTTTTGTCACCAGTCCCTCCAGGGGCGGGCAGACGGCAAAGACTCCCACCTTGATTCCGTTGCGCTTCAGAATGACGTAGGGCTTCACAAGCTGAGCCAGCTCGGTGTCGGCAAAGTCATAGTTGGAGCACACAATGGGGAAGTTCGCCATGCGGAACAGGCGAGCCATGTTGTCAAGACCAAAGTCGAACTCATGATTGCCTATGGTGACAGCATCGTAGTGCATTTGGTTCATCAAGCCTACCTCCACGTCGCCCTTGAACAGAGAATAGTAGCTGCTGCCCTGCGAGAAGTCGCCGCTGTCGAACAGCAGCAGGTCGGGATTCTTCTGTCGCTCTTCCTTGAGCATCGCAATACGACGGAGATAGCCTCCGCGATTGGCGAGCATGGTGTCAGCCAAGTTCTTGTTGAGTGGCATGATGCACGAGTGCGTGTCGTTGGTATGCAGAATGGTGAGTTGTTTCTGAGCGTAAGTTGCAGAAGGTTGAAAATTGAAAATTGAAGATTGAAAATTGAAAATGGAGAATAGAAGGCATATAGCCATCCACAACCACTTCAACTTCCAGTTTCCACCTCTATTATAATTATATATTGTTTCCATATTACTGTTTTGATGATTAATTATCAATTATTAATTTTGAATCTTCATTTTTGAATTTCCAATTTTCAATTTTCAATTTTCAATTTTTATTCTTCCCTCAATCTTCGCCGAGACAGCTTCGCCTTGTGCCATCTTCTCCTTGAAGTAGTTGATGATGATATAGCGGCTGTTGTTGCTCTCTTCTGAGGGAGCCACCAGGTCGGTACCCTCTTTGAAGGCAGTCATGCCGTCGTTGCCTTGCGCCAGATAGTCGATGGTGGTGATGCGATAGCTGCCCTTGGGGTCGATGGGCTTTCCGTGCAGTCGTGCAGAGATGAGCTTGCCATCGCTGCTGATGATTAATTCTGTGCCGCGGCTCACTCCCTCGCCGCCTCTTGCTGCTATCTGGGCAAACAGCTCCAGCAGCTTTTCGCCAGTCAGGGTGAGGAAGCAAATCTTGTTTTCAAACGGAGCTACGTCGAGCACATCGCCAAAGGTCACCTTTCCCTTGGAGAGGGCTGCGCGAATGCCCCCCATGTTGTAGATTCCCAGCACTGGCTTCTCGCCGTAGTTCTTCGAAGCCCATACAAGGATATCGCTCAGCAGATTAGACAAATCGCTCTCTGGTCGGGTGGCTTCCATGTCGTGGGCTACATGGCCTACGACGGGTCCCATCGCCGAGTCCACTTTGTGCTTGTAAGGAGTAATGAATGTGGCTGCATCGTTGTCGGGTGTCTTGTCGTAACGGTTGTCCACAACAATGCGTGTACGGCTCATACTGGTCAGTTTATAGTGTGTTGTGCAGGCTGTTGTCAGGAGCAGCATCGAGGCACAGACAGTAGTAAGAATTGGCTTGCTCATGTTGTTTGTTTACTTGTTTCGTTTCTGCAAAAGTACACTTTTTTTTTAATGTTTGCAAACTTTTCTTCAAAAGTCAGACTCTATATTATTTAAAATTAGGTGAGCGAATGATTTTGATTGCATCCGACGCGGACAAAAAAATGGGAGAAAAAATCAAATAATCATGCTTCGCTTTATTTTTTATTTCGTAATTTTGCAGACAGCATGTTGACATACTGCTAATCATAAAGAACTAAAACAAACTATAAATGGAAAACAAGAAGTGTTTCTTCGCTGTTGATTTGGGCGCTACCAGCGGCCGTACCATTATCGGTAGCATCAGCGACGGAAAGTTTGACCTGGAGGAAGTGACCCGCTTCCCTAATAACCTTATCGAACAAGGTGGTCATTATTATTGGGACATCTATGCACTTTATTTTGAAATCATCCGTGGTTTGCGCGAGGTAGCTCAGCGTGGACTGGAAATCACTTCGATTGGTATCGATACATGGGGCGTCGATTTCGTGTTTATTGGCGACGATGGCGCTATCTTGAGAAATCCTCGCGCCTATCGCGATCCCATCACCTTCGATGCAATGGATGACTATCTGAAGCATGTCATCTCGAAGCGTGAAGTCTATGATGTGACCGGCATACAGTTCCTGAACTTCAACTCCATCTTCCAGCTCTATGCCATGAAGCGTGAGGGCAACTCAGCCTTCCGTCAGGCTCAGAAGATTCTCTTCGTGCCTGATGCACTGTCGTGGATGCTCACAGGCAACGAGGTGTGCGAATATACCATCGCCTCCACTTCACAGCTGCTCGACCCCAGGACGAAGCAGTTGGATGAGCGCCTGCTCAGTTCGCTGGGCCTGACACGCTCCAAGTTCGGTAAGATGGTGAATCCCGGCACTGTGATTGGCGTACTCACCGACGAGGTGCAGAAACTTACAGGCCTGGGCGCTGTGCCTGTGATTGCTGTGGCAGGTCACGATACCGGTTCTGCCGTAGCCGCCGTGCCTGCCAAGGACGAGCAGTTCGCATACCTCTCGAGCGGCACGTGGTCGCTCATGGGCATTGAGACGAAGGATGCCATTATCAACGACCTGTCGTATGACCGCAACTTCACCAATGAGGGCGGCATTGAGGGCACCACGCGCTTTCTGAAGAACATCTGTGGCATGTGGCTCTATGAGCGTTGCCGACTGGAGTGGCCTGAAGAGGTGCGCAAGCTGTCGCATCCTGAGTTGCAGGGCTCAGCTATGCAGGTGCCTGCCTTCCGCTCGCTCATCAATCCCGATGATCCAGCCTTTGCTGCTCCGGCTTCTATGATTGGAGCTATTCAGAAGTATTGCCGCGAGACCAATCAGTATGTGCCGCAGACACCTGCTGAAATATGCCGTTGCATCTTCGACTCGCTGGCACTGCGCTATCGTCAGGTGTTCCAGTGGATGCAGGAGTTCGCTCCGTTCAAGCTCGAAGTGCTCCACATCATTGGCGGCGGTTCGCTGAACAAGTATCTGAACCAGTTCACCGCCAACTCTACCGGTGCCACTGTACTGGCAGGACCGCAGGAGGGCACAGCTATCGGCAACATCATGCTGCAGGCTAAGGCCGCTCGCCAAGTGAAGGACATCTGGGAGATGCGTGCCATCATTGCCAACTCCATCGACCTTGTGAAGTACGAGCCGCAGGATAAAGCCGTATGGGATGAGGCTTACGATAAGTATCTCAGCATCGTGAGCAAGAAGTGATAGCTATATTTTATCTTATTCACATAAAAAAACAAATTACTAACAATGAAAGCAGAACTGATTGAAAAAGCTTATGCCGTAGCGAAAGAGCGCTATGCAGCCATTGGTGTTGACACCGACGCAGTACTTGACCAGCTCCAGAAGCAGCAGATTTCACTGCACTGCTGGCAGACCGACGACGTCGTTGGCTTCGAACGTAACGATGCCCTCTCTGGCGGTATCCAGACAACAGGTAACTATCCTGGTCGTGCACGTAACATCGACGAGGTGCGTAAGGACATCGAGTTTGTGAAGACGCTCATCGCAGGCAACCATCGTCTGAACCTCCATGAGATCTATGGTGACTTCGGAGGACAGTTCGTTGACCGCGACCAGGTAGAGGTGAAGCACTTCCAGAGCTGGATTGACTGGGCCAAGGAGAACAACATGAAGCTCGACTTCAACAGCACATCTTTCTCCCACCCCAAGAGCGGCAACCTCACCCTTTCCAACCCTGACAAAGCTATCC